>Ga0194053_10000261_pt1 | contig 40385 bp, 33 predicted proteins | sample SepL228m_MetaG_FD_161684 | JGI IMG/M metagenome (GOLD analysis project Ga0194053, IMG submission 161684) | Anoxic zone freshwater microbial communities from boreal shield lake in IISD Experimental Lakes Area, Ontario, Canada - Sep2016-L227-8m | ecosystem: Environmental > Aquatic > Freshwater >... | reverse complement strand
TCCAAAACTTTTTCGGAATCATTTCCCAACCATATCGGGTGGAGCATTACCCGACTGGACCCACGATCCAATTCTGCAGAGATTACTGACCAGGGAGAAGTTGATTCTCCTTGATCTCTCACTAGCCTGATTTCTCTTGCAAAGACCAACCGTTGGTACTCGTCGGCCACAAAGGCATTAATGGAAGGATGGGCCCACACCAGAAGCCCTGGATCTTCCTCAAGATGGCGGTAATAAGCCATCATGTCCAAAGCGCCCCCGCCTCTTTGACGAAAAGTAAGAGATCCCAGGGGGTCGAAATATTCCGTCGGGAGTTCGCGCGTAGGATTGCGGTTAATCATTCCTACGGCATGGGTTCTAGCAATTGCACCAATACACGATTCAATAAGCGATTGCGCCATGCCCGACTCGAGAGGCTGGTTGAATAGGTAGGGGCCATAGAATTCTACCAACCTGATCCCATCCCAATGCCAGATTAGTCCTCCTCCTATATGTCCGGCTCTGTCTGCAGCGATTTCCACAAAAAAGTCACCGCAGGCCACCATGTCCACTACTTTCCCGGGAAAATTGAAGCTCATGGGAATAGTTTGCGCCAGGTGATGCTCATTTACCAAATTTACAAACATTTTGAGTTCCTCAGAATCAGGTGGCCTGACAGAGAACTCATTGAGAGGTCTTGCCTCAGGGACCGGTAGGTCAAAAAACGAAGGATAGGTCTTCTCTTTAGTTAGTATGAGATGAAGGTTCTTGTCTTTCTGGATGAACCGGAAGCCATCGACCATGCGAGAAGCTATCAATAAGCCTGTTTCGTCCGTTTCAGCCAGCTCACATGTAGGCACGGATGCAGTAAGATTAAAAACTCTCATATTGAAGTTCCGGACCTCGAATAGGAACCCCTGCTCTACGTAATACCCTCTACCTGTGCAGTGCATCTGAACTTCACTCCCAGGGGCCGCTGCCCGGCAAAGGTATGCGAAAATCTCCTCGGCAGCCAAGGTCAGACCAAGAGCTTCGGGCTCACCCAGCCCGAAAGCCCTGGCAGATTGCTCTACAAAAGACGTGGCCAATGGCAAGAAAATCAAATCAGCCTGGAGGGTCAGTTTTACTTCAGTTAGATGTGATGTTTCCAACTCGGTTCCTGGCTCATATCTTTTCTCTGAATTTGATGAAAAGATTCTTATGAATCAAACTGCCTCTCGTTTCCGAGCGATCAGTCAATTTCTTGCCCGGTGGTTGTCATGGTGATTTTCCCATGCTTGACTCCCCGGGTGGAAATGAGTTGTTCACCGGCCTTTTTTACCTCATCCGAACTACCCCTCATTATAAGCACTTCCAGACAGTTGTGGAAGTCAAGATGAACATGTATCGAGGAGATTATCAGGTCATGCTTCTTGTGCTGAATCTCCGTGAGTTTCTGGGCCAGATCGCTCTGTTCGTGGTTATATACAACGGTCACCGTACCGACGACATCATTTTCATATTTGGTCCACTGGTCCTCGACGAGGCGATCCCTTATTAAATCCCTTATGGCCTCTGATCGGTTATTGTAACCCTTTTCCTTAATAAGACCGTCGAACTTTTCGAGTAGATCATCAGGTATAGATACCCCGAACCTCGCTAAATCTCCCATGGTTGAGTCCTTCCGATTGTTCTAAGACGCCTGACCGTTATTCGTGTAGCGTTGGTAAACTTTTAACATCTATAAGGATAGCCGCATAATGAGTTGAAAATCAAGAAAAAAGACCAAGTCTCTAGATTTGTTGGCTTGACACTTTCTTATATTAAATATCAAGTTTACTCTTATGGTATCCTATGGCTGTTTCAGCCGAGAAACCTGTTTTGTTCCCACAATGGCCCAAATCTGAGAGGTGTACTTCTTTAATGCCTGATGTTCGCACGGCTCAACCAAGACAATGAAAGACAAGCGCCATCACAATCACTACAGTCCCGAGCGCACCGTAGGAGAAAGGCAACTTGCGATAGCACTAATTATTACGGCTGTGTACATGGTTGTCGAAGCTGTAGGTGGCCTACTTTTTAATTCCCTGGCCTTGCTGGCGGATGCGGGGCACATGCTTTCCGACGCAATGGCCTTGGGCCTGTCTTGGGTTGCAATCAAGGTTGGGAAGCGCACACCGACTGACATGCATACTTTCGGATTCAGGCGCAGTGAGATTCTGGCAGCCATGTTAAATGGTTTATCGCTTTGGGCAATCGTTGTAATAATCGGGTACGAAGCTTTCCACCGCTTTTTCAACCCCAAGCCGGTGGCCGGAACAGGTATGCTAATCATTGCGGTAATCGGCCTCCTCGTGAACCTGATTATGGCAGGCTTGCTCTTCAAGACCAGGCAAGAGAATCTTAACCTGAAGGGAGCGTTCCTGCATGTGATTTCAGACGCGCTCGGGTCAGTGGGAGCAATCACGGCAGCTCTTTTCATCCTTGCGCTTGGCCTTTACTGGGTTGACCCCCTGGTCAGCGTCTTCATCTGTATTCTTATCCTTTATTCATCATGGGGACTAGTTAAGGAATCAATACACATTCTCATGGAGGGAGTCCCCATGGGCCTGAAGGTTGAGAAGGTTGAAGGAGCCATACTGGCTTTGAGCGGCGTGTGCTGTGTTTATGACCTGCACATCTGGAGCATCTCCAGCGATCGAGTGGCCCTTTCCGCGCATGTGGTGCTCTCGGAACCATACAAAGACTACCACGAGCTTCTGAAATCATTGAATGAGAAGCTGAGGGAAGAATTCGACATCACTCATACTACCTTTCAAATAGAGATCAGTCATGAAATGCGGATTGAAAATGGAATGCCTGTTTGCCGTGCTGGGACTTTGTGTAACACCATTCATTAATGGAACACACTTATGATGGGATTTTTTTGATCCTACGTAAAATTTTTTGTTTATCTTGTGTATAATCCATCTGATGCTTGCCAACCCCGAAATAACAACTTCATCCGAACCGTTTTCAAAATCGTTTTTGTCTGAAGCTTCGCCATTGATGATTCTGGCTGCAGTCTTCGCATTCCGATTATTTTTCACCACATGGGTCAATCTGATACCTGACGAGTGCAGTTACTGGACATGGTCAAGGAGATTGGATTGGTCATATTTTGATAACTCGGGCATGGTTGCGTACCTAATCCGGCTCTCAACCGAAGGGTTTGGGCGCCACACCCCTTTCACCGTCAGATTTCCGTTTCTCTTACTGACGGTTCTCTCCATGTATCTTTTTTACCGGGTCAGTTTCGTTCTTTTCCGGAGTAGATCACGCGCGCTTCTTGCATCCGCAGTATTCAATTTGACACCAGCAGTCCTCCTGGGCGAAGCCGCGGCGATACACGACAATGCCTTGATTTTTTTTTGGATGGTGGCGCTATGGGCTGCTGGACGTTTTCTCAAGTCAGGTAACAACGACTGGTTTTACGTAATGGGTGTCGCAGCGGGCCTTTCCATCCAAAGCAAGTATACCGGTGTACTCATCCTACCTTGCATTTTCCTGTTTCTTCTCTGCAGCCGCCCCCATCGGAAAAGGATAATCACAAAGGAGCCTTGGATAGGAGCACTCATAGCCCTGCTGTTCTCCATACCCATCATCTTGTGGAATATGGAACATGGTTGGGCCTCGCTACACCACATTTTCTACATAGGATCCGGATCTGTTACATTTTCCCGTAGTATATTGGATGGTCTAGGATATCATCTGGCCCAGGTCGCTCTTGTTTCGCCTCTCATTTATTTCGCTCTGCTTGTGGCAGTAGGCACATCTTTTTACAAGAACTTTATCAGTCCCAAGCCTGAGGAGATCCTCCTCCTCTGCTTCGGTTTGCCTCTCATCATTTTCGGACTGCTTTCATTCAAAGGGCACGTGGAGGCCAACTGGGCATTTATGGGCTACGCATCGACATTGATATTGACCGTAGAGATCATTTCAAGAGGCCAAAACGAAGGGAACCAAGGCATATGGCGATGGTTCGGAAGACGATTCCAAAAGTGGGCCGCCATCCTGGCTGTCGGCCCGGCGATAGTAGTAATACTGCACGGATGGGTAGGAATTATCCCTGCGGATCTTGAAAAGAAAATGGGAAAATCTGATAGAATCGTATGGGAAACCCGCGGCTGGGATGGATTGGGACAACATGTAGGTGGCCTCAAAACCGCGGGAGATGTTGTTGCCGCCGATAGCTATCAGCTCTGCGCCATTCTGGAGTTCAATGTTCCGGGAAATCCTAGGGTGAGATACTTGGCTCCATGGAACCGACCAACTCAATTCGACGTTTGGGAGCCATCTTTCGACAACCTCAAGGGGAAGAATATCCTCTATGTATCTCCTCGCCGACTGGAACCCTCATCGGCGTCATTCACGACTATTTTTGAAAATTTTGATCGAGTGGAAACTCTTCCGGCGTACAAAGTTTTGTATCATGGAGTTGCTATTCGGGAGATTTATCTGTATCGTGGTTACGATTTTAACCCGTTCTTTCCTCGAAAGCTCGGGCTAAGGTCCCTCTTCTATTCTGGTTAATGAATCCGCTGATCCCACGTATGACGGGCTTCCTGTCGGTGAAATGGAATTCTGTCGGGAGTTGGTGACCGGCCGAATAACTTTGCGCGGGCCAATAATGGGGCGGGTATGCGGAACTTATTCATGAGGTGAACACATTGATATCTTTTAAGGACATAGCTGTGGAAAGGGGCTTGGACGAAGAAGATGTGATTGAATTCCTCAATGATTTTGTAGATTATACTAATTCGGAAGATCTCCCAAGTCTTCAGGAGGCACTGGATGCCGGAGACCATAAGACGGTGAGACTCAAGGCCCACTCCATTAAGGGGGCTGCACTCAATCTCAACCTGGAAGACATCGCATCTTATGCGGAAAAGATTGAAAAAAAATCCGCAGCCGAGGATCTGAAAGGTGTTCAGGAGTTACTGGAAGCCCTCACAGGGGAGATGAAGATTGTCAGCGATTTCCTGAAGAGCGAAAACATGATTCCAAAATTGCGGTAATCTTGACATCAGTCCGCTGCGGATGTTATTTTCATGATTGGTGAGGCGGTGTAGCTCAGTAGGTTAGAGCATGCGGCTCATATCCGCAGTGTCCGGGGTTCAAGTCCCTGCACCGCCACCAGAGCTTCTCCGATAGAGCTTCCCAATACAAGCTTTGACACCCGTCCCTGTTGATGGTATTTCAACTTCCTGCTTTATTGAAATCAAACCGGTGCTGGACATAGGATTATGAAGGATCAACAGACTACGACGCCAGATCATTACCCCGGAGGACATGAGACAGTCACCGTAGTAATTCCGGCTTACAATGAAGATAGAAGCATCGGTGAGGTTATCTGCGGAGTAAAGCGCCACGTTCCCGAAGCTCGCATACTCGTCATTGATGATGGTTCTACGGACAGAACTGCTCGAGAGGCGGAGAATGCCGGTGCGGAGGTGATTTCTCATCCCCTGAACAAAGGTAATGGAGCGTCAATCAAGACTGCATTGCGAGCTATCCAAGGTGGTCGAGTTGCAGTCCTGGACGCTGATGGACAGCATGACCCAGCGGAACTCCCGGGTCTTCTTAATCGTCTGGATGACTACGACATGGTTGTGGGCTTTCGTGGGTTTGCAAATTCCACTGGTTCGTTCCTAAGGAATGCTGGAAATATCATCTTGAGTAAACTTGCTTCATTTTTATCAGAGCAGTACATTCCAGACCTTACTTCCGGTTTCCGAGCTTTTCGTCATGGAATAGCTTCAAAATTTCTCCACATTTACCCCAATGGCTATTCATTCCCGTCAACCAGTACCCTCAGTTTCATAACCGCAGGATACAATGTCGATTTCATCCCGATTCAGGTACGGAACCGCCTGCCTCTGACCCGAAGCAAATTGCATCCTTTCCAAGACGGTTTCCGGTTCATAATGTTTATTCTCCGAATCATAACCCTTTCTAACCCCAACAAGATTTTTTTCCCAGTCGGCCTTTTCATGATGATTGCCGGTATTGCGCTTACTATCAGAAATCTTATTCTTTTTTCACAGTTCTCGGGAGGATCGGTGCTATTCTTGGCCGGTGGGGTAAACATCATATTCTTCGGCCTCGTTCTGGACCAGTTTGCTACTCTTAGGCTTCAAGAAAGAGATTAGAAGGTCCAATCGGAAAACCACATCATGTGCGGAATTTGCGGCATATTCTTGTTTGATAGCGATGCCGCAGCCGACCGTTCGCTCCTGGAGGAGATGAACGGCACAATGACCCACCGAGGCCCCGATGACGAGGGGTATTACGTTTCAGGGCCGGTGGGGCTGGCGATGCGGAGGCTGAGCATCATTGACCTGGACGGCGGGTATCAGCCCATCACCAACGAGGACGGGTCACTGTGGATCGTATTCAATGGAGAAATATACAATTATCCTGAACTGCGAACTGAACTCCTCTCCAAAGGACACCGCTTTCGAAGCCGATCCGACACGGAAGTTATCCTCCACCTTTACGAAGAGATAGGGGAAAATTGTGTCAATCGACTTAACGGCATGTTTGCCTTTGCAATTTGGGATTCATCTGAACATAGACTTTTCCTCGCCAGGGACCGACTCGGGATAAAACCTCTATTCTACTCGTACCAATCAAACGAAAAACTATTCTTCGGCAGCGAGATCAAAGCCATACTGCCCGCTCCTATAAGCCGTGAGCCAGACTATCAGGCTTTGTATGACTATCTTTCTCTCATGTACGTGCCGACACCTGCCACAGCTTTTGCAGCGATAAGGAAACTTCCACCCGGGTGTACCTTGATTTGCTCGAAGGAGGGAATCAGGATTCGCAATTACTGGGATATACCTCTCCCCAATGAGGGCGAAGAAGACTACACATCCAAGAATTATGAAGAAGAAATCCTGGAACTGGTGGAGACCGCCATACGTCGCCATATGATTTCGGATGTTCCAGTAGGGGCGTTCCTCAGCGGAGGGCTGGATTCAACAACCGTTGCGGCGGTGATGGCTCGAAAGCTCGGTATACCTCTCCGGACATTTACAGTTGGTTTCAGTCGAAAATCCTATGACGAATCCGAGGAAGCTCGTCTAGTGGCCCAGACTTTGGGAACTGAACATATGGAGGAAGTGGTCTATCCAGGGATGATTGAATCCATTCCTGATTTGCTGAATTCTTTTGATGAGCCGTTCGGAGATTATTCCGCCATCCCAACTTTCCTTGTTTCGAAGATGGCCTCCCGTTACGTGAAAGTGGTACTCACCGGCGACGGAGGAGATGAAGTCTTCGCTGGCTACCCAACGCACAACGCCTACAAGGTCAGCCGCCTCTTTACAATGATCCCGAGCTGGATAAGACATAAGATCATTAATCCCCTTGTATTGGCTCTCCCCACATCCATGGAGAGAATCAGCTTCGACTACATGGCAAAGCGATTCGTTACTGGAGCCGAGCTTCCCATGGAAAAAGGCCACTACTGGTGGAAGGTCATTTTTGATGAGCAAGAGAAGAAATCACTCTGTAAGCCGGACTTCCTCAAGATGGGTTTTAGAGACAGTTTTGGAGTATTTGAGGAGTATTTTCAGGTTGCACGCCACGCCCACCCCCTCAACAGGCTCCTGTATGTAGATGCTAAGACCTTCCTGTTAGATGACAATCTGACGAAGGTGGATAGAATGACTATGGCCAACTCAATTGAAGCTAGGGTTCCGCTCATAGACCACGAGATAGTCGAAAGGGTTGCGCTCGTCCCTCCTCACATCAAGTCAAGAGGTCTCAAGACGAAAAATCTGCTGCGCCGAGCTGTTCGTAAGATGCTCCCCCAGTCCATCCGACGAGGAAAGAAAAAGGGCTTTACGCCTCCCCTGCCCTTCTGGATACGAGATGAACTCAGACCTTTTCTCCTTGATTCTTTCTCTGAACAGAGGCTGCGGGCAACTGGCCTGTTGGAAGAAAAATACTGCCGAAGATTGCTCGAAGAGCACATTCAGGGGAAAAAAGACAACAATAGGCAGATATGGACCATTCTCAGTCTCTTGTGCTGGATGGAAAGACTCTCGAGCATCTCTCGGCATTGAAATGTCGTCATGGTTCAGCCTGCACTAAGATCCTCCTCCCATAAACCGATTCGGTTGCCCTGGGGATCCAGAAGGACTGCAAACCAGCCCGCTCCAGGCACAGGCTTCTGCGGGACAATCACTTTGGCGCCAAGTTTCACTGCTTTGGCAATCGATTCACGAGCAGAGCCGACTTTTACGTAATTTACAGGGGTGTGCTGTGGGTCTTGCCGCGCGGTCATGCCACCTTTAACGGTCTCCTGTCCCATGTCTATCTTGTAATACCGAAAATCTCCAGGTACCTTCTGAAAATTCCAGTCGAACATCTTATGGTAGAAATCTTGCAGTGAGTCCAGATCATCCGCCGGCAACTCAAAAAAACATACCGTGTTTATCATTTCTTCCTCTCTTGGCTGGTGAACTCTAATATATTGTATCCCTTATTCTCAAGGGCCTTTCTGAGAACACCAGGGTTTTCAGACTCCACACGAACCACTACCCTTACCTTACCGTTCTTTCCTTCTGGAACAGTGAAAATGGCCCGAGCTATAGAATCGCTTTCATCCACGATATTAAGCATATCCGATAACGTCCCCTTTTCGAGTGTGACACCGGTCAAAGTGATTCTCGTACGCGCTTTACTTGCCTCGAGTAGCTTGAAAAGGGTAACGACTATCTCTCGGTCGGAAACTACACCCACTACCTTGCCGCCGTCCATGACAGGAAAGGTGCTCATCATCATCTCTCTGCCTTTGATCAAAGTGTCCTCAACGCTATCATCGATCGACACTGTAACCGGCATCCGAATCATCACGTCCTTCACCTTGAGCTTGTTGCAGAAATAATTTATCTCACAAAGATCGCCGGTACCACTCACGCAGGTGGCGGCTTCGCTGAGATCTTTCCTGTGGACAACCCCACGCAGCCGGCCATTGTCCACCACGGGCAGCATTTTCAGGTTGTGTTCTAAGATCAGCGCGGCAGCTTCCGAGGCAAGAGCATCGCCGGAAATAGAGTGATGTTGGGGCAACATCCAGTTTTTTACAAACATGTTGGCCTCCATGTGTATTCAAGATCTGGTATAGAAAAGAGACCCTATCCAGATTTCTCGGTCACATTCAAAGAGTTTATGGGACCGGCTTATCAAGCCTGGCATGCCGAATACCAGCGGTCGTAACCAGACCTGCTACAACACCGACGGAAATATTCCCCTGCAGGCCGATTCCACAGCCTTAGAAAAGTCCTCGTCTTCGAGGTTGGCATCAACTTCTCTCACATCTATTGCGTCAGAAAGATTCTCTTTAAGAATTTTCAGGAAAAGCCTATCCTGGTTTTCGTCAAACATGTGGCTCGATGGAATATCCACGGCAGACCAGCCTCGCTTTGGAAAAAGAAATATGGTGGGTCCGCTTGCCTGATTGAGTTTCTCAGCAAAGACTCTGGCCACCTGGACCATCTCCTCGTCGGAGAGCCTCAGAAAAGTCCTCAACTCGTCGAGATCGAATTTTCTCCGCTCATAGTGTTCCTGTTTGTAGTGGGACTTACGTGGACTCGTCAGATTAAGACCACCCGGAGCAACTACTTGAGGAATGCCTATTTTTCCTGCTGATGTCATACGGTTAGGCCCAGCAGCCCTCATACCTCCCAGGATTTCCTCTCCGACGCCTCCTGGAGCAAGATCGACCACTGCGTCAAAAAATCCCGATGCGATCATGTCTTCCATGGCTCGGTCGCAGACTCCAGCTGCGGAGAATCCAATTACTTGATAACCACGCCCTTCCAGGCACTGCATCACATTGTGGGCGCACTGCTCCGTAGGACCAAACATTGACATCGCGACAAGGGGCTTACCTTTAGCCCTTGCTGATTCCACTGTGAGCGGAGGGATTTGTGCCATGCCTGTTATTGCTGAAGCCGCTCGATCCAGAAGATTCAAGAGGGGTAGGGACAATCCGGAAATCTCTATGACCGTGTGGAGAACAGCGATGTCGGCCGTCCCGATATAGCGCGTAGCAAGGCCCGGAAGAGCCGCTGTAGAAGAAACCATGAGCTTGGGAACGCCGAAAGGCAAAGACCGCATCACATCCGTAGCCATCAGGCTTCCTGTGGATCCACCCAAACCTATCACGCCGGCCAGGCGTCCTGTGAGCAAGAAACTTGCAGCAAGCTTGACCGCGCCGCCGATCATTTGCCTGGTTATCTTCTTTCTATCACGAGACAAACGAATCTCTTGAATATCGACTCCGGAAGCCTGAGCGGTTTCGGCCGAGGTAATATCAGCCCCAAGTGATTCTCCAGACATACTCATATCAAGGACAAGACAATTGCCGCCTTTCGACCGAATCGAGTCTCTGAGGTAGAGGGTTTCTGGACCCTTGGTATCCAGTGTAGAAAGGAGCAATATTACCTTTTCCATCAAATTTTCCCCTCAGTGGCCACCTTCTCCTCAATATCTTTCTTAAGCACCTTTTTATCAACTTTGCCTGAGTCTCCCACAGTCGGCATTGAATCGATAATTTCAAGCCGCTCAGGCAGTTTGTACATTGCAAGCTGCTTTGACTTGAGAAATGAGACCATGTCGGCGAAGGTAAAGGTTTCACCCGGCTTAGGGACTACATAAGCGCATGCTCTCTCTACGAATTGCCGGTCAGGCATGGCTACAATGGCAATAGAAGCAACCTTGTGATGTTCGTTCAATAGGCCCTCAATCTCTGCAGGATAGATGTTCTGTCCGCCTCGAATTATCACGTCCTTCTGACGCCCCATGATCCATATGCGATCGTTTTCAAGGGAAACAATGTCACCGGTAGTTGTCCAGTTATCGTCATCGAAGACCTCGCGAGTAGCATCCGGATCGCGCCAGTATCCGGCTGGAGAATGTGGTCCTCTCAAGTAGAGTATACCAGGTTCGCCGAGTGGAACTTCTTCCCCGCTCTCGTCCAGCAGCCTGATCTGATTGCCACGCAAGGGCTTTCCTACTGTCCGACGTCGGACATCACCAGGGTCATCTATGGAACAGCCAGAGACTGAACCGACGTCCTGCGTACCCAAATCTGAGGTTATGCGTCCGCCCAGGCGCTCTTCCGCTTCCATCGCCACCTTAGGTGGAAGATAACCGCCGGCGGAACGGATGAACCTCAAGGATGAAAGGTCGTATTTTGGCAAATCTGCTTCAAGCATTCGGATTATATGGGTGGGCACAACGCCGATGCACGTAACCTTTTCCTGCTGAATCATTTCAAGCGCTCCCTCCGGGGTAAACTCCTCGAGTAGCACTATCTTCGTCCCAACCAAAGGAGCTGCAAAGTAAGTCAAAGTCCCGGCTGCTCCTCCTGCGAACGGCGCCACCGCCATAGCTGTGTCCTCACCAGTGAGTTTCCAAATTTCTACACGACACTTTGAAGTCATTACACGCGGGGCTAGTGGCCATTCGACTATTTTGGGCACGCCTGTGGTGCCGCTCGTGCTTGTCAGAGCACCAACATCTCCTGTGGCATGAAAACCTCTCTCATCCAGTATGGATGGATCTTTTTTTTCTTCCCAAGGCTCTTTGGCGATTTGGATCAATGAATGAACGTTTACAGGATATGGACCGGAGATCGTTGAATCCAGGAGGAACGTATATTTAAGGTTCGGATAATCTTTTTTCAGCTCCTCTATCATTTCCAGGTAATTGAATTTACGATAAATACCTGGAACGATGATCGCCCTGGGATCGATCTTTTGGATGATGTGGGCCAGTTCCTTGTGCCGGAGATAGGGCATAACGGTGATATTAATGAGCCCTGCCCTCTCGCATGCGATTCTCGCCAGGAAACCGTAAGCGCAGTTCGGGGACTGTAGTATCACGCGGTCGTCCTTGTTCAGCCCCATGTCGATCCATGCCATGGCGAAACGGTCCATGAGTTTCGCGGCCTCAGCCCAGGTGATCCGCATAGAGGAGTCAACCAGCGCCTCCCTATGTGGCCGCTCTTTTGCATTTTTCAACCAGAAGTCGGTAAATGTTTCGTCCGTCCAATACCCATCCGACCTGAATTCTTCAATTATTTTATCTGTGTAACGAATCGGTCTCATAAAGGGACACTCCTCCGTATTCTATGGTTCCTGGGATGTTGATCTAAACTTTTTGACTCAAATAATAGCTAACCGAACTTAGTGCTGAGCATTGGCAGGATCATGAGCCTGCCAATACGCGATTATGCCGGACACAAGGATATTGTCTCAAAACCTTTGACTTCTTCCCCTGTCCCGCTTTGAAAGAAAGAAAATCGACCCTCTCAGTTCCATAGACCGGACGCGCCGCTGCAACAATGGGTCCCGGTCACACGACTATCTGATCACTTGCAAATAGCCGCATCCCAATCATCAAAACCATATTCCTTCCATCTCGAAAGGACTTTGTTTTTTACGTTTTCATCCAGGAAGATTTCTACGGGTTTACGTTCCCACTCGTACGGCGTGCATGCGTCGAGGATCACCCTCGATACAATCTGTCTCGCGTCGATGGGCAACGCCGGATCCAATGGCGTAGAACGCCCTCGGTCTATTATCTGAGTGTCCCGTTTAGGATCGTACCTGACGGAAAGGGCCCACATAACCCTATCCCAGTCATCAGCGGGGATGTCGTGGTCCACGACGATGACGCCCTTAAGGCCGTAATGGCCCGTGGTAGTTGCAATAACCGCATTCCCTGCATGGTTGGAATGTCCCGGATACTTTTGTTCTACAGAGACGATGGCCCAGAAACGGCCTGTGGATTCTGCGGGAATGTAAACAGACTTGATTCCGGGGACCTTCATGTTTTCCAGGTCAGTCCACAGGGTTGCGGTCCGGTTTAGCGACTGGATCATGTGAGTATCGGTAATCGGTTTTCCCACCGTGGTAGCCCAGAAAATTGGTTTCTTACGGCGGAGAATGCGCTGTATGTGGAGTACTTGTTTCGGCCACTCCTCACCCTTAGCCCCCGAGTAATAGCCCGTGTACTCACCGAAAGGACCTTCTTCACGAAGATCTTTGGGATCGACGTACCCTTCAAGAATGATCTCTGCATTGGCAGGCAGTAACAGCCCGGTGAGATCGCTCTTGAAAACTTCGCAGGGCTCTCCTCTCAGGGTGCTTATGATATCGTATTCGTCAATCTGCGCGGACACCAGCGTAGAGGAGACAAGGAAATGGACTGCATCAGCTCCGATTACGGCAGCCGCAGGCATTTTGGTGCCGTCCTTCTTGTGCTGGTTGAAATGGAAATCTGAATGCTTGCCCTTGATGATCTGGATTCCGCAGTGATTTCGATCGTGTATCTGCATTCTGTACGTGCCTAAATTGATCCAGTCTGTCTCCTTGTCCTGGGTTACCAGATATACGGCAGTGCCTACGAATCGCCCTCCATCCAGCGGATAGAAAAATGGGACGGGCAACGCTTCGATATCCACGTCGGCGCCTTCCAGAACCATCTCACAGACAGGTCCGGAATCGACTACCACAGGTTTTATAAGCTGTTTTGTGGTAAGCTTCATCCATGCCCTTGCCATGTCGCACATTGAATAATTGAGGGGCATACCCAAACCGATAGCCAGTCTCCGGGGAGTGGTAAACGCGCTGGTGAGAACTGGAATATCGTAACCCTTCACGTTTTCGAAAAGTAGTGCCGGGCCCTTTCTCTCCTCGTTCAACTTGGCTATGTGAGACAATTCCAGGTTCCAATCGACCTCTGCCTTGATCCGATGGAGTTCACCCTCCTCTTCACATTTGTTGATGAAGTCCCGCAATTCTTTCATTAATAGGTCTCCTTATTAATTTTATGAATTATTCCTATTTGACTTTCCTTCCCTTGATGAGCCCAGCAACGATCTGTTCAATAGCACTCGCCTTGGGCTCTATTACCGGTTTCACCTCCTTTTGGCTCCAAATCGTTTCGGGTCGGCTCTGTACGATAAAGATTTCACCCTTGAAGGGGAGTGTTTTTTCCGTGGCCCATTCAATGTCCATGGGCTTGCCGTAATGTTTTTCGATAATCTTTGCGAGTCTTGCCAACTCAAGGATCTCTTTATCCAGGAGGCTCTGAGATCTACGCCTTTCCGGGTCCACTTCAAGTTTTAAGACTTCGTCCGTCTCAGGGTTGGTTGTATAGTAAATTTGTTTGTCCGAAATCGTTTTCTTGGTAACTTCCATAGTGATCTTGTTGACGTGAAACTGATCCGGCGTAACTTCTCCCGAAACAACGCTTTCCCCATAGCCCCAATTGGAATCGATTACCACGGTGGCCCTGTCTCCGGTGGCAGGATTCAAGGTAAACATTACGCCGGCCGTGAAGGATCGAACCATCTTTTGCACTGCCACACTTATAAGCACCTTTGGGTGATCGAATCCCATTTTTATTCTATAGGATATGGCTCTCGGCGTGAATAGGCTTGACCAACACTTCTTGGTCTTTTCAAGCAGGTCGTCTACACCTCTTACCCAGAGGTAAGTTTCTTGTTGACCGGCAAAACTAGCCCCAGGCAGGTCTTCGGCCGTGGCGGAGGAACGCACGGCAACCGGCAGGGCTGGGATGCGGGCCCTACGAGAGAGCCGGCGATATTGTTCTGCTATGACGTCCTCGAGGTTCTCACTTAGTACCCCGGAGTCGATCCAGGTTCGAATGTCCTCAGAAGCTCGTTCGACCTCAACTATCCGGCTATCATCAAGGCCTATGAGTCTATCATTTACTTTATCCAGTAAGCTGTTGTCTTCAAGGAACTGTCGGTAGGCTTCCGTGGTAATGGCGAAGCCCGGGGGTACGAGGATCTGGGCTTTAAGTAGTTCCCCCAGGCTTGCGCACTTTCCTCCGACACGGCCTACCATGGTGAGGTCACAATCCTCGAAAGCAAGCACATACTTTGAGATATCCATTAGAAAATCCTCTTACTGCGCTTTCGGGTGTCACCCGAGGATCTCGATCTCCCCGCTCGAACCATCTATTTTTATCCTTTGGCCGGTCTTGAGTCTGGATGTTGCCGAACCTGTTCCAACAATAGCTGGAAGGCCGTACTCACGACACACGATTGCGGCATGACACATGATTCCGCCAACGTCGGTGACGACTGCCTTGATTTTCTGAAATGCCGGCGCCCAACTCGGGGAAGTTGTAGGAGCTACAAGGATCTCACCTTCTTGAAGTTCTCCTATATCCTTGACGGTGCGGCAAACTCGGACCGTTCCCTCTACCACTCCTGGTGATCCAGGGAATCCAATAATCTTGGCCAGATCGCCCTCTGTTATAGTTTTGAGCCGTGCCCACTGAGACATTGACTCTGAAGTGATACCCCATAACACTATGGTAAAAGGCTCGCTGATGGTCTCCGGTACTTGCCCCATGGCATCCGGGGGAGTCCACTCCCTAAATTTCTCCATAACCTGTTTCCGCCAGGCGACCTCTTTGGGCCATACGAGAGGTCCTCTGGGATTGCTGCCTGTAGCCCACCCTGTAACGACATCCCACAAAGCGTCTTTGATCTCGGAGCGCTTAAGGTACCACACATCCTCCACATCCTGGATAAATTTGAAATCCACGAGGATCTTAGCCACCTCACGGACTTTATTCCAGAACAGGCTATGGAACCAATGTTCGACATAAAAAAGGTGATTCTCCACGTACGGGAATACTGTCCGAGCAGTTCCCAACATCTGGTCGAAAGTCTGCAAATCCCCTTCTGATTTTAGCAGGGCCCGGTATTCGGTACTCAACCTTTCCCTTTCAGCTCTTATGGCCGCCGTGGGCCTGCCGATGCTTTCTCCTTTGCGTAGCTTCTCAATGTAAATGCCCATTGCTGACAACGGCACATCTAGGTCATCGTTCCAGGATCGGTCGTGGTGATACCAACCTGTTCCGGTTGAAACATGGAACCATGGCTCTCGAGCAGCATTAAGAGCTTCGAGCCATTTCTTACCGTTTTCCGACGCCTCCATCCCTTTGAATACGGAAACGGCGTCACCTTTCATCGCGATCTCGTCAACTCCGAGATCTATGGCTAGCTTTGCAAGTTTTTTCAGCTCCTCATCCGGTTGATAAATAATGACATCTATCCCTCCCACCATCTGCGTCACCTTTTGGAGAGGGATGTCGGGAAATGCCTTTTGACAGAAATCAACAAAGACCACGTAAGCTGCGTAACCGAGGTTCAAGAACTCGAAGTGGTATTGCCAGGCCAATATGCCGAGATCAATGAGGTCATCATAGGCACGCAGGAGCTTATAACCAGAGGAAATACCAAGGCCCTCGGTTACAACTGATTCATCTTCCATCTCCGGGAGAGTTGGAATCTCAAGATCCGCAAGCTTTTTAATAACATTGCGCATCTTAACTTCCCACTGATCATGGAGTCGGTCCCAATTCTGGAAGTAGTAACCAGCCCTTTTCATGAACAGTTCCGCTCTCTTGGGGATCTCTTGCGGGTCAGCGACCGGTAGAGGCGTTATGTATATATAACCGTTATGAATGCGGTGATCGATCCCCATGGCAGGAGGGACTATGAATATCCTGGTATTGAACTGAGACAGCGCCAGGAACCATGCTTCGTCCCAAATAATGTCAAAGGGATACATTGGTTCGGGATAGTGCAGACCGTCATAGAACCAGAACATGCCCTCTTCATACTTTTTGCGTTCCGGGTCTTCGGTGCTGAACTGATAATGGTACGGATACATCCGTTCCCACCCTTCGGTTCCAGGAATGGTTTCCGCTTCATGGGGACTGGTGAACTTTACCTCGGCCATCTTTCCCTCCTGTCTAGTTTTGCCTTTGCCTACTGGGGCCGCCGCACCGGACAACGGCTGCGCGTGAAACACCGTAAAAAGTTAAGCCAGGGCCGGAGCACCGATTGCTCGTCCGTCCTGGATTTCCAGTTTCCACCTGATACCGAAACCTGCTGAGTTATCTAAATACCGGATGATCGTGGGGCGGAATACATACAAGGCCACCCTGGTCATTTTTTCAGCAATTTTTCTGGAGAACACCACCGAATTGCCAATAAAATCTCTCACAAATGGGTAGCGTTTTACATATGTCGCTGTCGCCTTGGCTTGTGCCATCACAGTGGTCAAGGCTTCAACCTTACCTTCCATCTGTAGCCCTTTGATCTCTTTCCACCCTTTATAATCCCCGTGAATTGAGGCAGCTGCCCGGGGGTTTTGCGAAAAAAACATGCTATGACGTGATTTTGATGAAGAAAAGAATATTAAATCAAATCCTTGCCTTGCGTAATAAACAGCAGCCACCCAGGGTTCATCATTCGAGCAGCAGGCGAGAGTCATTGTGGTGAAACTGTCCATGAATAGGATCACCGTTCTTTCCAATTCTTCTCGTGTCATCCTCCAGCCCAGCGATCAAAAAGCTGATGGGGGACTCCCAGTTGGTCAAGCGCCTTTCCTATGGTCTGGTCGACGATATCCTCTATGGTTCGCGGCTTGTGGTAAAATGACGGGACTGGGGGTAGAATCACCCCGCCCATTTCCGTGACCGCGGTCATTTGACGAAGATGTCCTAGATGAAGCGGGGTTTCCCGGACGATTAGAATGAGTTTTCGCCGCTCCTTAAGGGTTACATCGGCCGCTCGGACAAGCAAATTATCATTTATGGAATTGGCGATCATGGACAGGCTCTTCATCGAACATGGAGCTACGATCATTCCTTCCGTCTTAAAGGAACCGCTCGATACGCACGCGGCAAGATCGTCAGGAGAGTGGTTTGCTGAGGCCAGACCTTCCAGTATCTCAGGCTTTATGGAAGTTTCGTACTCCATGGTCACCCTGGCAGCGCGTGAAAGGATGAGGTGGGTCTGAATATCGTTAACTTGACCGAGAACCTCCAGCAAGCGAACTCCGTAAATCGTCCCACTGGCACCACTTATCCCTACTACAATCCTTTTCAACCGATGACCTTCCAATTTTCAGCACATTTTCTTGTGCTGCAACTTGAGAATTGGTTCAGGAGCTAAAAAGTGAACAAGTAACTCACGCTGAGCCATACTCCCTCGACAGGAATGGATTAGTCGCGATAAACGGCTCTTTCTTTCTACCTTCCCCGATGGGAGAGGGTCTGGTAAATGAGTGGAAATCACGTACCGTTTTCGGCGATCTCATCAAGAAACTGCATGTTCGACAAAGCCTTCATCTTCGGCCGGATGTGTCGGCATCAGCGCCGATCGTCAAAAAGGTCTTTTATTGTTAGAAGCTTTTCAGCAAGTCGTCTGAATTAAATAAAAATTATCGATAACATCTCCGGACAAGTCAAGTCATAAAAAGTTATACTTAAATAAGGTTGACTTATATTATAATGTCGCTATCGGTTTCTTTCGGCGAGATGTACGTGAACCTAAAACACTTGGAAACATTTCATCACTTTTGTCGCTACACCAGTATGACCCTGGCTGCCGAGTACCTGCACGTAACACAGCCGGCAATTTCCCAGCAACTCCGCGGTTTCGAAGAGGAGTGCGGGGTCAAGCTATTCTACCGGGATGCCAATCGGTACAAGTTAACCGAGGTAGGTGAATCCCTGTTCCTATTGAGTAAGGTAATCTTCTCACGGGTGGAACAAATCGAATCTCTCCTCGAAAATGCCAGAAAACCAACCTCGGAAAGACTAAGAATCGGAACTACCAAAGATTATGCCTCGTCGCTTATGCCTGATTTGTTGGCAGACTTTCAGAAACAGTATCCTCATATTCAAGTGCGCTTGAGTGAGGGCAACTCAACCGACTTGCTGGCACGACTGAGAAGCAGAAAAGAAGACCTCGTGGTGGTTGCCAGGACCGCCTATGATTCTTCGCTCAAGGCCTTTCCTTTTACCGCCGTGGAATTCGTTCTTGTAGCTTGCCCCGACCATCCTCTTGCTCATGGTGGCCCCGTTTCCGTAAAAGCTCTCTCACGAGAGTCACTGATTATTAGAGAACAGGGATCGGGTTCTCGCGATGCAATCCTGAAGAAATTACGGCAGTACGAAGTAGAGCCCTCTGTTGTGGTAGAATCGGAAAGTCTGAGCTTTATATTGGCTTACATTGAGCGCCGAATGGGCGTCTCTTTCATTCTGTCTCGCGAGATAGAAACCGAACTATCAGCCGGGGTATTAAAAAGAATAAATCTATTGGAAGGAAACATACGTTTCCACGCTGACATTGTTATTTTACGAGAGGACCCGGTAGCCATGCCCATGAAACACTTCCTCAAAATAGCAAGATGTTGGCAAGAGGATGGTTTGGCTTGAGGATTTGGAACTTTTTTTTACCATTGGTACTCCTGTGGAGACTCCCAATCCATAGGGCTTCAGCACTACTGAGAGGTGACAATGCCCAATAACGTAGTCATCATAGGCACACTGGATACCAAGGGCCAAGAGGTTGAATTCCTCAGAGAAAGTATCATTGGTCATCAATGTGTGCCGATTGTCCTGGACGTCGGAATCCTCAATCCGCCTACAACGGTAGCGGATATCCTTCGGGAAAGAGTTGCTTTGGCCGGCGGATCAAACCTGGAGGAACTTTTGAGGCGAAAAGACAGGCGATTGGCGGTTCAGACCATGATTCGCGGGGCCGCCGAACTTCTGCGCGGTCTTAACAAACAAGAGGAATTGTCTGGAATTATCGCGATAGGAGGCGGAACTGGGACGCATATTGGAATGGGGGTGATGCGAACCTTACCGCTTGGTTTACCTAAATTGATGGTGTCTACTGTTGCATCGAGAGACATGAGCAATTTGATCGGCACAAAGGACATCACTGTCATGCACTCTGTCGTGGACATTCTGGGCCTGAACGCTGTGAGCAAGAAGATACTATCCAACGCTGCAGCAGCCATTGCAGGTATGGCTAAACAGGGAGGGAAGATTAGTTCGGACAAGCCGATCATAGGTCTCACATCTTTTGGGTTCATAACCCAGGGGGCCATGAGAGTGAAAACCATGCTGGAAGGTCTCGGATACGAAGTTGCGCCATTCCATGCAAACGGAACCGGCGGTATGGCTATGGAAGATCTGATAGACCAGGGACTCATCAGCGGAGTCATGGATTTAGCTCTTCATGAATTTGCAGACGCTCTGTATGGCGGTTATTGCGGGGACATAGGCCCCGGAAGACTGGAGTCGGCTGGAAGGATGGGCCTACCCCAGCTTGTGGTGCCAGGAGGCTTGGATTGTATTGTCCTGGAATTTAATTCAGTGGAAACAATGCCTCCTGACTTGAGAGACAGAAAGGTTTTCTGGTATGATTTTAGGTCCGGAGTCAGAACGAACCGGGAGGACATGGCACGTCTTGCCGCGACCATCTCCGGCAAATTGAACCGGGCTAACGGACCGACACGCGTAATGATTCCCATGAAAGGGTTTTCTGAGGCAGACGCAATTGGGGCTCCTCTTTACGAACCAATCACCAACCAGGCTTTCCTTTCGGCACTAAAATCCGGTCTCAACCCTGAGATTGAGGTGATCGAGGTGAATGCGCACATAAATGATGCCGAATTCGCTGAGGCTGCTGTTTCAACTCTCAATTCCATGATGCGTGAAACGGTTTCACGAAGTAGGAATATCGATTCATAGAGAATTATCTCCCTATCCAACATCCCTCTCTTTTTCCAGGATACCTCACAGGAGTATACCGTGAAACGAGTGGCCTGGTTTGTCGTTCTCATCGGACTGTTTCCCTCGTTACTGATTTGTTGCGGAGATTCATTTTCCGGAAAGTGCATAGGTGTCTCAGATGGGGACACAATTAAAGTAATGTACTCGGGCAAGGCGGAAAGAATTCGCCTATATGGTGTGGACTCCCCTGAAAAAGGTCAAGACTTCTGGAAGAGTGCGAAACAGTTTACCAGCGAAAGGGTTTTCGGTAAAACCGTAGAGGTTAGACCGATTGATCGGGATAGATACGGACGAACGGTTGCATGGGTCTCGGTAAATGGGAAAAGTCTCAACCGAGAGTTGGTCGCAGCGGGCCTTGCGTGGTGGTACAAGCATTATGCTCCTAAAGAAAAGGACCTCCGTGATTTGGAACTAAAGGCGAGGAAAGAAAAGGTCGGGATATGGTCGCGGCCTGATCCGATCCCTCCGTGGGAATTCAGGCGTTAAGATTTTTTGTATGATACAAATATTCGTCCCTTGGCAAGGCATCTCTTCCGTGGTATGAACCGTGCCATGTTCAGGTCAGTTGAAACAGCGCTCGGATTCCTCACTGTCTTTAAGGTGCGAAACCTCCCCTTGGGCGACATGGCTGAAGTTGGGAAATCCGCTTGGGTGTTCCCATTGGTCGGAGCCTTGCTCGGGTTAATTCTCACTGGGACTTATTACGCGCTCTCAACCGTCTTACCGTCTTTCCTTACGGCAATCCTTACCGTGGGGCTGTGGATTTTTTTGACGGGTGGACTGCACTTGGACGGTTGGACTGATTGTTGGGACGCCTTGGCCACGTCTGTATCACCCGAGCGCAGATATGAAATATTAAAGGATCCCCGCCTAGGCACATTCGGAGCAGTAGCCCTTATGATATTGCTTGCGGTAAAGACATCGGCCCTCGCCTGCGAGAATTTCCCGCCGTCAATGATTTTTCTGGCGCCCATTGTCAGTAGAGGCGTAATGGTAACAGTGTCCTACAGAGGGCGAGCCTCGATTGATGGTATGGCAGCCGCCTTCATCTCTGCTTTGAGCAGCCGCTCCGTATTGGTTGCGGGCATCCTAGGCTTTACTCCTGCACTATTATGGGGAATGTCCGGTGTAGCGGCAGTAGGATTCGCTTATCTTGGATCGCTGTGGTTCAAAAGACTAGTTGAGTCCAGGCTTTCAACATTCAACGGAGACGCAATAGGGGCAATCTGCGAATTTTCTGAAGCCATAATTTTGTTAGTTGCCTGCATCAAGTGGTGAGCCGCTTGCGACTCGGCACAACCTCGTACATCTATCCTGATGACATTATTGCCAATGCGAGAAAACTGGCTGGACGGATAAGTGATATTGAGCTGGTAATCTTTCAAGTAGACCACTACGGTAATAATCTTCCCGATCTTGAGACGGTCAAGGAGTTGTTCCGATTAGGGGCTGAACATGGGATGACCTACACGGTCCATCTTCCGCTCGATCTGGGACTTGCCGGCGAAACTCCGAATCTGGAAAAAGCCCTCCAAGTAATCCGAAGCACCTCAGGGCTGACTCCCCATGGATATATTGTCCACCTAGACGAACATACTTCGCGAGGATCATATGATTTGAAACGATGGGAGGCCAATTCCTTGGCCTCACTCAACATCTTGATCAGGGAAACAGGAGCCCCGCATCTGATTTGCGTAGAGAATCTTGAAAACCAGCATCCTGATATGATTGACTCTTTACTTGAGCAACTACCTATCTCTTCATGCCCGGACGTAGGCCATTTTTGGAAACAAGGGCTGGATCCCCTTCCTTTCCTTGAACGGTGGCTTCCCAGATCACGGGTTGTTCATATTCATGGCATTGGAAAACGAGATCACCAGAGTTTGTCTCTCGTGACGAACGAGAAACTTGACCCAGTGGTCAGATTGTTGAGCAGGAGCTTTAGAGGTGTCGTAACTATTGAAGTTTTCAGCGAAACAGACCTGGAGGACTCTCTGGTTGCCTTAGGAGACTCACTCAAGCGCATGAATGGTGCCGAAGAGGAGACTCGAACTCCTACAGGCTTGCGCCCACCAGACCCTGAACCTGGCGCGTCTACCACTTCCGCCACTTCGGCATAATCGCATTGTCACATTATTAGGTGAGAGTGTCAAGGTTGAAAAATTCACTTGAAAAATTCACTATGCGTTGATAGACGCATTCTTTCAGTACGCTCCTCGGCCCGAGATTACTGCGGGAATGGTCTTGAGAAGTAGGACAATATCTCCCCAAATCGACTGGCTTTCGAGATATTGTACGTCCAGGATGATCTGGCCTTTACAATCTATATCGCTTCGGCCTTTTACCTGCCACAAGCACGTAATCCCGGGGATCACCTCCAGCCTCCGCCTGTCCGCGAGACTGTAGTTTGCAGCGTCACAGGGAAGAGCGGGTCTTGGTCCCACAAGAGACATGTCTCCTTTGAGAACGTTATAAAACTGGGGCAATTCGTCGATACTGAGTTTGCGGATGATACGTCCCACCTTCGTTATCCGTGGATCACGCTTTATCTTGAACATCACTTCGCCCGCTTCGTTCTGATCCATCAGATCGTCCTTCATCCCGTCCGCTCCAAGAACCATGGATCTAAACTTGTACATGCGGAAGATTTTACCCCACTTACCGACCCTCTCATCAACGTAGAATACCGGGCCTCCGTCTTCCAGCTTGATCAAGAGTGCAGTCAATGGGACGATCGGGGAGAAAAGCACAAGCCCCAGAGCGGATCCAACGATGTCCAGAACCCGTTTGAAAGCCAGGCTGCCTTCGATCACCACTACCCAAATGGCTTTCTTGCCAAGAAAATTGAATCGCTGACGCCAGGCCGAAATTCGTACTCCACCTCGGGCATACTTCCGGAACAGCTTCTCCATTAATTCATTATCTCTCTGGAAGTGGTTTCCGGCTGGGTTCATGTCCAATTCAGTCGGCAGAATTGCCTGTATATGATTTGTTATAAAATAATCCTATCATCCCTCGAGTACTATACTAAATCTGAAAACCCAGAGCCAACTTTTTTGCGGGCATTATTCCATTAATAATGAGCCGGCGCTGGCTTTCAACTCTTTTCCCTCCGATTCCTCGCCCACGTTCTTGACTTTTCTTGGAGAAGTAGGTATGTGAGCGCACAAATCTGCAAGAAAACATGCGGGATGAGACGCACATTTGAGATCAAAGCCAAATATAGGACCCTAGATTATGAAGGTCGACGAGAGAGGAGGAGTCCCCTCCCCTGAACCATCATCGAGCCAAAGTAATAATGGTAATTGGCTGCGATACCTCGTCGAGGCGATCTATATTCGAAAGCGAATTTTCCTTATCAGCCTTCTCGTCCCTCCCTGCATCGCATTAATTATTAGCCTCCTGATGCCCAAAGTTTACCAGGCCTCCACCAAGATATGGGCAAAGGAACAGCGGTCAGGTGATCCTTTCCGGAAGGAAGAAGCCCAGTCGTCCTTTCTCAAGGACCAACAGGGGCTTATCCTCAGCAATACAGTCGCTTCGCGGGTCTTGGAATCACTTCCGCCTGAACTCGCGACCGGGACCGCTCACAAAACCTTGAGCGACCTGTCGCCGGCACAACGGGCCGAGAGAATAGCCAAGCTCCAGAAGAATGTTGAGGCTAAAATTGATCCTAGGGAGGGAGGCTCCAATTTCATCGAACTCAAGGTCAAGGCACGCACGCCAGAAGAAGCTGCGCACGTGGCAAACCTGTTTGCTGGCATGTACATAGACTATTACTTTGAGCTTAAGAGCGAAATCGCGCACAAGTCTTACAAATTCCTTGAAACCCAGCGAGACCAGGTGGCTGCACAGCTTAATGAGAGCGAGGCAAAACTCCAGGTTTTTGAGATCAGGCTTGGCCCTAAGCTGATCCAACTAATCGAGGTACTCAAAGAGTCATCTTCAGCCAGTTTGTCTGGGGCTTTCAGGTTTATAGAAGCATATGATCTCCTTGCCGCTGATTGGGCGGAGAGGTCGAGAACCGAAGCACTTGTCCAGGAACTGCGGAAAGAAGACAAGGGAATGTTTGTTCCATTGGACAGTAGCTCTAAGAATCTTTCCCAGGTTCATCTGCAGAACAGCCTTATTGACCTTAGGTCTAAGTTGACCGAGTTGCAACAGCGCTGGACCGAGAAGTCCCCGCACTTGGAGATGCTTCAGAATGAGTTTTCTTCTACCGTGAACCTTCTTTTTGAAAACAGAAACGTGGAGACACAGGCAGCCAAGGAAAAACTTGATTTCATGCAAGAGCGGGCCCGGAAAATCGAACAAGATCTCAGTGACATAGCGGCGAATCGCGTTGCATACGAGAATTTACGGAGGGAGGTGGTCAACCATGCGGCAATGTACAAGAAGGTTCAGGAAGAGCTGGAAAGCTCAAGGATAGCTGCGGAAATGAGCATCTACAAGACCGCGAGCATTGTTGTGATTGACAGGGCAGCACCTCCATTGAAGCCGATATCGCCTAACAGGTCGCTGAATTTGGCTATTGGTGTGTTGATTGGGATTGGCATGGGCCTTTGGCTCGTTATGTTCTTTGCCTCCCTTGACCAGACGATTAGTCGGCCCGAACAGGTGACACGCTTCCTGGGCCTCGATGTATTGGGCTCTATTTCATCCTTCCGGAAAAAAAGAATGAAGCAGGGTGACTGATATCCACAACCATTTTATTTGGTTACTCTATGAAATTGGATGCATTGTGAAGAACAATTTGCCGAATGTTCATACGATCGGGAAAAATACAACGTAGTTTTGATTTTTCATGGATATGAGGTTGCACTGAAAACCCCTGTCATTAATAATTCCTTTGTCGACAACATCTTGTCTCGGATCCGCTCTACCGCAATTGGCCGGATATTCGAAGATTCAACCGTCGTCATGGTGACCCAACTGTTCGCTATGGCAATGGTTTTCCTTTACTCCGTTGTCACGGCATCATGGTTTGGTGCGGGTGCCGAGATGGATGCATTTGTCATGGCTAGCACCGTTCCGAACTATATTATCAATCTTGTCACAAGTGGCGTTGCCGCTGCAATGATTCCTGCCTTCATTGCTGCCATTAAAAATGAGGGGCATGAATCTGCCCAGAAATTGTTTTCCAACCTTAGCACGCTATTGATTGCAAGCTTGGTGATGATCGGAATCATATCCATTCTCTCTGGAAAGTATTTGCTCTCCCTCATTTGCATAGGCTTCGACACCCAAACGCTCACGCTGACCGCTAACCTTTATTACATCTTGATTCCATCAATGATCGTCACTGGCCTTACTGTTCAGTGGTCTGCAACACTCAATGCCTTGAATTCCTTTGCCATGCCCGGCATAGCCCGAGGCGTTCAGAGTCTGTTTGCAGTCGTGTCCGTTTGGCTCGTCGGCAGTATTTTGGGCATATATGTTCTGCCCTTCGGAGTGTTATTCGGAGCTGTCATTTATCTGGTAATTCTGGGTCTGTGTCTGGCAAGAAAAAATATTAGCTTACTGCCAAGTTGGTCGGGCTTGAGCACCAGAACCAGGCAAACCCTAAGACAATATTTATCCATGTTTATCGGCGCTGCTTTCTTAGGCTCAACGTTGTTGGTGGACCAGGTGATGGCATCATCGATGGGTCCGGGGAGCGTTGCGGCCCTCAACTACGGGAATACCTTGGCGCTGGCATTTCAGAGTTTGATCTCAATGGCCTTGAGCACGGCAATATTGCCTCATTTTTCGGTACTATCCAGTGACGGGAATATCAATGAGTTGCGTCACACCCTCGGTTTTTACATTCTCGTGATGCTGATAGTGACCGTCCCCATTACCCTTGCAACGTTTCATTGGTCTGATGACATTGTGCGAATAGTTTACCAGCGGGGAGTGTTCACCGAAGACGACACTCAAATGGTAAGCAGCGTGCAAAGAATGGCTGTTTTACAGGTCCCTTTTTATCTCATGGGGATAACCGGAGCCGGCTTTCTCTCGTCAACGTTTCAGAATCAGTTACTCATGAAAATAAATCTTTTTACCACTGCGGCAAAAATCGGTCTAAACTTCCTCTTGATGCCCAGACTAGGGCTGCCTGGGCTCGCACTGGCTACCTCATGCATGTATATTTTGTCCTGTGTCCTCATTCTTTATGCCACATATTCTTGGATTCGACGGCGGGTTAAGTAATGGTTATTATGACAGAAAAACAACCATGATGCCTCGAAGCAACCTTGAGCATGCAGTAGGAATATTTCTCATCGGTTGCGCATTGGCCAGTGCATCATTTTTTAACGCCTATTCCAAGGAAGCCATTTACGCTTTAGCTCTTTTTTCTTCAATTTCTGTCTTGTTGGAACCTTTATTAGGGTTGACCCTAGCCGTTGCAAGCCTTCCGTGGTTTGGTTTTACCCTGATTCCAGATGCTTTCTCGCTCACCAAAGGCGTGACTGCTCTTACAATCGTGGCTCTGGCTCTCAGACTGGGCATGGGCATATTAGCTTTTCCAAACATATCTCAGAGTTTGCGATGGTACGCGTTTGCCCTCGTGTTTAGCCTTACTACTACATTATTTACCCCCGGTTTCAATGAGCTTTTCCTGGAGGCAATTCAAACGCCTGTGTTGGCCGGTTTTTTCCCTTTTCTATTCGTAATAATTCTCAGAAACTATGATCAACTCCGTTTTTTGTCGGTGGGAGGAATTATTGCGGGATCAGCACTGGTTGTGGCGATCTTGGTTCTGGGCATCGAGGCATTTGTCACCTCAGAAGTTCAGATGCGGTTATCGGCTGGCACCAATGAAAATGAACTAGGGCAAATACTGACCGTATGTCTTGCGCTGTGTCTTGTAGTCGGTGCAGAGACGACATTCACGTGGCGTGTCATAGTTGCAATTGCAGGATTATTACTCGTGTATGCGATCCTCCTTACTCAGAGTCGCGGCACGTGGGTCGGCATAATCTTCGCAACCGGCGTCACCACATTCTTTGTTCCGGGCCTTTCACTCAAGAACAGAGTCACCTTTGTCGGGAGCTTTGTCTTGCTGGGTTTAGTGTCTATCTTCTTGGTATTATATGATGTTGGCGGAGTGGGGGAATTCTTTGAAGCACGGACTGCTGAATTGTTTCAACAGGGCGCAAGCGGGTCAGCTGGCAGAGTTGAATGGATTTGGCCTTTGTGGTTTAATACTTTCTTGGAAAATCCTTTGATAGGGATAGGAGTCGGCGGAAGCGCCTCCGTCGTGAACGTAAATCCTCATAATGACGTGCTAAGTCTCTTGGGGGAAAGGGGTTTACTGGGTTTTAGTCTTTATATGGTTTTTCAAGTTCTTATCTTCAGAGAGTCATTAAAAAATTCCATCGTGTCTTTTCGCTGTATAGCTATTTGGATTCTGGTCTTCCTCATGACCTCGGGAATGTTCAGTGAGTCCATTTTCTTGAAATCTTACGGCTTGGGAATAGGTTTAGTGGAAGTCCTTAACAATATTGGAATCAGGACGGATACCCACAAGACTTAGACCGTTTCAGTCTCATTGCTCCATGCAAGTGCCCAACTGTTGGATAGAGTGCTTCTAATGTGCGGTATCGCCGGTATTATTAATTTAGGCCAGTTGTCCGAAGAAAGTCTCCGGGCCGTCTGCTCGGAGATGACCAACAGTCTGTCCCATCGAGGCCCGGACGACGCCGGTATCTGGACGGATACCCAAGGTTGCGTGGCACTAGGGCATCGGCGACTGTCAATACTTGATTTGTCACCACTAGGCCATCAGCCCATGGTTTCGTCCTCAGGCCGTTATGTTATAACGTACAACGGGGAAGTGTACAATTACCTGGATATTAGGAAGAAGCTGGAAAAGCGAGGCGAGGCCCCAGCCTTTAAAGGAAACTCGGACACGGAAGTTATGTTGGCCGCCATTGAGGCATGGGGTCTGGAAAGAGCGGTCCAGCAATTCAACGGCATTTTCGCTTTCGCCGTTTGGGACCAGGAAGACAAGACATTGAGTCTGGTCCGAGACAGGGTCGGAGTCAAACCGTTATACTATGGGTGGGCCGGTAAATCCCTGGTATTTGGGTCAGAATTAAAGTCGCTGACACGTCACCCGCATTTCGATAGAGTCATTGACAGACAAGCCCTCGCACTTTTTTTTCGCCACAATTACATCCCCGCACCTTATTCCATTTACCAGAAAGTATTCAAACTGGAACCCGGGACTATTCTGACACTGAGTGGAGGGCTGGGATGCTTAGAGAAGCTGTCACCACTGCCGTCCGAGGCATACTGGTCAGCTCGAGAAATCTGGCCTAGCGGGGGTCTCAATGCCTGGCAGGGAGACGAAAGCGCCGCGGGGGAGGCCCTTGAAGCCATGCTCCTGGATGCCGTTCAATCCCAGATGATTTCCGATGTCCCCCTTGGCGCTTTTCTGTCCGGTGGAACAGACTCCTCTCTGGTGACTGCGCTCATGCAATCTCTGTCGTCTCTACCGGTGAAGACATTTACCATAGGATTTCATGAAGCCGGGTACAATGAGGCCGTCTTTGCCAAGAAGGTCGCCAATTATCTTGGCACCAACCACACAGAACTGTACGTAACCGACAAACAGACACGGGACATTATTCCTTTGTTACCGACAATTTATGATGAACCATTTGCCGATGAATCACAGATCCCAACGTTCCTTGTGTCACAGTTGGCCCGAAGACAGGTCACGGTGAGTCTTTCCGGGGATGGAGGCGATGAGCTTTTCAGTGGATACGACCGATACTTTGCGTTTGAGAGGCTATGGCGAATCGTGAATGCACAACCGAAAATGGCGAAGGCATTGTTCGGTATTCTCATCGATCAACTCCCCGCCAAGGTTCTAAACGCATTGGGCTATCCTCTGAACTCGATGTTCAAGAGACTCGGATACGGTGATGAAAAGATTGGAGGTCGTCTCAAGAAATATGCCGGTTTGTTTTCCGACAGCTCTTTTACACAAGGCTATCGAATGTACGTCTCATACTTCTCCGCGCCCGACAACCCGGTTCGTGACACAGAGGAGCCGGCAACCGTTTTCTCGGAGAATATAGATTCTCGCTGCGTTTTGGATCATTTTCAACTTATGTCTTTGCTCGACATTTTAACCTACCTTCCTGACTGCATATTGGTCAAAGTGGATCGGGCCAGCATGGCCGTGGCTCTTGAGGCGCGTGTTCCACTATTAGATCATCGTGTTGTAGAGTTCGCTGCTTCCGTACCTACAAGCATGAAAATTAGGAATGGAAGCGGCAAATGGATCTTGAAAAAAATCTTGAGAAAATATATACCCTTAGATCTAACCGAACGGCCTAAAATGGGTTTTGGAGTGCCCATTGGTGAGTGGCTCCGGGGTCCTCTAAAGAGCTGGTGCGAAGACCTTTTGAACCACCGTTCAATATCTGTTGAGGCCATTGTTGATGCGGATATGATCCAACGACTGTGGAGAGAGCATCTCTCTGGACAATGGGACAGATCAAACCAACTTTGGGCTGTCCTTATGTTTCTATCGTGGTTGCGTCAGACGCACCGTTCGTAATGGCTATTGCCACACGTATCCTTGACTGAAGACCCCATCCACGCGTCTCACGAGGACATCGGCCTATGAAAATAGCCATTATTACTCAGAACTTAGCGAGAGGCGGGGCAGAAAAGCAAGCGATCCTCTCTGTTGTCGCATTGCAAAGGTTGGGTTACGACGCAAAGTTGATATCTCTCGGAGCGAACAATGATTTCGGTGAGATGATTCTGAGAAATGGAGTGCGTCTGCAAGCGATTACCGCGAGAGGTTTCCTAAGATATAGACGGCTCCTTTTGTTATGGAGACTCTTGAGGGACCAGCAGTCTGATGTAGTGCATTGCTTCGACATGGTAAGCAGTGCTCACGGACGCCTTGCCGCATGGATAGCCGGAGTACCAAAGATATTTGGTGGCGTCAGGGATGACCAGACCCCTCCTTTTCTGGTGCGGTCCGTCAACAGACTTGGAAATCTGTTCACGTGCAAGTGGATTGCAAATGCTGAAAGGTGCAAAGCTGCCCTTATCAGAGATTTACATGTTCAGGGGAAACACGTATTCGTTGTTCGGAATGCCATCATCATGGACGACCACAAGGGCAATCTATCCCCGGCAGATGCGAAGCGCAGATTTGCCATCGACGTGGAGTGTCCCTGTGTCACGATGATAGCAAACCTCCGCCCAGAGAAAAATCATGAAATGTTTTTGAGAGTAGCGAGGAAAATTCTGGATTCAGGACGGAAGGTGTCTTTTGTTGCTGCTGGCGATGGCCCGAGACGTGTTGACCTGGAACAGATGTCGCTATCTATGAACTTGCAGAAACATGTGCGTTTCTTGGGACGGTGCGACAATATCAATGAACTCCTCAGGGCAACTGACGTTGTTTTGCATACGAGTTACTTTGAGGGGACCCCGAATTCCCTCTTAGAGGCAGGAGCGCAAGAAGTTCCGTGTGTAGCGTGCGCCTCCGGCGGGGTTTCCGAGGTCGTGCAAGATGGCCTGACCGGATTCCTCGTACCCCCTGATGATGACGAAGCTATGGTGGAACGTACCGTGCAATTACTCTCAGACGATGCCCTTCGTCTTGAAATGGGGCAACAATTCAAGGACCAAATACAGGCAAATTACTCTCTTGAAGCGCTTGGAAGAAACTTGTTGGCGGTATACCGACAAGACACCCATGGAAGATGATCAGCGACTGGCGGAGTTGATGACAAGATCTTACAGATGGTGACGACGATTCTTTTTGGAAAGAACCAAGATGAACCGACTTTGTTATATAATTCTCATAATCCCTCTCACCACGGTTGCCATGGCCGACTGGCACGTATGGACTGAGACACAAACTGTCAGCGTTGTTCGAGAGAGCCCTTCCCGAGCGTCCACAACAGTCCATTTGTCGGCTGCTCGCAACGAATGGATCAGCTTTCAGATTTTGGTCCGTTCCGATGCTCCTCTTGTAATACAGGACGTCGTCCTATCTGAAATAAAGACCCAAGGTGGTGGGTCAATTCCAGCTGACAATTTTCATCTGTTCCGCCAGCATCAAATTCATTTGACCGAAGCGACTCCACGCAATGAATCGTTCAAGCCGGGCTGGTATCCTGATCCTTTGATCCCTTTTCGTCATCCCATGACCCACGCTCCCTTGGCCGGCAGAATAAAGGCTATTCCATTCCAGGTGCCAGCCAATGAAACTCACGGTTTCTGGATTGATATTCACGTTCCCAAGGAGACCCAGCCAGGAATTTATAGCGGCACTGCCAGGATATCAACTGACGGCAATCTGGAAGCACTTGTATCTGTTGAATTGACAGTCTGGGATTTCGTCCTTCCCGACACCCCGACTATGCAGACTGCTTTCGGTTCGCCGGTCCAGGCCATGCAGAGCTACTACAAGAAGAGGGCAAAGGAGCGCAAGGAAACCGAACCCACCGACTGGGCGGCAATTGAAAAACAATGCAGTAAGCTTATGAGTGAAAACCGCATAAACGCTGCACCGCCTTCGGATTTATTCTTACCGACATTTGATCGTAGGACCGTTTATCAGATTCCTGTGGATCGGGTTGACGTTCTCCGCCGGTTCGTAGATGAATATCACGTCAATGCCATTCAAGTTCCCAACCCCGCCGAGGTTTTTAAGGATCCGCTCAGGGACAGAGACAAGTTACATGCGTGGCTGAAGGCCATCGATGTTGCTGCAGTGGGGCTAAATCGCCCTGATGTCATCCTCTACACATACCTCTCGGATGAACCCAACGATTGGGAGGCCTATCAATACGTTCGCAAATGGGGTAAGGCAATCCGCGATGCAAAATCGGTTGTAAAAGTCCTGGTGACCGAGCAGACCAAGCCGCAAGACGCGATGTGGGGCGACCTCTATGGGGCGGTGGATATCTGGTGCCCTTTGTTTGCGCTTTTCGACCCAATCAGTTCCTTGAGGCGTCAGGAACAGGGGGAGATCATCTGGGCCTATACCGCTCTCTGCCAAGAGCAAAGAACGCCTTGGTGGCACATTGACTATCCTCTGCTCAACTACCGTGTGCCCGCCTGGATCGCCTGGCGCTACGCCGTAAAAGGTCTCCTTTACTGGGCCATGTGCCACTGGACGGAAGTGGAGGACCCCTGGACTGATGCCCGAACCTATCGTCATCCCAAGACTCGTTTCGGAAAAGCGTACAATGGGGAGGGAACTCTGGTCTATCCCGCCAGGGCCGTTGGCTATGACGGCATCGTGCCCAGTCTGCGCTTGAAGGCACTTCGCAACGGCATCCAGGACTACGAGTATCTATCAATTCTCCAGAGGCTTGGTCTCGCCGAGGAGGGCCGAAAGATAGTCCTTCCGGTTGCAAACTCCTGGTTCCAGTGGAATGAAGACCCGGCAGCCTATGAAAAAGCACGGGAGGACCTCGCCAGGCTCATTGTTTCAGTCGGCAAAAGCCGATGAAACCATGCCAGCCGGAGGGGTGCTGCAAAGCGTCGTTACTATTCTCCAAGATCTACGGTGCGAGTCCAACCCACCGTACCGAATTCCGACTCGGAGGGCGTTAATAAATGTGCGCGGCGGTGCGTGGGTGTTTCGGAGGTTACTCTCCTAATCGAGATAAACGGATCAGAAAGGCCTACAAGAATGAAATTAGAAAAAGTCCTCTTTGTGACACCTTATGTGGGGATTGACACGCCGCAATCCATGCCCTTTGTGAAGTTGTTGGTGAAGGTCATATCGGATGAGGGCATCAAAACAGAGCATCTGTTGATTACAAAGACAGCCAATCCATTCAAGATACATTCACAAGTCAAGTCGCTCAGGGAGATGACGAAAATCTTCAACCCACAAATCGTTGTAGCCAATTATGGGACATACACGGGACTATTGGTAGCAGTTTTCGGTCGACATCCAAAGGTCATCATTTTTCGAGGTACGGATCTTAATCCCGATTATTCTTCCGTATCGACTGTTCATAGAATAGCCATGCTTACCGCGAGCCACATTGCTTCATTTCTTGTCGATGGAATGATATGCGTCAGTCGCGAGCTATATGAAAGGTTATGGCATAAAAGCAAGCCCGTCACGATTATACCGGATCCGACAAACTTGGATCTTTTTCGCACCCTGGATCGAGAGGACTGCCGCGTGAAACTGGGATGGAATACTGATAAGCCTATCGCTGTTTTTTTCAGCCACGGGGGCAGGAAAGAAAAGCGTCCCGACTTGGCTGAAATTATTCGGAGCAGAATCCAGGCATCTGACCCTCACGTTGAACTAAAAATTATTTTTCAGGCGTCACTGTCAGAAATGCCGGTTTACCTCAATGCAGCAGACTGCCTGTTATTTCTCAGTGAAACCGAAGGGTCCCCTAATTTGATTCGAGAAGCATGCGCATGTAATCTGCCTATCGTGACTGTTCCCGTGGGTGACGTGGCAGAGGTGCTTGAACATGTTCATCCTTCTCGAATCGTTGCCCGGGACATTGAAGCCCTAACTGCGGAAACCGTCAGGATCTCCAGGCTCAGAGTGAGGTCAAACGGGAGAGAGCATATCTTGAAGTATGGCACCAAGATTGTTGCGCGCAAACATATTGAATTCTACGAAAGCCTTATTAAAGAATGATCACTCAAGAACGGATGAGTCTGTTGAAAACGAGAATCAGATATCCTGAAGGAAAGTTTTTTGCTTTCAGTGTGTTCGATGACCCAGACGGAACAACGACAAAGAATGGGCCCGAAGTGTACCGTTTTCTTTACGACTTGGGCGTCATTACCACAAAATCCGTCTGGCCTGTCAAGGGTGATCAGGTCCCCGCTATCGGCGGCGCCACCTGTGAGGACCTCGAACATTTGAAATGGGTCTACGGACTGAAACGGCAAGGCTTCGAGATCGCTTTCCACAATGCCACATACCACAGCTCAAGAAGAGAGCAGGTGATCGCTGGTCTCGAACAATTCAGGAAGCTTTTCGGAGAATATCCGAAGTCTCATGCCAATCACGCAGATTGTCAGGATGCCCTTTACTGGGGAGATGCGCGACTGACAGGGTTCAACCAACTAATGTATAATCTTCTGACCCGCTTTCGCAACAAAGGTAGATTTCTCTGGGCTGACCCTAACAGTGAGTTTTTCTGGGGCGACAAATGTAAGCAACACATAAAATATGTGAGAAATTTCGTGTATTCAGATATCAATACGCTGAAGGCATGCCCCTACATGCCTTATTTTGACGAGCAAAGACCATTTGTGAACTACTGGTTTGCCTCGTCTGAAGGAGCGAACTGCCGCTCATTTTGCAAGACGATTTCTGAGGGAAACCAGGACCGCCTCGAAGAGGAAGGCGGTGCGTGCATCATGTACACCCATTTTGGTCACGCTGACTATTTTCGAGATGGACGGCTCAACACGGATTTTAGGCGACTAATGGAGAGGCTTAGCAGGAAAGCTGGGTGGTTTGTCCCGGTCTCGGTACTGCTGGACTACATACAACAAGCAAGAGGCCACTGCGTGATATCCCCTCGAGAGCGCAAGCAACTCGAACGGAAATGGCTGATGGAGAGGGTTTTCGTTTTTCATGGCACAACATGAAGTAATGGTGTCCGGGCTATGTGGCATTGTTTCAGTCTCTCGTCAGCCCAGAGAATGGAGTATGATCATTTTGTCTGCGCAGCCCAAAGCCCTTGATGCCCCTGAGAAATCCGTACCCATACGCGAAATGAAAAGTTGCGAAAATAAGAGGCATGACGGGGAGGTATCTTATCCGAGATCGTCCTGCGCACACTACGATACTCGCTAGAATTGTTGCACAGGCATAAACGCCGACCAACAGCAAAAATCCCCATAAGAAGATAATGTGGAGGATGGACAGGGACGCCAGAAGAATCAATATGGCCACGAATAAACCCGGGACGAGGCTCCTCAAGGATGCCGGTCTCTTGTGCTTCTTAATGACCCCAACTTTCCAGTAGCCATACTGGTATAACTGTGAGAACAGGGATCGCAGCGAGGATCTCGGATAATACCAGGATCTAATTTCTTTGGACTGCCAAATTGTTCCGCCACTCTCCGTAATCCTGAGATTCAATTCATCATCTTCTGTCCGCACCATTTCTTCGTCGAACATTCCCACTCTTTCCAAGGTCTCTTTTCGCCAGCACCCCAAGTAGACAGTATCGACAGGCCCTTCATACTCTTGGTCGTGAAAGAGTGCGCCACCCATTGAGAAGCCAGAGTCGGAGGCCAACGCAATGGCTTCCTGCAAATAGCCGCCTCCTACGGGCCTGATCGCACCTCCTACGTTTTCGGCCCCAGTGCTCTTGAGCGCATCAACACATTTCTGCACATAGTCGTCTGCGTATATTGAATGAACGTCCATCCGGACGATGATGTCTCCTCGGGCCTGTTTGATCGCTAAGTTCAAGCCGGCAGCCTGTATTCGGCCTGGATTGTCGATCAATCGGATGCGAGAATCATGATCGGCAATCTGTTGAATTTTTTCGCGAGTGCCGTCTTCGCTCATACCGTCCGCAATGAGAACTTCGACGTGCATCACCTCATAGCGATTTAGCTGGTCAATGAGGTTGCCAAGAAAGGTGGCTATATACTTGTTCTCGTTAAAGCACGGAACTATGATTGAGACGCTGGGTTCTTGGTTTTTATTCATTGCAGAATTCCCATTATGGTGCGGCAGACGTAATCCAATTCCTCATAAGTCATCGACGGATAGAGGGGCAGCGAGACATTCCCTCGCCAAATCCTTTCGGCTTCTGGAAAATCCTCCGGCCTCAACCCATAACGGTCACGGTAATATGTCATGCGGTGGAGCGGTTTGAAATGAACTGAAGTGCCAATCCCCATTTCTGTCATGTATTTGATGAAGTCATTCCGAGTAACCTTGGCCTTTTGATTAAGCACCACAACGAATAAATGCCATGCATGATCCTCAATGGGGACTCTAACTACTGGAAGGTCGAGACAGTCGACTCCGGAAAGTTTCTCAAAATAATATTCAGCGCACCGTTGTCTTGCCTCCCTCATTGTTTCGGCTTTCTCAATCTGCGCCAAACCTACCGCGGCGTTGATATCGGGCATATTATACTTATAACCTGGAGCGACAACGTCGTATTCCCAAGATACTCCTAGTCTTGAATATCGATTCCACACGTCACGATCGATCCCATGGAGTCGCATGATCCTGATGCGGTCAGCCGCCTTGTCATTATCTGTCGTTATCATGCCCCCTTCGCCGGTAGTGATGGTCTTATTGGCATAAAAACTGAAACAGGTGGCATCTCCGATACTGCCAATCATCTTTCCGCACGTTCTCGCAGGAAACGCATGTGCGGCATCCTCTACCACCGCAATCCCGTTTCTGTGACATATTTCCAGAATGCCGTCGCCCTCATCGGAAATCATTTTTACAGCCTGGCCGGCGAAATGCACAGGAATAAATGCCTTGGTTTCCGGGTATGCGCCGAGGGCCTCCAAGAGGATTTCGGGTGTCACAAGGCCTGTGCCGTACTCCACGTCAAGGAAAATAGGATCGGCTCCCAAATATCGGACAACTTCCGCAGATGCGGTGAAGGTCATTGTAGGAACTAGAACCTTGTCATCAGCCTTTATCCCAACAGCTTCCAAACCGAGGTGTAGTGCCGCTGTGCATGAATTCACCGCAAGCGCATGTCGCGCTTGGACTTTCTTGGCAAAGAGTTGTTCAAGCATAGCTGTCTTTGGACCAGTCGTGAGCCAACCACTGGATAGCACCTCGCGAACCAGTTGCAACTCATCTCCATCGCAGAGCACCTTTGAAAAAGGAATTTTTCTGGGAGGTGTGTGTTCCATTAGGTTTTCAGGGTCTGGGATGTGGTAAGCATTTTTCCGCTTTCACCGGTTAAATTGGAACAGGGCAATAAAAGTTTTGCCCAGCAACTTTATGTCGCTGAAAAGACTCTTTGATTTTACGTAACTTTCATAGAGATCCAACTTGTTTGGCAAGATCTCTCTCCTGTAGGTTTCTTCAGGGTCACTTGACGCAGCAAGTATCTTTTCCTCATTCCGATACTTAATAGAAGCTGGGTCTGTTATGCCCGGCTTTACACTGTGGACAACGGCCCATCTGTCGGGATACTCTTTCACCCAAGAGCGCACCTCCGGGCGAGGTCCGACCAGTGTCATCTGTCCCTTGAGAACATTCCAGAATTGGGGCAACTCATCAATTTTTGTTGCACGCAAGATCGATCCGATCCAAGTGCAGCGGTCAGTGCTTCCAGGTCGAAAAATTCCAGCCTCAGCCCCAGGCAAGGCTGTCATGGTACGAAATTTTACCACCGAGAAATCCCTCCCTTCAAGGCCTACTCTTGTTTGGCGAAAGAAGCCCGGTCCGGGAGAAGTCATTCTTATCAACACATAAATTGCTGCAAACAGAGGGGAGAGCAGCAAGAGGACCAACGCGCTGACCATCATATCAATTAACCTAGTCACCATTGATGAACTTCTATAAATGCCCAGTACATTCAACTCGCATATTTCTCATTTGCTTTGCGACTCCTTGAGGCACTATACCCGGAGAACAGAACTTCTTTCGGGCTCAATTCAGGGCTAATCTACTCATTGTTTCCCTGGGCTCCACCACTGTCATGGGTTCTTTCCGCGTCCCAACATCGCCTGGAAGACTTTCCCACTCACCAGGTTTATATTCAGGTACTATGTCTGCTATGGCAGAATGGATTTCTGCCCCATCGGATAACCAGGTGTATTTTTCCAGCCAATGATCAATCTTTTGTATAGTCTCTCTCGGGTTTTCGATAGATGATTTCCAGATCTGGATTTTTTTGTGCTCTGTATCGATAAGGGTTTCACTAGTGCGTCTAAGCTCCTCAAATAGCTTTTCGCCGTGTTTTAGACCTGTGAACTCAATACTTATTTCATCCTCAGTCTTGCCTGCAATCCAGATGAGTTGTCTCGCCAGGTCCACAATTTTTGTGGGATTGCCCATGTCAAGCATCATGATTTGTCCAGGGGTTCCAATGGCTGAGGCTTGCAAAACTAGAGTTACAGCCTCAGGTATCGTCATAAAATATCGCTTGACTTCGGGGTGTGTCACGGTCACCGGTCCACCTGTATTGATTTGCTCCAGAAAGATAGGAATTACACTCCCTTCAGATCCCAGTACATTTCCAAAACGAACAGCCAAAAAACAGGTTTTACTGAAAGCAGCGTACCCCTGACAATATATTTCGCAAATCCTCTTGGTAGCTCCCATAACGCCAGTCGGGTTAACTGCTTTGTCGGATGAAATGAGCACAAACCTTTCCACACCGAGTTCGTGGCTGAGCTGGACAATATTCCGCATCCCCCCCACATTATTGTTGAAGCACTCAATGGGGTTGAGTTCCTGGAGGAAGACGTGCTTGTGAGCAGCAGCATGCAGAACCAGTCCTGGAACATTTTTGCTCATAGCGCGCTTGAGAGAGGTATAGTCACGAAGATCACATAATTCAACACATACTTGTGACTCTTTCCCTTCCTCGAGGACGCTCAGAAGTTTCCTATGAAGATGAAAGAGCAGGTTTTCGCTCTTGTCGAGTATTACCAGCTTTTTCGGATTATTTCTGAGGATTTGGAGACAAATTTCTGAACCAATACTGCCGCCTGCTCCTGTAATCAGCACGACTTTATCCCGAATCAATTCTTCGATCTGATCTGAGTTAACTATTATTTCGTCACGACCCAAAAGGTCAATTATGTTTAAGTCTCTCATCGAGCCTATAATGCTCCCACTGGAAGGCAGCTCATTAGTATGAGGAAGGGTCTTGACCCGTATGCCAAGAGGTTTCAAAATATTATGGTACTTTAGCATCTGATGCTTGTCGGCTGATGGTATAGCCACTATCGCTAAATCAACATTTATAGTGCTTGCGAACGGTGCTATCTCCCAAGTTCCTCCGACTATTTTTTTCCCATGAATATAAGATCCATGTTTTCTGGCACCATCATCAAAAATGGCTTTCACATCGTACTGCATTCGTTGGTTTCGCTTAATTTCATTAAGCAAGGCTTCCGCGGGGTCTCCCGACCCAATGATTATTGTGGATAGCGGTTCAATATGGTTTGTATTATACTGTTCCTTCATTCTTGGTAATAAAGACTCGCGCAGAACTCTTCCAATGATTCGTAATTGGCACGCCAGGGGTACGAAAATGGCAAAGTCTATAATTATCACGCCTCGTGGAATGTAAAGCCTGGTCGAAAAGAAACCAGAAATTATAAGAATAGCCGAAGAAATCAGGCAGGACAGGACTACAATTTCTAGATCTTCAAAACCCACATAACGCCAATTGGTTTTATGTGCTCCGACGGCAAAGAACAGGATGGGTTTGATCACGCAAACCAAGCCAATAACAACAAGCCAGTTCTGGAAGTCCTCTTCGGGGATTTGAAATTCAAATCTTATGTTGTATGAGAGCCAAAGGCTAAAACCGGCAAGGGTCACGAGTGCTAAAGCCAGCAATACATCATATTTGATGTAGCGCCGCCTTGAAGGTGAACTCATAATCGTGCTCACTAACGAGTCCAAATCGATTTCACGCATATCCGACCCCCTTGCCTCCGATTAGATGACAGAGAAGAACTTTCTCAATCAAAATGGGCCGCAGTGAGAAACGGTTCAAAGAGGTTTTCGCAGAGCGAACAACAGTATAACC
>Ga0194053_10000260_pt1 | contig 40429 bp, 32 predicted proteins | sample SepL228m_MetaG_FD_161684 | JGI IMG/M metagenome (GOLD analysis project Ga0194053, IMG submission 161684) | Anoxic zone freshwater microbial communities from boreal shield lake in IISD Experimental Lakes Area, Ontario, Canada - Sep2016-L227-8m | ecosystem: Environmental > Aquatic > Freshwater >... | reverse complement strand
GATCAGCGCCGAGCTTTATAAGCAGGCCGCCGCACAGGCAGGGCCGGCCCCGGAGGCCGGCCCGCAGCCCGGCGGGCCCCCGCCAAAGAAGGACTCCGACGTCGTGGACGCGGAATTCGAAATGGTCGACGAGGACAAGAAAAAATAATTTAACAAACCGCCCCGGTTCCCGCTCGCGGGATTCGGGGGCTGTTAAAAACCAACAAAACCAAAAACCAGGAAGGAACAGCCAACATGGCCAACGTAAACATCAAACCTCTCGGAGATCGCGTGCTTGTGCAGGCGCTCGAAGAGAAGGAAGTCAAAAAAGGCGGGATCATCATTCCCGATACCGCCAAAGAAAAACCACAGGAAGGACAAGTCGTCGCCCTCGGCACCGGCAAGCGTGACGATGAAGGCAAGCTCGTCCCGTTCACCGTCAAGAAGGGGGACAAGGTCCTCATCTCAAAATACGGCGGAACCGAAGTCAAAGTGGACGGCGAAACCTATTTGATCATGCGCGAGGACGACATCCTCGGCATCATCGGCTAAGCCGCGCTCTACAAACTTAAAACTTAATACCTAATACTCTAATACCATGGCAGCAAAACAACTCCAATTCGACGAAGCGGCGCGCCACGCGCTCCTTCGCGGTGTCGAGAAACTGGCGAAAGCCGTTAAGGCGACCCTCGGGCCGTCGGGACGCAACGTCATTCTTGACAAGAAATTCGGCAGTCCGACCATCACCAAAGATGGTGTGACCGTCGCGAAAGAAATCGAACTCGAAGATCCTTACGAGAACATGGGCGCGCAGCTCGTCCGCGAGGTCGCCAGCAAGACCAGCGACATCGCGGGTGACGGCACGACCACGGCTACCGTTCTCGCCGAAGCGATCTATCGCGAAGGCCTCAAGAACGTGACAGCCGGCGCCAACCCGACCAGCCTCCAGCGGGGCATCACGAAAGCCGTCGCAGCCATCACCGACGAGATCGCCAAGATCTCCAAGAAAGTGAAAGACAGCTCGGAAATCGCGCAGGTCGCGACCGTCTCCGCCAACTGGGACAGCACGATCGGCCAGATCATCGCCGACGCGATGGACAAGGTCGGCAAGGACGGCACGATCACCGTCGAGGAAGCCAAGAGCATTGAAACCACGCTCGACGTGGTGGAAGGCATGCAGTTCGACAAGGGCTATCTTTCGCCCTACTTCGTGACGAATGCCGAGAGCCTCGAGGTCTCGTTCGACAACGCCTACATCCTCATCCACGAGAAGAAGATCAGCTCCCTCAAGGACCTGCTCCCGCTTCTCGAGAAGATCGCCAAGAGCGGCAAGCCGTTCCTGATCATCGCCGAGGACGTGGAAGGCGAAGCGCTCGCGACTCTCGTCGTGAACAAGCTCCGCGGCACACTCCAGGTCGCAGCCGTCAAGGCTCCCGGCTTCGGTGACCGCCGCAAGGCCATGCTCGAAGACATCGCTGTCCTCACCGGCGGTAAGCTCCTCAGCGAAGACCTCGGCATCAAGCTCGAAAACGTCGGTCTCGAAGACCTCGGCCGCGCCAAGCGCGTCACCGTGGACAAAGAGAACACCACGATCATCGAAGGCGAAGGCAAGAGCTCGGACATTCAGGGCCGGGTCAGCCAGATCCGCCGCCAGATCGAAGAGACCACCAGCGATTACGATCGCGAGAAGCTCCAGGAGCGCCTCGCCAAGCTCGCCGGCGGTGTGGCCGTCATCAATGTCGGTGCAGCCACCGAGACCGAGATGAAGGAAAAGAAAGCCCGCGTCGAAGACGCCCTCCACGCGACCCGTGCGGCCGTTGAAGAAGGCATCGTCGCCGGCGGCGGCGTCGCCCTCATCCGCGCCCAGAAGGTCCTCGACACCCTCGCCCTCACCGGCGACGAAGAGATCGGCCTCCAGATCGTGCGTCGTGCAATCGAGCAGCCGCTCCGCACCTTGGCCGACAACGCCGGGCAGGAAGGCGCGCTTATCGTGCAGGAAGTCAAGAAGCGCAAGGGCGCCGAAGGTTACAACGTCGCGACCGGCGAATACACCGACCTCATCAAGGCCGGCGTCGTCGATCCCGCCAAGGTGACCCGCAGCGCGCTCCAGAATGCCGCTTCGATCAGCGGACTCCTCCTCACCACGGAATGCCTCGTCACTGAGATTCCCGAGAAGGACAAAGCTCCCGCCATGCCTCCGGGCGGCGGAGGAATGGGCGGCATGGACTACTAAGTCCCGCCACCAAATACAACTCAAACCGGAAAGCCGGGGTCGCAAGGCCCCGGCTTTTTCGCGTTCTGAGCGCGTGGCTTGGCGATCCGCGAACAATTTCTCAAACGGCAATGCTAGACATCTCCGCCGCATTTCCCTAGGAACCCAGCATGACAAACAGCGGCCGCCGATGAATAAAAGCACGTCCCGTCCACGGATTCGCTGGATCCCGGCCGTGGTGATCCTGAGCATCGGCGCACTCGCACTGACCGTCGTGCGCCTCCTGCCGACTGCTCAACTTCAGGTGCGCAATATCGTCCTGTTCGTGCTCGGTCTGATCACGCTGTTCCTGCTAGTCATGTGGTGGCTGTTCGCCTCGCGGAGTCCGTGGCGGATGCGCTTCGGCGTTTTCGCGATCTTTCTCGTGCTCGTCGGGTCTCTTGCCGGCGCTTTCCGTTTCCGCGGAGTCACGGGAGATTTTCTTCCAATCCTCGAGCCCCGCTGGACCCGGAGCACCGCTTCGGCGTTCGAGAAGGGCGCTGACAACCCCGCGCTCGATCACAGCGGACGCGCGGACTTTCCGCAATACCTCGGGCCGAATCGCAATGCCGTGATCGACGCCGGTACGGAGCTGGCGCGCGATTGGGGGAAAGAACCGCCCCAGATCCTCTGGCGACAGCCCATCGGCCCTGCGTGGTCGGGATTTGCCATCGTGGGAAATCGCGCCGTGACCTTCGAGCAGCGGGGGGAAAACGAGGTTGTCGTCTGCCTCGATGTTCTCACCGGCAAATTGCTCTGGGAGCACTCAGATTTGGCGCGCTTCGCGTCGTCGCTGGGTGACGTTGGCCCACGCTCCACTCCGACCATCACCGGAGGCCGTGTATTCACGTTCGGTGCAACCGGCATCACCAACTGTCTCGACCTGGCGACCGGAAAACTTATCTGGCAGCGGAAGATGTCCGTGGATGCACCCAAGGGTCGCCCGGAATGGGGCTATGCCGGCTCGCCGCTCGTCCTCGGGGACAAGGTTATTGTCAACGGCGGCCAGTCTCACGAGAAGTCGCTCTTTGCCTTCCGCGTGACGGATGGTGAACTCGCGTGGCGCAACGGAACCCGGCCCTCGGAATATACTTCGCCAGCGTTCTGCACGCTCGCCGGAGTTCCACAGATCGTGAGCTTCAACATGATTTTCATCACCTCGCACAATCCGGACACGGGCGAAATCCTGTGGGAATATCCTTGGGGAGTGCGCCAGCCGTGCTGTGCGCAGCCCGTGCCGGTCGGAGATAACCGCGTCGTTTTCTCCAGCGGCTATGGGGTCGGCAGCGAGCTGCTCGAAATCCAGCGAGACGCGGCGGGAAAGCTCGTTGCCCAGCGCGTTTGGAAAACGCTCAACCTCAAAGCCAAGTTGGCCAGCTTTATTCATCGCGACGGTTTCCTCTACGGCCTCGACGAGGGCATCCTCACCTGCATCGACGTGAAGGACGGCAGCCGCAAATGGAAAGACGGGCGCTACGGCCACGGGCAACTTCTGCTCGTCGGAGACCTGATGCTCGTCACCGCCGAGAATGGCGAAATCATCCTGCTCGCGCCCACGCCCGACGGACCCAACGAACTCTCGCGCTTCCGCGTCTTCAACTCAAAGACATGGAATCCGCCCGCCCTCAGCGGCGACCTGCTCCTCATGCGCACGGACCAGGAAATCGCGAGTATCCGCCTGCCCATCGCCAAAAAGCCGTAATCCGTTCTGCTCATCGCCCGGGACGTCTGTGGCGAAGCGCTTGCTTCATACTCCGATTCGGAGGCCGCAGGCTATAGCGGCGGTCTGCGAGCGGCGGTCGCTTGGTCAGCAAGTGGGATCGACTTCATAGAACGCTGCTACAACATGACCGCGAGCGTTGCGGTTTAGAGGTCCGGCTTCAACCCGCAGGCGGCAAGCCCGCGCCACGGGCGAGCCAGATGCCCAAGAGGGCGATGTCCGCCGGGGTGACGCCGCTGATGCGTGCCGCCTGACCGAGGGTTTCGGGCCGGATTTTTGAAAGTTTCTGGATCGCCTCGGTGCGGAGCCCGTTGATGGATTCGTAGGTGACCCAGTCGGGGATGGTTTTCCCCTCGTGCCGCTCCGAGCGGGCGATCTGTTCCTCCTGGCGCAGGATATAGCCTTCGTATTTTAGATCGGTTTCGACCTGCTCCCAAATCTCCGGAGAATAGGCGGTGAGGATTTCCTGTGGCAGTGCAGCCCAAGTGTTCTCAGCGCGCTTGAGCCAGCGTTCGAGCGGAAGGGCATCGACTTTGATCTCGCCGAGCCGGGATCGGAGACCGGCGATTCGAGTGAACTTCTGCTCGAAGCGGGATTTTCGTTCTCCCGTGACGAGTCCGGTTGCGACACCTTTTCCGGTGAGCCGGAGGTCGGCGTTATCCTGTCGGAGGAGCAGGCGGTATTCGGCGCGGCTGGTGAACATCCGGTAGGGTTCCGGAGTGCCGCGGGTGACGAGATCGTCGAGCAGGACCCCGATGTAGGCCTCGTGCCGGGCAAGCGTGAATGCCGGGCGCGACTGGACTTTCAAAGCGGCATTTGCTCCAGCGACAAGCCCCTGCGCGGCGGCTTCCTCGTATCCCGAGGTGCCGTTGATCTGGCCGGCAAAGTAGAGCCCAGAGATCCGCTTGGTCTCGAGCGTCGTGTGCAATTGGGTGGGCGGGCAGTAGTCGTATTCGACGGCGTAGCCCGGGCGCAGGATCTCCGCGTTTTCGAGGCCCGACACGCTGCGGATGAATGCATATTGGACATCGAACGGCAGGCTCGTGGAAACGCCGTTCACATAGATCTCGCCGGTGTGCCGCCCCTCGGGCTCGAGGAAAAGCTGGTGCTTCGGCTTGTCCGCAAATTTCACCACCTTGTCCTCGATGCTCGGGCAATAGCGCGGGCCGACGCCTTCGATGATCCCCGCGTAGAGCGGAGATTTGTCGAGGTTCGCCCGGATGATTTCGTGGGTGCGTTCGTTGGTATAGGTGATGTGGCAGGGGATCTGTCGCGCGCGGAACTCGCCATCTCTCCATTCGTTGAGAGTGAAAATCTCATCGTCTCCACGCCGCAATGTGTCGGCCATGTAGCTGAAAACCGGAGGTGGTTCATCGCCCGGCTGGGGTTCGCATTTCGAGAAATCAATGCTCTTCGCGAGCAAACGGCACGGGGTCCCGGTCTTGAAGCGTCCGACTTCAAACCCCAAATCCCTGAGGCAGTCGCTGAATGTCGAGACGGTGTCGCCAAGCCGTCCGCCCGCCTGGTTTCTCAGCCCGACGTGCAGGAGCCCGCGCAGGAATGTTCCCGTGGTCACGACGACTGACTTCGCGCGGAACCGGAGGCCAAAGTTTGTTTCGATGCCTGCGACGGCATCGTTCTCCACGACCAGCCGCGTGACGTTTCCTTGCTTGAGATCCAGCCTAGGCTCACGCTCCAGCAGGGCCTTCATGCGGAACTGGTAGGCCTTCTTGTCGCACTGGGCCCTCGGAGCCCGGACGCTCGGTCCTTTCGTGGCGTTCAGCATCCGGAACTGGATTCCCGTTGCATCGGTGTTCAACCCCATCGCTCCGCCGAGCGAGTCAATCTCCCGGACCATGTGCCCCTTGGCGAGCCCTCCGATCGCCGGATTGCACGACATCTGGCCGACGGTGTCGGCATTTTGCGTGAGCAGCAGCGTTTCGCAACCCAGACGCGCCGCCGCCATCGCCGCTTCGATCCCGGCATGCCCGGCCCCGATGACCGCGACATCGTAGGGCTTCGGATACTCGAAGTCGCTCAAACTATTCGGTGGGAATGCCGTGCTCTGCGAGCTTCTTCAGGAGCACCGGGGTCTGCAGCTTGTGGCAGTTCTTCAGCACAATGTCGCCGGCGACAAGCCTGTCGAACGTGCCGCGGATCCCGGTGTTTTCCCCCTCAACGATGAACGAGTGTTCCTTCGTCAGGTTGCCCTCCCAGTTGCGGTGCCACACATCGGCTTTTGTGTGGTCCGAGGACACCGAGTTGTTCTTTGGCACGTCGTCCGCCCCGAAGATGGCTTTCACGTCGGGAGTCGTCTGGTTCGGAAGCTGCATATAAACCGCCAGCGGATCGCCGTAATCATCGTGCGATTGCGTCACCTTCCCGACCCGGCCGTAAACCAGGACCCTCATCCCGTTGTATTTCTGGAGCGCGGCATCTTCCGCAGTAGCAAAGTCATTCACGATCTGCTTCAGCGTCACGAACCCGTCCGGCGGAAGCGGGGCGAGCGTGGCATTCTGGGCAATGAGGGAACCCGCGAATATCGCGGCCAGCGTGCAAACCAACAGGATGGATTTCATAGCAGGTATTGAATCTGTCCTGAATCCCGCATTTTCACAAACCGAAAAGCGCAGGGATCTTCAGGCCCCGGTTTTGCGGCGCGGGCGGCGGACGGCTTCGATGCGCAGGGAAAACCCCCGGTTGCCGTCGAACGGGGTGACGGTGCCGGTGATTTCCAGGACCGGATGACGCAGGGTTTCCAATCCGAACCGCCGGAACGCGCTGGCGAACATCTCGGTTTCGAGCATCCCGGTGTGGTCGCAGAGGCTCAGAAATTTCATCGGCTGTCCGTCGTTCTGCTGGTGGAACCGCTCGGCGATCACGAGCCCGCAGATCGTCACGCGGCGTCTGGCATAGGAACCAATCTCGCGGATCGGACAATACGTCTCCCATGGCACGTCCGGCCAGAGTTCCAACGGGTGCCCGGAAACCGTGAATCCCAGAAGTTCCATCTCGTCTTTCAATCGGTCGATTTTTGCGGATTTTGTTGTTTTATTATGAATTTCAATCGTCTGCATTTGAGGACCTTGAACGATATATTTACGGATTTGCAATATTCCATCTGCGTGGCTGGAACACAGCGAATCAAAGGCTCCGGCTCGCAGTAGCAGGCGAAGATCAGATTCCGTAGAATCCGCATTATAAGCAAAATCAGCAATAGACGCGAAGCTTGTGATATTGTTGTCTGAAATCTTGTCCGAAAGTTTTTGTGTGAGCCCCTTGATGGCGGAGAGGGGGACGCGGATGGCGGTGGGGGTTTCTGGAAGAAATCCGGGCTGTCGGCGGTTGACATCCGGGGGGAGGAATCCGATGCCGAGGAGGCGGCATTCGAGCGAGTAGGCGAGCAGGGAGTAGAATCCCTTGCCGTGGGTGAGGACGGCGGCGAGGAAATCGGCGGGGTGGTAGGTTTTCATCCAAGCCGCCTGCCAGGCTTCGAGGGCGTAGGCGGTCGAGTGGGCGCGGCAGAACGCGTAGCCGCGGAATCCGTGGACGAGTTCCCAGACGGCCCGGATTTCCTCTTCGGTGCGGCCGCGGCGGCGGGCGAAGTCGCAGAATTCGCCGCGCATTTCCTCGATTTTGGCGTCCTGCACCTTTACCAGTGCCCGGCGGAGGATATCCGCGCGTCCGGCAGGCATTCCAGCGAAGGCCTCTGCGATTTGGAGGATGTGTTCTTCGTAGGCGATGACCCCGTGGGTGGAGCGGAGGCAGGGTTCGAGCGAGGGGTGGGGGAACGAGGGCAGTTCGAGTCCGAGGGCGCGGCGGGCGAAGGTTTCCTTGCGCAGGGTGTTGGCCGCGCCGGGGCGGATGACCGAGACGATGGCGATGAGGGTGTCGATGTCCCGGCATCCGCACATTTTTTCGAGGCTGGTCATGGCCGGGCTTTCGATGTGGTGGACTCCGCGGGCACGTCCGCTGGCGATGAGGTCCCAGACGGCGGGATCTTCCCACGGGCCGCGGTTGTCGAATGCGACGGAAATTCCGCGCGCGGCGAGCGTGCTCCTGGCATCGCGCAGCACCGAGAGCCCGCCTTGGGCGAGAATGTCGAGTTTGACGAGGCCGACCTCCTCGACGGCGTCCATATCGAAGTGGGTGGCGGGCCAGCCTTTGTTGCTCGGGAAGGTCGGGGTGAGTTCGTGGATCGGGTGCCGGGACAGGACGATCCCGCACGGATGGATCTTCGCGTGGCGCGGCAGGCCGTCGAGCAAGGCGACAAGCCGCAGGGCGGACTTCGCGGGCTCGTCGTCGAAGAGCCCGTCCGCGGCGGCGGTGGTTACGGCGGCGGCCTCCTCCGCATTTTTTGCCGAGGCGAACGGCAGGTGTTCGGTGAGCCGCCGGGCCTGGTGGTCGGAGAGGCCGAGGACCTTGGCGATTTCGGCGAGCGCGGATCGCGCGTGGAAGGTGTTGAACCCGCCGACCGCGGCGACATAGCCGGCCGGATGTTTCCCGAAAAGCATCTCGACGACCTCGTCTTTCCGGTCGTGAGGAAAGTCCACATCGATATCCGGCAGCTTGTTCAAGGCCATGCGGTCGCGGTTGAGGAACCGCTGGAAATACAGCTCGAACCGGACGGGACAAACGTCGCTAATCCCGAGGCAATAGCAGACGAGCGAGTCCGCCGCGCTGCCGCGCGTGATCCACTCGATCCCCGCGCGGCGGCAGTCCTGAAGCAAGTCCCAGACGGTGAGGAAATATTCCGCGTAGCCGACCTCCGCGATGATAGCGAGTTCGGTCTCGAGCTGGGCGCGGTGGTCGGCGGAGGGGTAGCGGGCCTTTAATCCGGCGTGAGCGAGGCGCGAAAGGAACTCCTGCGGCGTGCAGGCATCCGGCGGGTCGAAGCGCGGAAACCGGAGGGTCTCGAAATCGAAGGCGAAATCGCTCTCGATGATCTCGCCGCAGGGCTGCGCCTCCGCAAACGACGCCCCGCCCGCTTTCTCCGGATGTGCCTCATCGAAGAGCGTAAGCGTGCGGATGCTTTGTAGGATCCGCAGCGCGCGGGCGTCGGACGGGCTTCCCATGCGGACCGGCGGACCCGGATCGCTCACGATCGCCAGCCCGTCGCGGTGGGCTTCCCAAAAATCGCGCGTGACGGATTTTTCCGAGAGCAGGAGGCAGAGGTTCGAGTAGCCGGTCTGGTTTTGCGCGTAGGCGCAGCGTTTCGCCCCGGCGACCGCCAGTTCGGCTCCGATGAGCGGACGCAATCCGGCAGCCTTTGCGGCCTGGTAAAACGGCACCGCCGCATGGAGGTTCGGGTCGCAGATTCCGACGGCTTCGCATCCGGCCTCCGCCGCCAGCTTGACGATCATCTCCGGCGTCAGCAGCGAATCCATGAAGCTGTAGCAGGAGCGGAAATTGAGAAACGAGACCGGAGAGCTGAGAGCGGAAACCGGAAAGGAATTGAGTCGACCGCGCTGCTTGGTTCCCTCTCCGGTCTCCGCTTTCCGGTCTCCGCTTTCCGCCCTCAGCCAGAGGTCGTGGCCGCGGAGGATGGCGGACTTTCCGTGGCGCTCGCGGATCGTGTCCACGGCATGGGCGGCGCGGTGGAGGACGGTGGAGTTGCGGGCGGACGGGAAAAGGTCGAGTTCCTGGAACAGGCAGACTTTGTAGAGGTTGCCGAGTTTGAGCGAGACGAGGCGGAGGCTGACGCGGCGCTCCCAGGCTTTGCGGAGCAGCGCGGCGATGAGGCCGAAGACCTGGGTCTCCAAATCGGTCGGCTCGTCGAGGCTCTGGCTGCGGGTGGATTCGTCGAAATCGTTGTAGCGGATGCGGACGGTGACCGTGCGGGCGGACTGGCCTTCCGCGCGGGCCTTGGCGAACAGCCGGTCGGCCATCCTGCGCAGGATCGCCAAGGCATAGGCTTCGTTGGTGGTGTCGCTCTCGAACGTCGTTTGCTCGGAATACGATTTCGCGGCCGGGGACTCGGGGACGACCGGGCGCTCGTCGCGTCCGCAGGCAAAATTCCAGAGCTCGCGGGCGGATTTTCCGGCGAAGAGCGAAAGCTGGTCCGGCGGGGTGGCGGCGATGTCGGTGATGCGCGGGAGCCCGGCCTCGCGGAGCGTGCGCGAGAGGAGGGGGCCGATGCCCGGGAGCCAGCCGTTGTCGAGCGGGGCGAGAAATTCGCGCTCGGTGCCGGCGGGGACGGCGATCAACGCGTCCGGCTTGCGGAGCTTGCTGGCCACCTGCGAGACGAGCTTGTTCGCCCCGACCCCGCCCGAGAGCGTGATCCTCAGCGTCTCGCGCACCGCCCGCCGGATCGCTGCCGCGATGTCTTCGGGCCGTTTTTTTCTGTTCCCCCCCAGATCCGCATACCCCTCGTCGATCGATCCCACTTCGACCGACGGCGTGAAATCATACGCGTAGCTGAACATCATCCGCGAGAAGTGCTCGTATTTTTCAAAATCCCCCGGGATCACGATCAGCCGCGGACAAAGCCTCCGCGCCCGCGCGACCGGCATCGCCGACGTGATCCCATATCGCCGCGCCTCATACGATGCCGAGGAAACCACCCCCCGCGCCGAGCCGCCGACCGCGACTGGTTTCCTCCGCAGCCGCGAATCTGACGCCTGCTCGACAGAGGCAAAAAACGCATCGGCATCGAGGTGGAGAATCATAGTGTCCAAATGAACACCATAGCGAGAAAAGAGTCAATGCGGAGCGGAAATGGGAGGTCGGAAATACGAAAGTGGAACACCTGTTCGGCCGTGTTGAGAATTTGGCGAAGCCTGAAAACGTGGTGGGAATGCGCGGAGTGTGATAGGTATGGCGGCTTATGTTTGAGATCAGACCACGGGACAAGATGGTGGAGCGCGCGCTGCTGGTCGGCGCATTTGTCGATCCCGCCGGTCGGGCGGATGCGGAGGATTTGCTGGAGGAGTTGGAAGAACTCGTCCGCACGCTCGGGATTCCAGTCATTGAAAAAATGGCCGTCCACACGCGGGAGATCCACGCGCGGTATTTCATTGGGTCGGGCAAGGCGGAGGAAATTTGCGAGCGGGCGCGCGAGCTCGAATGCGACGTGTTGATCTTCGACAACGAGCTGACTCCCGCGCAGCAGCGGAACTGGGAGGTGCTGGCGAAGGTTCTCGTGATCGACCGGCAGGAGATCATCCTGGATATTTTCGGGGCGCGCGCGCAGACCCGCGAGGCGAGGATCCAGGTCGATCTCGCCCGCATGGCGTATTCGCTCCCGCGCCTCACCCGCGCCTGGGGGCACCTCGGCAAACAGGGCGGCGGGATCGGCTCCAAGGGCGAGGGCGAGAGCCAGCTCGAACAGGACCGGCGAAAAATCCGCGGCCAGATCGACCGCCTCAAGCGCGAACTGGCCGGCGTCCGCAGCTCGCGGGCGACCCAGCGCAAGGACCGCAAGCGCGCCCCCGTGCCGAATGCCGCCATCGTCGGCTACACGAACGTCGGCAAGTCGTCGCTCCTGCGCCGCCTGACCGGGGCCGACGTGCTGGTCGAGGACAAGCTCTTCGCCACGCTCGACACCACGACGCGCAAGATCGCCCTCCCGAACAAACAGCCGCTTCTGCTCACCGACACGGTCGGGTTCATCCGCAAGCTGCCGCACGATCTGATCGAATCGTTCAACGCCACGCTCGAAGAGGCCGCGCTCTCGGATTTCTTGATCCACGTCCTCGACGCCTCGCACCCGCGGGTTCTGGAATTCTACGAAACCACGAAGAACGTCCTCGAAGAACTCGGCGCCGACACGAGCCAGGCACTCGTCGTTTTCAACAAGATGGACCTCGTGGACGACGAAACCACTCGCGCCTGGCTGCAAGGGCGTTTCCCGGAGGCGGTCTTCATCTCCGTGCATTCTGGGCGGGGCCTCGACGAACTCGTCGAACGCCTCTCCGAACTCGTCTCCCGCCAAACCCGCTCCGTGGAATTGCTCCTCCCCCTCGAACGCCCGGAACTCCTCGCCCGCCTCCACCGCGAGGGGGTCGTCCACTCCATCGCCTACGAGGAAACCGGCGCCCGCGTGAGCGCCACTGTCCCGCCACGCCTGCTCGACGCCTTGGCGGGTTTCATGGTGCATTCCCGCGCCGCACTCAGCCACGCGCCACGGAGTTGGTAGCATGACACGAGCACAGACCTTGGCGTAGAAGGCAGCGCGATGGCTTGGGCTCAGTTTTTTCTCGGTGCTATCGAGGCCGCGACGGCCCATTCGGGAAAGTCTGCGGGGAGCGGAGCGCAAAACTGTACCGCTTTACCCGTCTCGGGGTGAGCGAAGGAAAGTTTCCATGCGTGGAGAAAATGGCGCGAGTGTCCTCCCCTGCGCCCGTAGAGCGGGTCTCCCACGATCGGATGTCCGAGGTGTTTGAGGTGGACACGGATCTGGTGGGTGCGGCCGGTGCGAGGCTGGCATTCCATGAGGGTTTTTCCCTCGAACGATGAGAGAACCCGGTATTGGGTGACCGATTCCCGGCCGCGTTCGCTGACCGCCATTTTCTGCCGGTGGACGGCATGTCTGCCGATCGAGGCCTCGATCTTGCCGTGCGGCATGCGGGGGATTCCCTCGATCAGCGCGAGGTAGGATTTTTTCACGAGGCGGTCGGCGAACTGCCTGGAGAGTGATTGGTGGGCGGAGTCGGTCTTTGCGACGACAAGGCACCCGCTGGTTTCCTTGTCGAGCCGGTGGACGATGCCGGGCCGCTCGACCCCGCCGATCACACTCAGGCCCGCGCAATGGAAAAGCAGGGCGTTGACCAAAGTGCCTTCCGCGTTTCCGGCACCGGGATGCACGACCAGCCCGGCCGGTTTGTTCAGCACAAGAACCGCGGCATCTTCAAAGAGGATGTCCAGCGGGATGTTCTGAGCTTTGGCGACAGCGGGTTCGACTTCGTCGGGAACCGTGACCTGGATCTCGTCTCCGGCACGGAGTGTCTGGGACGGGCGGGATGCTGAGCCGTTTACGAGCACGCACCCTTCGCGGATGAATGTCTGGAGGCGCATGCGCGAAAAATCCGTCAGCTTCGCGCCCAGATGCCTGTCCAGACGGAGTCTCGCTCCCTCATCTCCCACGATCCATGTTTCGCTGTTCATTCCGGCTTTTGCATTGCGGGATTCCTGACAACCGTTTAGTTTTTCCGCAGTCGTTGTTTTGACCCCTGCCGACCATAATGGCAAACGAATCTTCCTCCATTCCCGAGTCCGCCGAGACATTAGATGACGCGTTGCCCGTGGAATCGGGGTCCGAGAGCGTGTTCGAAGCGTGCCCGTCCTGCCAGACTCTCATGGACATGTCGGACGTGATGCCGTTCACGGAAGTCACGTGTCCCAATTGCCAGCACCGGATGCGGGCCCGGAAGCATTTCAACCACTTCACGCTGATCGAGCCGATCGGGGAGGGGGGCATGGGATCAGTCTTCAAGGCGCTGGACAACAATCTGAACCGCTACGTGGCCCTGAAGATTCTGAAAAAAGAGATCAGCGCGAACGAGGAGGAGCAGGAAAAGCTGGCCAAGGAGGCGAGGCTCACGGCGGCGATCAACCACCCGCATGTGGTGAAGGTTTTTCATTTCGGGCGCGACCACGGGCAGTTTTATCTGGCGATGGAGCTCGTCGAAAAGGGATCCCTCGACCAGTTGATGTCGGTCCAAAAACGGGTGGGAGAGTCCCAGGTTTTGGAGGTGGGCATGCAGATCGCAATGGGGCTTGGTGCGGCGCTGGAACTCGACCTCATCCACCGCGATATCAAGCCCGGAAATATTCTTTTCGCGGACGCCCACACGGCCAAGCTGGTGGATTTCGGCCTGGCGATCGTGATGGACGAGGAAGCCTCGGTGCGCGGCGAAATCTGGGGGACCCCTTATTACATCGCGCCCGAGAAACTCGACAACCAGCCCGAAGATTTTCGCAGCGATATCTACAGCCTCGGAGGAACGCTTTTTCACGCGCTCGCCGGGCGCCCGCCCTACGAGGCCGAATCCGCTTCGATGGTGGCACTCAAGCAGCTCAAAAGCCAGCAGGTCAGCCTGCAGGCATTTGCGCCGGATGTCTCGAGCGAGACGGCCTATGTGATCAACCGCATGATGGCGAAAAACCCGGAGGAAAGGTATCAATCCTACGACGATTTGATCGGGCACCTCAGCTATGCCCGCGACAAGCTCCTCGAGCGGTCGCGCAAGCCGCTCCAGCCGAAGCAGCGGGTTCTTTTGGAAACCGATCAAACGCGCAACCTCAGCGCGATCCTCTCGCTCATCCTGTTGGGGGTTGTCCTTCTTGCGGGGCTCGGCGTGTATCTGATGCGCGACAAGTTCTTCCCGGCGACGCCCGGCGTGGAGAAGGCTGCCGCTCATCTGAGCCCTGAGGAGGCACAGGCATCGCTGCTTTCCGGGGTGACGACGCTTGGGCAGGGTGATTTGGAAGGGGCACGAACCGAGTTTCAGCGCCTCTCCGCCCAGGCCGACTACCCGCAGCCTCAGAAGAGCTGGGCCGTCTTGAACGGTGCTCTCGCCTCTCTCATGCTCGGCGATACGGGCCCTGCGCTGGAGAGCTTGAAAAAAATGAACCAAGCCGGTCTCTATTCCTCGACGCCGGAAGACCAACACCTCGCCAACTCCCTGCTCGAAGTGAGCCGTGTGGTGAGCCAGAACAAGCCGATCCCAGCATCCATCCGCTCGTTGTATGATTCCAAGAACGAGGCTTTTGCGCTTCTGATATTCGCGATTTGGGACTGGGAGGCGAAGGGCGACTTTTCCGATGCGGGTCCTCTTTTGCAGACATTTGTGGGGCGTGTTTCTGCGGACAACTGGGCTTCCCAATACAGGCCGCTGGCGGAAAAATACCTTGCCGATTGGAAGATTCTTGAACCGCTGGAGAAAGGGGTCGAGAAGGCGGATTCCCCCGCATTGGTATCGGCTTTGCTGAACCAGCTCAAAACCGCTAGGTCGCAGATCCAAACCGGGACCAAAATCAGCGAGCGGCTGGATGCTTTGGAGAAGGCGCTGAAGGCCAAAGCGGCAAAACCCTGAAGCCCGGACCGCCTCGCTGGGAGGTTGCGAAACGAGTTCTTTTCGATGATAAACAGGAATCCATGAGCGACTTTCCCTCGCCCGAGCAGCTGCAACAGCGGATGCAGGAATTTTTGAAATCCGGCTTTGCTCCGATGGCCTCCGAATCGCCCGAAGGCGATCCGGTTGCTTCTGTCGACACGGAGAAACCCGGCGATCCGATCCGGGATTTCCACCTTACGCCGAGGGAGATCAAGAAGCATCTCGACCGGTTTGTCATCAGGCAGGACGATGCCAAAAAGGTGCTGGGGATCGCGGTTTGCGACCATTACAACCACGCGAGGGAAAGCCTCTCGCTCCCGCAAAACGATGCTCCACCCGAATATGCGAAGCAGAACGTGATCCTCGTCGGACCCACCGGCGTCGGGAAAACCTACCTCGTGAAACATGTCGCGGAACTGGTCGGCGTTCCGTTCGTCAAGGCGGACGCCACGAAGTTCAGCGAAACAGGCTATGTGGGCGGGGATGTCGAGGACCTCGTCCGGGAACTGGTTCACAAAGCGGACGGCGATCCGAACCTGGCCAGGTTCGGCATCATCTATATCGACGAAATCGACAAGATCGCCAGTGCAGGCGAGATGGCCGGACGCGACGTCAGCGGCCGGGGCGTGCAGACGGCCTTGCTCAAACTCATGGAAGAGACCGAGGTTCCGCTCCGGAGCGCCAATGACCTGCAGGGCCAGCTCCAAGCGGCCATGGAGTTTCAGAAACGCGGAAAAATCCAGCGCGAGTCGATCAACACCCGCCACATCCTTTTCATTGTGAGCGGGGCATTCGACAAGCTGACCGACCGGGTGGCTCGCAGGCTGAAATCCTCGAGCATCGGATTCGGTGCCGACCCTTTAGCCGCAGTCACCGAGCCCTCGCAGCTTCTCCGGCTGGCGGGCACGCGGGATTTTGTGGACTGCGGGATCGAGCCGGAATTCATCGGGCGTCTTCCCGTGCGGGTCGTCTGCGATCCGCTGTCCGAGCAGGATCTCTACGACATTCTCAAGCGGTCCGAGGGCAGCCTCATCCGACAATACGAGCGGGCGTTCAGGTGTTACGGGATCGAGGCGGTGTTCACCGACGACGCGCTGCGGCTTATTTCCGGGCTGGCAGCGCTGGAGAGCACCGGGGCCCGCGGGCTCTTGACCGTTTGCGAGCGCCTGCTCCGGGACTTCAAATACGAGTTCCCGGGCGCTGGCGTGAAGAACTTTGAGATCACGCCGGACGTCCTCAACCATCCCTCCGAGGCCATCGAGCGCCTTCTTCAGGCCGGGGCTGCCGAGGCCTTGGGTGCCCGCCGTCTCGTCATCGAACAGTTCGCCGCACGGTTCGGGGACCAGCACGGGCTCGTTTTCCGTTTCGAGGACGAAGCGGTGTCCCGCCTAATCGAGGTGGCCGAGGAAAAAATCATTCCTGTGCGTGACTTGTGCGAAAGTCTGTTTAAAGATTATCAGTTCGGGCTTGGCCTGATCCGCCGCAACAGCGGACGCTCGGAGTTTCTGATCCCCGCAGGTGCGGTGGATGCTCCCGACCGCGTCCTGAGCCAGTGGGTCGTGGCCTCCTATCGCGACAATCCATGAGATACCTAAAAGCCACTATTTTGATCGGCACGGTTTCCGCCGCTGTCGTGCTGGTGTTGTATGCCACGGGCTGGCTGACGAACACGCTCGATCTCGTCTCGCTTCAGGCCTACAAAATGAAAAAGCCGCTGGTGACGCAGCAGGGCGTCCATGTGGCTCTGATCGCCATTCTCGCCTTTGCCGCCGCCTGGACCACCGTGGATATCACCCGGCCGGTGCTCAAGGCGATTGTGGCGTTGGGGGCGGTGATTCTTCTTCTGACCGGATCGATGGTCTTTGCTCTCTACAATGTCTATTTCTCTCCGTTCCCGTCGATCTTTGCGATCCTGACCAGCTTTCTCATCGGCCTGCTCTACGGGCGCACCGGCAGCGGCTCGCGGAAAAAAGTGATGGAGCGCCTGTTCGGGCAACGGCTGTCGCGGGGGGCGTTCAACGAGCTGGTCAACTCGAATACTCCGCTGGATTTTCCGGGCACACTCCAGGAGGGGACCGTGCTGGTGGTGGCCGTCCACAACCATTCCGAGCTGATGGAGCTTCTCACGCCGGAAAATTACGCGGCGATGACGAATCTTTATCTCCGCACCGCCTCGGACTATCTGGTCGAGGTCGGCGGGTATCTCGACGAGTGCGGCGGGGAGAGCGTAAGGGTGGTTTTCGGCGCCCCGCTCCCGGACGACAGGCACGCCGCCAAGGCCTGCAGGGCCGCTCTGGACCTTGCTGCACGGCTCGATGACCTCAACCGGGAGTGCGACGCCACCTGGCAGAGACGGCTGGATTTCCGGATCGGCATCAATTCCGGCGAGATGATCGCGGCCGCTTATGGCGGGTCGCGCCTCGGCAGTTTCAGCGTCGCCGGACCCGTGGTCGAATTCGCCCGCCGGCTCTGCTCCGCATGCGCCACTTACGGGTGCAAAATCCTCATCGGCCCCGAGACGTATGAGCCGGCCGCGGAGACATTGGAGGTCCGACCCATCGAGGTGGTGAAGTCCGCCGGCGAGCGCCGCCGGGTGGAACTCTACGAAATCCTCGCGCCCAAGCACGGACTCTCACCCGAACGCGAACGGAGCCGCAACCATTACTGGACCGGGGTCCTCCACTACCGCGAACGCCAGTGGGACAAGGCAATCGAGGAGTTTTCCAAGGCTCGTATCACCGGGATCCCGGATTCGGTTCTGGACTATTACATCCGCCGCGTCGAGCGCAGCCGCCGCGGCGAGGAGGAGGTCAACAAAGACCAGATGCTCCTCTTCAGCGCGGCTTCGTAGCGGTGCGAAGGCCGGCAATCCATTTGGCCCCAGGCTCCGGGCTGTTGTGAAGGATAGCGCCCACGATCCCTACGCGGCGTTTCGTTTCGGTGCCTATAGGTATTTTGCGGCGGGGAATCTCATTTCGGTAACCGGTCGCGCGATGCTCTCGGTGGCGGTCGGCTGGGAGATTTTTCTGCGCACCCGGTCGGCGATGGCGCTCGGGATGGTCGGCCTGGTCCAGGCGCTGCCGGTGATCCTCTTCGCCATTCCGGCCGGGCATGTGGCCGACCGGTTTTCGCGCAGGAGAGTGCTCATGCTCACGCAACTATTCTCGGCGGTTGGCTCGATCGGGCTCCTGGCGGTTTCGGTAGCCCGCGCCCCGGTGGCATGGATGTTCGCGTTGCTGTTTGCCACCGCCTGTGCGCGGACATTCAACTGGGCGGCACGCGGCTCGTTTATGCCGAACCTGGTGCCCGCCGACGCGTTTCCCAATGCGGTGGCATGGAACAGTACGTTCTTTCAGATCGGTTCCGTGGTCGGGCCTGCAGCTGGCGGGTTCATGGTCGCGTGGTTCGGGTTTCCACTGGTTTACGGGTTCGACGCGCTTTGCGGGCTCGCATTTTTCCTGCTCCTGATTCCAATTGCCGAGGTCCGGGCTTTTCTCCGCCCGGCGGCCGGTGGACTGCGCGAGCTGTTTTCTGGAATCCATTTTGTTTGGAAAACAAAAATCATTCTCGCGACGATCACGCTGGATCTTTTCGCGGTGCTGCTGGGCGGGGCGACGGCCTTGCTGCCGGTGTTTGCGGCGGACATCCTGCAATGTGGGGCCATCGGCCTGGGCTGGCTGCGCGCGGCACCCGCATTCGGCGCGGTCGTGATGGGGCTTGTTATTGCGCATCTTCCGCCGATGCGGCGCGCGGGGGCGACGCTACTCTCGGCCGTGGCCGGATTCGGGGTGGCGACGGTCGTCTTCGGGCTCTCCACGTCGTTCTGGCTTTCGATGGGAATGCTTTTCCTGACAGGAGCCTTCGATACCGTGAGCGTCGTCGTGCGCCACACGCTCGTGCAACTGCTTACTCCGGACGCCATGCGCGGGCGCGTCTCGGCGGTCAACAACGTGTTCATTGGCTCGTCGAACGAACTGGGAGCGTTCGAATCCGGCGTCACGGCCGCCTGGTTTGGTCCGGTGATTTCCGTGGTGGCCGGAGGGGTCGGAACCGTTCTGGTCGTGCTGGCAGCGATCCGGCTCTGGCCGTCGCTCACCCGACTACGCTCGTTCACGGAGGTGAAAACGGAGGATTTGAGTAAAACCAAAAAGCGGGGACCTCATTCTCGTCCGCCGCATCCTGCCTAAATACCGCTGTATTGCGGATCGGAGGGAGCTTAGCCCGCGTTTTTGGGGCTGATGCTCAAATTGGGGATCGGCATTCCTGCTTGCCCGACAGCCTTCTCTGCCCGAGTCTGTCGCACTTTTCCGATGCTTACTGTTTCCCGTGTTAGTAAATCTTTTGCCGGTCGCATTCTTTTTGAGGAAGCGTCGCTGCAGGTCAATATTGGCGACCGGATCGGGTTGATCGGTCCGAACGGAGCCGGCAAGACGACGCTTTTTTCGCTGCTTTTGCGGTCTGACGAACCAGACGAGGGGACGATCAGCATCCAGCGCGGGGTGCGTTGCGGATACCTTCCGCAGGAAACCGCCGCTTCGACCGAGGGCACGGTCATGGAACTTGCGGCCGGGCAGGAGGCGGATGGCCGGGCGGAGGCGGCGGCAAAGAGGATTCTGGCGGGGTTGGCATTTCGCGAGCAGGATTATTTTCGTCCGGTCAACGAACTCAGCGGTGGGTGGGTGATGCGCGCCCATCTCGCGCGCATCCTGGTAGAGCAGCCGGACCTGCTCTTGCTCGACGAGCCGACGAACCACCTCGATCTCGAAACCCTCGGATGGTTCCAAAACCACCTGCTCGGATACCCGGGCGCGATCCTGACGATTTCGCACGACCGCGAATTCCTCAACATCCTCTGCCGCGGGATCGTCGAGATCCGGCACCGGAAACTCCTGCGCTACCACGGAAATTACGACGCCTTCGTGGAACAGAAGAAGGCCCGCGAGGAGCAGCAGCTATCCGCCTACAGAAACCAGCAGAAGGAGATCGAGCACCTCCAGGATTTCATCACCCGGTTTCGCGCCAAGGCCAGCAAGGCCGCTCAGGCGCAGGATCGTGTGAAGCAGCTCGCGCGGATGGAGCGGATCGAGGCTCCGGAATCCGACGAGCCGACGGTCCATTTCAAATTTCCCCAGCCGATCCGCAGCGGGCAACGCGTGATGAGCCTTGAAGGTGTCCGCCAAGCCTATGGCGAGCATGTCGTCTATGAGAACCTGCATATCCGGGTCGAGCGCGGGCAGCGGATCGTGCTCGTGGGACCGAACGGCGCGGGAAAATCCACGCTTTTAAAAATCCTGGCCGGCGACCTCGCGCTCGAAGCCGGTGAACGGACCCCCGGCCATAATGTCAGCATCGGTTACTTCGCTCAGCACCGCTCGGATGCGCTCGATCTGAAAAAGACCGTCCTGGCCGAGGTGCAGAGCATCTCCCGCCCGGTGCCCGAGCAGGCTGCGCGAAATATCCTGGGGGCATTTTTGTTCCGGGGTGATGACGTTTTTAAATCCGTCTCGGTCCTGAGCGGTGGGGAAAAAAGCCGCTTGGCCCTGGTGAAGCTCCTGCTCGATCCGCCGAACCTTTTGCTGCTCGACGAGCCGACGACCCACCTCGACATGCCGAGCATCGACGCGCTGATCCGGGCGCTCGGGCCGTATGAGGGAACGATCGTCTTCGTGAGCCACGACGTGCATTTCATCAGGGCGATCGCGACATCGGTCATCCATGTGCAGCGCGGACACCTCACCCCTTACGCCGGAGACTACGCCTACTACCTCGACAAGTCCCGTGCCTCGGGTGCCCGTGCGGGAACGATCGCCTCGCTCGGTAACCACCAACCGGCCGCCGACCCGGTGGAGCGCGTTGCGTCCGGGCCGGGAATGAAAGAAGTCCGCGCCCAGCGCCGCGCGGAGTCCGAAGCCCGCCAGGCCGTGAACCGGGAGAAGCGCGAACGCGAAAAGCGCGTCGCCGCACTGGAGGCGGAAATCGCAACCCTCGAAGCCCGGCAGTTGGAGCTGACGACGCAACTGGAAGATCCTGCGACCTACGACAATCCATCGCTTGCAATGGAAATCAACCGCAAGCTCGCCGGCATGGCGGACGCTCTTGAAAAGGCGAATGCCGAATGGCTGGCCACCGCGGAGTCGGAACCGTCCTAATGGCAACCGCAACCGCCGCCGCCACAACAATGTCCGCCGGATCTTGCCGGGACGCGCGGGGCCGACTGCCCTGACTTGAGGACGCCATAGCCGCCGAGAACCACTCGCCGGATCGCCTCGCCGGTCTCCGGATGCTTGGTGAGCGCGTTGTCCTTCATGCTCTGCTTGATCTCAAAGTGGCGGACTTTGCCCCCTTTTTTCGCGGGGACCGTCTCGTAAACGTAGGTCGTCATGGGGGAAAATTATCCTTTCTTTGCGGGGATGCGTCAACAGGAGGATTCGCGGCAGCTCCAGAGCGCAAAAATGCATCGCCTGTCATTTTTTCTTCGATCAAGTGCCGGCGATCATCGTAGGATCTTTTCCTTATGTCAGATTCGCATATCAAGTTGTTTATTCCCGGACCGGTTGAGGTATCAGAAAAGACATTCCGCGCGATGTGTGCGCCGATGATCGGGCACCGGGGAGGGGAATTCAAAAAGCTTTACGCGGGGATCCAGCCCAGGCTCCAAGAGCTGTTCGGGACAAAGCGCCCGGTTTTTCTTTCGACGTCTTCCGCGTGGGGAGTGATGGAGGATCCATCCGCAATCTTACGAAGACAAAAGTTCTCAACGCGATGTGCGGGGCATTTTCCGACAAGTGGTTCGATGTTAGCCAGCGGTGTGGAAAGCAGGCGGAAGCGCTGCAGGTGCCCTGGGGATCCGCCATCTTGCCGGAGATGGTTCGTGAAAAACTTTCTGCGGGAGAATTCGATTCGCTTACTCTCATCCACAACGAGACCTCCTGCGGGGTCCGGAATCCGCTCCGCGAGATCGCGGCGGTCCTCAAGGACTTCCCCGATGTGTTGTTCATCGTGGACAGCGTTTCCTCGTTTTCCACCGAGGCAATTCCGATGGACGAACTCGGGATCGACGTGCTCCTCACTGGCAGCCAGAAAGCCCTGGCGATGCCGCCCGGGCTCGCGCTATTTTCCGTTTCCGAGCGCGCCCTCGCGCGTGCGGCGACGGTCTCGGACCGCGGGTATTATTTTGATTTTGTCGAGTTCGCAAAAAACCAGGAGCAGGACATGACCCCGAGCACGCCGGTCATTCCGCTCATCAACGCGCTCGCCTCGAAGCTCGATGACATCTTCTCTGAAGGCTTGCAAAACCGCTACTCCCGCCATGCCGCGCTGAACGCCCAGGTCCATGACTGGGTCAAAGCGCGTGGCTTCGAGTTCTTCGCTCCGGAGGGTCATCGATCGCTCTCGCTGACCTGCGTGAAGAACAACCGGGAAGTCGATGTCGCTGCTTGGATCAAGAGCCTGCGCGAGAAACACCGTTTCGTCATCGACGGCGGCTACGGGAAGATCAAAGGAAAAACATTCCGAATCTCCAACATGGGAGACGAAACCCAGGAGACAATCGCCGCCCTCCTCTCCGCGCTCGACGACACGCTTCCCTGAGTTGCTCTGGCTAAAGATGGCCCGCTTGCCGGCAATAGTCTCCCCGGGACGTGGATCCTGCGGCAAAGACCGCTTCAGGTTTCAAAGCGCTGCCGGACTGGAAGGCCGCGCGCTCGAAGATGGGCTTTGGCATCGTCGACGGTGAACTTTCCGAAGTGGAAAATGCTGGCGGCGAGGACGGCGTCCGCAGCGCCATGTTCGAGGACATCCGCGAGGTGGTCGAGGGTCCCGGCTCCCCCGCTGGCGATGACCGGGATGCGGACCGCGTTGCTCACGGTGCGCGTGAGCTCGAGATCGTAGCCGTCGCAGGTTCCGTCCGCGTCCATGCTGGTGAGCAGGATTTCGCCCGCGCCGAGTTCCGCCGCGTGTCGGGCCCACTCGACGGCATCGCGTTCGGTGGGGTTTCTCCCGCCATGGGTATAGACCTGCCACTTTCCCGGCCCGTCGCGTTTGGCGTCGATTGCGACGACGACGCATTGGGATCCGAAAGCCCTCGCGGCTTCGCGGATCAAGTCCGGACGCTGGAGCGCCGAGGTGTTGATGCTGACCTTGTCCGCACCGGCTTTCAACATCGTGCGGAAGTCTTCCACCGCCCGGATCCCGCCGCCCACGGTCAGCGGCATGAAGCATTGCTCGGCGGTCCGCTCGACCACCGAGACCATGGTGGCGCGGTTGTCGCTCGAAGCAGTGATATCCAGAAAAACGAGCTCGTCCGCGCCCTGCCGGTCATAGGCTTTCGCGCATTCGACCGGGTCGCCGGCATCGCGGAGCTCGAGAAACTTAGTGCCCTTGACGACGCGACCGTCGGTGACATCGAGGCAGGGGATTATGCGTTTGGCCAACATGTCCTGTATCCATGCGTCACCTGTCCGGAAAATCGAGACTAAAATGATTGCAGCGCTCTCTTTCGTTCCTATTCTTCCGATAAGAGTTCCCGGCGTATGGACGCGGGCTAGATTGCCATGGAAAAACCATCAGATCACCGGACGTGGAGAAGGGACCAACTGGTCCTTGTGCTGGCACCCTGGCTGATGGCCGTGTTGCTGACATCTTGCGAATCCATCGGGGGAAAATATGGTCCCGGCGCCGGATTTTTTGACACCGTGATTGTGGACGCGGGACACGGCGGGCACGACCAGGGGGCCAAGTCCGTTTCCGGAGCGCCGGAGAAAGCGCTCACGCTGGACACCGCCCACAGGCTCGCGGCTGTTTTGCGCGCCGACGGAGTCCGTGTCATCGAAACGCGGACCGGAGACTATTTTGTCACGCTTGGCGGGAGAGTGGCTGTCTCGAACAAAACCAGCCGGGCGGTTTTTGTGAGCGTCCATTACAACTGGACCAAACGCAGGGGAGCCCAGGGGATCGAGATCTACTTCAACGACCGGCGCTCGATGCGCCTGGCCGCGAACATCCTCAAGGAAACTCTCGGGGTTTATCACACCAACAATCGCGGCATTAAAAGCCGGGGGTTCTATGTGCTACGGCACAACCAGAGGCCAGCCGTCCTGTGTGAGCTCGGCTTCGTCTCCTGTCCAGGCGACAACCGGAACCTCCAATCTGCCGAAGTCCGCCAGCATCTCGCCGAAAAGGTCGCAGCTGGCATCTTGGCAGAACAGGCTGGTCGAATCCCCTGAACGCGCGAAACACGTATATCATGGTGATCAAATGGGTGTTCCTTTATGATAAGCCCGATGAGTTTCTGTATCGCCTTTTCCTACCGTTCCGTTTTCACCCTGCTTCTGCTGCTATCGCTGAGTCTCCATGCGTTTTGTCAGGCGCCTGCCGCTACAGCCCCGTCGCCCTCCGCGTCCCGCCCCACGGCGCCAGTTCCTAATGCCAATCCCGCAGCAGGTCCGCTCTCCGCGGCCGCTGCCCGGAGCCAGGCCGCCCAAAAGGAAGTCGGCGAGCAATTCTCACGAGGATGGGGCAAAAAACTGCAGGCTGGAGGAACCACGGCGGTGGTCCAGCTTCTGGTCTCCATGTTCGGTGCCATTTTTGTTTTTGAACGCATCTTCAATCTTCGCCGCAACAAGATTATTCCTGCAGGCCTGGGTGCGAAAGCCCGCCAGCTTTGGAAGGACGGGGATTTCGAGCAACTTGAAAACCTCGAAAAGACCACTCCCTGCACGCTCTCGCGCGCCATTTCCTGGGTGGCCAGGCACCGGCACGCATCTTACGGCGATGTTTCGATGGGGGTCGCGGACATCATTGCCCAGGAGCTAGAAGTGCATCACCAGCTGGCCTATCCGATGGGAGTGGTCGCCACACTGGAGCCCCTTCTCGGGCTGCTTGGCATGATCCTTGGCATGATTCAAACCTTCGAGGTGGTTGCCCTCGCCGGCGCGTTGGGCAACCCTGCCCAGCTTGCCGGCGGGATTTCCGAAGCCCTGATCACGACCGGCCTGGGGCTCGCCTTGGCGATCCCATTCCTTTCCCTCTTTCACTTTTTCAAGAGCCGCACAAACATGTTTGGTTCAAGGCTGGAGAAGGAGATGACCGGGCTTCTCAGCGATTGGTTCCTATCCAGGGGGGCGACCGATGCGCCTTAGGAAAAAGCACGCGGACCAGGATTTTGAAATTCCGCTGATCCCGATGATCGATTGCCTGTTCGTGTTGCTCGTCTTCTTTCTTGTCGCCACGACTCTGAAAAAAACTGAGAAGGAACTTCCCATAAACCTTCCGCTTTCCGGGGCCGCGATTGACGCCGAGCAGAAGGAAGATGTCCTCGTGCTCTCGGTGGACAGCAAAGGCCAAAAGTTTTTTGGCGCTGAGCCCGTGACGACCGAACTCATGCACCAGCGCCTGACAGCGGCGGCCTTGGCGGATCCGAACCGCAGGGTGCGCTTGGACGCCGACGTGAGCACCCCCTACATCGCTGTGGTCGAACTCATCGAACTCTGCGAATTCAACAACCTGCGCAATGTCGGATTCCGCACCAGGAACCAAGCCAAGTAGTCCGCCCGGCGAGGCTCAATCGAAGTGGCCATGGGTGTTGCTTTCTGTGGCGTTCCACGCCCTGGTGCTGGGATGGTTGGTTTTTCTGGTGCCGGTCAAGGACATCGCTTCCGCTCTGGATCCAGGCTCGAAGACGCAGGCGCCGGCGGCAGGATCTGCATCGTCTGAACTCGTCCAACAGGTTTCAAGAGAGATCGAAGCGACACAATCGGATGAACTGAGAAGCAAAGTGGAGGAACTCCTTGCCACCGAAAAAATGCTGGCCGAGGTCCAGGAATACCAGTCTACGGAGTTTGCCGCGTTGTCCCGGGAGCTTTCCGCGGAGGCACCGAAACTTGTGGAGGAAGCGCAGACGTCGGCGGAAGAGGCCCAGGCCAGAGCAGCACAGGCTCAGGCCGATGCCCTTCGGTTGGCCGAAGAATTCAAGGCGCTGGGAGAACACCCGGAAGCCTCATCTGATGCCGGGAGTTCTCCCGAAACCCGGGCCACCGAAACCAAGGCGAAGGTCGCCGCAGCACAGGAAACCGCCAAAACTGCCCAGGCTGCGGCTACCGCAGCACAGAACACAGCTTCCCAACAACTCGCGTTTCGCGAAGGTGCATCAGCAGCAAAGAACGCCCAGACGGCAGCGGTTGCCGCACAGAAGGAAGCCAACCGCAAGCAGGACGAGGCCACAGGAAATATCAACGCGGTGGGCGAAAAACAACGGTCCGCGAAAGTCGTTGCCGAATCCGCCGGACAAACAAAAATCCAGGCGGATGCCACGCTGGCACGGGTGGAAAAACTGCAGCAAATGATCGCCGTCCAAACAGCGGTTCAAAATCAACGGGGTGCCCAAATCGTCGCCCTTAAGCAACAACCGGCCGACTCGAAGGGAAGCACCGCAAAAGAGATCGAAAAACTTTCCAAGGCGATCACTGCGGATTCCGGGAGGTTGGAGAGCACGAAGTCCGAGTTCGGAAAGTCGATGGCCAAACTGGCGGGCCTTGAATCCAAGGCCGCCGCGGATGCAAAGGAAGCGCTCAGGCTCAGCAAGCTCGCCGAGGTTGCTCCCGCCGAAGCCATGGCTGCTCAGGAGGCTGCTCTTGCGGCCCAGCAAAAGGCCAGGGAAGTCCAGTCCAAAGCCCGCTCCGCAATGGCGGACTGCATGGCTTCGGGCACCATTCCAGCCATCGCTGCACCGGCCACGGAGCCCTCAACGCCTGTCCCGATTGAAGGAAAAGGGTTCGCAGGTCTCTACGACGCTGCGGTGCAAACGGAAAAGCAAATTGCCGGGCAATTCCAAAGCATCCGTGCCACGCAGGTGGCGGTCCAACGAAAAATCCCCGTTTCTGAAGCCAGGAAATTCGTCAAAACTGTGACTCCTGCACGCGCTGAATACTCCGGGGCGAGCGAGGGGAATCCCGAAGATGCGGCGGCGCTGGAAAGGAGGAATGCGGCGATGGAGGACGCACTGCAGCAGGTGGACTCCATGCTGGCGCTCTCCCGCAGCATGGCATTCCAAGCCACCAACAACGGGAAGGACTCTCAAAGCCTGGCGGTTTCTGCCGCCGGCATGCAAGCGCAGGCAGACCAGGCGGACCAACTCGCCGGCCTTGCCACCGAGACGGAAGGAGGAAACGCATCCGATCTCACGGAGCTTATGAAACAGATCGAAAACGGAGATGCCGCTGGTGCCAAAAACTCCGGACAACATGGCCTGACATCAGGTAATGGCAGTGGTTCCGGACAGGGCCGCGATGGTGGGCAGGGCAGTGGTGGCACCGGGCCGGTTGGCTTCCGACGCGGAGTTCCGGGGGAGGGAGTGCCGGCCATGGCAGCGGTCAGCGAGTCAGTCCCGGGCCGCAAGGTCCACTCCAGCGCATTTGGAGCAGGTTCCAAATGGATGTTCGTTGATACCTGGTATATGATCGGACCTTTTCCCAATCCGCAACGGCGGAACATCGAGACCAAATTCCCTCCCGAATCCATCGTGGACCTCGACGCCACCTACCCCGTCGAAGGGCAGAACCTTCGCTGGCAGTTCGTCCAGACCTCCACCGCGGGAATCCGGCCGCCCCTCTCGCGGGAATACGCGATTTACTACGGATACACGACGCTCTGGTTCGACGAAGCGCAGGACATGTGGATCGCCACCGGCAGCGACGACTTTTCCAAACTCTGGATCAATGACATGCTGGTCTGGGCCAGCGGGTCTGTGCAGAAAGTCTGGAAGCCGGACGAAGGTTACCGGCGGGTGCATTTCAAAAAGGGGCTCAACCGGGTTCTGTTCCGGTTGGAAAACGGCCACAATGATTGCATGTTCTCCCTGATGCTGAACATGCAGAAAGCAGCCGGTTGAGGCTGATCATCCCGGCTGGTCCATCAACCGCCCTATGAATTCGCGTGCTGCTGCTGTCGCGCGGGCATGGCTCCGCGGCAGGGTATGAGCATTTCCGGCCGAAGCCGGAAAATGAGAAAACCCGCTCGCCTTGCGACGAAACGGGTTCTCTCGGTTGCGGGAGGGAAATCCTCGCAGGTCCGCTTTACAGCGAGCCTTTGAATGCTTTGCCGGCCGAAAACTTCACGGTCTTCGAGGCTTTGATTTTGATCTTCTCTCCGGTCTTCGGGTTCACTCCGATGCGGGCCTTGCGGGTGCCGACCTTGAATGTTCCGAAGCCGATGAGCTGGACGGTTTTGGTTTTCTTGATGCCCAGCTTGATGCCATCGATGACGGCATTCACGGCGCGTTCGGCGTCGGCTTTGCTGGACCCAAGGTTCTTTTGGACTGATGTGACGAGTTCTACTTTGTTCATGAGGTTGTGGTGTTGAATTAGGAAGTTTGGTGACAAACTTGTGAGTGATACGCTGCCCAGAAACTGCTGATGCTGTCAAGTGGAGAGCGGTTTTTTTTCAAAAAAATCACGGCAAACAATTCAGTTTGACTCATCCGCCGCCGGGGCTTTTCCCTCCTCCTCGTTTTTGTAATCTCCGTTGTCCGATTTCGCCGGCGCGTAGATCTGCTTGAAGAGTTTTCCGATGATCGGTGCGGCGTGGGATCCGCCATGCACGGTGTTGTCGTTCGGTTCGCCCTCATACAGTGCGGCGAACGCATATTGCGGATCATCCGCTGGGAGGAATCCCGCGAACCACGCGGCTGTGCGTTGCCCCCACTGGGCGGTTCCTGTTTTTCCCGCGACTTTGATCCCCTTCACTTGGGCGCTATGCGCGGTTCCCTGTCCGTCGCTGGTCACCGCCACGAGGGCTTTTCGCATCAGTCCGTCAATTTCCGGCGTGACCGGGATTTCCTCGCGGATCCGGTCCGGGTAGGCGGCGACAACCCGGTTGTCGATGGTCTGAACTTGTTTGACCAAGCGGGTCTGGTGGAAGCGGCCGCCCTGCGAGATCACCTCCATCGCCTGGGCCATCTGCAGCGGACTGATCAGGATGTCCCCCTGCCCGATCGCCATGTTGGCGACATCGCCGTTTTTAATTTTTCGCTTGTGGACGCGCATCATGTATTCGTCGGTGGGGATATTGCCCTCGTTTTCCGATTTCACCGGAATCCCTGTCCGCTTCCCGAGGCCGAGCCGGTGGGTGTAGTCAATGATCGGATCGGCGCCGATTTTCAAGGCCGCCTGATAAAACCAGGTGTTGCAGGATTGGGTGAGCGCCTCCTTGAAATTCAGAGAACCGGATCCGGTTTTTTTCCAGTTTTTGAATGTGTGATCCCCGACGCTGAACGTTGTCGGGCAGTCGAAGTGATCGCCGGGCTTGAGCTTCCCGGATTCCAATCCCGCGAATCCGACGAATGTTTTGAACGTGGATCCCGCGGGATAGGCGGATCGGAATGCGCGCGGGACGAGTGGGTCGGACGGGTCTTTGTTATAGGCGTTAAAAATCGCGGGTTTGACGACAGGGACGAAATCATTGGGGTTGAAGCCCGGGTTCGAGGCCATAGCGAGGATCTCCCCGGTGGGCGAGTCGATGACCACCAGGGCGCCGCGCTTGGAATTCTCGGCGAGCACCTTCTCGCAGAGCCGCTGCATGTTGTCATCGAGCGTGGTGATGATGTTGTATCCTGGCACCGGCTGTTTGGCGATGCGCTCGGAGGTCTTCTTGCCCTCCTTGTCGTAGGTGATGTGAAGGATTCCGGGCTGCCCTTGCAGTTCGTTGTCGAAGATCTGTTCGAGGCCTTCGCGGCCTTCGCTCTCGGGAAAGATCAGGTCGTTGTTTTCAATCGGTCTTGTGGAAAGCGGAGCCTCGCGCCCGGTGTATCCGATGATGTGCGAGGCGAGGGGGCCGTTCGGATAGAACCGGACATAGGTCTGGCGGAGGATTAGTTCCTGCGGGAGCCCTCCCTGGATGACGGACAGTTCTGTGGGGAGGAGGTCCTCTACGATATCGAGCGGGAGTACTCCCCGGTTTTTGTAATGGTTGAGGATCGCCTGGTCGGAAATCTGGATGTCCCGCTTCAGCAAACCCTTTGCGAGCGTGATTTGCTGGCGGGCAAAGGAGAGGACTTTGGAATCCTGCCAATCGAGGGGGGTGGGGAAATTGATGGCGAGATTATAACTCAGGCGGCTCTGTGCGAGCGGTCGCCCGTTGCGGTCGGTGATCTGCCCCCGGGGAGCGGGAATGGCCAGGGTATATGTGCGGGCTTGTCTCTGGGTTTCCCACGTCGGCTTGGGGTTTTCCACGGAGCCCGTGTGGTCGATGGCGACTTCTTGCGCTCCCAATACAAAGGGGATCACGAGCAGGAGGAGCAGCCAGGCCCGGAAACAGCATTTCCTGTAGCGGAACATGGAACATGTTTCGTTAACGAGGTTTTCTGGGTAAACGGGCTTCATTCAGACGGGAACATACCGGATTTTTCGCGGGACTCTATTGGAAAATGTGATTGCGCTGGGCGGGCACGGTTTCATGATGCCCGCTCACCATGTCTCAAGCCTTTGATCCCGAGTTGGCCACACGAATCGAATCTTTTGGCGTCATTGCGGTCCTTGTGGTGGATCGCGCGGATGATGCCATTCCTCTTGCACGGGCGTTGCTCGACGGCGGGGTGGGGGTCATGGAGTTGACTCTCCGCACGCCCGCTGCGCTCGATGCCCTGAAAAAAATCCGCTCCTCCGTGCCGGAGATGATTGCCGGGGTGGGAACGATCCTGACCCCCGTGCAAGTGCAGGCGGCGAAGGAGGCGGGAGCTGCGTTTGGGGTGGCACCGGGAACCAACGGGAAAGTCTTGGCCGCGGCCCGCGTGGCTGGTCTCCCGTTTGCGCCTGGCATCGCCACCCCCTCGGACATCGAAGCGGCCTTGGAACATGAATGCCGCCTGCTCAAGTTCTTTCCGAGCGAACCCTCCGGAGGGCTTTCCTACCTCAAGAATATCGCCGCACCCTACGCCCACCTCGGCTTGAAATTTGTTCCGCTCGGAGGAGTGAATGAGAAGAACATGGCCGCCTACCTGGGCGAGCCAATGGTCGGCGCTCTCGGCGGTTCCTGGCTGGCTCCACGGGACCTCATCAATGCGGCCGACTGGAGCGCCATTACAGCGCGTTGCGCGGCCGCCGTGGAGATCATCAAGTCAGCCAGAAAATCATCGTGAGCCATACCATCGTAACTTTTGGAGAAATCATGGGGCGATTTGCCCCCGAAGGATTTCTTCGTTTCCGCCAGGCGCTTCCCGGATCTCTGGAGCTGACATTTGCAGGTGCCGAGGCAAACGTGGCCGCATCGCTCGCCCTGTTTGGAGCCGACGCCCGCTTTGTCACCGCCCTGCCGCGACATGCGATCGCCGATGCCTGTGTCGGCACCCTTGCGGGACTCGGCGTGGATACAAGCTGTATTGTGCGCACGAAAAATGGCAGGCTCGGACTTTATTTTCTCGAGACCGGTGCCAACCAGCGTCCGAGCAATGTCATCTACGACCGGGAGCATTCGTCGGTGAGCCTGACGCCGGCTTCCGAGTATGCCTGGGACAAAGTATTGAAAGGAGCAAAATGGCTTCATACCACGGGCATCACCCCGTCACTCTCGAAGATCTCTGCTGATGCGGCGTTGGAAGCCGTCCGGACGGCGAAAACCGCCGGACTCCGTGTATCCTGCGACCTGAATTTCCGCAAGAAGCTGTGGAACTGGGAGCCCGGAACCGAGGCTGGAGTTCTCGCCGAGAGGACGATGCGGGCCATCCTGCCATTCGTGGATGTTGTCATCGCCAATGAGGAGGATGCAGCGGATGTCCTCGGCATTCACGCGGCGGACACGGATGTGCAGTCCGGAAAAGTTTCTGCGGAGAAGTATCCCGCAGTTGCCCGCTGGATCGCGGAGCAATTTCCGAATGTCTCACTCGTGGCCATTACGCTGAGAGAAAGCCTCTCCGCATCTCACAATAATTGGGGAGCCCTGCTCTATGATGTGAAATCCGACACCCCCCACTTCGCTCCTGTTCGCGACGGGAATTACGAGCCGTGGCAGATCAAAAATATCGTGGACAGGGTTGGGGGAGGGGATTCATTCGGGGCCGGACTCATCTTCGCCCTGAATACTCCGGAGCTTTCTGAGCCGTCCACGGCGATCGCGTTTGCCGTTGCCGCCTCCTGCCTCGCCCACTCGATTTCCGGCGACTTCAACTACACGAGCCGTGCCGAAGCCGAGGCGCTCATGAACGGATCCGGAGCCGGACGCGTCGTGAGGTAAAAGCTGAACTATCCTCCGGCCGGGCGTTCGAGGTGGCCGCCGAATTGGAACCGCATCGCCGAGCACACTTTTTCCGCCATGGTATGTTCTTTGCGCGAGCGGAACCTCGCATAGAGCGCGGCGGTGAGGACTTCGCAATCCACCGCCTCCTCGATCGCGGCCATGATCGTCCACCGGCCTTCTCCTGAATCGGAAACCCGTCCGGAATATTTTGTCAGTTCCGGATCTCCGGCAAAGGCGGCCGCTGAAAGGTCCAGGAGCCACGAACTAATGACGCTTCCGCGGCGCCAGACCTCGGAAATGTCGGCAAGGTTCAGATCATAATCCAGATCGTGGTGCATGGCGGGTGCCGTCTCCGCGTCCTGTTTGGTCTGTTTGGTGCTGACATTGGCGTTGGAGAGAATGTCGAATCCTTCCCCGAATGCCGCCATGATCCCGTATTCGATCCCGTTGTGGACCATCTTCACAAAATGGCCTGCTCCGGAGGGGCCGCAATGAAGATAGCCGTCTTCCGCAGTGCCTCCCAATTTGTCCCGCCCCGGGGTGGTTTCGATCGTGCCCTTGCCGGGAGCGAGTGTTTTGAAGATCGGATCGAGCCGGTCAACGGCCTCCTTGTCTCCGCCGATCATCATGCAGTATCCGCGTTCGAGCCCCCAGACTCCGCCGCTGGTCCCGCAATCGAGATAGTGGAGACCCTTCGGACGCAGGGCTTCGCTGCGGCGCCTGTCGTCGCGGAAATATGAGTTTCCCCCGTCGATGATCGTGTCGCCGGCATCCAGCAACTCCGCCAGCTCGTTGACAATTTTGTCAGTGATCGCCGCCGGGATCATGATCCAGACAGCGCGGGGCTTTTCGAGTTTGGAAACAAGTTCTTTGAGAGAGGCGGCACCGACCGCCCCGTCGGCCACGAGTTCCTCGATGGCTTTGGGATTCGTGTCGTAAACCACGCATTGGTGGGAGTTGCGCAGGAGACGGCGCACCATGTTGGCGCCCATCCTTCCGAGTCCGATCATGGCAATTTGCATAGGAAGTTTGGATTTTTGCAATGTTCTCCGAGAAAGCCGTAAAGGGCAATCTCATTTGTCACCGGCATGGAATGTCGTTGATTTCGGCGGGAGCAAGCTGTAAGCGATAGGCATTCTTTCTCACAATCATGTCAGCGACACTTACGGCCCGTCCCATATTTCCTCTCCAGAATTTCGCTGCTGCCGCCTTTGCTTTGGCGGGGGTGCTTGCGTTTTGTCAGGTTCTCGGAGCCCAGCAACAGGCCGCCCGCCCGGATAAAAAACAAAAGCCGGCTACCGAACTCATCAAAAAGCAGGCCCCTCCGAAGGTCATTCCGCGAGTGCTCGATCAGGCGACGCGCGACAACCTCAGCGTTTATGTTTCCCTCGGAAAGCAAAGGGCCTATCTCAAGGTCGGGGATGAGGTGGGAATCGACACCCCGATTTCCAGCGGCAAATGTGCCGGAATGACTCCGAAAGGCAGCTTCATGGTTGTGCAGAAAGACCCGGACCACCGTTCCAGTCTCTACGGGGCGTTTGTGAACAAAAACGACATCATCGTGCGCGCCGGCGTGAGCACGAAAATTGATTCCGCCCCCAGCGGAACCCACTTCAAGGGAGCTTCGATGAAGTGGTTCATGCGGTTTGGGGAAACCCCGTCAAGCCAGCGCGCCGAGGGGATGCATGTGGGGATTCTGCCCGGCTATCCCGCTTCGCACGGGTGCGTTCGTCTTCCCGAGCAGATCGCCAAGCTGATGTATGAGAAGGTGTCTGTCGGAACCCCGGTGACAATCGGCGACTGAGCGGGCGGCCCCGTGTCGCGGAGGCTCGGCTGCTGTCGATCGAGTGGTTGCGATGCTTATAGGGCGCCGTTACAAAGCGCCGAGGGGCGGATAGGGCGGCTCGCGGAGCGGTAAGGGTGATGTCCAAGCTCGAGAAAGGTTTTCTCAAATGCCGTGACCGGTCTCACGACTCCATCCTCCCATGGGAGTTCTTCCCAGCCATCCCGCACAAGGTTTTTCATTTCCGAAAAATACGCCATATCGTCGGTCATTAACCTCAACACTCCTCCCCGCCGAAGAACACGGGCGATTCCATCCAGAAACTCCCTCGTGATGAGGCGGCGCGAGGCGTGCCTTCGCTTCGGCCAGGGGTCCGGGAAGGATACGTGGATGGTCGAAACGCTTTCTTCCGGAAGCCACTGTGCGAGCGCCGCGGCTCCCTCGCCTTGAACGGCCAGTGCATTGGGCAGGCCATGAAACCGGATTTTCTTGAGACATTTTTCCACCCGCGCGGCCTGCTTCTCGATCCCGAGGAAATTGGTCTCCGGATAGCTCTCCGCCATTCCCACCAAAAATGTGCCGCGGTGGCATCCAAAGTCCACTTCGAGCCGGGGCGAACCGGCATCAAACCAGGAAGGGGGAATCCCGTCAGGCATCCGCAAGAATCTGGTGCAGGTCGGCGCACGTTTTCCTGACATCGAAGAGTTCGCGGCAGCGGGCCGAGCCGGCGCTACCCATCGATTCGCGCAGGTCTTTGTGTTCGAGGAGAAGGCGAATTTTCGCGGCCAGGTCCGCAGGAGAATGTTCTGGCAACAGGCACCCGGTCGCCCCATCCACCACCATTTCCGGAACGCCGGCGAGCGTGGTCGAGACGATCGGGAGTCCGGCAGCCATCGCTTCCATGATCACGGTCGGCAGATTGTCGCTGTCGCCCTTAGAATCCGTCACACAGGGCAGGGCGAACAATGTGGATTGGTGCAGGAGTCCGATGATTTCGCTTTCTGGCGCGGGTCCAGCGATGACGACGCGGCCGCGTTGGCCGAGCGACTCTACGAGCGCGCGGAGTTCGGACTCCATCGGGCCTTCGCCGATGATCCGGCACTCCAGCGGAAGATCCCCGAGCAATGCGCACGCCGCAACCAGATCGCGGAAACCTTTTTTTTCAATGTATCTGCCGACGGAGAGAATCAGCGGGGGACTGGACGGGTGGCGCGCGCCCGAGAACCGTTCCGGATCGATCCCATTGTAAACCCTGACTATGCGTGCAGCGGCATCCGGGAAGCGATGTTGGAGAAGGCTCTTCGAGAACTCGCTCACCGTGGCCACATTCCTTGCCTCACGAAACAAATCCTTGAGCGCGATGGGAGATTTTTCATTGGCCCCCACAAAAAAGTCGTTCGCATGGGCGGTGATGCTGAACGAAATCCCGAAGAGTCTTTTCAACCAGAGCGCCGTTCTTGCCCCCATGCCCGCGAAATGCACATGCACATGTTCGATTCCGCGCTGGCGAAGCAACGGTCCCAGCCAGAGTGCCTCGAAGACGCGCTTCCTGTCGCTCTCCTTGGCCCGCCGCCACAGTTCCCACCGTCGCTGAAGGCGTGCCCCCAATGGTGCGGCCCCGTCTCGCAATGCCGCTTCGATATCGGATGGAAGATGAGTGACATCTCTTGTCGCCTCCTCAGGGAAATCCTGCTTCGGCTCGCCAGTGGGGGTGCGGATAGAAAAGACCGGCACCTCGCCAGTCTGGCGACGCATCTCGACAACCTCCCGCACACAGAATGTCTGCGAGAACGTCGGAAACCTCTCGAAAAGATACGCGAACTTCATATCGGAATTATGTGGGCGTCCCGGGCGGAAAATCAATGCTTCAGCCGTTTGTCTTCAATGGTTGCGAGTTCATCGCGGACATCGCGGGCATCCTCTTTGGATAGCCCTTCCGCGAGGGCGGCCTGATAATGGCTGACAGCTTGCTCGGGGAATCCTCTCTGTGCCCACGACTGAGCAAGGAAGATGTGGATTCGGGCCGTCGGCGTGTTGCTCTTTTTGGCGAGTTCGAGAAGACGGTCGAGGGTTTTTGTTTCCTCGGAGTAGTCGTGCGCCGCTCTGGCTGCGCGGGCGTGAAGCAGGAGAACTCCGGGATCATCGGGGTATTTGGCCCTGAGCCGGGAACTGCACTCGAGCGCTTTGTCAAAAGCGCGGGTCTCCAAAAGTGAAAGGGCCAGCAGGTAATTAGCCTCGTAGCCTCCCGGCTGCTCCTTGGCGGCCGCCGTGGCCTGCTTCCGGGCGCGCTCCCAATGGCTTTGGGAAGCGGAGAGCGATGCCGCGCGGAACAGGATCTCGTAGTCCTTTCCTGCCAGGCTCAGCGCTTCCCCCATGCTGGTCGTGGCGAGCGTCCTGAACCCGGCGATTTCCAGATTGAGGGCATACTGGGCGAGATAAACCGCCCGCTCGCGGGCAGAGCCGAAATTCGGGACAGGCGAGCCGGCGAGATCTGGTTTTTCGCCTCGCAAAAACAGCAGGCCCTGGTTGTCAACCCTGGCGAGATACCAGTCCGGGGCATCGAGTAGATGCTGGATCAACGGTTTCGCTTCGAAAACCCGGCCGCTGATCAGGACCGACGAGAACGGCTTTGCCCGATCCTCCGCCCTCCATTTCTCCGGTGAGTTCGCAAGGTCGGACCCCAACTTTTCCGTGAGGGATCTGTCGATGAGGGATTCCCCGAATACCGCGACGCAGGGGCGTGCCGAGGGATTCACAAAGACCCGCCCGTGCTCGCTCTTCGCCATCTCCACGAGGGCGAGCGGAGCAAGCAACTGCAGATCTTTTATCGGGAGGGTAGCCGGGAAGAACGCGCCCCCAATTCCCATCGCCGAAACGAACAGGCAAAGGGCTCCGACCAAGCCGGTGGCCAAGGTGCGGGGCAGTCCCCTGAGTCGGCCAGCCACCCAAAAAAGAAGCAACAATCCCGCGAACCAGGGGATGGCTACGAAAGCCAGTCGCAGGGCCTCAGCCAAGCCCCACCCGCCATATTGGAACGCAAGGGCGGTCAGCCAGTCCCCCCAGGAGGCGGAGCCGGAGACCAAACCGCTTCCCACGGAGCGAATGATGCCCGCGCGGTCGAAGAGCCCCGGGAGCGCTGCCAGCACGCCGGCAGCAAGGCTTGCAATGACGGGCAGGGGATTTTTTAAAATTGAGATGGCATTTGCGAATCGCACCATTGGGAATATGGTCTTCTCATGCTCATACGTGCAATCGTATTGATTATCGCCATGATGTCCTTTTTTTCACCGCGGTCCCATGCCATCGAAGTCGGAGCCGCTGCCCCGGCCGTCACCGCGCCTGACCAAGACGGAAAAGCCGTCCACTTTGCAGACGTCTATGCGCGGGGGATCACGCTCGTCTATTTTTATCCCAAGGCCGGAACCCCCGGCTGCACGGCCCAGGCGTGTTCGCTCAGGGATGCGTTCGCCACCCTGCACGGCGAAAACCTTCAGATTCTGGGTGTCAGCCGTGACACGCCGGAATCCCAGAAGAAGTTCCAGGAAAAAAACCGCATCCCGTTCGTGCTCATCGCCGATGCGGACGGCAAGGTCGCCGCGGCATTCGGCGTGCCTGGGTTCATGGGGTTGCCGATCAGCAGCCGCCAGTCATTCATCATCAAGAACGGCAAAGTCGTCTGGGAATCCCTCCACGCCAAGACCGCCGAGCACGCAGCGGAGGTCCAGGCTGCCCTCGACTCCCTGAAGTAGCCGGGATCGCTGGCCGCTTGATTTCTCCTGGCTAATATCCGGTGTAACGGCCGCTCTGGAGCGGATTACCCATCAGGGATGCGAACCGAAGCGGCGAGTGGCGGACGCCATATTTTGTATCCAGATACATCCCGCCGAGCATCGAAGCGCCGCAATTGTAGTTTTCCGCCGGGCCGATCGGGATCGAGCCCCATGTGCTGTCCCACGCTGCCAGCTGCCTGCCGTAGCAGAACAGCACGACGACGTGCCCGACTTCCTGTCGGCCATTGTTATAGCGCATCACCAATACTTTCGACTTGATGCTCTCCCGCCCCAATGCGGATTGCATGATTATTGCCTCAGGCAGGCAGGCTTTTTTTAAGCCGGTGTTGACGTTGGGAGTTACGGATGCGCAGGCATTCATCAGGATCGCCGTCCCGATGCTGGCCAGAAATGTCATGGGCGTTTTCATGCCCCCATGCTGATCCTGCCCTCTTCTTCTGCAACGTTGTGAACCCCCTAAAGATCCAAGAGGGAACCACTTAGGGGTTTTCCCCTATGCCGGTAGATCAAGGGGCGATGATCTCATTCCGGACCGCATAGCGGACGACCTCGGAGACGGAATGGAAATTGAGTTTGCGCATGATATTCGAGCGGTGGGCCTCAACGGTTTTGACGCTGACGCCGAGCTTGTCGGCGATTTCCTTGCTGGAGTTTCCCTCGGAAATCAATTGGACGACCTCGCGCTCGCGAGGGCTCAACTGGCTGGGGAGTCCCGCTCCCTTGGTCGGGGCAGGCGGACCAAGGTAGCCATGCAGCAGGACGTCCGATGCGGTGCCGGTAAAAAACGACTTGTGGGCGGCAAGGGCCTCGATGGCGGATTTCAGCAGGCGCGTGGTGTCGGTTTTGAGGATGAACCCCTTCGCCCCGGCGGCGACGGCATCGCGCACGACGGCCTCCGAATTGTGCATGGACAGGATGAGGATCTCGGTGGCTGGCGAGGCATGGCGGATTTGGCGGGCGGCCTCGATGCCGTTGAGCTCTGGCATGGTGATATCCAGCACCGCGATGTGCGGCTGAAGCCTGTTCGCCATCTGCACGGCTTCGCGGCCGTTCCGCGCGAGGCCGACCACCTTCCAGCGCGGATCCCCGCCCAGGAGCAGCTCCAATCCCGAAAGGATCAGTTCGTGATCATCGGCCAGCAGGATGTTAATCTTTGATGGCATTTTGATCGGTCAGCGGAAGAACCGCCAGTGTCGAGTGCCCTTCGGGGCCGTGAGCGATATTGAGCCTGCCGCCGATGCCGCTCATCCGCTCCTGCATGCTCAGGATGCCCACGCCAAACCCCGCGCCTTCCGGAGGGCGGCTGGCGCCGGAAGGCAGCCCGTCATTCTGGATGCTCATGCGCAACATGTCATCCTCAAGCGAAATTAAAATATTGGCGCGTTTCGACCGGCTGTGCCGGTGGACGTTCATCAGGCTTTCCTGCAGGACCCGGTAGAGCGCGATCTCCTTCATCGGATCCAATTGCGGGAGGGCGGGGGGAGCCTCGAAGGAAACGGAGACCCCCGTGCGCTCGGAAAAGCGGGTCACGTATTCTTGGATTCCGGAGAGGAACCCGCCGCGATGGAGCCAGGGGACGTGAAGCTCGTAGGCCAGCGTGCGAAGTTCGCAGGCGTTGTTTTCCGCGAGCGCCGAGCAATCGCACAGGATGTTTTGCACCTCCGGATGATCCTCGCCGAGGATTCCGATCGCGCGGGAAAGGCTGAGCTGAATGGCGACGAGGTCCTGGACGGAGTGGTCGTGGAGTTCGGAGGCAATCCGCCGCATCTCATCCAGCTCGCTTGTTGAGAGCCTGCACCGCAGATCGGCGATATCGCGTCCGGCTCTCTGGATGGATTCGCTCTGCGCCTGCTCCGCCCGCTTGCGATAGCTGATATCGAAGTGGGTGCCGAACATGATCAGGGGCTCGCCTCCCCCGGTGCGCGAGGCGAGACGCCCCCGGCTATGGATCCAAACCCAGTGCCCGTCCTTGTGCTTGATCCGGCATTCGAAGTCGATGAACGGCTGCTCGCCTGCGAAATGGCGCTGGAGGGACAATCGGGATTCCTTCAGGTCATCGGGGTGGGCGAGATCCTCCCAGGTTTTGATGCTTATGGGAGCCAGCTCCTCGAGCGTGTATCCAACGATCTGCGCCCACATCGGGCTGAGGACCATCTCTCCGGTCTGGATGTTCCATTCCCAGGTGGCTGTCTGCGTTCCTTCGAGGATGGAATCCATCCGCCACCGGCGCTTTTCGGAGCGTTCGAGGCGGGACTTGACGGCGGCGACGAGGTTGTCGCTGGTGAACGGCTTGGTCACATAGTCGTCGGCCCCGAGGTTCATGCCCTTGCGCACCTCGTCCTTCTCGGCGAGGGCGGTGAGGAAAATGAACGGGACCTCGCTCCCTGCCGGCATTTGCCGGACGAGGCCGAGGATGTCGTAGCCGTTCATTCCGGGGAGAATGATATCGCACAGCACGAGATCGGGAAACCCCTCCTTGAGCTTTTCCAAGGCCGGCGACCAGGAGTCGAAATTAGAGACGTTGTAGCCGTTCAGTTCGAGAAGAGCCTTGGTGTTTTCCCGCAATGGGGCGTTGTCTTCGATGAGGAATATGGTGGCCATGTCGTTCAGGTGGTTGGCTTGAAG
>Ga0194053_10000259_pt1 | contig 40463 bp, 26 predicted proteins | sample SepL228m_MetaG_FD_161684 | JGI IMG/M metagenome (GOLD analysis project Ga0194053, IMG submission 161684) | Anoxic zone freshwater microbial communities from boreal shield lake in IISD Experimental Lakes Area, Ontario, Canada - Sep2016-L227-8m | ecosystem: Environmental > Aquatic > Freshwater >... | reverse complement strand
ACACAGAAGTCAGGTTTTTCCCTATACAGAACTATGCAGGACCGCGAACTGTAAATAGCAACTTGGATACCCCATAAAAAATCCATGAAACTCCCAAAATTCCTTTTGTCATGCGCAACGGCTGCTTGCCTTGGAGCATTTTCCACCACCCCGGCGCATGCGGCGGCGATCACGATCAACAATTACTCGTTTGAAAACCTCCCCGCCGGTTACTGGGCCGAGGCTAACCCCATATCGTCTTGGACGGGCACCGGAAACAATCTCACCGCAGGCGGGAGTTGGGACGCCTCGACGCGGAGTGTTGGAAGCATCACTGGGGGCTCTGGCAGCTATATGCTGGATATCCACGTAGATACAGGTGCCACTGGAACAGTGACCGGTTCGGGTTGGATTAACACAGCCTCGCTCGGCACATACACAGCCGATACCGTTTACACTTTGACGGTGGCGATTGCGACGCCCAACACGTGGGCTACGCCTCTTAATTCGATCATTGCTCTTGGAACCAATGGAACACCTGGCTCGGCCCTAGCCTTAATAACAACCCCAGTCGGCAGCTTGTCGGATACCGCTTTTACAAACATAACGGTCACCCTTGACACCTCGGTTGTCACCAGTGCAGTCGGGCAAAACATCGTGGTTCTTCTGGAGCACAATGCCACGATTGGAGCCTCATACGGCAGGGATATTTATTTCGACAACGTCCGCTTGGATACGCTCGCTGTCCCCGAGCCGGCCACATGGGCGTTGCTGGCGTTCAGCCTCACGAGTGTCGTGGTCTTCCGCCGCCGGAATTCCTAATTCCACATTCCAAATTCCTCCGATGGTCCGCCGCCGGAGATAGGGCTGTTTCATACTTCAGCCTTCATCCTTTTCTTCGATTGGGGGTAAATAGCGGCTGCCAGATGGGGGTCTGGCAGCCGTTCTCTCCCTTGCGGGTCTGGTCCGGATCTCGCTTTTCTCGGGAGAAACCGCAAATTTTCCGTCGTTTTGATCCCCTGCCCGACGCAAAAATAACTTGCGCCCCGGCCCGGCGGCGGTAATTTCCCTACACAGAAGTCAGGTTTTTCCCTATACAGAACTATGCAGGACCGCAAACTGTAAATAGCAACTTGGATACCCCATAAAAAATCCATGAAACTCCCAAAATTCCTTTTGTCATGCGCAACGGCTGCTTGCCTTGGAGCATTTTCCACCACCCCGGCGCATGCGGCGGTCATTTACTATAATGGCACCAGTGGGAACTCGAACCTCGATGTCTCTTTCAGCCAGGGGGGCAACGTGCATAACGCAACGACTCTTCTTTCGCTGGGGAGCCAGAGCTGGGTTGACCCCGGTGGCAACACGGCGAACCAAACCCGTTATATCGGCGGCACAATCGCGTTTAACGGAAGCGGCGTATATTCCAGCAATGTGACCGCTAATTTGTATTTTGGTTCCTCTCTATCCGGCGGCAACATTGGTGTCTTCGGCGACAGTTTATCCTTGTCTGGAAGTGGGAGCGCGACGAACTGGATCGAGCAGAGTCCTGGCCAAACTATTCAGCTTCCCTCTTGGACGATTACCAGCGGTTTATCTTCCACGGATGTCATTTTCAAGATGGACAAGATTGCTGGTACGGAATTTGCGCGAGGGGGTTATCCGGCCGCTGATGTCCAGATTTCTGTCTTCCTCGGATCAAAGGCCGATGCAGCGACCGAGGGAACGGCGGATTACACTTTCAGGTTGAATTATGTTCAGGCGATCAACCAACTTTAATATCAAATTGGACACCAATTATACGACCGCCACGAACACGCTGACGACCACCCAAATGTTTGGCGCGGACACCTGGACGCCAGTCGGTGCCGTGCCAGAGCCGACCACATGGGCACTGCTGGCATTCAGCCTCACGAGTGTCGTGGTCCTCCGGCGCCGCCGGTAGGAAATCTTGTTCTAGGGTAAAAAGTTTCCGAGTGTAGTCCGCCCGACGGATTGCGGGTGTAGAGGCGGTTGTGCCAACCGCCTGTCCTCCTTCCACAGACCCTTGACACAAGGGTCTCTACAACTAGCCCTGTCGCACGATATGGATACCATCTGCTTGGCGGGCTATACACTAGGTTCAGACGAGTTGTTCTGGTAGAGAGAAAATGCAGTTCGGGTTTTCTCTTCCATCCCCGATGCCGGCACAAGCTGGTGCACCGATGATTGCGCGGGAAAAATCCGGGATGAATATGTCTTTCAGGCAATTGATTCCTTTCATACAAATGATTGATCTCATCAGTGCGTCAAGATTTGGACGAATCCTGACCAGCCGGAAGGCACCGAGGAAAACCACCCATGATCATCACACGGCAGCCCCGGATCCCGTTTAGCTGGCTCATCATGACGCTGGTGCCATGGGTGTTTTTCTACTTTTTCATCCAGGTCAGCGGGGCGAATTTTTTTATTCTCAACCGGCTGATCGACAATCCGGCGGCGCTGACCTTTATCCTGTCGCTTCCCGGGCTGCTGTTCATGCTGGTGCCGCTCGGGTCGTATATTTCCTACAAATCGGACCGGATTTGGACCCGGTGGGGAAGGCGTAAAATCTTTCTTATCTTCGGGTTTTCCGGGACGGCGCTGGTGATGGTCCTCTACCCTATCGCCCCGAGCATCGGGTTTTTCGTCGGCCTGATGTTTCTTGCAGCATTTTTCGGCTGCTTTAACACGACCTTCGAGGCGCTGAAGCTGGAAATTGTCCCGCCGGCATTGCGCGGGCGCCTCGCGGCCTTCGGGAGCTGGTCAAATACCGTCATCAACATCCTATACTTTTTGATGCTCATCGGGCGCTTTGACGAAGTGATTCCCTTCATGGGGGTGAACCTGACGGGGGTGCAAATCCTTTTCTGGAGTGCAGCTGCAGGGCTTGTCATCGCACTCTTCATCTACCTGTTCGGCATCCACGAGATGCCTCCGGAAAAAATTGTCACCGGCGAGAAATTCCGCATCAAGGGAGTGTGGCAGGCCCTGACGATGCCGCAGCTGCGCTACCTGTATGTGTTCGGGATTGCGAACGGTTTGCTGGTGACCGGATTGGGGGCCATCGGCGCGCTCCTCTATATCAACCAGTGGGGATACAGCATGCAGGAGATGGGCTTCAATATTGCCGTGGGAGGAGTCATCAACCTTTTTCTCATTCCGGTGATCGGGTTCCTCGCCGATGCGGGCAAGGGCCACAACCGGATGAAAATATGGATCGCCTGCATGGGCTTCATCCTTCTGCTCAACATTTCCTATTTCAGCTATGTCACATGGTATCTGCCCGACCAGCATCCGTCGCTTGTGGAAATCATCTTCTTCGGGGAGATCACCAGCGTGATCGGCATTGTCGCCAGCGTGGTTTACTATCCGCTCGTTTACGACTACATCCCGCGCAATCTCATGGGCACCTATTTCGCCGGCTCTTCGATCATCGGCGGGATCATGGGTTTTGTTTCGATCAACCTGGTTGGCCTCTTCATGTATGGATGGGCGCAGCTCTTTCAGCCGCCGGCCGGGGAAATGGCACGGGTTTGTCTCGATCACGAAATGACCGGTGAGCGCGTCGCCAAAATCCTGTATGACGCCGCGGTTTCCACCCCCGACGGCACCAGGGCGCTGCAAAAAGATATCGTGGTCAACCCCTGGTTTGCCAACGGGACGGTTCAGAAAAGCGGGGTTTGCCAGGAAGTCCGGCTCCGCGATTCCGTTGCCGAGAACAAGTTCGAGCGCCAGAAAACGCTCAAGAAGGAAATCGATGCCCTGGAAGCAAAAAACAAGGCTGCCCCGAACAGCAAACTCGACGCCATGCGTGCTGAAAACGAGGCGCTCGACCGCGAACTCAACCAGCGCGCGGAGTTCTGGAGTCAGGAGGTCTTGCGCGGTCTCAAGGATGATCTCATCAAAAAAGACGGTGAAATCCTAGGGGTAACCAGAGGTCGGGCTGTTACAGCCTTGCTGCCAACCGCCCGCAAAGCCGGCGAGCGTGAAGTGGATAAAATAAACAGGATTCTGAGGGCAGAAGACCCTGCTGTCGTGGGGGTGCGTATCGTTCATCGGGACAATATTTTTTTCCTGGCGATCGCAAAAAATCTTCCTGAAACGGCCGATCAGGACGCGGCGATTAACGCCCTCGCCAAGCGGGTCACCGGTCTCGTCGCTTCCATGTTCCCTGGTCTCATTCCCAAAGCAGCCGTTCCTATCGAACCGTTCGTCAGGCCTTCCATGACAGTGGAAATCACCTTGGTCGAGAACCCGGTTCCCACTTTTCTTTCCCCCATTTCAAAACTCGTGAACGCCGTCCTTTCACGCTTCTCCGAACCTCCTCCCCCGGACCAGAAACTCATTTCCCTGGCGAGAATTCTGGGAGCCGACGGAGAAACGGGCAACGCCCGCATCGACGCGCTGCCGTCTGGAAACGGCGTGCGGGTCACCTGGGTGCTCGATAAGGAAACAACAGAGGAGCCGGCATCGCTCGCGGCCCGGCTCGTCAAAAAAGCGCGTGAGGAAAGCGCCTCATTCAAACTGACTGTCCCCACCCCGCTGGTTGGCAAAGACATCGTTCCCATCAAATACAATTATCTCGCCGGGTATCTTTATATCTTCGCCATGGTGATCTGCGGATTTGTTCTTGTCGGATTTTTTCTGATGAAGGAAAAAGCCGGGGTGGTTAGAAAACTCGGCGCTGAGGAGGCAGAATCCGAAACAGCGATGGCTGCGGCAAGGGACGAAGAGGCCGGTGCCGCAGTGGCCTCCGGTGGCAAGCCGGGCGTTAAGTCTCCCGCACACACCTACACTCCTGGTTATCTGTTTCCCAAGGTGCTGTTTGCCGTCTTCGGTCTGGCCATGATGCTCCTCGCATTGCAGCAGGCCTGGCCTAATTTGCGGTTGCTGGCCAAGGGAGAACATGCCGAGGCGGTTGCCGTCTCGGTGCGCGCACAGAATCCGGGGCAGCAGGATGTGGTCATAAGCAACCAGGCGGAACTCGATACCATGATGAAGAAGGTTGCAAATACGAAGGATTATAACTGGACATTTTATAATGACTTCCTCTTCGAGACCAGAGACGGGAAGAAAGTCCCATTTTCCAGCGGGGTCGGAGGCAAGCTCAAGCCGCCAATGCCTCTGCTCGACGCCAGCGGTCTGCCGTGCACCGCCATGATTCGCTATGCTCCTAATGATCCCTCTCGGCCACTCCTGCCTCTGGAATACAGCTCGTGGCTGGTGCCGGCACTGGCAGGGATTTTCGGGCTGATCGCCTTTCTGGCGGGCACCACACTCGCCCTGTTCGCCAATAAGCCCATCGAGCTCGTTTCGGATTTCCGAGCACCGTTAGCAACTGCTACCGCCACCTGAATTCCGAGCATCAAGAAGCCGCTTTCTTGACAAAGCTCCGCGAGCTCCGGAAGATTAATCCCGAAATCGGCGATTGAGAAATTCTTTCAGAATGGAAAGCCCGGCCTCGGACGCTTCGCGTCCTGCGTTGCAACCTCTACAAAGAAAGGCCGTTTCCGGGTTAATACTTTATGCAAGACTGGTTTGTTGACGCTAAGCTCGGGATATTTCTCCATTGGGGTATTTACTCGGCGGGAGACTGGAGCGAGTCGTGGGACTTTTTCAACGGCGTGGTTCCCTATGACTCTTACATGAAGCAGGCCGGAACGTTTACCGCCGCGAAGTATGACCCGGATGCATGGGCCACTCTGTTTGAGGAAGCCGGGGCTAAATATGCAGTGCTCACAGCCAAGCACCACGATGGCTTCGCCTTGTGGGATACGAAGCTTAGTCACTTAAACGCCCAAAGCGGTTCGCCAGCCGGCCGCGACCTGATCGGCCCGTATTGCGATGCGCTGAGGAAGCGGGGATTGAAGACCGGCCTCTACTTTTCCCATCTCGATTGGTCACACCCGGACTACGCCAGCGTGTTGCCTCACGGCCCGCAAACCGAACTAGAGACCGCGAGACACGGCAACCATTTTGCATACCCGCAAGGACCGGAGAATCCCGAGGCATGGGAGCGATTCCTGGCATTCCACCGGGGCCAGTTGAAGGAACTCTGCACGCGCTACTCCCCGGACTTGCTCTGGTTTGACGGCGATTGGGAGCGCGATCCTGAACAGTGGCGTTTCCGCGAACTGCGAGAGCAGCTTTTATCCTGGGCACCGGGCGTCATTCTCAACAGCCGGATGGGCGGGTATGGCGATTATGGCACTCCGGAGCAGGCCATCCCCATCACCCGGCCGTCGGGTCCCTGGGAGTTTTGTGTGACGTTGAACGACTCGTGGGGATACCGGAAGCGTGATCGCAATTTCAAGACTGTCCGCCAGTGCGTCCGGATGCTGGCCGAGTGCGCCGGCATGGGCGGCAACCTCCTGCTCGACATCGGGCCGATGAGCGACGGAACCATCCAACCGGAGCAAGCCGATGTTCTCAAAGGGTTGGGGCGCTGGGCGAAAAAGCACGCCGAGGCCATTTATGGCACAATAGCCGGGCTGCCTCACGGGCACTTCTACGGATCTTCGACAATGAGCAAATCCCGGGACACGCTCTTTCTCACCATTTTCGACCGGCCTTACGATTCGGTGGCGGTAAAAGGTATCCGCAACAAAGTCCGCCGCGTCAGCGTGGTGGGTGGTCGGGAATTGAAGCATCGCTCGATTGGCGGAGCGTCCTGGGTCGGGTTGCCGGGGGTTCTCTGGGTCGATGTGCCCGAAGGCGCGCTCGATCAGGACGCGACAGTGATCAAGGTCGAACTCGACGGCCCGCTTGACCTGTATATCGGCTCAGGAGATGCCGTGACATTCAATTTGGGGAGCGCGGTTTTGTAAGGGCTCACCTCAGCGAACGTCCAACGCCCGCGCCGACGGTGTCGTTTGACCGGTTGCCGGCACATTTGAGATTTCGGCACCGAATATCGTCAATCGTGACGGAGGCACGCTGAAATATACTTCGGCCCTATCGCTCTGGTTTTCCGTGTTGCTACGGAAATCGACTTTTCTCCGGACGTCCAGAAAACTCCGGGATGCTTTGAACAGATCCGGTCTGCCGCGCCACTTCAGCGGCGAAGCCGATGAGGTGGCTCTCGACGCTGACGGCGAGCGAGGAAGTCATTTCCCGCGCGGAATCGCCTCGCATTTCCTGATGGAGGGCGAGAACGAGGCCCATGTCCCCTCCCCCGTGGCCATCGTAGCCGCCTTCCATTTTCTCGAGATGGACGGGCGTTGCAGCCCCTCCGTGCTCGCGCACGACCATGTCCGCTCCGGAAAGGGATTTGACGGCCTGGCCTCCGCGCAAGACCCCTTTGGTTCCAAAGATTTCGAGGTGCCGCCCGTCCTCGAAGGCGGTCATAGTGAGGGTGGCGCAACCGCAGCGCGCAAAATTCATGGCGACAATCTGACGGTCCACGGCGGTGTTGTCGCAATGGTAGACACACCGGCCCCAAGGGCTGCGCGAAAGCCAATGCAGGATTTCTTCATCCGATGCCGTGGCGGCCTTGTCATAAACATAGCTGAGCCATGTGCTGCGGTGCGCGCCGAGATAGCGGCGGGCATCGTAGGGGCAGGCCTCCGCGTGTGGACATCCGTCGGTGCAGCGCTCCGGTGCTCCGTCAGGAGCGTTGGCGGAGGTGAAATAGCGCAGCGCCCCGAAGCTGGCGACCTGCGTGCAGCGGTCGCCCATGAGCCAGAGGATGATATCGAGGTCGTGGCAACATTTTGCGATGATCATCGGCGTGGTTCGCTCGGCAACCGACCAGTGCCCGCGAACATAGGAATGCGCCTGGTGCCAGTTCCCCACACCTTCCGTGGCATGCACGGACACAATTTCTCCGAGGATGCCGGATTCCACGATCTCCCGCGCCTTGCGATAAAACGGCGTGTATCGGAGCACATGGCAGACAAGAACCTTGCGTCCGAGGCGCTCAGCTGCCGCCTTCACGCGAAGGATATCCTCAACGCTCGTGGCGATCGGCTTCTCCAGCAGGAGGTCGTAACCTTTCTCCATCGCGGCGATGGCGGGTTCGGCATGGCCGGCGTCCTGCGTGCCGATGATGGCAATGTCTGCAAACCGGTCGGCGGCGAGCAGTTCCTTGTCCGACCTGAACCTGCGGAACCCGGCCGGGAAACCGCATTCTTTTTCGAGAAGGTCGACGCGCTCCCCGACCGGATCGGCCGCTCCCGCGATCTGATAAAGATGCGGAAACCGCGAGGCGAGGCTCATGTAGGTGCGGGTGCGTCCGCCGCATCCGATGCCGACGAGCCGGAGCGGTGGTTTCAAGGGGTTTTGCGGTTCGGGATTCATGGAGAATATCGCTGTCGAGGAAAGGGAGATCAGCAAACTTTTTCGATGCGGATGCCGAGCAGTGCGGCGACTTTGGAAAGGCGGGCGAACTGCCATCCGGAGCCGACCGCGCAATGGTGAGCGGGCCCATGCGAGTTCCATGCCTCAACGAATGCGCGGGCACCGCAGGGGAATTTGTAGCGGCTGTTCGTGTTACCGATTTCCAGGATCGCTCCTGGCACAGACTCCCCCTCAGCGCAAAGAAGGAAGAGTCCACCAGCGGGATCTTCGACCACCGAGAGCAGCGTGACCGGACCATGCTTCACCTGCATCTCGACCGAGAGCCCATGGCCGATCTTCCCGTGATAGACCCCAAGTGGGCGCACCTTTGTTCTGCCCTCGGCCATCCCGCAATGGCCCGGTCCGTCGTGTCCCATGAGGACCACATCGTCCCGAAAATCCATCGCGTAGTATTCGGTGAACGATCCGCCTGCGCCGAGGATGTCCAGGATTTTCATGGCCTGCACATTTTTGATTTCGTATTCACCGGCGACCGGGATCCCGCGTGCAGTGAGGAGGGAATTCCCGATGATGACCGAACTCATCACGTCTTCGTGCTCCGGGCATCCGGCTCCCATGTGGTAGTAGGCCATTGAGCCGAGGTCATGCGCGGCGACGAGCGCGTCGAGAGCGAGCGATGTCCTCGCGGCCCGCAGGAGTTCGTCCTCCGGGCAATCGGGCCGGACATCGAATTGCTCTCGGAATAGGGAGACGCGTTCGCGCGCCTGGCCGTCATCGACCGCGCGGCGGAGCGCGGCGAGTTCCTCGACCTCGAGGATCTCCATGTGCCCGCCGAACGTGGCGATCTGGCGCGTGGTGTCCGACGCGATATCGAGCATCCCGTTGTAATAGTGACCAAGGAGCCCGAGCCGGTTGTGGGCCATCCCGTGAACGACTTTTGAGGCGATCACCCAGTCCGCAATCTCCCTGCGACACGAGTCATCGCCATCGAGCACCCCGGTGACCTGATGAAATGGGATTCCTGATCTGCGGAAGACGTTCGCGATCTCCGGCACCGGGCACGCGGAGCAGAAGGCAAGCCAGTCGCCTGTCATCTTCGTGCGGTCGCCCAGCGCATTGAAGCGGGCGTAGTCAATCGAGGGCTCTGGCTGGAGGTTCAGGATAACGACCGGGACGCCCGCCCGCCGAACGACCGGCAGGACAGTGGATGACAGCGCGTAGGTTGTCACATAGAGGAAAATCAGATCCACATCTGCCCTGCGGAAGCCGTGCCCCGCCTCCATCGCGCGCTCCGGGGAATCGACAAGGCCGAGGTTGACGACCTCGATGCCCGTCGTTTTAATCTGTGCCTCGACTTGCGCGACATAGCCTTCGAGGCGGGCTTTGAGGCCTTCAAACTGTGGCCAGTATGCCTGAAGCCCGATCCCAAAAAGGCCGATTCTCAGCGGGTAGGATGCTTTCATTTTCCTCCTCTCAATACGATCACCGAGGCTGGAGGGACCGTGACCTGCATGCCAGATTTGAGCTCTGGTCCGGCGGATTCCTGGATTTTCACGTTCTGTTCCTTCCTGTTGTTCGCCTTCGGGTCAGGGTCCGTGAGCGCGAACTGCTTCGAGGGGCCGGCGAACCCCGGCGGCAAATTCAGGGCGACAGTGCGTGGCTCGGTGAACGAGCGGTTGATGAGCAGGATGGAAAGATGGCTCCCGTCGCGGAACGCGTGGCAGGTCGTGAGGGGGACGCCCTTGCGGCCTTTCACGGTCTGCACGCTGCCATTGCCGTCATTCGTCGTCTTGACGACTTTTTTATCGGGCACATCGACGCGCTTGACCTCAAGTGGATCGACCTTGAGGAGGTCGCCGGGGCAGAGAGTGTTGCGCATTTTGAGCGCGAGCCACGAGGGATAAGCCACACGCTCCTGCGGGTTGCTGTGCGAGGCCCAATAGTTGCCGGTCTTGTATTGGTAATAGGCGATGGGAGCGGAACCGGCGGCAAGAAATTGCATCGAGGCATCGAGCGTGGCGGTGCCGAGAGCGAGGGACTTCCCGATGTTTTCGTCTTCCGGGGGGGCAACCTTGCCGGCTCCGGGGAGAGAGTAGCCGGGGCCGCCCTCATAGTTTGCGAGCTTTTTGGCGTTCTTGGTCGGGGTCAGGGCGAACCGGGTGGCGAGTTGGTCGCCTATGCGTGCGTCATTTTTTGCGGCGCTCAGGAATGACAGGGGGATGGACTCGGCAATGCGCGCTTCAAGGATGGCGGCCAATCCGGGGTCGGTGGCGAGGCTCTTTGCGGGAGCGGTGTCGCCGAGCTGTGCGGCGATCATGGCTGCGAGCAGCTGCGCGCTCTCGGCGCTCAACTTGGTGCGCGAGTTATCGGCTGCCGCCTTGAGGCGCTGCCAGAGATCTTTGCGGACTTCGGCAGGAAGAGCGGACATGAGGAGATTCACCTCGTCCTCCGGCTTGTAGGATTCCGCCCCACTGTGGATCGAGGCGATATTGGCAGCGATGACGGAAGCGATCGAGGCGGCTTCCTCATGGAAGATCCCGGGGTTGTTCGCGATGGATTCCAGGGCAGAGTTCGCGAACGCGGGATCGGCTTTCATCGCCTTCATGAGTTGCTCGACCCGCCGATCCGAGGCGATCATGAGAGTCGAGCCGATCGAGCCGTTCAAATAATACTGCATCTTCTGCCCGATAATTTCCGGGGTGGCCTCGCTGCGGAGCGCGGCCAGAAACTCCGGGCTGCCGGTGCGGGCCACTGTCAGGATGCCGGTGCGGAACCGCTTGTTGAGCTCATTGGTGATGTTGTAGGTAAGCTTGTCCCCGGTTTTGACAAATGCTTGCAAGTCGGCGAGCGCAGTCGGCGGCATCGAGGTGGATTGTGCCCAGTGCTGGACAGCTTCCGGATTCGCCTTGAAAAGCGGAAGCAGGCGGCTGGGTGCGTTCAAGTCAATGAGCCCGTCGGCGAGTTCGGGGAGCATTTTCGGTTCGGAGAGTTCCAGCGCAGCAGCAGCAGGCTGCTGCAAGGAAGGCTCGTGGGCCATCGCCCGGTATGCGGCATGCCAGAAGGGGTATTCCAGATTGCCACGGAGGCTGGCAACATGGCTCTTCATCCGTTCGGGAAACTTCTCGTCCTTGGCCCAGAGGGCAGCAAGTCCGCCCGACTGGACCGCTAGCTGCTCCGGCGTAAATTGCGTTTGGCCGGCCGACATGACGGCGAGTCCAGCGGCGAGCAACTCGGGCTCCGCGCGCAGGACCGCCGCAAATCGCTGGAGAAAGTCCGGATCGAACGTCGCGGCGTCGATGATTTTCGGGCCGAATTCCAGAGCCGGGGTGAAAAGTTTGTCCTGATAAACCTCGCCCACCGCCTCGGTCTCCGAAGCCACGGGCGCGGCACCCTTTTCCCATCCACCAAAATAATAGGCGACGTCCACGCGATCGGCTTCTTTCGAAGCCAGCGCCACGCGGCGGGTCCAGCCGTCGCGCTGCATTTGATTGTCCCAGCCGTTGGCGATCATCTCGAATTTCGCGGAATCGTAATACGGGGATTGCTTGAACTCGCGAAACTGGCGGTCGGCGACGGCGGCATAGGTTTCCGGCTGCGAAGGCAGCGAATATTTCATCATCTGGTTCCACGACTCGTTGGCCGATTCGAGGTGGATCTTGTTGAAGGCTTTCGTCCAAGGTTCGACGCGCCCGTGTTCGGCACGCAGCTTGCCGTAGCCTTTGTCAGAAGGGCCGGCCAGATACTCCATCAGCCGGGCGTTCTCCTCCGCCGTGAACCACGGGTTGACGAGGAGCCACGGATCGGCCCCCACGCTCCGGCAGGCCTCGAGCGTTTCGCCGAGGGAGGCAAGCACCGCGTTCTCGCTGGTTCCGAAATGCCCGCGCGCGGGCTGGGCAAAGCCTTTGCTGAGCCAGTAATCGAGCGTGGGGCAGTCGAGCCCGCCCCAGAGGCGGATCACCTGCGGCTTGAAATCCTTGAGCGTGGCGACCTCCTCGGGCATCAGCGCGTAGGGGGGCGCATCCGTCCGCCAAATCAGGAAGTTGTCCATCCAGAAAGTGCCGTTCGAGAGCGCACCGATCCACATCTTCGTCGATTCGTTCTGGTTGTTCGCATACGGCTTTTCCGGGTTTTCCACCGGCAGGTCGAACTCGAATTTTTTCCACTCCGCACCCACGTCCACGATGCGCGTCATCACGGTGCCGAACTGCAACTGGACGCGCGGGTCCGACATGCCTTTCTGTTTAAGCCAAATCTGCGCCTTATAGGTTTTGCCAGGAACAAAGCGGAGCTTCGAGGCTTCTTCGTTCGGCGCGACAAACCAGTGCCAGGGGCCGACCGGGTTGGAGGGCGAGGCGTCTTTGGCCTCGATTCTGAGGCTAGCCCTGCTGCCGCCCTCGGGCGCGGGATTGTTTTCGTCAAAGCTCCAGGAGCCCTGGCCCGAGAAAGGGCAGTAGCCGTTGAGGTGGGGAATTCCCGAGGGGTCATTCAGCGCCTTGCGGATTTGCTGGGGTGGCGCATCGCATTTCATCCGAAGCACGTAAAAATCCCCCGCCTGGATCGCTGGACCGTTGTCTGTGAACCAGATTTTTTCCTCGGTCTTTTGATCCGTGACCGGGTCATGGCCGATCGCGCTTTTCCCGACTTTTGACTTCCTCAATAACTTCATCACCCCGCCTTCAATCCGGTAGATATAAACGTCGGCCCCGTCCCAGAAGCCCGAGCGCGCGCAGTCCCAAAACGAAATCCCCGGCATGGAGTTGTTCTGCAGCCAGGTTTCGCCGCCGGCGTCGGCCCGCCCGTTGTATTGGTAAAAAATCGGCCCCGCGCTGAACGGCATATTGCAGACATTCACGAACGTGTCGGGATTCCACGGCACAAACCCCCCGATCTCCAGGTTTGTCGAGAAATTCGGCGGGGATTTTTGCAGGACCTGGTCGGTTATCTTGAAGTGATCCACGCCGGGAGCCGGAACGTCCTGCGCAAGGGCTGGAAGAATGATTGCAGAGAATATCGCGAGTCGGGTTTTCATAAGGGAATCGGGAAATGTGCGGCAGGAGAAAGACGATGAGTTGCCTGCGGGAAACTTCAGGCTTTGGGAGAAGTGAGCACGATCACCGAGGCGGGCGGGACAGTGACTTCCATGCCACTCTTCATTTCCGGCCCGGCGGATTCCTGGATTTTCACGTTCTCTTCATGCCGGTTGTTCGCCTTCGGGTCCGGGTTAGTAAGCGCGAACTGCTTAGAAGGGCCGGAGAACCCCGGGGGCAAATCAAGGATGGCCGTGCGCGGCTCCGTGAACGAGCGGTTGATGAGCAGGAGAGAGAGATGTTTTCCATCCCGGAACGCGTAGCAGGTGGTGAGCGGCACGCCTTTGCGGCCTTTGACCGTCGATTCCGCCCCTTTTCCGTCGTTCGTCGTCTTGACAACTTTTTTATCGGGCACATCAACGCGCTTGACCTCGATCGGTTCGACCTTGAGAAGGTCGCCCAGGCAGAGGGTATTGCGCATTTTGAGCGCGAGCCAAGTCGGATACGGGACGCGGTCCTGCGGGTTGTTGTGCGAGGCCCAGTATTCGCCGGTCTTGTAATCGTAGTAGGATACCGGGGACGAGCCGGCGGCGAGGAATTTCATCGAGACATCGAGCGTTGCGGTGCCCAGCGCGAGCGACTTTCCGATGTTCTCATCCTCCACCGGCGGCGTCATCCCAGGCCCCGGAAGGCTGTAGCCGGGACCGCCCTCGTAGTTTGCGAGCTTCTTTGCGGTCTTTGACGGGTTGAGCGCGAGACGGGCAGCGAGCTTGTCGCCGATGCGCGCGTCGTTCTTTGCGACCTCGAGGAACGGGCCAGGAATTGATTCAGAGAGACGGGATTCCAGGGTGTCAATGAACGCTGGATCCGAGGCGAAGAGCTTTGCGGGACCGGTGTCGCCGAGTTCCGCGGCGATCATCGCTGACATGAGCTTGGCACTCTCCGGGCTGAGATCCGAGTGTGAGCTGTCCGTCGCCTCGCCAAGACGCTTCCACAGGTCCTTGCGGACATCCGGAGGCAGGGAGGCGAGCAGAAGTCGCGCTTCGTCGTCCGGCATGCAGGATTCGGTGCCGCCATGGATCGCCGCGATATTTTGCGACATCGCAGCAGCGATTGCCGCCGCTTCGTCGTGGAAGAGTTTCGGGTTGGCGCCAATCGACTCCATGGCCTTGGCGGCGAATGAGGGGTCCGCCTTCATCGCCTGCATCAGTTGTTCGACCCGACGCCGCGCCGGCTCGGAAGGCACCCCGCCAATAATGTAGCCCAGGTAATATTTCATTCTTCCCTTGATGATTTCGGGAGTGGCCTCCCGCTGGAGCGCGGCAATGAACCCGGCATCGCCCGATCGGGCGAGCTCCAGGATCGCTGTGCGGAGCTTATAGTTCAGCGTGTTCGTAATATTGTAGGATAATTTGTCGCCGGATTGGAGGAACGCTTCGAGGACGGCGCTTTCCGTGCCCATCGATGGTGAAGCCGCCCAGGCTTTCACGGATTCCGGGTGCGCCTTTAATAGCGGGATTAGCCGGCTCGGCGCGTTGAGGTCAATGAGTCCTTCGGTCAACTCGCCGAGGATCGCGGGCTCCGCGAGTTCGAGCGCTTTCACAGCCAGCGGCTGGAGCGCGGGGTCGTTGGCCATCGCCCGGTAGGCGGCATGCCAGAACGGGTATTCCAGAACCCCGCGACTTCTGCCGATCACGTTTTTGCTGATTTCGTTGAATTTGTCATCCTTCCCCCAGAGTGCAGAAATGTTCCCGTCCTGGGTTGCGAGTTGCTCTGGAGTGAAGTTCCCGGCCGGCATGGCGGCGAGCCCGGCAGCGAGCAGTTCCGGCTCAGCTTTTAACGCGGCCGCAAAGCTATGGATAAAGTCGGGGTCGAATGTCGCGGAATCGATGATCTTCGGCTCGAACTCGAGCGCAGTGGCAAACAGCTTGTCCTGGTAAACCCCTTCTGTCGCTTCGGCCTCCGATGCCATCGGGGTGGCACCCTTCTCCCAGCCTCCGAAGTAGTAGGCGAGGTCCACGCGATCCGCCTCCTTCGATGACAGCGCGACACGGCGCGACCAGCCGTCTTTTTGCATCGAGTTATCCCATCCGTTCGCGATCATCTCGAACTTATCCGGCGAATAAAACGGCGATTGTTTTAGCTCGCGGAACTGGCGGTCGGCGACGGCGGCGTAGACTTCCGGCTGGGCTGGATACGAATACCCCATCCCCTGGTTCCAGGCCTCGTTGGCGGATTCCAGATAGATTTTTTTGAAGGTCTTCGTCCATGGTTCCGGATGTCCGTGTTCGGCGCGAAGCTTCCCGTAGCCTTTGTCAGAAGGCCCGCCGAGGTAGTCCATGAGGTTCACGTTTTCCTGCGCAGTGAACCAGGGGTTGAGGATCAACCAGGGATCGGCTCCGACCTGACGGCAGACTTCGAGTGTCTCGCCGAGCGATGCAAGCACGGAATGCTCGACTTTGCCGTAACCACCACGAACCGGCTGGGCGAAGCCTTTGCTCAGCCAGTAGTCGAGCGAGGGGGACTCTATCCCACCCCAGAGCCGGAGCACCTGAGGCTTAAAATCCTTGAGGATCTCCACATCTTCCGGCATCACCGCATAAGGTGGCTGGTCGGTCTGCCAGACAACAAAATTGCCCATCCAGAGCGTGCCCGGTGAGAGCGCACCGATCAACATCCTCGTCTCGGCGTTCTGGTGGTCGTAATAGGGCTTTTCGGGGCTATCCACGGGCAGATCAAACTCGAATTTCTTCCACTCCGGAGTCACATCCACGATCTTAGTCATCACGGTGCCGAACTGGATCTGCACACGCGGGTCCGCCATGCCGTTCTGCTTGAGCCAAACCTGCGCCTTGTAGGATTTCCCCGGGTTGAAACGTAATTTTGATTCCTTTTCGTTGGGAGCGACATACCAGTGCCAGGGGCCTGCGGGAGTGTCCGGCGAGGCCTCCTTCACATCCAGCCTGAGGCTCGCCTTGCTGCCTCCTTCGGGCACAGGGTTTTCTGTATCGAAGCTCCAGTCTGCCTTGCCCGAGAGCGGGACGTAAGTGAGAAGCGGGACTTCGGAGGGCTTGATCAACTCGGGGCGGAACTGCAAGGGCATCTTGTTGCTCTGCATACGCAACACGAAAAAATCCCCGTTCATCACGGCCGGGCCTTTGTCGGCAAACCAGATCTTTTCTTCCGTCGGCTGCTGGGTCACCGGATCATTGCCAAGCGCGCTTTTCACGATCTTCGTCTGGCGGAGGAGTTTCAGCACCCCGTTTTCTATCCGGTAGATATAAACGTCCGCACCATCCCAGAACCCCGATCTCGCGCAGTCCCAAAATGAAAGCCTCGCCCCTGTGTTTTGCTGCAGCCAGTCTTCCCCTCCAGCATCCGCCCGCCCGTGATGCTGGAACTGGATCGGGCCGGAGGTAAAAGGCGTGTTCCAAACATTCACCCTCATGTCCGGGTTCCATGGTGCAAATCCTCCGAACCCTAAATTCGTGGAAAAATTCGGCGGGGATTTTTGCAGGACCTCATCGGTTACTTTGAAATGGTCTGCGTCGGAAGACTTGGTATCCGATGCGAAGACGGGGATGGACAGAAGGGTGGAAACTACTACCAGAAGTCGGATTTTCATAGGGAGCGCGGAGCGGGAAGTTTTTGCCCACAATAATGTTGTTATTTAAATGCGTTTGTCAGTTTCGCGCAATGCGCATTCACGCATAAATCGTCCGGAATTGCTAACTCTCCGGCGCTGCACGTTCCGCGCGTCCTCCGCATAGCATGCTTGCGAGAGAAATGAATCAGTGTAAAACTAAACCCATGAAAGCGTCCCTTCTGGTTCTTCTGGCCATTGCGTTGCTTGGAACTGCCCGCGCGGGCGAGGCTCCTTTAGATTTTGTACTGCCGATGAATTCCGGCCCCGAGCTCTCTACGAAGGTTGGGATTACCAGTTCGGCTGATGGGACATGGAAGGGTCTTAAAGAAAACCTGGACAAGACTGACGACGGATTCCATGGCACGCTGGTCACTTCCGATGGCAAGGAAATCAAAATGGAGAGCCACTATAAAAAGGCCGGGGCAAAATGGGAGTGTTCGATCAAGTGGGAAAGCGAGTCGGAGACTCCGTCGGTCTTCATTTGCGTGCAGTATGTTTTTCCCCAGGATCAACTCAAGGAGGCAACAATGAATTCCCGGAAAGATGTGGTTTCTTTCGAAAAAATGATCGAGAAGGTTCCGACCGGAACCGCCTTCTCTAATATCTCAGAGTTCACGCTCGGCCCCATCGAGGGGGCCACCCTCCAATTTACCTTGCCGGAACAGTCCTTGGTGGAGGCATTGCTTCTGGGAGAGAACTTCTATGTGCGAACGTTTCTGACCAAACCGAATGAAACCCTGGCGGCAAGTGGAACTGTCGAGTGGACGGTGGAGAAACAGTGATCCCGCGCACGTATTTCATCTGGCCCGGCGGCAAGCCCGGCGCGGTCACGTCAAGCTGGGACGACGGCAGCATCCATGATCCCCGGCTGCTCGAGGTCTTTCGCGCCAACGGCCTGCGCGGCACGTTCCACATCAACAGCGGGCTTCTGCGCGGCACCGGCCGTGAGGATCCGTTTTTTCTTGAGGAGAAAGATGTCGCGCGGGTTTTTTCCGGGCAGGAAATCGCGGCGCACTCGATGACGCATCCGAACCTCTGGACGCTCTCCGACGATCTGGTTTTCTACGAGCTCGCCGAGGACCGGCGGAGGTTGGAACGGCTTGCCGGGTATCCGGTGACCGGGCTCGCATTTCCCTGCGGGTGTGGCGGAGACGAAGACCGGTTGACGGCGATCGCCAGACGCGCCGGGATCCGAACCGCCCGCGCGTCAAATCTCAAAGGCAACTTTGCTCCGCCGACAAACTGGCTGCGCTGGGGGGTCACCTGCCATTGCGCCGATGGCCTCGACGAGCAGTGGAAAAAATTCCAAGACATGCGCGTGCATGACAAGCTGTTCTTCTGGTGGGGGCACAGCCACGAGTTTGAAAACACGCTCGGCTGGGGACTGCTCGATGAAATTGCCGCCAAGATCGCGGGTGCGGACGCCTGGCATGCGACGAACCGCGAAGTTTACGACTACGTGCAGGCTTGGCGCGGGCTGGTGTGGACGCTGGACCTCGACGTCGTCCAGAACCCCTCCTGCTCAAGCGTCTGGCTGCTCCGCAATGATGCGCTTCGCGAAATCCCGCCTGGCGCGACCGTGGCTTTCTGAATCAACTCAGACTTGGCCGTCTTCTTCGGGAAGCAATCCATCGTCTCTCCCCCTTCCACAAAGCAGTGCAAGAGTGCCCTGCCTCCTGAAACGATTAATCCCGTCTCCGGCGGCGCAGGACCACGACCGTCGTGAGGCTGAAGGCCAATAGCGCCCAAGTGCTGGGCTCGGGCACTGCCGCGATAAGGTCCCCGGTCGCCTGATTGAAAGTGAAGATCTGGCTATTGGTTAGTGTGGATGTCCACAGATCGCCCGCCTGGCTGAATGTTCCGCTATAGATTCCACCGGCAAAGGCGATGGAGCTGAAGCTTGATGTCTTCGATCCGGTGGTGAAGGAGAAGAGGTTGTAGGTCGCGTTGGCAATCGCACTGGTCATGGTCAGGGTCAGCGTGCCGCCGTATGTTAGCAACTGGCTGGCCCCGACGTTCACTCCGTCAAAGTTTGTGCCGCGGGTTCCCGTCGCGAGTTCCATGTTCACATTACCCGCCAGGGTGAGCGGTCCGCTGACGGTCAGAACGCCTGGGCTGTTGCCGGGAGAGAGTGTGCCGCCCGAGTTGACAGTGACAGACCCGCCGATCGTTCCGCTGCCGCCCAGGGTGCCGGAGCTGTTCACCGTGAACGCGCTTCCTGCATTGGTCGAACCGTTGACCAGAAGCGTGCCCGCGTTAACCGTGGTTGCGCCCGTGTAGGTGTTCGTGCCGCCCAGAGCCAGGTTGCCGGCACCGGATTTAGTCAAAGAGCTCGAACTCGAGCTGCCGATCGCGTTGGCAAGCGTGACGTTATTCCCGTTCGTGTCCAGGGTCGCGGAACCGGAGCCTTGCAAAACCAGCCGCAAGGAGATGTCCTGCGTGTTGCTTCCGTTCCATTGGAGCGTGCCGCCATTGACCGTGATGTTGCCCGAGCTGCCGAGCGCCCCATTGGCGAAGCTCAGCGTGCCGTTGCTTACCGTCGTCCCACCGGTGTAGGTGTTCGTTCCCGAAATCACCTGCGTGCCCGCACCGGACTTGGCAAGGGCAAAGACACCACCCTGGTCACGCAACAAGCCAGAGAAGGTGTAGCTGCCGGATGCCACATTGAGAGTCAGCGTGCTTGTTCCCGAAACAAAGTTGTCCACCACGCCCGCGTTGGTTGAGAGGCTCTGGAGACCGCCAATTGTTTCGTTGAAACCGCCCAAATGCAGGGTGCCCCGCTTGTTGGTCGTGTCGCCATCCATCGAAATGATGCTCGTGTCGGCAATCTGGTTGCTGGCCTGAAGCTGGACGATGCCGGAAGTCCCCGTCCCGCCTGTCCCATTGCCCAAAGTCATGTTGCCCGCGATGGCATTCACCCCGGCGGTCTTGTTCAGAAAAATACCGACGTTGCCATTACCGCCGGAAACCGTGGTGGTGCCCGTGTAGGTATTCGCGCTCGTGCCGGAGAGTGTCAGCGTGTTAATGGCGGTGCCCGTTACCGACAGCGCTACGGTCCCGGTCGCCGCGCCGCCAGCGTTATTGGCGATCACGCCCGCGAAGTTTCCTCCGCCTGTGTTGCCGTTTCCGACGGTCAGGGTCACGCTCGTGCCGTTGGAGCCGTTCAATACCGTCCCGCCCGAGCCGGAAAAGCTGCCCACACTCTGGTTGTTGCCCGCCAGGTCGAGCGTGCCGGCATTGACCGCCAGCGCTCCGCTTGCGCTTCCGAGGGCCGTGGAGTTGCCGAGGGTCAATGTGCCCGCGCCGAGCGTTGTTCCACCGCTGTAGGTGTTCGCGCCGTTGAGGGTGAGCGCGCCGGCTCCGGTCTTGGAAAAGCCGCCTGAGGAAGTGCCGTCAGCGACGACCGCATTGATGATGAGGTTGCCCGCCCCGCCGATCGTGTTTGCGCCATTGAGGGTCAGGGAAGAGAGGATCGCCGTGGCGGCTGATGGGGTCGTTTGACCGGCGATGGTAAACGTGACGGTCGGAGTCCCGGTATAACCGGTGCCTGGGGTAGATAGAGTTAAAGATGAAATAACGCCATTGGCGGAGGGCGACGTCGTCATAATGATGGCGGCATTGGCCCCACTCCCAGTGCCGCCAATTGCCACCGTTCCAGTAGCGGCACTGCCTCCCGTGCCCAAATTGGTGAGATTCACCGCCGCGATTCCGTTGTCGATCGTCGTTGTCCACGAGCCGCTGTTCGTGAGAGATGCGCCAGTGAGGACGATCGGCTCATTGACTTTCATGTCGGCAGAAGCGGGAGCGAGGTCGAGCGTGGCTCCGGCGGCGACCGTTGTTATACCAGTTCCTAAACTGATAGCTCCCATCGGACCACCAAAACCCAAACCGGTCGCGCTCGTGGATTGCAGCGTGCCTTGGTCAACAGTTGTATTACCGAAATAGGTGTTGGTTCCGGAAACAACCAATTTGCCTGCACCCGATTTAGTGACAAAAGTGTTGGTGGCGAGAGCGTTGGTGGCATTAAACCATGTGACAGCGCTACTTACCGTTAACACGTCGCTGCTCCCGTTGGTGGCAAATACGACTTCCCCACCTGCCCTCAGCGCGCCGCCGCCGGAAATGACGGCCGCTGTCGCGCCATTCGTGAGATAACCGGCGATGGAATTAGCTCCTGCTGTTGTGAGTGTATAATTGCCTCCAAATCGTATGGTGCCACCCTGCAGATTTACAGAATTCATACTGGAAGTGCCCGTTAAATTATACCAAGTATTACCAGCGGGGCTCACGAGCGTGCCGGATACATTCGCGGTGCTTGCCGTCGCCCCATAAACGACAGCGCCTACCGCTCCGCCCGCTATGGCCGTGGCATAATCCCCGTTATAAAACACCCCTGTATTTAACCCCATTGCCACGGTTGAATTGATCGCCGACCCTGCGCCGGTCGTCAGATTGACCGTGGCCCCCGCGGTGCGGGTAATCGTGCCCACGGTCAGCGTTGAGGTGCCTGTCCCAGTTTCTTCGCTCTGGATCGTATTTGCGCCCAAAGTGACGGCCACGTTTCCAATCGTTTGAGTATTGGCGCTGCCATTTGTGCTCTTGTAGTCAAAGGTGCCTCCGGCCAAGGTAAACGCATTACCGGAAGCCAGAACCCCCGGCGTGTTGCCGCTGGCCACGAGAGTTCCGGAGTTAATCGTCGTGTTTGTAGCGTAGGTGTTGGCGCCGGAGAGAATCACCGTGCCCGTCCCGCCTTTTGTCAGAGTGCCACTGCCACTGATAATGCCGCTGACGGTGAGAGCGTTGGCGGAGTTGTTCGTCCAGGTCTGATTGGCCCCCAAGACCACGTTGGCTCCGATGGTGCTGGCCGGGACGCCCGTGTTCACGGTGATGCCGGCGGTGGAAGCCGAGGGAGTGATGGTCAGCGCGTAGCCGTCGGCGTTGAGGCTCAGGCCGTTCGTGGCATCCGCGATGGTCAAGCTTTTCACCGTCATGTTCGCGCCCAAGGTGGTGTTTGTCGCGGCGACCGTGGTGCCGACGATGGTCACATCCGCCGCCGTGCCCGGGATCAGGCTTTGCACCGCGCCGCCCGAGGTGGAGGCCCAGTTAGTGGTGGCGCTTCCATCCGAAGCCGCCCAGACTTTATTGATGCCGGAAGTGGCGTTACCGGTCCAGTAAGCGGCTGTCAGAGCCGTTTGCTTGGTAATGGAAGCCGTGAGGTCGGTCGTGGTCGCCGCCAGCGCGCCGACGGTGAAATTCGTGTTGTTGTAAACGATGCCGAGAGCGGGTGTCGCCGTCAGGGCGGTGCTCAGGGTGCTGGCCACACCGGAGTGGAGCAGGGTGTAGGTATTCGTGCCCGCCAAAGGGGTGACACTGCTGAGCCCGTAAATGTTGACTTTTGCGGTCCCGGTACCGGCCGTGCCGGTGATGGCCCCCGTGACGTTGATTTCGGCACTGGTGGCCGTGGCACCGATGGTGCCACCGATCGTGGTGGTGCTGCCACCCGTGATGCCCAGCGTCGAATTAAGAAGCAACTGGGTATCCGCCGCTGCGGCGTATTCCAAAGCCGCACCGCCAGCCACCGTGACCGCACCGCCGGTAGCGCCCCCCAAGCTGGAAGCATTCGTCGCGATTAGCCTCCCCGCGCTGACAGTTGTCGCGCCCGTGTAGGTATTCGTGCCCGTAAGCATGAGCGTGCCCGCGCCGTCCTTGGTCACGGTGCCAGCCCCGGTTTGCAGAGCCGTGGACACTTTGATGTTTCCCGCGCCGCCGAACGTGAGGTTTTGTGCGTTGGTCGCCGTAGCCGCGCTCAGGGTCAGTATGCCGGAGTCCGAATTAATGCGGCTAGCCGCGAGGAGTGTGAGCGTGCCGCTCAGGGTGTTATTGCCGGAGATATTGCGCAGGACACCGCCGCTGGAAACGCCTGTTCCATAGAGGGTCAACGCATCTCCCACGGAGATATTGCCTTGGATTTCCAGTGCGGCACCCGTGTAAACTTTGGTGCTACCCGCCGTGGTGCCGAGGGCGAAGGAATTTTGGATATTGAGAACGCCCTGCTCGACCGACGTGGCACCACTGTAGGTGTTTGAGCCGGTGAGGGTGAGGGTGTTTGCCCCCAGCTTGGTCAGATTGCGGACGCCGGAAATGTTCGACGCGTAGGTGAAGTTCCCGCCGGTGGTGTCGATGCCCACGCCCGAGGTGGCGTTCATCGTGAACCCGGAAAGCGTGTTGGCGAAGAGGCTGTCCAAGTTCGCCGAGCTGTAGTCGCCCGACCCGCCAACGCCGAGACCGATGCCGCCCGACGGCCCGGCTGTGACCGCGCTGACGCCGGTCCTTGAGGCGGTGTTCAGGAAAGTCAGGATGCCCCCGTTGACGGTTGTCGCGCCGGTGTAGGTGTTGGCACCTGAGAGCGTGACCACGCCTCCGCCGCCTTTGGTCAGAGCGTTGGTGCCGTTGGCCAGGATCGGGGTGCTGATCGTCAGGTAGTCGCCTGTGCTTGACCCGGCTGATGACTGGGAATTCGCGCTGTAAATCACTAGCTCGGAGTTGCTGGCGAGACCGATGCCTGTTCCTCCAGAGATCGTAGCCGCACTGTTGCCATTTTTGAGGATGCCGCCGAGCGTGACCGTCGCACCGCCAGCCAGCGTCATGTTGCTGGCCCCATTGACGTTCAGGGTCGTAAATGACGTGCCGTTCGCCTGGGCCGAGATGTTCCCGGTGATTTGCTGGTAGAGCTTCGAGGCCACCGAGGCCGTGGCTCCAGATGCTGCCGAGTTGGCATCGGTTCCATAGTTGATCACGCGCACATACCCGGTCGAGTCGTAGTAGGCGTAGTTGAGTGTTGAACCGGTTCCATAGAAGATGCCTTTGTCAATAAATGAGGGCGCGCTCACACCGGCTATTGTAAAGCCGTTGGTCACGGAGTTCGTTCCGCCGCCGGCTACGTAGAAAGTGCCCGTGGCTCCTGACGAGCGGGCGGAAAGGGAGGAGAATGCGATCACTTGGTCAAAAGCGGCCGTGCGTTGAGTCTGCACCAGGCTGTCTCCGGCGGTGAAACTCAGGGCATTCAGCGACTGGCTGAGCGCGGCAGCCCCCCCGTGTTGTCGGAAACAAATGTGCCGCCACCCATGACGAGGTTGGAACTGCTGCTCAGAGAACTGGTCGCCCGGTTCAGTTGAAGCGTTCCCAAATTGACGGTCGTGGGGCCGGTATAAGAGTTGGCGGCACTTAAAGTTAATTTGGAATTCGCATTATTTTGAATCACCCCCGTGACATTCGGGCCGATCCCGATGCTGATGTTTGTGGCTCCCAATCCCGAGCCTCCATTTGTGATGGTGCCGGTCATATTGACAGGATTTGTTGTCAGATTGAGCGACGTCTGCGTCCCAGTTCCAGCAGTGCTAAGAGTCAGGTTGCCTGTGCCGGTGAACCCGCCGGACATCGTGATTGATCCTCCGCCCGCGCCGCTCGCCACGAGCGTCAAGTTGTTGTTGAGCGAGACCGCGCCCGAGAAAATCGTATTGGTGTTGTAGGTGTTCTCGATGGAAAGCGCGCCGCTGCTACCGGAAGCCACGGTGATCGCGTTGGTCTGGGTGTTCGACCCGCCTCGGATGATGGCGTTGGCGGAGCCGCCGGTATCGCCGAGCGTGATGGTTCCGGAGCCGGCGGACGTCGCAGTGGATAGCTGGACGACGCCGCTTTTGACCGTCAGTCCGCCGGAGAAGGTGTTGGCGGCATTGAGCGAGACAACTCCCAAGCCTGAGGTATTGACGACAAGGGAAAGCGTGGTGCCGGACGCCTGACCGATGATGCCGATCAAATCGATATTGTAGCTGTTGACAGCAGTGGTGCTGAACAGGCCGGATGTGCCGCTGCCTGCCAGCGTCAACGTGGTTGGCCCTAGGCTCGCCGCTGTCGTCAATGCGCCGCTCACTTTCAGCGCGGCCGTGCCATTGCTGCTGTTATAGGCATTGTTTGTCCATGTCTGGCTGGCCCCAAGGATGACGTTGCTGCCCAAGTTGACCTGCCCGACCTGCCCGGTCGAACCGTTGCCGGCCACCGTGACGCCTGAGGCACCAATGGTCAAACTGGTGGTGTTCGTGAATGTGAGCGGCCCGGTTGTCGTGGACCCGTCGCCCACGGTAATGCCCGCGATGCTTGTCGCTGCGGTTGTTGTAGGCACAGTTACACCGAATGACACGCTGTTGAAGAGAGCGGTGTCCGTGGTCAGGTCATTGGTAGGGGCGGCGAGCCCAACCCAGTTTGCGCCTGTGGACCAGGTCGTGCCGGCGTTGTTCCAAGTTTTTGTGGCGGCGTGGGCACTGACGCTGATCGCCAAGGCGATGGTGAACGCGGCCAGAGCCTTGGGGAAGGAACTGCGTTGGGGGGTGTTCATAATTTGTTGGGGATGGAATATCAACCTACGTACAAGAAGGTATATGCGGTGAGGAAAGAAAGTAATGCGTAATTGCGCGGGTTTGATGAGGGAAACCGCACATTTGAACCTGATTCTTCCTTGGGAAGCCAAACGATACCTCATACCATTTCCACGTTCGCAGAAAATTATCGCTTGACGGGACGCACGTAATCACGCACGCTTTTCCCATGCAGACAGTCACAGCCACAACAGCACGATCCATCATCTATAAGCTCCTTGACGATGCCTCGGACTCTCACGAGCCGATTCAGATTACTGGCAAGCGCTCCAGTGCTGTTCTCGTTGCCGAGGACGACTGGCGGGCCATTCAGGAGAGCCTGTATTTGGTTTCAATTCCTGGTATGCGGGAATCCATTCGTTCCGGACTCGCCACTCCAGTCGCTGCGTGTGCCAAGAAGCTTGATTGGTGAAATACCTCCTCGTGTTCACCAAGCAAGCGCAGAAGGACGCTAAGAAGCTTGCGAGCGCTGGTCTCAAACCGAAGGCACAACTTCTATTGGACATTCTGGCGGATGCTCCCTTCCAGAACCCTCCTCCCTACGAGAAGCTCATCGGCGATCTTGCTGGTGCCTACTCTCGAAGAATCAATATTCAGCACAGACTTGTGTATCAGGTGCTCAAGACTGAGCGCGCGGTTAAGGTATTGCGGTTGTGGACACATTACGAATAAAAATAATGCGAACAGACCGATTCACCTAACTCCCATGCCTGCGGCACTTTTGGCACGTCGGCTGCGGAGATAGTTTATTATTTACCACCAAATAGCTGAAGTCATTGAAGGATAGCCGAATGCCTCCCTTGTAAAATCCCGTTCATTCAGGACTTTTCTCCGAAAGTCCTCTGCTTCTCCTGACAACCTGCCACTCCGGCAGGTTTTTTTGTGCCCAAAAACAGTGACCCGCCGAGGATGTGTTTCGCTGTCTCACCGGCGTCCTTGCGGGGAGATGTCCGGCATTTCTGCAGTTCCGTCTCATGTGGCTCATGCGGTGTTGGAAATCCTCTCGCCCGGTCGCTCTGGAACGGTTATACCGGCACGCCATGCGGTAGAGCAATTCTCGATTGCTCCCCGCTCACTACCGCTGATTTCCCATGTTCGAACAAGCTTTCAAAAACATCGACGACATCCTCTGGAAGGAAGCCGGTTGCACCACTGAACTCGACTACACCGAGCAGACTTCCTGGCTCCTTTTCCTGAAATACCTCGACGGGTTGGAGGAGGACAAGGCGACTGAGGCGGCGCTGGGAGGAAAGAAATATGCCTATATCCTCGACGCGCCCTACCGGTGGGAGACTTGGGCCGCGCCGAAGGGTAAGGATGGCAAACTTGACCACAATGCCGCCCAGACGGGCGACGACCTCCGGGATTTCGTCAACCAAAAGCTCTTCCCTTACCTCCACGGGTTCAAGCAGCGTGCGACCGGTCCCGGCACCATCGAATACAAGATCGGCGAAATCTTCGGCGAGCTGAAGAACCGCATCCAGAGCGGATACAACCTCCGCGAGATCATCGACCATATCGACGAACTCCGCTTCCGCTCCCAGGCCGAAAAGCACGAGTTGAGCCACCTCTACGAGGCGAAGATCAAAAACATGGGCAACGCCGGACGCAACGGCGGCGAGTATTACACCCCGCGCCCGCTCATCCGGGCGATTGTCCGGGTCGTTGCCCCCAAAATCGGCGAGACGATCTGCGATCCTGCCGTCGGGTCGGCCGGGTTCCTGTGCGAGTCGTTCGATTATCTGAAGCAGACGAACCCGAAGCGCACGACCGCGCAGGACCGGACACTCCAGGAACGCACGTTCTACGGGAAGGAAAAGAAGTCGCTCGCCTACGTGATCGCGATCATGAACATGATCCTGCACGGCATCGAGGCCCCGAACATCGTCCACACGAACACCCTCACGGAAAATCTCGCCGACATTCAGGAAAAAGACCGGTTCAATATCGTGGTGGCCAATCCCCCGTTTGGCGGCAAGGAACGCAAGGAGGTCCAGCAGAACTTCCCGATCCGCACCGGCGAGACGGCATTCCTCTTCCTCCAGCACTTCATCAAAATCCTCAAGGCCGGCGGACGCGCGGGAATCGTCATAAAAAACACGTTCCTCTCGAATACCGACAACGCCTCGGTGAGCTTGCGACGGCTTCTGCTGGAAAGCTGCAACCTCCACACCGTCCTCGATTGCCCCAGCGGCACGTTTCTCGGAGCGGGCGTGAAAACGGTCGTGCTGTTCTTTGAAAAAGGTGCGCCGACGCGCAAAGTCTGGTTTTACCAACTCGACCCCGGTCGCAACATGGGGAAGACGAACCCCCTCAACGACGCCGATCTCGCCGAGTTCATCGAATTGCAAAAGACGTTTGCCGATTCGCCGAAGAGCTGGAGCGTGGACGTGGCAGGGATCGACAAGGCGACATTCGACCTCTCGGCAAAAAACCCGGACGGCGGCGAGGAAATCACCCACCGCAGCCCGGATGAGATCATGGACGAGATTGCCGCGCTGGACGCCGAGAGCGCGGAAGTGCTGGCTGGGATCAGGAAATTGCTATGAACAAGGCGACAGATTCCCGTTTCATCGCGTTCTTTGACGAGTGCGGCGACCACTCCCTCGAAAACATCGACCGCGACTTCCCGCTGTTTGTGCTGTCGACTGTCATTGTCGAGCGGGCGGATTACGTCAACGTTGTCGTTCCTGCACTCACCCGCTTGAAGCTGCTCTTCTGGCCCCATGAGGGAGTCAATCTTCACAGCCGGGATATTCGCAAGGCACACGGCGATTTCGCTTTTATGCAGGTTCCGGCAAGACGCCATGCGCTCTTGACTGCATTAAGTGAGATGATGGGAGCGCTCCCCTACACGCTCTTCATCACCGCCATACGCAAGGACAGCCACAGGGATAAATACGGGCAGGAAGCCCCGAGCCCCTACGATCTGGCTCTCACCTACACTTTCGAGCGCGTGCTCCATTTTTTGGAGGGCGTTGGCGAAACCCAACTCCCCGTGACGGCAGAGGCTCGCGGAAAAAACGAAGACAATGAACTCGCGGCCTCCTTCCTGCGCACCATGACCGAAGGCACCCGCTACAACTCCGCCGAACGCTTCGCTTCCATGAACTGCCCCCTGGCCTTCCGCCGCAAATCCGACAACATCGCGGGCATGCAGATCGCCGACCTCTGCGCCCACCCGGCCGCCCGCAAACTTCTCAACCCCGCCCAGCCGAACCAGGCATTCGATTTGATCGAGAAGCACATTTACCGTCGAGGCAACGTCACGGGGTGGAAAGTGGTCCCCTGAAAAGAAAAAGGCGGCTCCGGAAAACCCAGAAACCGCCTCCCGACCGAGAATTCCCAGTCCGTGAACACAAGATCCCACAGCATCGGAAAATTGTCAAACTCCGAAAATGACTCGCGCGGAGAGCGCCGAGACCGCAGAGGGAATGAGGGGCTGCTATGAAGAAGGGGTGGCAGACAAAGACACTGGGGGAAATCGCCGATGTTCAGAGCGGAGGCACTCCCCTTGTTTCCAATAAGGCATTTTGGAACGGCAACCTGCCGTGGTATTCATCAGGGGAACTGAACAACCTTTATACGTCAGCTCCTGAACGCCACGTATCAGCACTCGGGATTGAGAGATCGAACGCCAAACTCTTTCCCGAAGGTTCACTCCTCATTGGGATGTATGACACCGCTGCGCTGAAGATGTCCATTCTCGACAGGGCCGGAGCGTTCAACCAAGCGATCGCAGGGGTCAGGCCCAACGAGCAGATTGACTTGGTCTTTGTTCTTCACGCCATAAATGCAATCAGAGAGAGAGTTCTTGGACAACGGCGAGGCGTTCGTCAGAAAAACCTGAGCTTGGGGAAAATTCGTGAGATCCCGATTCCCGTCCCCCCGCTCTCCGAGCAGCAGCGGATCGTCGGCATCCTCGACGAAGCGTTTGAGGGCATCGCCACCGCCAAAGCCAACGCCGAAAAAAACCTCCGAAACGCCCGTGCCCTCTTCGAAAGCCACCTCCAATCCGTATTCACCCAGCGCGGTCCGGGGTGGGTGGTGAAACGCCTTGATGAGCTTTGCACGTTCAGCAGCGGCGGCACTCCATCGAAGGGCAATAGCAGTTATTGGCAAGGCGAGATCCCGTGGGTTTCGGGACGCGACATGAAATCCACCCGACTCTCCGATTCAGCACTGCACATTTCTCAGGCCGCAGTTGACGAGTCGGCAACGCGCATGGCTTCAGCCGGAACGCTGCTGATTCTTGTTCGTGGAATGGGGCTGGCGCATGGAGCCCAAATTGCAGAACTGCTCAGTCCGTGCGCTTTCAATCAGGACATTCGAGGAATCCACGCCAAACCCGGACTGCTGCCGCGGTATCTCCTGTTCGCGCTTCGAGACAGAATCAATTTGAGCGACACTGTCTTGAGCAATGCGGCTCACGGCACACTCAAGATTGACTCAAACGAACTGCAAAAGGTGATGATTCCATTTCCTCCGATCGAACAACAGCGGAGAATTATTTCCGTAATCGACGCCCTGAAGGAAGAAACCCAACGCCTCGCCCTCCTCTACACCCGCAAGGTCGCCGCGCTGGAGGCGCTGAAAAAGTCGCTTTTACATCGGGCCTTTTCTGGACAACTCTGACGGGCATGAGTGCTTTAACACAAACCTCAAAACCCGGGGCTGAAAATGCTCCTGCTCTGATAACCAGCAAGTTAAGTGCTTTAACGCAAATCTCATGAACGAAGCCGATACCCGAGCCGAGCACATCGACCCCGCGTTAAAAGCGGCGGGCTGGGGCGTCGTCGAGGGCAGCCGGATTCTACGGGAATATCCGATTGCTCCCGGCCGAATCGAAGGCCATGGGCGGCGCGGCCAACCGCTGAAAGCCGACTACGTTCTGGAGTATCGCAACCGGAAGCTGGCCGTGAGCGAGGCAAAGGCTTTCGAAAAAGCGCTGACGGAAGGTGTGGCGCAAGCGAAGGATTACGCGACCAAACTGGCGCTCCGGTGGGCATTCGCCACGAACGGCCAGGGGATCTACGGCATCGACATGCAGACTGGCAAGGAGGGCGAGGAGTCACGGTATCCCACGCCCGACGAACTCTGGAACATGACATTTGCCGAGGCCAACGCCTGGCGGGACCGGTTTTCGGCGGTTCCCTTCGAGGACCGGGGCGGATATTTTCTGCCGCGCTACTATCAGGACATCGCCATCGAGCGGGTCATGGAGTCAATCGCGAACGACCGGCAGCGCATCCTGCTCACGCTCGCCACCGGCACGGGCAAGACGTTCATCGCGTTCCAGATCGCATGGAAACTTTTCCAGAGCCGTTGGAACCTCACCCGCGAACCGACCCGCCGCCCGCGCATCCTTTTTCTGGCCGACCGGAACATTCTTGCGGATCAGGCATACAATGCGTTTTCGGCATTCCCCGAGGATGCCATGGTGCGGATCGAGCCGGGGGATATTCGGCAGCGCGGCAGAGTGCCGAAAAACGGAAGCCTTTTCTTCACGATTTTCCAGACATTCATGAGCGGCCCGATGAAGGATGGCGAGCCCTCCCCCTACTTCGGCGAGTATCCGCCGGACTTCTTCGATTTTATCGTCGTCGACGAATGCCACCGCGGAGGCGCGAACGACGAGAGCACCTGGCGGGCGATCCTCGAATACTTTTCCTCGGCGGTGCAGCTCGGCCTCACGGCCACGCCCAAGCGGAAGGACAACGTGGACACCTACGCCTACTTCGGCGAGCCGGTCTACACCTACTCGCTCAAGGACGGCATTAACGACGGGTTCCTCACTCCGTTCAAGGTGAGGCAGATTTCCACGACGCTGGACAAATACATTTACACGCCGGACGACACGGTGGTTGAGGGGGAGGTCGAGACGGGAAAAACCTACGTCGAGGAAGATTTCAACCGCAGCATCGAGATCCAGGAACGTGAGAAGAAGCGGGTTGAGATTTTCATGAGCCAGATCAACCAGAACGAGAAGACGCTGGTCTTCTGCGCCAGCCAGGCCCACGCCCTGCTCGTCCGGGATCTCATCAACCAGATCAAGACGAGCAAAGATCCGAACTACTGCCAGCGGGTCACCGCCGACGACGGGAACCTGGGTGAGGAACACTTGCGGGCCTTCCAGGACAACGAGAAGACGGTCCCGACGATCCTCACCACGTCGCAAAAACTCTCGACCGGGGTGGACGCCCGGAACATCCGTAACATCGTGCTCATGCGCCCGATCAGGACCATGATCGAGTTCAAGCAGATCATCGGGCGTGGCACCCGGCTCTACGACGGGAAGGATTACTTCACGATCTATGACTTCGTCGGGGCGCACATGCACTTCAGCGATCCCGAGTGGGACGGCGAGCCAGCGGACCCGGAAACGTGCTCCAAGTGCGGCGCGTATCCCTGCGAGTGCGAACGGCCCGGCCCCCAACCCTGCCCGGTCTGCGGGAAGCAGCCATGCGAATGCCCGAAAGAACCGTGCCCGGTCTGCGGAAAAGTCCGGTGCGACTGCAACAAGCGGAAAAAAGCGAAGGTCAAACTGGCCGACGGGAAGGAACGCACGATCCAGCACATGATGATGACGAGTTTCTGGCATCCCGACGGCACCCCAATGTCGGCACAGCAATTCATGGAAATGCTCTTCGGCCGGCTGCCCGAGTTTTTTCAGGATGAAGAGGAATTACGCCAAGTGTGGAGCGTCCCAGACACCCGCGCCAAGCTGCTGGAAGGTCTGGCCGAATGCGGGTTTGGTCATGAGCAACTGGCCGAGATGCAGAAGATCATCGACGCTGAGAAAAGCGACCTGTTCGATGTGCTCGCCCATGTCGCCTACGCCCTGCCGCCACTCACCCGCGAGGACCGAGCCACCAAGGCGAAGGTGGAAATCAGCACCCATTTCAACACCAAGCAGCAGGTTTTCTTGGATTTCGTGCTATCCCACTACGTGTCCGTGGGCGTCGAAGAACTCGACCAGGCCAAGCTCACGCCGCTACTACGGCTCAAATACCACGACTCCCTGGCCGACGCGGTGGCCGATCTCGGCAAGCCGGAAGAAATCGGCAAGGTATTCAGCGGGTTCCAGAAGTTTCTCTACGACACCGCCGCGTAGGTCAGACTTCTCAGGCACCCTTTGTGAGGGAGTAGCAGGTGTTGTTGCCACTCCCTTCATGGCAGATCAACTTTTCGTCTTCCAACCGGGAAAGGGCTCCACGGACACGAATCTGTGGAATCCCCGTGACATCTGAAATCTGGCGACGGGTTCTGGCCTCTTTTCGTTTTATCTGAGTCAAAACTTTCAAACGGTCTGAATCCGCTTCGGTTTTTGGGGATTCATCCCTCCCGATTTTCACCTGGATCCCGTTTGCAAGTTGATACCCGCCGCCGGGACACGTTCTGATGACATCGTGATCACCGCATCCGACCTTGGTGGAGCAACTGCGCCGGAATTCAATGATGGCACTCGTGACAGCGGCGGGCGACGTTTGTTCATTGATGGCTTCCGCGAGTTGCTTGGCTGACGCCTTCCTATATACGCCATTCTTTTGGTCGGCCAAAATCTCCACAACCTTTCGGATGTAGGCGTTGCCTTTTACACCGCCGACAACTTTTCCACACAACTCGATGCAGTCTTGGTGGAGGATCATTACCCCACCGGAAAATTCAGGGCGTGCCGGAGTTCTCGGAAATCGCTTGGAAAGTTTTCCGGCAAGGATCAGGCGGATTTTTGGTTCCACCGGATCCTCATCGAAGTTCTTACTCACAAAGGATTCCGCGCCGAGTTCGATGCACTCGATAGCCACCTTGTGGCCCAGTTTGTGGTTTGCCGTGACCACGATAACCGGAACGGCGTTCTCCATCGCAACGATACGCTGGAGGAGGTTTTTCCCGTGATCAACACGCGCCACGCCCTCAAATTTTACTGGAATCGCGAGATCAAGCAAAATGCAGTCAAACGCAACTTCGCGGACCAATTTCAGCGCGGTTTCAACACATTCGGCCACCTCATATTCGTGCCCCATCGAATCAACCCGTTCTGAGAGTTCGGCACGGACTCCCTCCTCATCGTCAATAATAAGTATTCGGCTCATGGTCAGGAATGGTGATTTGTATTCAGCGGCAGGGTGAAAATAACAATAGTGCCATCTCCCTCCTTGCTATGGATTGAGAGAGTGCCTCCGTGTGCCTCGACATAACGGCGGCAAATTGGCAAACCGTAACCCGTGCCCGAACCGTGTTTTCGCTTCGAGGAGCCGCCAGGGATAAACTCACGGAGCTTTGCCAAGTCGGCGGGCGCGATCCCTCGGCCGCCATCGGTGACGGTAATAACAACGTCTCCCTCCTGCTGCTCAGCTGTCACGGAAACGCACCCCTTGCTCATCTCGGTCGGTGAAACCGCATGGGCCTCAATCCCGTTCTTGATGAGGTTCGTAAGGACCATCGAGATGTGGAACCGGGACATCGGGACGACCAGCTCCTCGGCCACCGATACGGAGAGCGCCACCCTCTTCACTGTTCGTCCATCCTCTTGAATTAGAGCAACGGCGCTTGCCTGTGCCTCGCGGATGATCTCGGCAAGCGGTTCCGGGACGATGGTGATGGTCAGAGGTTCCGAGTATTTGTCCATCATTTCCGCCAGATGACGGAGGTAGGCGCAACCTTGAACGTATCGGTCGAGCCTCCGTTTCTGGCCTGGGGCAACTTTGCGCAGTTCCTCCACATCGAGATTGAAGCTGGTGAGGATATTTTTTATGTCATGGAATGCGGTTCTCAGATGAAGATCAGTAATCTTGTTGGCAAAATCGACGGCGTTCCCAGCCGCCTCTGGACCGTGTTTTGAAGCAATCTTGTCGTAGGCCTGCTGAATTTTTCCGGGTGTTGCTTCCGCCAACTTCGACACAGGGGTCCGCTTTTCAACCGACCTTTCTGCGGCAGACCGCACAAACGCATTGCTGTCACGGTGCAGTTCGGAGATCAACTCGCGATAGGTGGCTTCCGGAAGAAATGCCAGCGCCTCGGCAACGATTTTGCGAACCTCCCACTTTGGATCCGCAGCATACTCCCCCACAGTTTTGGCAAGGCGCGCGCTGCCAGGGGTCCGAGCCAGGTCGGAACACGCTTTTTCGGCGTGAATCTTTCGATCCATCCAAGGTGTTCCGGCTGTGATTCCGGGATTTGCGGCGTCAGGAGTCATGCGATTTGCACACCATATCGCTTGCTGCGCAAACGGAAAGCTTGCGATCCACCTTCGAGGAGATTGATTATCGAGTCGCGGCACTCGTCGACAGTGCCGCTGGAATGAATGGATCCGGAACGACCATCGGATTGCAAGACCACAACTTGCTCTGCATCCCCGAGAACTGGAATATTTGGGTTGTGGGTCACAAAAATCAATTGCCGTCCGCCTTTGACCTTTTTGACCGTGGTCACAATGCACTCGTAAACATACCGGTTGTCCAAGTTGTCTTCTGGCTGGTCGATCAGAAGCGGGTTGGCGCTGTCGAACATGAGGATCGGGAGAATCGCAGTGCATTTCTGCCCAGTCGAAAGGCCTGCAGAGTTTTTGTAGATACCACCATCACTAAGTTCGATCTTGGGCAGGTCATCGAGATCGACGATTTCCAGTTCCATTAACTTCTCGGGAACACGAAGTTCAGCGATCACTTTCTTTGCCTGATCCGGGTTGATGCCGCCACGCCGGGAAAGCAGGATGGGTTCATCTTTGCGGGCCAGGTCACCAAGCTCATGCGGCGAGAGTGATGCGCTGAGAGATGCGGCGATTTTCTGATGCTGCATGTTTCCACCGCGAAGGCTGTTCTCAAGCAGTTTCCTGTAGCTATCCTGATCGGCATTCTGCTCTATGCTTACCTTAATGGCCGGCTTGAGGTGGTCGGTTAAGGTTGTGGCAATCTGGTTGCGAATTTCAAACCGGCGATCACGATCTTCAGAAAGCTGGGCCAGAAGACGTTCTCTAGTCGCGGTATGCCCTTTGATATTCTGGGTCAACTCATCGACACGTTTTTGTTTAAACAGAAGGTCATTGCGCTGCTTCTCAACCTTGGCCCGTTCGACAGATTGTGCCTGGTTCTGCTGCTGCTTCTCAATGACCTTGCGGTATTCCATCTCTTGTGCTGCATGTCCCGATTCAAGTCGGGCGCGAACGCCACTGACCTTCGACTCGGTTTCCCCGAGCGCAGACAACGCTGCGGCAATGGATTTTTCAGCAGCGGCAATGCCCGCCTTTATCGCTTCTATGGCCTCTCCGGTTACCAACTTGTTAATTCCGACTCGCATGTCATCGCCAAAAAAACTGACAGCCTGCGCCCCATAGTAACCGACAAAGCTGCCGAGTTTCTTTTTGAAGTCAGCCAACTGATCCCTCGCATGGTCAATGGCTTTCATTTCGCGATCGCGGAGTGCCTTCGCAGCATGAACTCGATTCATTTCCTCAGAGTCCTGCCCCTCAGTCTTGGCAAAGGACTTTAGCTTTTCCCTCACAGCTTCCAGTTGAGTGAGATCACCCAGCAAATTATTCTTCTCGGAAAGCAGGGGGAGAATCTGGGCAGCATTGGATTGGAGTTTCCTTGTGGTTTCATCCAATTGCGCCCGAACGTCGCGAAGGTCCGATTCCTGAAATTTGTCCAAGAGGTCCAACTGATAGTGAGGGGTTTCAGCAATGCTTTCGATCTGATTTTGGCTGTAAATGTCCGCCGGAAAGATCTGCGAGCGCAGCGTCTCGTTCGGAAGAATGGTGCCTTCACTACTCACGAGAACCGGCTCCTCCCCGGCGGCCCGGCTCACGGTGTATGTCATCCCATCCTTGGTTTCAATAATGAGCTCCACGCGCCCGCCTGCAAGTGTGCTTTCGACCAGAGACTGGATACGCTTGCGGAGCGGGTCACGCTCATCGCGTCCAGGCAGCACTCCAAGAGCATAGCGGATAAGTTCCTCGGTGGTGCTCTTTCCGCTGCCTCGCGGCCCGATGATGCAGTTAAGCCCGTCTTTGAACGACAGGTCTATCCCGGCGAGAAAGCCGCCGGTCACTTTTAGATTTTTTATTCGATGGAATGTGGATTCGGTTTTCATGCTGGTGCCACCGTATTCGCATGCTTTCCCGACGTCTCTTTCAGAACGGTCAAACCCTACATAGGGTTAAATAGGCTATTTCCACCCAACGTGGGGCTACCGCACCCCATGCTCTCCCCAACATGGGATTGCATATCCTATTCCTGCTCCTGCCGACGAGTGCGAGTTGACACGGCATGGTGCTCGTATGCACAAGCAACGAGCGAGTTCAAAAATAGCGACAACAATCACCCGCAATTCGAGTGAAACAAATGGTGCGGGGTTGGGCGGCATCCTTCCGTCAGGATTATGGGATTCAGTTCAACTGGCTGCCTATCTGAGTTGCTCAGAGAGACACATATTCAACCTCAGGAGGCGTGGTCTTCCATCATATCGAGTCGGCGACATTGTTCGATTTGATATTGGGGAAGTTACCGCATGGTTGAATTCCAAGCGAGCGAGTTCCGGCGATGAGTCCAGGCAAAGTCAGCTCCGGGACATCGCCACAACCGGCGACGAGGCCGCTGAGTGTGCCGCTGCCGACTCTTTCAAAGAATTTTCCGGCAAGGAGGGCAAGTAAATGTTCCCGATCCTTCCCGGAATGGATTTCTCCTGGGTCGATCCCGAAGGCACTCCGAACCGCCGGTGGCGGGCGGTAATGTCGAGGGAAGTCTGGCAGCAGGTCGTCAACATCCGCCTCTACGGCAGCCATCCCCCACCTCCTGGAACACCCCAGTTGTTCCTGAAGAAACCGCGCAAGCCACGGGCCACGGGCGCTCAGGCGGTAACCCCTGAACTCACCAAGAAACGCCGGATGCGCCGTCGCGCCAAAGCGAAGGCACTCACCACCTGACCACTTATTGCCTCCCTGGGGGTGGTCGCACCAAGGGCGGCATTTGACAACCAGCGACTCACAAAAACTGATCACATGACAAATCCAACAGGCAGCCTCACCATCCAACGGGGCAAAATCACGCGGCCGCAGAAGGCGACGATCTTCGGGCCGGAAGGAGTCGGCAAATCCACCCTGGCATCCCAGATGCCGGAGCCGGTGTTCATCGACACGGAGGGCGGCACCCACCACCTCGATGTGGCGCGGTTCCCGGAAATCAAAACCTGGGACGATGTTGTTGCAGCAACGACAAAGCTCGCCACCGCCGACCACGGGTTCAAGACGCTCGTCATCGACACGGCCGACTGGCTGGAAAAACGCCTCGCTGAACATGTCTGCCGGAAGGCGAACAAGGACTCGATCGAGGATTTCGGGTTCGGCAAGGGGCACGTCATCGTAGCGGAGGAGTTCGCGAAATTTCTGACGAGCCTCGACGTGCTGCTCAAGCGCGGGATGCACGTCGTCTTTCTGGCGCACTCGACAGTGAAGAAGTTCGAGTCCCCGGAGCAGGCGGGCAGCTACGACAGATACGAGTTGAAGCTGAGCAAGCAGGTCGCGCCGCTTCTGAAGGAATGGAGCGACCTTCTGCTTTTCGCCAACTACGTGACCAAGGTGGCGGAGGGCGACACCGGAAAGCGCCGTGGCGTCGGAGGGCGCGAGCGCGTGCTTTTCACCACCCATACTGCGGCCTACGACTCGAAGAACCGCCACGGCCTGCCAGAAAAGCTGCCGTTCGCATTCGAGTCGATCTCCCCGGTGTTCGGTGTTCAGCCTGCGGTCGCGGCTCCGGCCTTGCCGCAGAAAGCCATGGCCGAGCGCCTCGACGAGGTGTTCGCGGGTCGCGCGGACAAAGTCCATGCGTTCCTGGTTTCCCGGAGCCAGATCAAAGCCGACGGCACGTGGGCTGACATCCCAGCCGACTACGCCGAGCGGATCCTCCAGGACACCGCCAAGTTCCTCGATGCCGTGGAGAAATTCAGCGTGGCGGGAGGTGCCCAATGAGCCTGCGCCCCTCCGCCCTGCCGAAACTGACGCTCTGCGCCTGCTACAAATCCGACCCGAATCCCGGGCCTGCAGCAGGACGCGGCACATCTCTGGACACGAGATTTCGTGTGCGCATCCAGGGTCTTCCCGAACCCGAGGATGGATTCCAGCCGACCGAGGCGGACAACGCCGCCGTCGAGTGGGCGGTAGCCACGGTCCGAGCGTTAGCCGGCGGCACTCCCATCATCACGAACGAAGACGACTGCCGGGTGGCGATTCCCGGGATCGAAAATCCCGGCACCGCCGATGCGATCCTGCCCGAGCGCCTCGCCCACGCCGACCTGAAAACCGGCCAGAAGCGAAACTACCGCGAGCAGATGGCGGCCTACGCGCTCGGGCTTATGGAGCAGCATTTCGCCTCCGAGTGGACCGCCTACCTGCTTTTCTGCGATCAGAAGGAAGTCGTCACCCACCGGTTCACGTTCGACGAGGCCCGGCAGATCGTGGAGGCGGTAGTCCGGAAATTCCATGATCCGGACAAGCAGCCATCCGTGAACGAATACTGCGGGTGGTGCGTGAATCGGGAAGTCTGCCCGGCACGCCTCGCCGAGGCCGCAAAGGCGGTCGCGGTGGCGGAGCCTGGATTCCAGTTCGAGCTGATCCTCGCCGACAACGACCGGCTCGGAAAGTTCCTATCCGCCTGCGGGATCTTGGACGATTTCCGCGAGCAGGCCGAAGCGGCAGCCAAGGAACGCATCGAATCCGGCCAGGTCATCCCCGGATGGAAGATCGCCTCCCGGCGAGGTCCCGAATTCGTGGGCAACGACGATGTGGGCCGGTTCGTAGCCGAGATCGGCATTGGTCCGGTTCTCGCCGCCTACGGCAGCCTCTCCGCCAAAAAGTTTCGCGAAGTCTGGGAGCAGAACCTCCCTGACCGCCCGTTCCCCGAAGAACTCATCAAACACGGCAAAGCCAGCCTCACGCTGCGTGCCGCCAAATCAACAACCGCAGCAACCAAATAAACTACTATGCCATCATACAAAGCAGCAGAACCCGTCAGCCGGCCCGATTACGTCGAGGCCGGGGAATACACAGTCGAAGTCCTCAACGCCGATGAATCGGTCTCCAAGCAGGGCAACGAACTGATCGAACTCAAACTCAAAATCGAACCCTCGGGCGCGATCCTCTACGACAATCTGGTTTTTACGCCGAATGCGTTCTGGAAGATCGACGCGTTCCGGCTCGCAACCGGCGAGGAGGTCACTCCCGACGAGGAGGTGGAGATCACCGGCGACGGACTGATCGGCCGCACCGGCCGCGCCCGCTTGATCGTCGAGGAATACAACGGCCGCAAGCGCAACAAGATTGCCGCCTGGCTCCCGCCCGAAGCGCCCGCAGCCGCCGCAAAGAAAGGAGGATCGAAAAATGAAAACGAACCCTTCTGAGCGCATGGGCCTGCGCGGATATCAAGTCGAGGCGTTTAACGCCATCACCAATGGCTTCGGGGAATTCCAGAAGCAACTCGCGGTGAAGCCGACGGGATCTGGAAAGACGATCCTCTTCGCCAAGCTGGCGGAGCACTACCAGCCGCGGCGCACGCTCGTGCTCGCCCACCGGGAGGAGCTCATCAGCCAGGCCGTGGACAAAATCCGCAAGGCCACCGGCCTCGTCGCCGACGTGGAGATGGGTGACTCGCGCGCCAGCCTCGATGCACCGGTCGTCGTGGCGAGCGTGCAGACGCTCATGCGCGAGAACCGCCGCGAGCGGTTCCCGCGGGATCACTTCGGCCTCGTCGTGGTGGATGAAGCCCACCATGTGCTCGCGAACAGCTACCTCTCGGTCATGAACCATTATGACGAATACGCATTCGTCCTGGGCGTGAGCGCCACGCCGGACCGGGGGGACAAAAAGAACCTCGGACGGTATTTCCAGAACATCGCCTACGAGATCTCCCTCCTCGACCTGATCAAGCAGCAGTGGCTCTCGCCAATCCGGGTGAAGACCGTGCCGCTCGGGCTCGATCTCAGCGGCGTGCGGACCACTGCGGGCGACTTCAACCCGGACGACCTCGCCCACGCCATCGAACCCTACCTCGGGCGCATCGCAGATGTGATGGT
>Ga0194053_10000258_pt1 | contig 40477 bp, 37 predicted proteins | sample SepL228m_MetaG_FD_161684 | JGI IMG/M metagenome (GOLD analysis project Ga0194053, IMG submission 161684) | Anoxic zone freshwater microbial communities from boreal shield lake in IISD Experimental Lakes Area, Ontario, Canada - Sep2016-L227-8m | ecosystem: Environmental > Aquatic > Freshwater >... | reverse complement strand
TTGCGGGCGAGCCAGCCCTGCAAATTGCTAATTGGATTGGACCGCAGAACTGAGTGGGTCTGTCCAGATTCAAACGCTAACCGAAGTCCTCCCCGCGCTGCGCGGCAGGTAGTAGAGTTCGGTGCGCCCGGCAATCAGGGGTTTGATGCCTTCCCAGGCTGATTTCAGGTCCGACAGCAGTTTCAGCACCTCGTGCAGGTGGGCCGGATCGTTGCTCACTTCGGCTTGCGCCAGGCGCTGCGTGATGTGAAAGTACAGGCGGTTGAGGTTGTGCGCCTGCTCGTCGGCGTCGCGGATGCGCAGACTGGTGCGCAGGCCGTTGTCGATGATTTCGATGGCTTTGGCAATGGCGCTGGTGCGCCCGGTTTCGTCGTCGGCCTGCATGGCTTGCTGGGCCTTGAGCACGGCAATCTGGGCCGCGTTGAACAACATCGAGATCAGTTTGTCCGGGCTGGACGACATGACGGACGTGTCCAGCACGCCATGGGCATATAGCGTAATTGAGTTTCTGGAGTAGGTCATGGAATAGTCTGTGCCGTAGTACGGAGTGAGACTATTGTGCTGGGCACCTGCTGCGCCCAAACGCCGAATAAGTGAGGGATTTACCCGTCTACTTGTACTTCAGTTTTGGCAATAAGCGCCGATGGGCAGGGGGTGCCTTTTTGGCCTGGATCGCGTTGATCAGCATGCAAACCAGAGCCATCAGGCGCAACACAGCGACCACCACCACCATCGGCTGCAGCGGCACATTGAGCCCGGAAAAGTAAAAGAAGTCGTGCCCGTAGTTGGTCAGCAGCACCGCAAAGCAGATCAGCGAGACGCGTTCAAACTGCCAGTCGCGCAGGTAACTGTAGGCGTACACCAGGGTGATGCCGATGCCCGACCAACCCACCATCGTGAGGTAGCGCGCCAGGTCGGTGGCACCTGGGTCAATATGGAAGGTGCGGTAGATCTCATGCGGGAACAGCAGCAACATCACGGTGTCGAAGATCGACACTGCCAGCAGAAACGCGTTGCGGTACCAGAAACTATTGTCAGCGTCCGCCTTCTTGATGGGCGGCGCAGGCATAAGCAGCAACCGCAGCTCTTCATCGGTAACGCGGGCGTCGTCGTCGTGGAGTGCGGGCACAGGATGGGTGGTGAATGAAGTGGCTAATTGGCTTGGCGGCAATTCTAAAGCTTTAAGCGTGCCAACTACGTGCGCCAGGGAGCAAGCCGGGGGAGGGCACGCATCTTGCTCACGGGTTTGTCGCAACAACGGCCATTCATTTGGCTGTCGAAAACTCGACATGTCTCTACAGGAGCCAACCATGATGATTCGTCCGCAGCGCCTGACGGATGGTGCAGCAACAATCTCGATTGATGTGCGCGCGCAGTACCCCCAGATTGCGAACGCAGACGCAGACGCAGAAGCACAAGCCGACGCGGCAGCCATCGCTACCGCCCGCTTACTGTGCCAGCAAATCAGGCTACAGCGCGCCGCCGCCATACGAGCGCATGCCAACCTCGACTGGCTAACGGTGCACAGTTTGCTGCAGTAAGTGGGCGGGGTCATGGATTGCCGCGCTGCGCTCGCAATGACGAAGAGGCGCTCGCAATGAAGGCGCCTGCGGTGCCAGTCAACTGTAATCTGTGCGCGCATCTGGCCACCAGCTGGGATCCGCGCTTGCCGCATAGCTGCAGGTTCTTCGGCTTCAAATCGCGCACCATGCCCAGCGTCGACGTGCTGCGGCTCGACGGCGAGCCCTGCCAGGGCTTTGCAGCCAAGCCGCCGCCGGTGTCGGAATTGCGTCGATAAAGGCCAAATTTCGATGGCATGACTCTTGCGCATCTGACGTATCAACCGACAGAAATACGACAGATCTTTATGCGTTTACCGTCGAATCCACAACGATGCCTTTGGCTCGACCCGTTTCGTCCATTGGGCACTGCCGAGCAGGCGCAACTGGCCGCTGCCGGGCTGAATGCGCGCGTGGTCAGCACGCTCGATGAACTGCAAGATCAATTGCCACAAGCCGATGGGCTGGTGCTGCGCCTGGCCGGCAATGTGGACTTGCTGGCCGAAGTGCAGGCCCTGATGACGAGCATGGCGCACCCGGTTCCTGTGATATGCCGCGTGGAGAGAAGGGCGCTCGAAATTGCCGTGGCCGCCATGCAGCAAGGTGCCTGCCACGTGCTCGATCTCGATGAGTGGTCGCTGCCGCAGTGGCAAAACGCACTCGCCATGACAACTACCCAAGGTACCCGGCCGCAGGCACAGCTTGCAGCGGCACCAGCACCGCGTGCGAGCGCGTCGCGCAGCGTGGTGTATGTAGACCCCGCCAGTCGCAACTTGCTGGCTTTGGCACAGCGCGTGGCGCAAGCCGACGTGGCAGTGCTGCTCGAAGGCCCCACCGGCTCTGGCAAGGAAGTGCTGGCGCGGGTGCTGCACGAGTCTTCGCCTGCAGCACACGGTCCGTTTGTGGGCCTGAACTGCGCAGCCATGCCCGAGCTGATGATTGAGGACATGCTGTTTGGCCACGAGAAAGGGGCTTTTACCGGCGCCCTCAAAGAGCACAAGGGCTTATTCGAGCAGGCCCAGGGCGGCACCTTGTTCCTGGATGAAATTACCGAGATGCCCGTTCACTTGCAGGCCAAGTTGCTGCGTGTCTTGCAAGAGCGCACGCTGGTAAGGCTTGGCGGCGAGCGGCTGATTACGCTCAATGTGCGCGTGGTGGCTGCCACCAACAAGAACCTGATGGAGGCAATTGCCCAGCGCGAGTTCCGCGAGGATTTGTATTTCCGCCTGAGCACCTTCAAGTTGCGTGTGCCCGCTTTGGCCAAACGCCCGGGTGACATTTTGCCGCTGGTAGCGCGCATGCTGGCGCGCCAGGGAACGCAGGAGCAGGTTTACCGGGTAAGCGCCGAGGCGCAGGCCCAATTGCTGTCCTACCCCTGGCCGGGCAATGTGCGCGAGCTCGAAAACGTGGTCACACGCGCCATGGTGTTGTGCACCGATCACCTGATCACACCCGAGCACCTGATGTTTGATGCGGTCGAGTCATTACCAGCCGAGGCATTGCCAGTGTTGGCGCAAGCGGCTCCAAGCGAAGCAGGCGCGGCCTACCACAGCATTGCCGCACGGTTGGCGTCTGCCGAGTTGGTGGAGACCGATTTGTCGAGCCTGGCTCCAAACATTGCGCCGCGTGCTGACTTCTCGCTGGAAGCGGGCTTGCAGGCCAATGTCAAGAACAATGAGCAGCGCCTGATCCAGGCCGCGCTTGAGACAACCGAGAGCCGCAACGATGCGGCCAAGATGCTAGGCATCAGTCCCCGCACGCTGCGCTACAAAATGGCCAAGTTCCGGAGTTACTCCCAGGGCTTGGCGACTTCAACCTGAAGGTGAACCATGATTGAAAAAGCCACTTCGAACGCCAACATCGCGTCCATGTTGCAGACGCTCAAGGCGCACCAACTCAAAGCTTCCGGTGTGGGTTTTGACAATCCGTTTGAAGCCGCCCCTGAAAAGAGCAGTTTTGGTGACGCGATCCGTCAGGCCGTGGGCCAGACCAATGCCGCGCAGATGGATGCCCAAAACACATCGCAGGCATTTGAGCGTGGCGACGGGATTCCCCTGACCGACGTGGTGATGAAGATGCAAAAGGCATCGCTTTCGTTTGAGGCCACGCTGCAAGTGCGCAACAAGGTTCTCAAGGCCTACGAAGAAGTTTTGAATATGCCGGTTTGAGGCTGACGCATAAGGAATACCGACATGGCTACCGCAAGCGCTACGATACCGACCCCCAACTTTGCCGCCCCTGCAGGCCGGTCTGCGCCATTGGCCACCAGCGCCGGTGCCATGCAACCCGTGCAGACCGGGATGCCCAGCGCAGCCGATTTGAGCCCCATGCATGGGGCTGCAATGCCTGCACCCGACACCGGGCCCATGGGAGCGGTCAGGCAAATTCTCAATCAGCCCGCCGTCAAGAAGTCGCTGCCGATGATGGTGATTGCGCTGGCCTTGCTGGCGTTTGCCCTGGTCTATACCCTGATGACCGCACCCGGTTACCGCCCGATTCTCTCGGGGGTGAGCGAGTCCGACCAGCAGGCTGCGTTTGAAGCGCTCAAGGGTGCCGAATTCAAACCGGTGATTGACACCGCCAACGGCCAGATCACTGTGCCGGCCAGTCGTTATCACGAGGCGCGGCTGTTCCTGGCGTCCAAGGGCTTGCCCAAGACCGCGCAAGCGGGCATGGATTCGCTTAAGGACCAGTCGGCCATGACCACCAGCCAGTTCATGGAGCAGGTGCGCTACAACGCCGCCATGGAGCAGGAACTCGCGCGCAGCATTACCCAGATTGACTCCATCCAGACGGCGCGGGTGCACCTGGCCATCAGCAAGCCCTCGGTCTTCGTGCGTGACCGCACGCCGCCCAAGGCATCGGTTGTGGTGACGCCCTTTGCTGGCCGCTCGGTCAGCCCGTCGCAAGTGCAGGCGCTGATTCACCTGGTGGCGTCGAGCGTGCCCATGCTCACACCCGAGAACGTCACGGTGGTAGACAACAACGGCAAGATGATTACTGAGTTGGCGTCGGATTCGGCCAGCGGCCTGACCGCCGGGCAATCCAAGCACAAGCAAAACCTGGAAGACCTCTATCGCCAGCGCATCATCCAGATTCTGGCCCCCATCGTGGGCGAGGCCAATGTGCGCTCCCAGGTCAATATGACGCTGGACTTCAGCCAGACCGAGACCACGGTGGAAGACTTTGACACCCGCGACAAGGGCCCCAAGACCCGCTCCGAAGTGGTCAGTGAAGACCGCAACAACTCCAAGGAGGCAGGCGGCGTGCCCGGAACGCTTTCCAATACCGCCCCGGCCACTCCCACCACCACGCTCAGCACCGCAACCAACCAAAACAAGGCGGTGGACAGCAACTCTACGGTGAATGCACGTGCCACCCGCAATTACGAACTCGATCGCTCGGTGCGCCATACCAAGGGCGCTACCGGCATTGTGGAGCGCATGAGCGTTGCGGTGGTGGTCAATGAACGTGCCCCCATACCGCAACCCAAGACCGACAAGGGTGAGGCTGTGGACCCCAAGCCGAATCCCTTCACCGAGCAGGAAATTCAGCGCATGCAGGAATTGGTGCGCGGCGTGGTCGGCTTCAATGAAGAGCGCAAGGACGTGGTATCGGTGATACAGGCCCACTTTGAAACTGAACCGGTGGTTGACCTGAGCGTGCCCTGGTACAAGGATGAAGAAGTGGTCAAGGGCATCAAGAGCGCCTTGCTGGGTTTGGTGTTTGTGGCGTTCCTGCTGCTGATTGTGCGTCCGGTGGTGTTGCACATGATGAACCGCGACAAGGAAGCTGCACAAGAAGCGGCCACTATGCAACTTGCCAACGAGCAGGCCGCTGCCGCACTGGCACTGGGCGACGAGTCCGGCTCGGGTGCTGCGGGCGCTGGTTTTGGGGCAGAGGGTGCCGATGGCGAGCCAGCGGAAACGCTGGAGCAGATGAAGGCAAAGCTCAAACCCAAGAAGTCCAATATTTCGATGGAGATGCTCGACACTGCCAATACCTACGACGACAAGGTGGCGCTGGTGCGCATGATCGTCGCAGAAGACTCGGCCCGCGTCGCCAATGTTCTCAAGGGCATGATCAAGAGTGCCTGACCCGATGGAGTAAGCACAATGGCAGACAACGACAAATTGGAAGTTCTCGAAGTTGATGCGAGCAATGAGCTCGCTAATATGACGAGCACCGAGCGCGCAGCGGTGTTGATGCTGCTGCTGGGCGAGCAGCAGGCGGCGGACATCATTCGCTACCTCAATCCCAAAGAAGTGCAGGCGCTGGGGGCCTCTATGGTGGCGGTGTCAGACCTGTCGCAAGAAGCGGTGAACGCGGTGCTCGACGAATTTGTCACCACCATCAAGCGCCAGACCAACCTGGGGTTGGGCACCACCGACTATGTGGAAAAAGTGCTCAAGCGTGCGCTGGGTGACGACAAGGCCGCCTCGGTGCTGGGCCGCATCACCCCGGGACATGGCAGCAAGGGCCTGGAAATTCTGAGCTGGATGGACGCGCGTTCGATTGCCGACATGATTCAAGGCGAGCATCCGCAGGTGGTGGCCATCATCTTGTCAGTGCTGGAGCACGAGGTAGCGGCCGATGTGTTGATCTTCCTGCCGGCGGACACGCGTGCCGAGGTGATGCAGCGCGTGGCCATGCTCGAGACGGTGCAGCCTTCGGCGATGGAAGAGCTCGAATCCATCATGAAGAAACAGTTCTCCAACAATTCATCGGCTAAGTCATCGAGCTTTGGCGGCATCAAGGCCGCGGCCAAGATCATGAACCTGACCAAGTCCGAGTTGGAGGCCGCTGTCATGAAGAGCCTGGGGGCCATGGACGCCGACCTGACCCAGAAGATTCAGGACAACATGTTCACGTTCGAGAACCTGACCGGTGTGGACAACAAGGGCATCCAGGTGCTCATGCGCAACGTGGAACCCGACATGATGATGAGCGCGCTCAAGGGTGCCAATGAAGAAGTCAAAGAGAAATTCCTGGGCAATATGTCCGAGCGCGCACGCGGCATGTTCAAGGACGACATGGAAGCCAAGGGGCCGATGCGTCTGGCCGACGTGGAAGCAGCGCAGAAGACCATCATGCGCATCGCACGCAAGCTCTCGGACGCGGGCGAACTGGTTTTAGGTGGTGGCGCCGACTATGTCTGAGGCCGCCTCGTCACGCATGCCCAAAGCGCGACCAGCGCGTGTCTGGCAGCCTTCGGAGTTGGCGCGCTCGTCGGTACTCGTTGGCTTTGCGGCACAACAGTGGGCGCGCGCAACGCCGCGAAGCTTCTGGCCGCAAGAGATTCCTACCATTTCGGCAGCCGCCACGGCAACTCAGCACGTTGTGCACGACGAGGTACTGGACGACGGTGGCGCAGAGGCGCCCCTGGCAACACCCGACCCCATCGACTTCGAGCCCGCACCCCCCATAAGTGCCGCCCTCAGCGACGAACTGTTGGAAAGCATCCGTTCCCAGGCCTACGCCCAGGGAGCTGCGGATTGCGAGGCGCGGCTAAAAGTCGAAATGGCTGGTGAACTGCTGGCTTTGCAGGAGCAGGACAAGTCGCTGCTCGCACCTCTGGAAGAAGCGCTCGCGCAACTCAAGCGCGAGCCGCAGCAATATTTTGAGCCCTTGAAGCGCCTGGCACTTCACTTGGCCGAGCAATTGGTGCTGGCCGAGCTGAGCCTGGATGGCAAGGCCATCGAGCGCGTCGTGCAGCGCTGCGTGGACGACTTGGCATCGCTCGATGACTCGATGATTCTGGTCGAACTCAACCCGACCGACTTGCCTCGGCTGGAGGCGTTGCGTGAGCGCCTGGGCCTGAACCGGTCGCAGCCTCTCAAACTCAAGGCCAATGCAAGCCTGCTACCAGGCAGTGCCCGCGCCAGCGCCAATGACGCGATGGTGCAGGATTTGATTGAACATCGGCTGAGCCAATTGGCGCGTGCGCTAAGCGTTGACGAGGTGCGCTGGAAGGCGTCTTCGGCGCTCGACGCAAAGCGGCTCGCAGCCGAGCACATTGCGGATACGCGCGCCGTCGAGGATGCATTGCCCCGCATGGCAGCCGCGCCAGCGCAGGTCGAGCACAACTTCCTCGACGAAGAGCCTGCTCAGGACCTGGACGATGTCTGAACTCGATTTCGCAGAAGAAGTTGATCAGCTGGTTGCCCACGTGCGCGCCAGTGCGCCCGCGCGCAGCGGCACACTGGTGCGACTGGTGGGCCTGCGCCTGGAGGCGCGCGGCATCATGGCACCGATTGGATCGTGTTGCGAGGTGCTGGGCCAGTCGGGCCAACGTATTGAGGCCGAGGTGGTGGGGTTTAGCGACAAGACGCTGTACCTGATGCCGTTTTCCGAACCCACCGGCATCGGGCCGGGTGCCCTGGTGCGGGTTTTAAGCCACTCCGGCTACGCCAATGTGGGGCCGGAGCTACTCGGGCGGGTGATCGACGGGCGTGGCGAGCCACTGGACGGAAAACCCAAGCCGCAGTGCAGTACCCGCTTGGGCTGGGGCGGCCTGCCGGTCAACCCGATGGAGCGCGGCCCGATTGACCGCATTCTGGATGTGGGTGTCAAGGCCATCAATGGATTGTTGACACTCGGGCGCGGTCAGCGTGTCGGCTTGATAGCTGGTTCGGGCGTGGGCAAGAGCGTGCTGCTGGGCATGCTGACGCGCTTTACCAAGGCAGATGTGGTGGTGATCGGTCTGGTGGGCGAGCGTGGCCGCGAGGTGCAGGCTTTCATCTCCGAGTCGCTTGGTCCCGAGGGGTTGGCCAAGTCGGTGGTAGTGGCAGCCCCCGCCAATGTGTCGCCCGTGCTGCGCCTCAAGGCGGCGCAGCTGGCGCACATTGTGGCCGAGTATTACCGCGACCAGGGCCTTGATGTGTTGCTGCTCGTAGACAGTCTTACGCGCGTGGCCCATGCGCAGCGTGAAATCGGTCTGGCCATTGGCGAACCACCCACAGCCAAGGGCTACCCGCCATCGGTGTTTGCGCTGCTGCCAAGTTTGATCGAGCGCTGCGGCGTGGGACGCCACGGCTTTGGCTCAATCACCGCCATCTATACCGTGCTGGCCGAAGGGGACGATGCCAGTGACCCGATTGTGGACATCGCACGCGCGTCGCTGGACGGGCAAGTGATGCTGTCGCGCAAACTGGCCGACGCTGCGCATTACCCGGCGATTGACCTGGTGGGCTCGATCTCGCGCGTGATGCAGGACCTGCTGGCACCGGAGGACCTCAAACTGGCCAACCGATTCAGGCGACTGTGGTCGCTCTTCCAGCAAAACAGCGACCTGATCCAGGTGGGTGCCTACCAGGCAGGCTCGAATGCCGAGATAGACCTGGCGATTGAATTGCGCGTGGCCATGGAGCACTTTTTGCGGCAAGATATGCACATGGGCGAAGACGAATCTACCGCGCGCCTGGAAATCAGGCACCTGCTGCAGAGTTGATGGGTATGCAATGCAATGAACCACTGACAGCAAAGGAGTTCATGTGAAGCCGCGACAGTGTTGGTCCATCATGGTGGACAAGGCCGACCGCAAACTGGCCCAGATTCAATCCGAAATGGTGCGTGCAAGAAAGCTGCTGGATACGCTGGAGGCCAGTCAAAGCCGCTTGCTGGTCTTGTACGAGGAGTACCGCGTGCGTGTCAATAGCGCTGAGTCGATGTCGCATGGCATGCAGGACGCCCTCAACCACCGGCAATTCATGGCGCAGTTGGTTGCCTTGTCGGAGCGCGTGGCGCAGGATATCGCGCGCGCCAACTATTCAATTGCGGGGCTGAGCCAGCAGATGACCCAAGCCGAATGCGAGCGCCTCAAGATGAAGACGCTCGACGAGAAGGAGCAGCTTGCGTTTGCGACCCACGTGCGCAAGCACGAGCAGCGCAGCATGGACGAGTTGGGGGTGAGTCAGTTCAACCGGATCGGCTTGTCATGAACCTGTCGGGCGGCATCTTCTGGCATGGGCGGGCGTGGCGCTCACAAGCCGCGTGGCACCAGACCTGTACAGAGATTGCAACTGCCTTGGCAGGCTGCGAGCACGCGTCGTCTGAACTGCTGTTGATTGGTGCGAGTGCAGGCTGGATGATGTCTTCAAACTGGCTGCAGGGCTTTGCCAAAGTGGATACCTGGGATATTGACCCGCTGGCGGCACCGCTGTTTCGTTGGCGCCACGGTGCCGCGCTCAATGCCAGCGACTGCGCGTTGACGTGCCATCGCTCGGACGCGTTTGCCAACCTGGAGCAACTGCTGCAGGACCGGCCGAACGCCTGCATATTCTTTGACAATGTGTTGGGCCAATACCGCTTTCATTGCGCCGACCCGGACCAGGCCAGCGAAAACATAGCGCACTTGGTGCGTCGCCTGCGTGGGCGCGAGTGGGGCAGCCTGCACGAGGTCTATTCCGGCCCGGTGGAGCGCCCCCGCGGCCAGCACCGTTTGCCGGCAATGCAGCGGCGCGTGCAGGGCACGTCCGATAGCGCCGCGTTGGACCAGCACTGGTTTGAAGAGTTGGGTGCAACCGGCGAGTGGCTGGACCATCTGACTTCGTCGGTGTTTCCCGAAGCTACCCTGGTGCATCACATCGCCTGGCCGTTCAAGCCCGACACCTGCCATTGGTTGCAGTTGGGTTGGGTGCGGCATTAAAGGAGCAACCCAAGTGCCAATCTTCATCCGCCTGAGTCACGCCCTGTTGTTGGGGGTGTTGGCCGTGCTTGGCGCTTGCGGCGGCACGGTTTCGGGGACGGGGACGTCTGTTTCCGAAGTCAAACTCCCCGATGGTGCCGTCACTGTGCCCCCAACTCCAGGCCCGACCCAACTGATGGGCGTCTATAGCGTTACTGCAGGAACGCAGGAGTTGCTCAGTATCGCTACGCCATCGCATGAATGGTATGCGCTGTACTTTGAAAATCCAGTGTCTGCCACGCCGTCGATTTTTTCCGGAACGGTCACGTTGGGAGCAGGCGGAGCGGCGACGATTGACACCCTGCGTGCCTTTCAGGTTGCCAAGAGCCCGGCGCCCTTGGTCGGCAAAGCGAATATTCTTGGTGCCACGCTCTCCAGCTACAACTTTACCGCCAGCGCAATTACATCGGCGGCCAATAACACCTTGAGTTTTACCTCCAATGCTTTGGATGCGGCCACCTACAACCTGAGCAACTTTGCCGGCTACGGCGACGTGCAGGGCACACCGTCTTGGCAGGGTACCTGGTATGACGGCATTACCTCCAACCAGACAACCCTTCGGCTTACCCCAACAGGAACGGTTACCAGTGTGACCTCTCTGAACTATTGCGATCTGACCAGTTTGGCGCTCCAACCGCTTGTTAGCGCCAATATGTTCAAGGTGACACTGCACATACCCATCAGTGGCGTGGGCGGCATTTGCTTGCGCACCAAGGACCGTCCCAATGGAGTCGATTTCAATGGGATAGCGGTGATCTACAAGTCTGGTTTGACAGGAAAGTCGTGGCGTATGGACCTGATTGCCGTCGACAGTTCCGGCAGTGGTATCTCTTTCAGGGGAGACCGCTGACCATGTGCGGCGTAAGGGCGCCTTGCGGGCAGTTTGCTCAAGTTTGCCCGGCTCATGCCGAGTTTTCAACAACGTGCATTGTGTTTAGCAATGCGATGACTCCGAGAAAGTCGATATGAAAAGAACCATTGCCGAAGTTGTACTAGTGCTGGCCCTGATTTGCGCCGGCTTTTTTGGCTGGCAAAACCTGCAAAAGGGAAACCAGGCCCATGCAGCCTTGACCGAAATGGAGACGGCGAGCAAGGCGCACGAGGACTTGCTCAAGGAATCCGAGAAAAAGGTCAAGGCCGCAGGAGAAGCACTGGCCGCAGTCAACGAAGAGGTCGTGCCGCTCAAAGCCAAAGCCCTGGAGCTTGACGCCGTCAAGGCTGCCGTGGCCAATGGCCCGCTACTGCAGGACGTGGAAGGTCTGTACAAGCAGCAAAAGGTGTTGTCGGTCGAGCGTCAACTCGGGCTGGGTGCCCTGCGCATGCTGACCAAGGGCAGTTCTGACCCCGGCGTGGCCGAGGCGTTCCAGAAAGCCTTGCAGTTGTCCGACTGGAGCGGTCGCAAGAACACAATTTGCGCCGCCCAGATCGGCCTGGCTGCGACCGGCGAAAAAGTCAAGGTGATGTCGGAGTGCGCCATTCAGCCAGAGGTTGCGGCGGCTGACTCTGGGCACGGCGAACCGCCCGCTGCGGGCGGCCACGGTGACGCCAAGGCCAAAGAGCATGGTGCCGACAAGAAAGACGCCCACGCTGCGCCGCATTGGGGTTATGAAGGTGCCATGGGGCCAGAGCGCTGGGGTAGCCAGTTCCCGACGTGCGGCAACGGCAAGTCGCAAGCACCGCTGAACATCCGTGGCCCGTTTGTCAAAGGGCGCATCGGTGTAGCGCCCGACTACAAGGCCGGGCCGCTGCGCCTGCTCAACAACGGGCATACGATTCAGGTCAATGTGCCTGCGGGCAGCAAGCTGCGCATCGATGGTATTGCGTATGACTTGTTGCAATTCCACTTTCACCGCCCCAGCGAAGAGCAGATTGACGGCAAGCCGATGGAGATGGTGGTGCACTTTGTGCACAAGAGCGCCGAAGGAAAATTGGCGGTGCTGGGGGTGCTGCTGAAAGAGGGCAACGAGAATCCAGGCATCAAGACGCTGTGGACCCATGCGCCTGCAGCCGAGGGGCCAGAGGTGGCACCCGATGAAGTGGTGTTCAACCCCGCCAACTTGCTGCCCAAGGAACTGCAGTACTTCAGCTACGAGGGGTCACTTACCACGCCTCCGTGTACCGAGGGGGTGCGCTTCTTCATTCTCAAGACGCAAGTGAACATTTCACGCGAGCAGATCAACAACTTCCCGTTCCGGCGCAATGCCCGCCCGGTCCAACCCTTGAATGATCGGGTGATTACCGAAGGCTGATTCCGACAAAGGTCTACGCTTTTCTATTTGTAGCGAAAGAGCCGTCGGCAGTTGGCGGCTTCGTCGGCCATCTTGATGTGGTCGCAGTAGGCAACTTGGCCGGTCAACTCCGCCATGCACAGGTGCAGCAGGGCGTCCTTTGCGATCTTGGCGCAGTACGATTCCTGGCCTTTGGCGATTGCCAGGCAATAGTTCTTGTTGTCGAAATCCTTGATCTTGTAGCAGTGACCATCGTCTGCCCAAGCAAATTGGGGCAGTAGCAAAAGTAGCATCAGGTATTTCATGGGGTTCCTTTCGAGTGCATAGGATTACTTTGGGGCAGTGTCCGCTGCGCCAGTTGCGTGCGAAGACCCAGCCACCGCCTGGGAGAGGGCGTGATTGGCGCGATCGGTGACGTCGGCGACCGACTCCAAGCCGTGCATCAAGGCGATGCCGACTTGAATGCGGCAAAAATGCTGCACGTCGTTGATCAGCATCGGGTGTTCGACGGTTTCACGCAGATTCCCTTCAAGTTGCTCTGCCAGCAGGCTGGCTTGCTTTTGCACGGAATGCAGGCGCGGCATGATCACGGCGTATTGGCAGGAGTCCAGTCGCGCCAGGGTGTTGGGTGGGCGTACAACGGCGTGGAAGCGGTGGGCAATTTCCATTGCCAGCATATCGCTGCAGCGCAGGCTGGGGGGGGCGTTAAGCGGGTTCAATGCATCCAGGCGAACAAACAGTACGGCCCCGTAGACGCCATCGTTTGCAGCGCTGGCAAGTTCCTTTTGCAGTGTGCTCTCAAACAAGTAGGTGTTGGGCAGGTTGGTAAGGCCGTCGTAGTACGACATGCGTTCGATCTTGGCCTCGGCCTGGCGCACCGCGGTGAGGTCGGTGTGGGTGCCAATCATGCGCAGTGCCTTGCCATCGCCACCTCTGCTGACAACGGTTCCGCGACTCAAAATCCAGCGGTAGCTTCCATCCTTGCATTGCATGCGAAATTCAGCGCGGAAGGTGGCGGTTTCGCCGTTGCGACTGGCCTGATCGGCTGAAAGGACCCGTTGGCGGTCGTCTGGATGGAGCAGGTTGCCCCAGGTTTCGTAGCGTCCAGCGATCTCGGTTTTTTCATAGCCCAGCATCTCGACCCAGCGGTCGGAGAAGTTGACTTCACCGGTTTGCACGTTGTAGTCCCACACGCCGTCGCCCGAGCCCTCGATGGCGCGGCGCCACAGAAACTCTTTCTTTTCCAATTCCGTCTGGTTTTGCTCCAGGGCTTCCAGCAGGGCAATCTTCTGGCTCAGGCCACTTTTGAGTTCTGTTCGCGCCTGCTGCTCAATCAGCACTTGCTCCTCACGCAAGCGTGCGTGTTGTTGTTCCAGTTGGAGATGAAGTTCGCCTAGCCTGCGTAAACGCAAGGTCAAGGCAATCTGGAAAATCAGAATCGCCAAAACGTAGGCAGCTTGCTGCAAGGTTCCGCCCGAGAGCCCGCCCGGAACCAGGCCCAGCACAATCAGCACGGCATTCATTCCGCCCAAAAGGAACAGTGTCATGCCCAGGCTGACGTAGCGCGTCTCGGGCTCGTCGGCATGCCAATTTTTGATCGACCGAATGAGCACGACCACTGCGGCCAGGAACGAAAAAGCCAGAGTGAACTGCCTGGCATCCGTGAAGTAATCGGTGAAGACAAACACCATCATCACCAAAGGCACTACGACCTGAAGGCGGTACAGCGCAAAGAGAAATTTTTCTGCGCGCGTGATCTCCAGCACGTGCCGCAAAAAAGGCGCGCTGGCGGAGAGGAAGAAGAACATGGTGCACCCGACCAGGTAATCGGCCGCCCTGGGCGCATCGGGTAGCAAATACTGGCTCATCAGCCCATCTTTGGCAAAGTTGCTCGCCAGGTTGGAGAAGATGAACAGGGCGAACCAGCCAAATGCCGGCTTGCGCAGTACCAGCCAGAGAATGATGTTGGTCAGCAGGGTAAACAGCATGAAGCCGTAGGAAATGCCAATCTTCAGGTAATCGGTAGCCTTGGCCACGGTGAAGTCATCGGGCTGCCATAACTGCAGCGTGGCCATCGAATTGCTGGTGGTTTGCAGGCGAAGGAAATAGGTGCTGCGCTGCTCATCGGCAGGCCCGAGCTTGAAGATGAAATTACGGAACTTTTCGGGCCGACTGCTAAAAGGCAGTCGGTCTCCCGCATGCTGCTGGCTAAACCCTGTGGCCGTGGGCTCAAAAAGTTGCAGGTCGTCGAGGTAGGCGGGTGCCACCTCCAGCCACCAGGGCGAAGCGGCAACTGGCAAGGTAAAGCGCAGCCAGTGCACTTTATGGGTGTAGCCGGCATTGAACACCCCCGCCAGTGGAACAAAACGCTGCTGCGCATCGGCGCTGCTGACACTGGCAATGGTTTCTGTACCGCTTGCGTCCACCAGCACAGCCAGATCGCGTACCGCAACCGGTTGAGCACTCGCCCACAGGGGTGTACCGATCGCGAGCAGTAGCAGTATGCGAGTGGCCATCGCTAAAACGATTCGCCACATTGCCGATTCACCTCGCATTGAAAACCTCATTTGCCTTCCGGTCGGCGTCTTGTGTCAACTTGAAAAACATCTGTGCTAAGCTGCCAACACCTCCGTGTACTGTAGCGTAATTTGCGGCCGCTAGCCAGTCTCATCAGAGACCACTGTGGCTTGGAAATCACGGTGCAAAGCGGTCAAATGTCCTAACGATTGAAGGTTGAAAATGGATGCTTTAGATACGACCGAGCTGATTGAAAGCAGCGCTGACAAGCAAAAGAACCGCACCGCCCTGACGATCTCGATCCTGGCGATGGTTCTGGCCATCACCAGCCTCGGGGGCTCCAATGCCGGTAAGGAGTCGACCCAGCAGAATATTCTTGCGTCCAACGCCTATGCGTTCTACCAGGCCAAGTCGATACGGCAAACGGCGCTCAAAATTGCCGCTGCGGACCTGGAACTGCAATTGGCGCGCGAACCCGCCATGCCCGCGCCGGTGAAAGAGTTGTACCAGAAGAAGATCGACGAGTACAAAAAGACGGTGGACCGCTACGAGTCCGAGCCCGAGACCAAAGAGGGTAAGAAGGAATTACTGGCCCGAGCGCGCGATCATGAGGCCGCCAGAGACTACGCCATGCGCCAGGATCCCTGGTTTGACTACGCCGAAGGCATGCTTCAGATTGCCATCGTGCTGCTATCGGTTTCCATTATTGGGACCATCCCGGCGCTGTTTTTCGCAGGCGGCGCGCTCGGGGCTGCTGGATTCTTGTGCATGGTCAATGGATTCCTGCTGCTGGTCTGACTAAGACTTGGCGGGCTTGCGTTTGGTGAGTTGCGCAATCAGCCTTGGTCTGAAGGGGCACGGAGGGCTCAGAGTTCGATATGGCCACCAATCTCGATGGCATGGTCAAACGGAATCTTGAAGTACTCGGTGGCACCTTGCATTGCCCGGTGCATGAAGATGAATGGGGCCAGGAACAAGGGCGACGAGTGTTTGGCAACCACCTTTTCTTTGCCCACGAAGAATGAAATCTCCATCAGGCTGAAGTGGAACTCACGCGCCCGCAGCAGCGCCACCGCGCGCATGACGTGCGGCTCCTCCATGAATCCGTAGCGCACCTGTACCGCGTGGAAATTGTGCGTGAGGTGCTCGATCTTCAGGCGCTCGTCGTCTTTGACATGCGGAACGTTCACCACCTGAAGGTTCATCAGAATCACGCGCTCATGCAGAACCTTGTTGTGCTTGAGGTTGTGCAGCAATGCCAGAGGCGCAATATTCTGGTGGGGCACCATGAAGATGGCGGTGCCCGCAACGCGGTGGGGTGAAGAAGAAGCAACGGTTTCCAGGAATTCTTTGAGCGCAACGGCTCCAGTCCAACGGGCCTTGAGCAAGCGTTCGCGGCCGTTGACCCAGGTCACCATCAGCAACAGGCACATGGCGGCCACCGCAACCGGAAGCCAGCCGCCTTCGAAAAACTTGAACAGATTGGTTCCCAGAAACAGCAGGTCAATCAGGAAAAGCAGGCCGAAGATCGGCAGAAACAACCATTTGTTCCAGCCTTTGATGAACACCATGAAGTACGCAGCCAGCAAGGTGTCGATTGCCATGGCCCCGGTGACGGAGATACCGTAGGCCGAGGCCAGATTTTCCGACGTCTTGAACCCGATCACCAGACCAGCCACACCCAAGAACAGGAAGATGTTGATTTTGGAGACGTAGACTTGGCCAATTTCGTCGGCCGACGTGTGCTTGATGCGCAGCCGTGGAATGTAGCCCAGTTGCACCGCCTGGTTGGCAATCGAGAACGCTCCCGAGATGACTGCTTGCGAGGCGATCACCGTGGCCATGAAGGCCAGAATCAGCAGCGGGATGAGGGCCCAGGAGGGTGCCAGGCGGTAGAACGGGTTATCCAGGGCGGTGGGGTCGCTGATCAAGAGCGCGCCCTGGCCAAAATAGTTCAGCAGCAGGGCCGGGAAAACAATGAACAGCCAGGCGCGCCGGATCGGCTGGAGTCCAAAATGCCCCATGTCGGCGTACAGCGCCTCGCCGCCGGTGACGGCCAGCACCACCGAGCCAAAAATGGCAATCGCCACGCCGGAGTGGTGGAACAGGAAGTTCAGTCCGGTCAGTGGGTTAAGGGCGTACAGAATGTCTGGGTTGCTCCAGACGTGGGTTGCCCCCAGTAGAGCCAACCCCAGGAACCAGATCACCATTACCGGCCCGAACACCTTGCCGATGCGGTCCGTGCCGAAGCGCTCGACGGCGAACAGTCCGGCAATCAGCGCCAGGGCGATGTACAGGATGTAGGGTTTGAGGTCGGCAGACAGCACGTTGAGGCCTTCCACGGCACTGAGCACCGAAATGGCCGGTGTGATCATGCTGTCGCCAAAGAACAGGGAAGCGCCCAGCGCACCAGCAACCATGGTGGCCCAGCGCGCGCCAGGGTGCTTGGCGGTGCGTTGCGACACCAGCGCCGTCAGGGCAAAGACGCCGCCTTCGCCGTTGTTGTCGGCGCGCATGATGATCAGCACGTATTTGATGGTGACCACCACAATCAGCGACCAGGCAATGAGCGACAGGATGCCGTACACGGCCTGGGCGATCTCGTTGCCGTCTTTGGCGCCGGTTGCCTCAATCGAGACCTTGAGCGCGTAGAGGGGCGAGGTGCCGATATCGCCAAACACCACGCCGATCGCACCCAGCATGAGTGTTCCCAGTCGGGTCGAAGAGTGTGCTTGGTGGTTTTCAGAGGACATGGGCTAAAGGGGAGTTGGGGCCAATCCAAGGATTCGACACGAGTCTGTGTTTCTGTAGTGCCCCCCGAATAGGCCGACTTTCGGCCCTTTGCGGCATCTTTTTTGCTTGGCCTTCTTGAAACTGGGCGGCTTGGCTCCAATTCGGTGAAGCGAGGCACGGCCTTGTCGTGACCGATAGAATCAATTCCATGGCAACCAACAATCCATTCAAACCGACACCCCCGCCACCACAGGTGCCGGACCGGGACGTGGGCGGGAGCGACTCTGTCGTGCTCGAGCGGCGCACGCAGCGCGTAGAGCCACCCCAGATGTACCAGGTGGTGATGCTCAACGATGACTACACACCCATGGAGTTTGTGGTGGTGGTGATCCAGGAGTTTTTTGGCAAGGACCTGGAGGCAGCCACGCAGATCATGCTGAAAATCCACCTGGATGGCAAAGGCGTCTGCGGCGTGTACTCCAAGGACATTGCCGCCACCAAGGTCGACCAGGTGCTGGATGCGGCCCACAAGGCCGGGCATCCGCTCAAGTGCATCAGTGAACCCGTGGACTTTTAGCGGGTTCGAAGTTTAAGTGAACAGGTATCCGGGAAACGGTTTACAGTTAATCATCAACGCAAGGCAAAAGGAAACCAGATGATTGCCCAAGAATTAGAAGTCAGCCTGCATATGGCGTTTGTGGAGGCACGCCAACAACGCCACGAGTTCATCACCGTGGAGCATTTGTTGCTTGCCTTGTTGGACAACCCCAGCGCGGCGGAAGTGTTGCGCGCCTGCGCGGCCAATATTGACGACTTGCGCAAGTCCCTGACCAACTTCATCAAGGACAACACGCCCCAAGTGGCCGGTGCCGACGATGTGGACACCCAGCCCACGCTGGGGTTTCAGCGCGTAATCCAGCGCGCCATCATGCACGTGCAGTCCACCGGAAGCGGCAAGAAGGAAGTCACAGGTGCCAATGTGCTGGTGGCCATTTTTGGCGAGAAGGATTCGCACGCCGTGTACTACCTGCACCAGCAGGGGGTTACGCGTCTGGACGTGGTCAACTTCATTGCCCACGGCATCAAGAAAAGCGACCCGCCCGAAGCCACCAAGGCCAGCGACAGTCCTGCCGAGGGCGAAGAGGGCGCAGGTGCCGAGAAGAACGACAAAGCCTCACCGCTGGAGCAGTTCACGCTCAACCTCAACCAACTCGCCAAGGATGGCAAGATCGATCCCCTGATCGGGCGCGAGTACGAAGTCGAGCGCGTGATCCAGATTCTGTGCCGGCGTCGCAAGAACAACCCGCTGCTCGTAGGTGAAGCAGGAGTGGGCAAGACCGCCATTGCCGAGGGTTTGGCCTGGAGAATCACGCAAAACGAAGTGCCCGATATCCTGGCCGAGGCGGTGGTTTATTCGCTCGACATGGGTGCTTTGCTGGCGGGTACCAAGTACCGGGGTGACTTTGAGCAGCGCCTCAAAGGCGTGCTCAAGTCGCTCAAGGACAAGCCCAACGCGGTGCTCTTCATTGACGAAATTCACACGCTCATCGGCGCGGGTGCGGCTTCGGGTGGAACGCTCGACGCGTCCAACCTGCTCAAGCCGGGCCTCAGTTCCGGGCAGCTCAAATGCATTGGTGCCACCACGTTCACGGAATACCGGGGCATTTTTGAGAAAGACGCAGCGCTGTCACGGCGCTTCCAGAAGGTCGATGTGGTAGAGCCCACGGTCGAGCAGACGGTGGAAATTCTCAAGGGGCTCAAGTCCCGGTTTGAAGAACACCACAACGTGAAGTACGCCCTGGCCGCCTTGCAGGCTGCGGCAGAACTAAGCGCCAAGTACATCAACGACCGGCATTTGCCCGACAAGGCGATTGACGTCATCGACGAGGCAGGCGCAGCGCAGCGCATTCTGCCTGCGAGCAAACGCAAGAAGACCATCAGCAAGACCGAGGTCGAAGAAATCGTGGCCAAGATTGCGCGTATTCCTCCGGCCAACGTCTCCAACGACGACCGCGGCAAGCTCAAGACGCTGGAGCGCGACCTCAAGAACGTCGTGTTCGGGCAGGACAAGGCGATTGACGTGCTGGCTTCGGCGGTGAAGATGGCGCGCTCGGGTCTGGGCAAGGGCGACAAGCCGATTGGCTCGTTCCTGTTCAGTGGCCCCACCGGCGTGGGCAAGACCGAGGCTGCCAAGCAACTCGCCTACATCATGGGTATCGAGCTGATCCGTTTTGACATGAGCGAGTACATGGAGCGCCATGCGGTAAGCCGCCTGATTGGCGCACCTCCGGGCTATGTCGGATTTGACCAGGGCGGCTTGTTGACCGAGGCCATCACCAAGAAGCCGCACGCCGTGCTGCTGCTCGATGAAATCGAAAAGGCGCACCCGGACATTTTCAACGTGCTGTTGCAGGTCATGGACCACGGCTCGCTGACCGACAACAATGGCCGAAAGGCCGACTTCCGCAACATCATCATCATCATGACGACCAACGCGGGTGCCGAGACCATGAACAAGGCCAGCATCGGCTTTACCAACCCGCGCCAGGCGGGCGACGAAATGGCTGACATCAAGCGCCTGTTTACGCCCGAGTTCCGTAACCGGCTCGACGCCACGGTCAGCTTCAAGGCGCTCGACGAGAACGTGATCCTGCGCGTGGTCGACAAGTTCTTGCTGCAGCTTGAAACCCAGCTTGCCGACAAGAAAGTGGACGTCACCTTTACCGACAAGCTGCGCAAACACCTGGGCAAGAAGGGTTTTGATCCGCTCATGGGTGCGCGCCCGATGCAGCGCCTGATTCAGGACACCATTCGCCGCGCCCTGGCCGACGAACTGCTGTTTGGCCGCCTGATCGACGGTGGCCGCCTGACGGTGGACATCGATGAAACCGACGAGTCCAAGACCGAGGTGCTGCTCGATATCCAACCGTTGCCCGAGAAGAAGGGCAGGTCCAAACCCGAAGAAGCCACGGCCGGTTAGGCCATCGCACGCAACGGGTGCAACTTTTCAAAGGTTGCGCCCATGCTATGTCCACCGGCTGAAAGCCAGCGGTGAACATCACCAGAGTCAGTATGTCCAAGTTCAAGTCAATCGTCGTCATTGTGGCGCTTGCGGTGTTGGCCGGTTGTGCTACCACGCCGCCTGAAGCCCCTCAACAACCCCAGGCTCCCAAGCAGGAAGTGCCCGAGACCCCGCCACCGGTGGTGGTGGTGCCCCCGCCAGTGCACATCAAGGTGCCACCGCGCGTCGGCCTTGCTCTGGGCGGCGGCGCGGCACGTGGTTTTGCCCACGTGGGCGTCATTCAGGTGCTCGAAGAAGCCGGCATTCGCGCCAACCTGGTGGCGGGTACTTCGGCGGGCAGCCTGGTCGCGGCCATTTATGCCAGTGGCAAGTCGGGTGCACAGTTGCAGTACGTGGCCGAGACCATGGAAGAGGCCGCCATCACCGACTGGACACTGCCGCTGTTCAATCGCGGCATGTTGCGTGGTGACGCCTTGGCCAAGTACGTCAATACCCAGGTGAGTTCGCGCCTGATAGAAAACATGCCGCTGCCGTTGGGCATTGTGGCCACCGACCTCAAGACTGGCCAGAGCATGCTGTTCCAGCGTGGCGACACCGGCACGGCGGTACGCGCTTCGAGCGCCGTTCCGGCCGTTTTTGAGCCAGTGCGCATATCAGGGCGCGAATACGTTGATGGCGGGCTGGTTTCCCCGGTGCCGGTACGCGCGGCGCGCCAGATGGGTGCCGAGGTGGTAATCGCTGTCGATATTTCCAGTGCGCCCGAAGGTAATCTCTCGGGTGGAACGCTCGACGTGCTATTGCAGACCTTCACCATCATGAGCAAAAGCATCAACACGCTTGAACTCAAGGACGCCGACGTGGTGATACGGCCCGCGCTCACCGGCGTGGCCAGTTCTGACTTTAGCTCCCGCAAACGCTCCATCGAGGCGGGGCGTCAAGCCATGCTGCTGGCGCTGCCGCAACTGCGCCAGGCAATTCTCGCCAAGACCCGGGAAAAAGAGGTTCCCGTTGCCCAGAGGTGAAAAAAAAGGCCCCGTCTTGCGACGAGGCCTTGAAGGGATCCCTGAACCTGTAGGTTTCGAAAGGACCCGAGGAGACAACCGGTACGGCGGGTTCCCTTTGGGAGACCCGCCTACATTGGGGTCGATTATTACAGGGTTTTCCCTTGGTCTCTAGAGTCGGTGCTCAAAAAGAGCACTGACCGCTATGGATTAACGCTTCTTGGAAGCTGCCTTGGTGGCGCTGGTAGCGGTGGCGGCAACGGCGTTGAAGTTGGCTTCGGCCACTTCAGTCGCTTGCTTGACAGCCTTTTGCACCGATTCCAGGGCGTTGTTGGCGGCAGCAACGGTGCTCTTCATCACGGCCACGGCGGCTTCGGAGCCGGCGGGAGCGTTCTTGGCAGCGCTGTCAACCAGACCCATGAACTTCTTCTGGGCGTCAGTTGCCTGACCTTCAAAGGCCTTGCTGAACTCAGCGCCGGTACCGGTAGCGATGTCATACAGATGACGGCTGTAGGCGGCGGTCTTTTCAGCCAGGGGTTGGAACAGGCCAGATTGCAGGGCCAGCAGTTCTTGCGCGTCTTTGACGCTCAGAACCGATTGGGTGTGGCTCGAAGCCTCAGCCAGGGCAGCCTTGGAAGCGGTCAGATTGAGTTCAACAATCTTCTCAACGCCTTCAAACGCCTTGCTGGTCAAGCCAAAAAGGGTTTCAATGTTTGCCTTGTGCGAAGCCATCACTTGTTCGGGGGTCAGCATAATTCATTCTCCAGTAGTTAGGTCAAGTTAAAAAAACAGATGCATGCGCCGTGACAAGGGACTTTGCCAGCTATGTTGCAGTGCAGCATGGTGCGAATTATAGGGTTTCTACCGACGTGTGCAAGCGATTTTTGCTGCAATGCAACAAATTAGAACGTTTTTTCTAAAACGTCGTACTTTCATCAATATTTCATCGCGGTGTGGCTGCGGGGCTGTGGGCGTTCAAGACTGGCAAAATAGGCCCATGCACGCCCCAACCCCTCAAAAACCGGAGCCCGAGGCCCGTCAGGCCTACCGGGTGTTTCGCTCGATTGCAACCCGCTGGATGGACAACGATGCCTATGGCCACGTCAATAACGTCGTGTACTACAGTTGGTTTGACACCGCCGTCAATGCCTACCTGATTGAGCAGGGCGCGCTTGACATCCACACCAGCGAAACCATTGGCCTGGTGGTGGAAACCGGTTGCAACTACTTTGCGCCGCTGGCGTTTCCGCAGGTGGTGGAGGTGGGCATCCGGGTGGCACGTCTGGGCAGTTCGAGCGTGCGCTACGAGGTGGGCGTGTTTGGCGACTCTGACCTGTGCGCCGCCAAAGGCCACTTCGTGCACGTGTATGTGGACGCGGCAAGCCGCCGTCCGGTGCCGCTGCCGACCAAGCTCAAGTCGGTGCTGGAACACCTGCTATGACCCGGTCGGCGGTTGCAGCCAAGAACTGGCCGGGGCCGCCATTGCCGGCGCTTGCGCGTAGGCTGGCCGGGGCGACTGCGCGGCCTGCATGAGTTTTTTCCTGATTCAGTGTCTCAATGGACTGGGTTACGCCACTACCCTGTTTTTGATGGCTGCGGGTCTGACGCTGATCTTTGGCGTCACCCGCATCGTCAACTTTGCCCATGGCAGTTTCTTCATGCTCGGCGCGCTGGTGGGTGGGCATTGGCTGGTGAATTGGTTTCCAAACTGGGGGGAGAGCGCCTGGCTGTACGCGGCTGCCATCGCCATTGGGGCTGCGTGTGCTGCACTTACGGGCGCGGCAACCGAATTTTTGCTGCTGCGCCGCCTCTATGGTGCCCCCGAGCTTTACCAACTGGTAGCCACGTTTGGCTTGAGCCTGGCGCTGCGCGACGCCATGCGCTGGGCCTTTGGGGTGCAGGAGGTATTTGCGCCGCGCTTTCCGGGCTTACGCGGCGCGATTGAAGTCGGGGGCGAGTTCTTCCCGCAGTACCAGGCGCTGTGCATTGTGCTGGGGCCACTGGTCTGGCTTGGCCTGCATCTGCTGCTCACGCGCACCGCGTTTGGCTCGCGCCTGCGCGCTGCCACGCAGGACCGCAGCATGCTCTCGGCGCTGGGGGTCAACCCCGCACCGCTGATGCTCGGTGCGGTGGTGCTGGGCTGTGCGCTGGCCGGGTTCGGCGGAGCCCTGCAACTGCCGCGTGAACCGGCCAATTTGCAAATGGACAGCAACGTGGTGGTGGAGACCTTTGTGGTGGTGGTGACCGGGGGGCTGGGCAGCATCAGTGGGGCGTTTTTTGCGGCGCTGCTGATTGGGCTGGTCCATGCTCTGGGCAGCAGCCTGTTTCCACAGGCGACGCTGGTGCTGGTGTTTCTGACCATGGCGCTGGTGCTGGCCGTGCGGCCTCAAGGGCTGCGCGGCAGGGCGCTGGATGTGCCAACGGTGGACACCGCACACCAGTTTCATGCTGCGCCTTTGGGCGCGCTGGGCATGGCGGCCTGTTACCTGGCTTGCGTGGCGCTGGCCGCACTGGCCTGGTGGGCTGGGGACTACTGGCAGTCGCTGTTTAGCGACGCGCTCATTTTGCTGCTGCTGGGTGTCAGCTTGCAGGCGATGATGGCACTGGGCGGTCTGGTCAGCTTTGGCCACGCCGCTTTTTTTGGACTGGGCGCTTATGGCGCTGCGCTGGTGCATCTGCACTGGGGCGCTGGTCTCTGGGGCGCGCTGGCCGCAGCCGTGGGTACGGCCAGCGTTGTGGCCTTTGTGTTGGGGCCGCTTCTGGTGCGCAGCGCCGGGGTTTATCTGGCCATGCTGTCGCTGGCCTTGGCCCAGGTGGTGTGGGCTACTGCGAGCCAGTGGGTCGAGTTGACCGGGGGGGACAACGGTTTGATCGGTCTGCGTCTGGTGCCGCAAGACGCGCGGCTGGGGTTCTATGGATTGCTGGTGGCACTCGCGTTGCTCGGTGTGGCAGCGCTGCGTCGGCTCAGCGGCTCCACGTTGGGCGCTGCGCTGCAGGCGGTGCGCGACGCGCCCCTGCGTTGCGCGGCCAGCGGACTGCCGATGCACACCATCAAGTACCGTGTCTATGTGGGTAGTGCAAGCCTGGCGGGCTTGGCGGGCGGCTTGTTTGCGGCGCACCAGGGCGCGGTGTTTCCGTCGGTGGCGTCGGTGTCCACGTCGCTCGACGCGTTGTTGGTGGTTCTGCTGGGAGGAGTGCACCAGCTTTGGGGTGCCGCAATGGGCACCGCCATTCTGGTGTTGGCCGGGTCGGAGCTGGGGCGCGGCTTTGACTACTGGCGCGGTGCGCTGGGCCTCTTGGTGATGCTGATCATGGTGCTGGCCCCTTCGGGGATGTTGGGCCTACGCTGGGGCGCAAACCGAGTGCAGAGCCGGGGGGCGCAGCCATGACGCTCAAGGTGCAGGGTTTGGAGAAGCACTTTGACGGCGTGCGCGCGGTCAGAGGCATTTCTTTCGCGGTGGTGCCGGGCGAGTGTGTTGCCTTGATCGGCCCCAACGGCGCGGGCAAATCCACCAGCTTTGCCTGCATTGCAGGCCAGCAACGCGCAAGTGCGGGCACGGTGCGCTGGAACGGCGAGCGCATTGACAGGTTGACGCCTGCACAGCGCTTGCAGCGCGGCATTGCCCGCACCTTCCAGGTGGCGCAGACCTTTGACGCCCTGAGCGTGTTGCACAACGTACAGCTATTGACCCAGTTGCCCCGGGGTATGGCGGCCTTTGACCGGCTGGCGGACGCAGACAGCGCACAGGCCATGGCGTTGCTCCAGCAGGTGGGGCTGGCAGCCTTGGCGCACAGCGATGCGCGCAGTTTGCCCTACGGTGCCAAGAAGCGGTTGGAACTGGCGATGGCGCTGGCGGGGCTGACGGGTACTGCAGGTGCGGCACCGGTCCCGGGCTTGTTGCTGCTGGACGAACCAGCAGCGGGCCTTTCGGCCGACGAGCGCGTGGAGTTGATGCAACTGGTGAAGTCGCTCACCCAGCCGCAAGGGGCGCGCGCCGGGCTGGCCGTGCTCTACACCGAGCACAACATGGATGCCGTTTTTGGTGTGGCCGACCGGGTCATGGTGCTGATCGACGGCGAAATTGCCGCCCACGGCACGCCCGGCGAGGTGGCGCGTGACACCACGGTGCGCCAGCGCTACCTGGGTAAGTGGTGGTCGGCGTCGCTGCTGGGCAGCGATCCGGATGGTGCGGACAATCCCGCCAGCACGGAGCAGCATGATGCTTGAGGTGAGCAATCTGTCGGCCTGGCATGGCGCGGCGCAAGCCCTGCACAACGTATCCCTCAGCGTGGCAGACCATGAGTTGGTGGTGTTGCAGGGGCTCAACGGGGCTGGCAAATCTACCTTGCTCCAGGCGGTGATGGGGCTGATTGCGCGCACCGAGGGCAGCATCCTTTTCCAGGGCCAAAGCCTTGCCAGGCTGCAACCTTTCGAGCGCGCACAGCGCGGCCTGGGCTACGTGCCCGAGGACCGCAGGTTGTTTACCGACCTGACGGTGCAGGAAAACCTGGACATTGGCGCACGCGCAGGGCAGGGCGGTACGCGCGGCAGCGTTGCACAGCGGCGTGAATGGGTGCTGCAATTGTTTCCGGCACTCAAGACCATGCTCGCACGCCGCGCCGCCCACATGAGTGGCGGCGAGCAGCAAATGCTCAGCATCGCGCGCACGCTGATGACCGGCCCGACCATGTTGCTGCTTGACGAGCCGTGCGAGGGCATTGCGCCGGTTCTGGTGGAAGCCATTCGCGACGCGTTGCTCGAACTGCGGACCAGCGGAATGGCGATGCTGGTGGCAGAGCAAAATGGCGTCCTGGGCGAGCGCGCCGACCGGGTCATTACACTGGTGGCTCAACCCAACCGCCATGCCGACCACTTTCGCGTTTGAACCATGATCATTACCAGCCTTCTGGATACCGACCTGTACAAGTTCACCATGATGCAAGTGGTGCTGCACCAGTTTCCGGGTGCGCAGGTGGAGTACCGCTTCAAATGCCGCAATGAAGGCATTGAACTGGCGTCGCACGTGCAGGAAATCCGCGAGGAGATCCGCGCGCTGTGCAGCCTGCACTTTCAGGAAAGCGAACTCAACTACCTGCGCTCGCTGCGTTTCATCAAGAGCGACTTTGTCGACTTTTTGGGGCTGTTCCGGCTCAACGAAAAATACATCACGGTCACGCCCTTGCTCACCGGCGAGATCGAGATCGTGATTGTGGGCCCCTGGCTGCACACCATCTTGTTCGAGATCCCGGTGCTGGCGATTGTCAACGAGGTCTACTTCCGCAACACCCAGACCGTGCCCGACTTTGTCGAAGGCCGTAAGCGCCTGGACGTGAAGATTGGCCAACTGCGCGCCGAAGGCCTGTCGGACCTGAAGATTGCCGACTACGGCACCCGCAGGCGCTTTTCGCGCGCCTGGCACGAAGAGGTGGTGCGTGTGCTCTCGGCACGCCTGGGCACGCACCAAAGCCCGGGGGCTGGCCGCGCAATGCCGGGGCAACTGGCGGGGTCGAGCAATGTGCAACTGGCCATGAAACTGGGCCTGACCCCCCTGGGCACCATGGCCCACGAGTACCTGCAGGCCTGCCAGGCGCTGGGGCCGCGCCTGCGCGACAGTCAGACCTATGCGTTTGAGTCGTGGGCGCGTGAGTACCGGGGCGACCTGGGTATTGCGCTCTCGGATGTGTATGGCATGAGCGCCTTCCTGCGCGACTTCGACATGTATTTTTGCAAGCTGTTTGACGGTGCGCGCCATGACAGTGGCGACCCGTTCGAATGGGGCGAGCGCATGCTGCACCACTATGCGCAGAACCGGGTCGACCCGCATACCAAGACACTGATCTTCAGCGACGGGTTGACCATTCCGCGAACCATCGAGCTCTACCAGCAGTTCCGTGGGCGCTGTCAGCTCGCGTTTGGCGTAGGCACCAACCTGACCAACGACCTGGGCTACGACCCGCTGCAAATCGTGATCAAGATGGTGCGATGCAACGGTCAACCGGTAGCCAAGCTGTCGGACACGCCGTCGAAGAATATGTGCGAAGACGAAAAATACCTGGCCTATCTGCGCCAGGTATTTGAAATCGCGGCGCCGGGCTGAGCCGTTTATTCGAGAGAGCAACTCCCATGCCCACGCAAAACTCCAAACCTGCTGTTCTGCTGACACGCGCCATTTTTCCGGAGATTGTCGAGCGCCTGCGCGCGCATTTCGAGGTCGAGTCCAATCCCGATGACGCGTCCTGGGACGCGGCTGAACTGGCGCGCCGTCTGCAGGGCAAGAGCGGGGTGTTTACCACTGGCGTGGAACGCATGGATGCGGCGTTGCTGGCCCAGTGTCCGACGCTCAAAATTTGCGCCAACATGACGGTGGGCTACAACAATTTTGATCTGGACGCCATGACCGCAGCGGGCGTGCTTGGCACCAATGCACCCGATGTGCTGACAGAAACCACCGCAGACTTTGGCTTTGCCCTGCTTCTGGCCACGGCGCGGCGCATCAGCGAGAGCGAGCGTTTTTTGCGCGCTGGCAGGTGGCAGCGTTGGAGCTACGACATGTTCTCTGGTGCCGAGGTGCACGGCACCACCCTTGGGATCATCGGCATGGGGCGCATTGGCCAGGCAATTGCGCGCCGCGGTGCGATGGGCTTTGGCATGCAGGTGGTGTACCACAACCGCTCACGCCTGGACGCGGCTGTTGAGGCCCGCTGCCAGGCGCGTTACGTAGGCAAGGAAGAATTGCTACGCTGTGCCGACCATGTGATGCTGGTGCTGCCGTATTCGAGCGCCGTACACCACACCATCGGTGCGGCCGAGTTGACGCTGATGAAGCCCAGCGCCACCCTGATCAATATTGCACGCGGCGGCATTGTGGACGATGCAGCGCTGGCCACTGCGCTGCGCACAAAGCGCATTGCCGCGGCCGGGCTCGACGTATACGAAGGCGAGCCCCGCGTGCATCCCGATTTGCTGGAGGTCCCCAACGTGGTGCTCACTCCGCATATCGCCAGCGCCACCCCCGGAACACGCCGCGCGATGGCCGATGTGGCGGTGGACAACCTGATCGGCTATCTGGTCCACGGCAAGGCGGTGACGCCGTTGAACAGCGCGGCATTGGAGGCATTGCGCCATGGTTGACGGTTGGCTGTGGCTGCTGCTGGCTCTGGCGCTGGGCAATCTGCTGGGGCTGGTGTGGCTGGTGCGCAAGCAGACAGCGCAGGCGCAAAGCCAGTTGGCGCTACAGGAATTGCAGCAGCTTCGCGCAGCAGTGCAGGCGGGTAACGAGCGGCTGGAGCGCGAGTTGCGCCGCGAGGTGACCGAGTCGGGACGCGCCGCGCGCCAGGAGGCCAGCCAGACCTTGGCCACCTTTCAGCAAACGCTCACCCAGCAGGGTGCCGAGGCCACACGCACGCAAAACACACAGATCGACGCCTTTGGCCAGCAACTTACGCTGCTGCAAAAAACCCTGTCGGACACGCTCACGCTGCAGTTGTCCAACCTGGGCGAATCCAACGCGCGGCGCATGGCCGAGGTGCGCCAGACGCTGGAGGCACAGTTGGCGCTTTTGCAGAGCAGCAACGCCGCCAAGCTCGACGAGATGCGCGCCACGGTGGACGAAAAATTGCAAAGCACCCTGGAGGCGCGCCTGGGCGAGAGCTTCAAGCAGGTGGCTGACCGGCTTGAGCAGGTGCACAAGGGCCTGGGCGAAATGCAGACCCTGGCGCAAGGCGTGGGTGACCTCAAACACCTGCTCAGCAACGTCAAGACGCGTGGCATGTACGGCGAAGCACAGTTGGCCAGTTTGCTGGAGCAGGTTTTTGTTCCCGACCAGTACGCGGCGCAAATTGCCACCCGCCCTGGCAGCAAGAACGTGGTCGATTTCGCCATCAAGTTGCCGGGCAAGTCCGACCAGGGCGAGCCATTGTGGCTGCCGATTGATTCCAAGTTTCCCAACGAGGATTACGCGCGCTTGCTCGACGCGCAAGGCCGCGCCGATGCTGCGGGGGCCGACGCCGCCGGCAAGGCGCTGGAGGCACGCATACGGCTGGAGGCGCGCTCGATTGCCGACAAGTACATTGAGCCCCCGTACACCACCGACTTTGCTATCCTGTTCCTGCCCACCGAAGGGCTGTACGCGGAAGTGCTGCGCCGCGCGGGCCTGATGGAGAGCTTGCAGCGCGACCACCGCATCACCCTGGCGGGCCCGACCACTTTGCTGGCCATGCTCAGTTCACTGCAGATGGGTTTCAGGACGCTGGCGCTGGAGAAGCGCTCCAGCGAAGTCTGGCAGGTACTCGGTGCCGTCAAGACCGAGTTCGGAAAGTTTGGCGACGTGCTGGCGCGGGTCAAGTCGCAGACCGAAACCGTGCTCAAGACCCTGGACAACGCCGAAGTGCGTAGCCGCGCCATGGGCCGGGCACTGAAAAAAGTGGAGGCTTTGCCCGACGCGCAGGCGCAGACGCTGATCGCATCCGACCAGGACTTTGACCGGGATCCGCCAGCAGCATGACTGGTGCCGGGGCCCCAAGCCGCGCTGATCAAAAGCGCTGGCACCATCTCTGGCCCCTGGCCAAACTGATTCTGGGCCACGTCTGTCTGCACGCCAGTATGGCAGCGCTGCGTCTGGCCGCACCCTTGTACGCCTTGCGCCAGGGGCAAAGCGCGCTGGCGGTGGGTGGCTTGCTGTCACTGTTTGCCTTGACCCAGGTGTTTTTGTCCATTCCCGCGGGGCGCTATGCCGACCGCCACGGGCTGCGCCGCCCGATCGGATGGGCGGTGGTTGTGGCCTGCCTGGGTGCTTCCAGTGCGGCGCTATTGCCCAATATGGTTACGCTGTGCATAGCTGCGCTGTGCCTGGGCGGCGCCACGGGCGTTAGCGGCATTGCGCTGCAGCGCCATGTGGGGCGTGTGGCGCGCGATGCCACCGAGCTCAAGCAAGCCTTCAGCCTGCTGTCTATCGGTCCGGCCCTGTCCAATTTTCTGGGGCCGGTGGCCGCCGGGTTGTTGATTGACTACGCCAGTGTTCCGCTGGGTGGTGTACCGGGTGACGCCGTCGGTTTTCGCGCGGCGTTTTTGCTCTCGGCCCTGTTGCCGCTATGCACATGGTTCTGGATACGCCATGCCAAGGAATTGCCCGTGTCCAAGCTCCCCCAGGGAAGCACCCGCGAGCAGGTGTTGCAGGTGCTGCGCATGGCGGCAATGCGCAGGCTCCTGCTGGTCAACTGGCTGCTATCTTCGTGCTGGGACGTGCACACCTTCGTCGTGCCCGTGCTGGGGCACGAGCGCCACTTCAGCGCCTCGGTGATCGGCACCATCCTGGGGGCGTTTGCGGTAGCAGCGGTAGCGGTGCGCGTGGTGCTGCCCACGCTGGCAGACCGCTTGCGCGAATGGGTGGTAATCACCTGCGCCATGCTCGGCACCGCGCTGCTGTTTGCGCTCTATCCGTTCATGCACTCGCCCTGGACCATGGGTTTGTGCTCGGTGCTGCTGGGTGTAACGCTGGGAACGGTGCAACCGATGATGATGAGCACCTTGCACCAGGTCACGCCCGAGCACCTGCACGGGCAGGCCATTGCGGTGCGTTTGATGGCCATCAACCTCTCCAGCGTGTGCATGCCCATGCTGTTTGGCTCGGCGGGCGCGCTGGTAGGCGTTTCGGTGGTGTTCTGGACCGTGGGTGCCCTGGTGGCGGCAGGCGCGCACACCGCCTGGCGGCTGCGCCCTTGAGCGCTTACTCGGTAGTGAGCTGGTAGAACGCGCGGATGATTTCCCAGGCTTCGTGCGGGTCGTCGGTGAACTTGAACAGGTTGAGGTCTTCGGCGGCAATTGCGCCTTCTTCCACCAGCACGTCAAAGTTGATCAGCCGCTTCCAGTAGTCCGTGCCAAACAGAATGATCGGCACCGGGCTTGCCTTCTGGGTTTGCACCAGGGTGATGACTTCAAATAGCTCGTCAAGCGTGCCAAAGCCGCCAGGAAAAGCCACCAGCGCCTTGGCGCGCATCATGAAGTGCATTTTGCGCATGGCGAAGTAATGAAACTTGAAGCTCAGCGCGGGCGTGACATAGGGGTTGGCGCGCTGTTCGTGCGGCAAGGTGATGTTCAGTCCCACGGTGGGCACGCCCATCTCGTGCGCGCCGCGGTTGGCAGCTTCCATGATGCCCGGGCCACCGCCAGTGCAAATAAAGATGCGTTCCTTGAGCGGCAACCGTGCACTGTGTCCGGCCACCAGACGGGCAAACAGCCGCGCCTGCTCGTAATACCCCGCATTGCGAACGTGCCGGTGGGCCACAGCAATCGCGCCGTTGTCGCCCTGCGCCTGGGCGTCGTCCAGCGACTTTTGTGCGGCTTGCGGCGACAGAAAACGTGCGCTGCCAAATACGACCACCGTGTTTTCCACCCCGTGCTCGCTTTGGTCCAGGTCGGGCTTGAGCATTTCGAGCTGGATGCGCACGCCGCGCGTTTCGCGGCGCATCAAGAACTCGGGATCGGAAAACGCCAGGCGGTAGGCGTTGGGCTGCAGGCGCACGCTGGCTTCGATGTCGGCCTGCAAATCGGCCCACACTTCGGCCAGCGCCTGTTCATTGGGTACGTGGGGCTTGTTCAATGGGAAGATCCTTCTCAGCAATTCCTTGGGAGGGTTGCAAGCCTACACCGAAATGAAAAAAGGCTCCACAGGGGAGCCTTTCGGGGTGGCAAGGGCGCTTAGACGCGCTTGCGGTATTCGCCGGTGCGGGTGTCGATTTCGACCTTGTCGCCCTGGGCCACAAAAATGGGTACGCCGACTTCAAAGCCAGTAGCAATCTTGGCGGGCTTGAGCACCTTGCCGGAGGTGTCGCCCTTAACGGCGGGTTCGGTCCAGGTGATCTCGCGCACCACGCTGGTGGGTAGTTCGACCGAAATGGCCTTGCCGTCGTAAAACACGACTTCAAGCTCCATGCCATCTTCGAGGTAGTTGAGCGTGTCGCCCATGTTTTCGGCTTCGACTTCGTACTGGTTGAACTCGCTGTCCATGCAAACGTACATCGGGTCGGCAAAGTAGGAGTAGGTGCAGTCCTTCTTGTCCAGGATGACCTGGTCCATCTTGTCGTCGGCCTTGAACACGACTTCGGTACCGAAGTTGGCAATCAGGCTCTTGAGCTTCATGCGCACGGTGGCAGAGTTGCGGCCGCCGCGGCTGTATTCGGTTTTTAGAACGACCATCGGGTCTTTGCCGTGCATGATGACGTTGCCGGCGCGGATTTCTTGAGCGATTTTCATGGTGAGTCAGGAACAGTGTCGCTGTTTGCTTGGGTAGGCCGCTCCATGCGGCGAAGGCTGATGCGACCGAATATTTTCGGCAAGTTCAGCAAAGCCTTGAATTTTAACGGTTTTTCGCGACAAATTGAACCAGCCGGGTGGTCAGATCGTCCATTTTCATCAGTCGGCTGCGGGCCGCCTGGACGTCTTGCGCCCAAACTGGCAAATCTTCCAGCGGCAAGCCTTCACCCATTTGTGGCGCACAGAACCCGTTCCAGAGCTGGTGGAAGCGGCGCAAGGACGCGCTGGCCCCCAGCATCTGCAGAAAAGCTTCGAGCTTGGCGTGGTGGGCGTCGTCGTGCTGGGGGTAAATCTGCCAGACCAGGGGCTTGCCAGCCCACAGGGCGCGTACCAGCGAATCTTCGCCGCGCACGAAATTGAGGTCGCACAGCCACAGCAAATGGTCAAAATTCCGCTGCGACATGGGTTCGAGCTGGGTAATTTGCAGCGTTTGGTAGCGCGCCCCTTGTGCCTGCAGCGCCGCCACGGCCTGTTGCGCGCGCCCTGGCGTGACCAGCAGGTGTACCGCCCGGTCGGCATGGTCGAGCTGCTGCAGCAGGCCGCCGAGCATAGCGGGCTCATAGCAGAACAGCGACACCAGCAATTCGCCCTGGTAGTCAACGCCCCGGTCGGCCAGCCAGGCGGTGCGCTGCTCGTCCGACGCAAACGCCTGTGCGCGGGCCAGCAGGCCGGGTTCGCGCAGCAGGCCGCCCGTGGCGGGTGTAAAGCCGGGGTAGAAAAAGTGCTTGGTCCAACCCTGCGCTGCGCCGTGCATTACCGGCGAGGGCAGTCCGTGGCAGCGTGCGACGTAATCCTCGGCGCTCAGGTATTCCAGGTTGATCCAGCACGGCCTTTGCGGACCCCCTGGCTGCCCCCGATCCACTTTGGCCGCGTGAAACGCAATGAATTCCGGCGCGATCTCGCAGCCAAAGCACTCCACCCAGACGTCGGCGCTCTCCAGGTGGGCAAGCGCCGAAGCGTCGCGTGAGCGCTCCCAATCCAATACCTCAACGCCGGGCCAGCGTTGCTCGAGCGCGCCCGGTGCCATCCAGCGCAGGGCGGCAGGTTCATCAACCCACAGGCGCACCGTGTGGCCGCGCGCGGCCAGGTCGGCGCTCAGGCGCCAGCTCACGCCCAGGTCGCCATGGTTGTCGATCACGCGGCAAAAAATGTCCCACTGCATGGCCGTGATTGTCCACCCGGCGCAGGCCGCACCCCCGGCGCAGGCCGCACAATAGCGCGTTATGTCTGCCACACATTCCGAACCCCTGCTGCACCAGGTGGCTGGGCTGCCACCTTTGCCCGGGGTGTACCGCTACTTTGATGCGGACGGTCAACTGCTCTACGTGGGCAAGGCCATCAACCTGAAGAAGCGGGTTTCGAGCTACTTCCAGAAAAACCACGGCGGAACCCGCATCGGCCACATGGTGAGCAAGATTGTTCGCCTGGAAACCACCGTGGTGCGCTCCGAGGCCGAAGCGCTGCTGCTGGAAAACAACCTGATCAAAACGCTCAACCCGAAGTACAACATCCTGTTTCGTGACGACAAGAGCTACCCCTACCTGAAGATGAGCGGGGTGAGCGGGCAAACCGGGCCTGCCGCCTTTACCCGCGTGTCGTATTACCGCGGTGCGGTGGAGAAGAAGCACCGTTACTTTGGCCCCTATCCCAGTGCCTGGGCGGTAAAAGAAGCCATTTTGCTGATGCAAAAGGTGTTTCGCCTGCGCACTTGCGAAGATTCGGTGTTCAGCAACCGCACCCGGCCCTGCCTGCTCTACCAGATCAAGCGCTGCTCCGCGCCCTGCGTGGGCCACATCTCGGCGCAGGGCTACGCCAGCGACGTGGCCAATGCTGAAAAGTTTTTGCGCGGCGACGCGCAGGATGTGATGCTCACGCTGGAGTCGCGCATGCTGGCGCACGCGGACAAGCTGGAGTTCGAACTGGCCGCCGAGTTGCGCAACCAGGTGGCGGCGCTCTCGGGCGTGCTACACCAGCAATCGATGGACAACGTGGAAGACCGTGACGTGGACATTCTGGCCGTCAAGGTGCAAGGCGGCAAGGCGTGCGTGAACCTGGCCATGGTGCGTGGCGGTCGCCACCTGGGCGACAGGCCCTACTTTCCGGTGCACGTGGACGACGCGCTGGGTGTCGAGGAAGAAGAGGGCGGCGAAGCCGACAAAAAATCGGTCGAGCTGCAGGTGCTTGAAGCCTTTTTGGCCCAGCACTATCTGCACGTGCCGATGCCTGCCACGCTGATTTTGAGCGAGAAAGTGGGCAAGCCTTTGCTGCAGGCGCTGTCGGCGCAGTTGGGGGTTAACGTCCACGCCGTGCACCAGCCGCGTGAGCACCGCAGGGCCTGGCTCGATATGGCGCAAACCAACGCTGGGCTGCAGTTGGCGCGCCTGCTGGCCGAAGAGGGCTCGCAAAGGGCGCGTACACGCGCGCTGGTGGAGGCGCTCGACTTGACGTTCGAGAATCTGGACGATGTGCGCATCGAGTGCTTTGACATCTCGCACACGGCAGGCGAGTCGGCACAAGGCTCGTGCGTGGTGTTTTGCAATCATGCGATGCAAAACGCGCAGTACCGGCGCTTCAATATCGAGGGCATCACGCCCGGGGACGACTACGCCGCCATGCGCCAGGTGTTGACGCGTCGCTATGGCAAGCTGGCTCAGGCCTGGAACGAGGCCAAGCGTGCAGGCCAGACACCGGTGGGTGCAGCGCGCATGCCCGACCTGGTGCTGGTGGACGGCGGCAAGGGGCAGGTGGGGGTGGCGCGCGAAGTGTTTGAAAGCCTGGGACTGGACCTGGCGCTGATTGTGGGGGTGGAAAAGGGTGAGGGCCGCCGCGTGGGCCTGGAAGAACTGGTGTTTGCCGATGGGCGCGAGAAGGTGTACTTGGGCAGCGACTCGGCCGCGCTGATGCTGGTGGCGCAGATTCGCGACGAGGCGCACCGCTTTGCCATCACCGGCATGCGCGCGCAACGCGCCAAGGTGCGCATGGGCGGGGGCAAGCTCGAAGAGATTGCGGGCATTGGCCCCAAGCGCCGCGCCAAATTGCTGCAGCGCTTTGGCGGGGTGCGCGGGGTTGCGCTGGCCAGTCTCGAAGACCTCGCCAGCGTGGATGGAATTTCGCACGAACTGGCCGAAGAAATCTACCGGGCTTTGCACTAGGCATGCCACAATTGCGCCATGTTCACCACCATTCCCACCATCATGACCTGGACGCGGATTTTCGCGATCCCGCTGATTGTGGGAGTGTTCTATCTGCCCGATTTCATGGCGTCACAGCCCGAGAAAAACTTCATCGCGACGGTAATGTTTGTGGTGTTTGCCCTGACGGATTGGCTCGACGGCTACCTGGCGCGCAAGCTCAACCAGACCTCGTCGTTTGGGGCCTTTCTTGATCCGGTGGCCGACAAGTTTCTGGTGTGCGCGTGTGTGCTGGTGCTGGTGCACCTGCAGCGCACCGACGTGTTTGTGGCGTTGATCATCATCGGGCGCGAAATTGCGATTTCTGCGCTGCGTGAGTGGATGGCGCAGATTGGTGCCTCCAAGAGCGTGGCAGTTCACATGATCGGCAAGCTCAAGACCGTGGTGCAGATGGTGGCGATCCCGTTCCTGCTGTTCGACGGGTGGCTGTTTGGCATGATCGATACCCATCTGTGGGGCGCATGGCTGATCTGGATTGCCGCTGTGCTGACGGTCTGGTCGATGGTGTACTACCTGCAAAAGGCGGTGCCCGAGATTCGTGCCCGGGTGCGCTGACCGAAAGCGACTAGAATCTGCCTCGCCACGCGCAGAGCAGGCTTACAAAACGACGAGACAATTTAATCAACATTGCTTGCAAGAAAAAGGGGTTTTTGTGAATAAGACAGAATTGATTGAACACATCGCGAAGCACGCCGACATTTCCAAGGCAGCGGCAACGCGGGCGCTGGAGTCCACCATCAGCGCCGTCAAGACAACATTGAAAAAGGGCGGAACGGTTTCGCTGGTGGGATTTGGCACTTTTGGGGTCGGCAAACGTGCGGCGCGCACGGGTCGCAATCCCCGCACCGGCGCTGCGATTAAAATCAAGGCTGCAAAGGTTCCAAAGTTCCGTCCAGGCAAGGCATTGAAAGACGCCTTGAATTGATTTCAGGTTTAAGGTGGGGTGATTAGCTCAGTTGGTAGAGCGGCGCCCTTACAAGGCGTAGGTCGGCGGTTCGAGCCCGTCATCACCCACCACCTACCCGTCAAAGGCGAACATTGATGTTCGCCTTTTTTGTTTACTACTCGGAGAGTTAGCGCATGTTCGATTTTGTTCGCAAGCACACAAAGGTCATGATGTTCCTCATGTTCTTGCTGATCATTCCAGCCTTTGTGCTGGTAGGCGTTGACGGCTTTCGCCGCATTAACGCTGCGGGCGATGTGGTTGCCAAGGTCGGCAGCCACAGCATCGTCCAGGGTGAGTGGGATGCCGCGCACAAAAACGAAGTGGATCGCATGCGTCAGCAAATGCCCAATCTGGACGCCAAGATGCTCGACTCTGCGCCGGCCCGGTACAACACCCTCGAGCGCCTGGTGCGCGAGCGCGTACTGGCCGAGGCGGTGCAGGACGCGCACCTGACCACGTCCGACAACCGCCTGGCACGCGAACTGCAGCAAGACCCCACCATTGCATCCCTGCGCAAGCCCGACGGCTCGCTCGATGTCGAGCGCTACCGGCAATTTGCCGCCAGCCAGGGCGTGTCGCCCGAAGGTCTGGAGGCGCGGGTGCGCAACGCCTTGTCGGTGCGCCAGGTCGAAAGCGGCCTACAGGCAACCGCGTTTTCGCCCAAGTCGGTGGCCGACGTGGCCCTGAACGCATTCTTTGAGAAGCGCGAAGTGCAACTCACCCGCTTCAGCCCGTCCGATTACGCGAGCAAGGTCAACCCCACCGACGCCGACATCGACGCGTTTTACCTGGCCAATGCGGGTCTGTTCCAGGCACCCGAATCGGCCGACGTGGAATACCTGGCGCTCGACCTGGAATCGGTCAAGAAGTCCATCACCCTCAACGAGCAAGACCTCAAGGCCTACTACGAACAAAACGCAACGCGCCTGAGCGGCAAGGAAGAGCGCCGCGCCAGCCACATCCTGATCAACGCCCCCAAAACCGCCTCTGAAGCCGAACGCAAGAAGGCCCGCGAGCGCGCAGACGCAATTCTGGCGGAGGTGCGCAAGGCCCCAGACTCGTTTGCCGACAGCGCGCGTAAAAACTCGCAAGACCCCGGATCGGCCCCCAATGGTGGCGACCTCGATTTCTTTGGGCGCGGTGCCATGGTCAAGCCGTTTGAGGAAGCCGCTTTTGCCCTGAAGAAGGGCGAAATCAGCGCGGTGGTGGAGTCGGACTTTGGCTTCCACATCATCAAGGTCACCGACATCAAGGCCCCCAAACAACGCAGCTTTGAAGAACTGCGCGCCAGCATCGAAGCCGACCTCAAGACCCAGCAGGCGCAGCGCAAGTTTGCCGAAGTGGCAGAAACCTTCACCAATGGCGTGTACGAACAGTCTGACGCCCTCAAGCCCATTGCCGAGCGCCTGAAGCTTGACCTGAAGACCGCCAGCCACCTGCAGCGCACCCCCAACCCGTCGATCAAGGGTGTGGTGGCCAACCCGAAGTTTCTGGCTGCCATCTTTAGTGCCGACTCGGTGGAAAGGAAACGCAACACCGAGGCACTTGAACTTGGCGCAAACCAACTCGTTGCCGGGCGCATCACGCAGTACACACCCGCGCGTACGCTGGCGCTAAGCGAGGTCAAGGCCAATGTGCGTGAGCGCCTGATTGCCAGCCGCTCGACCGAAATGGCGCGCACCGAAGGCGCGGCCCAACTGGCCGCCTGGAAGGCTGCGGCCCCGGCCAAGCTGGCCGAGTCTGCCGTGGTGTCACGCGGCCCTGGGCAGAGCAAGAGCATCCAGGGCAGTCTGCAAAACGCCATCCTGCGCGCTGATCCCACCAGCCTGCCGGCATGGATTGGCGTCGATCTGGCCGAACAGGGCTACGCCGTGGTACGCATCAACAAGGTTCTGCCCCGCGATGCAGCCGAAGCCGCCACCGCCGCCCAGGAGCAACAACAACTCGCCCAGTGGGTCGCCAGCGCCGAGACCCAGGCCTACTACAACACCCTCAAGGATCGCTTCAAGGTACAAATGAAAGTCCAGCGCCCCTCAAAAGATGCGGCACCCGCCACAGAGTAGGCCGTAGCAGCCGCTATAATCCGTTCCTCGCGGTGGCTGTAGCTCAGTTGGTAGAGTCCAGGATTGTGATTCCTGTTGTCGTGGGTTCGAGCCCCATCAGCCACCCCATTTAATACCGCGCCATCGCTTATTGTGCTGCTATCATTTTTGATTGATACTGGCATTTAAGACAGTCGAAATTTCCCACCGTGGGAAATGGAAGCGCTAATTAGCATTCCTGAATACCTCTTTGTTCCGGTCATAAACGCGCGACGTTGTCTCTTTGTTGGCGTGCAGATCGGGCAATTCGCCGGTATTTCGTTTGTGCTTGCTGGCGTAAAAAGCGCGCAAATCGTGGAACGTAAACCGGGTTTCGCTGGTCAGGATTTTCTGCTTGATCGCTTCAAGTACGCAGCGCTGCCATAGGGTTTTGAAACCCCGGTCTGTGTATTGGGTATTGTTCCGACTCGGAAAGACGAATGAGCAATCCTGCTTCCTGATGGCCTGCAGCCGGTCCAGCAACGATTCAAGCGCAGGGCTTATGTTCACGACTTCGACAATCTGTTCGCGCTTTCTGCCGCGCTGCTTGGCGCGAATGGTGCGGATCACCCCGGCTTTTCGGTCAACCTGCGGCCAGGTCAAATGAAGGAACTCGCACTTTCTGTTTCCGGCCAGGCTTGCGTATTCTGCGGCCATGCCGACGATGCGGCGCTGCGGTGTCTGGACTGTCAGCCAGTCAAGATATTTCGCCAGCAATGTTTCTGCCGGCGCCTCGGTTCTGGCTTCCAACTGGTGAGGTTCTACCCCGATTGTTGAATTGACGGTACAAACCCCGAGTTTGATTCCATGGCCGAACAGATTGGAAAGCAGGGCTTTTTCGGTGTTGGCGCGTTTGGGTGATGCGGCGCGCTCGATATGCACGTAGCGCGCGACCATGGTGGCATCAATTCGGCTGATCTGCATCTTGCCGAACGTCTTTTCAATCTGCTTCCATGCCTGCCGATAATCGTCCTTGGAACTGTCCACCAGCTTTTTCCATCTGGTTGACGGAGTTTCGGCGTCGGTGTAGCGCTCCCAAACCCATTGGAGCGTACCTTGATCCTTGTTGTTGCCGAGCATGTCCAAGACCTTGCGGATTGCAATTACCCGGTCTTGACCAAGAGCTATCGGCTTTCCGCCGATAGGGTGGTAGCGGTAAGTGCAAGTCTTGCCGTCAGCCCATAGTCGGGCTTCCATTAGTG
>Ga0194053_10000257_pt1 | contig 40563 bp, 44 predicted proteins | sample SepL228m_MetaG_FD_161684 | JGI IMG/M metagenome (GOLD analysis project Ga0194053, IMG submission 161684) | Anoxic zone freshwater microbial communities from boreal shield lake in IISD Experimental Lakes Area, Ontario, Canada - Sep2016-L227-8m | ecosystem: Environmental > Aquatic > Freshwater >... | reverse complement strand
GGCAAGGGCGAAACTGGAGGAAATCAAACCCGGATGCACTCAGCCGAGGGGAAAAAAGAAGGCAAGCACATCGTAAAGCTATTTACGAGACACTACACTAGTGTGTTTAACCCGAAAACAGCGATTGAGAAATTCTTTCAGAATGGAAAGCCCGGCCTCGGACGCTTCGCGTCCTGCGTTGCAACCTCTACAAGAAACGCCGTTTTCGGGTTTAAGCCCAATACTGTTCACTTAGCACCAAGACGGGAGCGTGGGCGTCCCGCCCGCTTCTGTTCCGGGTTGCGGGCAAGATGCCCGCGCTCCTTTATGTTAACAGCATTGGGTTTAAGCCGAGTTTTCAGAAGATGGGCAACCAGGCGGCGAGGGCAGCCACTCGGTGGAGCAGCCGCTGCACAGAGTTTGCGGATGAACCCATTTTCTTGTTGTCATTTCCCGTTGGGAGGAGGTAGGGGTGACAAAGTCGTCCGAAACGAAACAAGGCAGCCGGGGTGCAACCCGACTGCCTTGCGCGGTGGGAACCGGCTCGCCGGTTCGGTGGACTGCCAGGGGCAGCCCGCAGGGTAAGATGAGCGGGAGCGAACGAATCAACTGATACTGCACCCGTCCGCCATTTGGTGCCTCCGGCTCTCTTGACAAATTGGTAGGAAATCCTACTTTTCCGGTATGAATGCCGTGCTTTCTGAAAAGGGACAGGTGACAATCCCAAAATCTCTTCGCGATGATCTCGGGCTGGTTCCCGGTTCCATCTTGGACTTCACCGAGGACGAAGGCCGGATCATCGTGAAAAAGATCGTGGCGGAAAACCCGATTTCCGCATGGCGTGGCAAGGGCCGTCTTCCCGCAGGAAAAACGGTGACAGAATATCTTCAGATCACACGTGGCGGACAATGAAGACCGCGTTGGATACCAGCGTCATTCTCGACGTTCTCACAGGGGACGCCCGGTGGTCGGACGCTTCCGAAATCGCATTGAAGGAAGCCCAGTCGCTCGGGCAGTTGGTCATCGGGGAATGCGTGATGGCGGAAATCACCCCTGCCTTGGCGGAAAACGAACTGGGACAATTCCTTTCGGATTGGAAGATTCTGTTTCTCCCCTCAACGAGGGACTCTGCCATTCTGGCGGGAGAGATGTATCGGTCTTACCTTCGCCGCAATCGTGCCGGAAAACGCGTGTTGCCGGATTTCCTCATCGGAGCTCATGCATTGCATCAGGCCGGACGGCTGCTTGCCAGGGACAGAGGGTATTACCGGGACTATTTTTCGGACCTCAGAGTCATCGAGCCCAACCTTGGCTAACCGCGACAACGCAACCCGCGATTCTCGCGACAGGCTTGGATGATTGATTTTGGATTTTGGATGGAAGAAAACTCCGTCCTTGAGGAAATTCGCACGGTCCGAGACCAGCACGCGCAGGCGACCCGGCATTTTAAAATAAAGTGAAGTATCAGGTTGAACTCAAGGCGAAAGCCGAAAAGGATCTCAAATCCCTGCAAAAAGGGGACTTTGCCAAGGTTGCTGAGCGATGACAACTTCTTGAAAGCGACATGCAAGGAGACGTAGAACGGCTCTCCAATCACTCTCCCGAATACCGAATGCGGGCCGGAAATTACCGTGCACTATTCGAGGTGGTCGGCGGCCGCATTATCGTTTACCGTATTCTCCACCGAAAAGACGCCTACAGATAACCAAATGAGCATTCACCCACAAATCATAGAAAAAGCAGGGAAAAAGGAGTTTGTTGTGCTCCCTTACGAGGAGTTCATCGAGATTCAACAGCTGCTTGAAGATTACGAGGACCTTCAAATTCTTCGCTCGGAACAGGCTTCCCATCAGAATGCGCCAACGCGACCGCTCAGGGATATCTTGGCAGAGCACTGAAACTCTTCTGCAACAGGGATCCTGCCTCAGAACCCGCGATGCTCGCGACACGCTTGGCGGATTAGTAATTTTGGATTATGGATTTTGGATGGAAGAAAACTCAGCGCTCGGAGCGCAATTTTGAATTCTGAATGAAGCACGAGAATTTGATCGTTGACCTCACATACAAGTTCGCGCTGGATGTCATGAATGCCACGAAAACGATGCGGGCTCAGAAGGAATTCGATCTCGCATCACAGTTTTGGCGTGCAGGAACCAGTATCGGGGCGAACGTGGAAGAGGGGCAGGCGGCGCAAAGCCGGGCAGATTTCCGCTCAAAGATGAGTATTGCTGCGAAGGAAGCTCGCGAGACTCGATATTGGCTGCGTTTGGCTCGTGACGGCAAGATCCTCAGCGGGGAAGACTCTTCCGAATTGCTCGAAAAGATTGAAAGCATCTGCAAAATCCTGACATCTATTGTCAAATCGATTTCTGAAAATCCATGAATCCAACGAGCAATTTTGAATTTTGAATTATGGATTTTGGATGGAAGAAAACTCGGCGCTCGGAGCGCAATTTTGAATTTTGAATGGAAGAAAGCACGATTCTGATGAAAGCTGGATCTTGGCCGCACGCTGGCGACTCTGTGAATTCAACATTCAACATCCATAATCCAACATTCCGCCCCTAGGCGGCCCGCCATGTCCTTCGACCCACGCCAATCCAATCCTGCCGGTGTCATCCTCGTGCTCGTCACGATCGGCGGGCTCATCGGGGCTCTTTTCATGGGCCAGATGGTGGCGCACAACGATTTCATTAAAATCGGTATGCTTGCCGCAGGCGCGGTCGCGATGACGATCTGTCTGATGATGGGGCAGAAAATCTGGATGCTTATTCCATTGTGCTGGCTCCTCACGGGAAAGATCAGCGTCCTGCCCCTGCCTCTCAATGTTCGCGACCTGGGGGTTTTGGCGGCATTCGGGATGTTTGTCGTGCTGGCTGTATTTAAGAAGTTACCGAAAATGGCACGGCCCAATAGGTATGACCTCCTGCTTTACATCAATTTGGCGTATTTGGTGACAGTTTATGCAAGAAACCCTGTCGGCACCCAGGCGTTTGGATCCGACATCGTCGGGGGACGTCCTTATTTCGATGTACTGATCGCTGTTCTCGCCTTCTGGGTTTTCCAGCATGTCCTGTTGAGCCCCAAGGAATCCCGGATGTTTCCCATCCTAATGAGTTTTGGCTCTCTTGTTGTCGGGCTTTTGGGGTTCCTCACTCAACGTATCCCCGCTCTCGTGCCGCTGGTTGCGCCATTCTACTCAGGAATCAGTGTGGGGAGCTATCTGGAGCAGCAAACTACTGGTCAAGTTGGTGAAAGCTACCGCGTTGATTCACTTGGAGGGCTGAGCCTCTCACTGGGGGGGGCGCTGGCGGCATTTTTCCGCCCGGTTTCACTGATGCTGTTTTTGAAGCCATTTTGGTCGCTTCTGTTTTATATCGCCGTGGTCGCCGGGCTCCTTGCTGGCTTCCGGAGCGGTTTGGTCAGCTTGGCTGTCATTCTTCTGCTGAGCAGCTATTTTTACAATGGTCTCAAAGATGTGATTAGGATTGGACTTGTAATGGTGCTCGGTGTTGTTTTTATTATCGCCTTGCAAGGTTCCGGCCTGCCTGTCCATCCCGCTGCCCAGAGGGCGCTTTCATTTATCCCTGGCCCTTGGGATCCTGATGTTGTGGCAGCGGCTGAGGGTTCCAGTGAATGGCGTTTCGAGATATGGAAAATTGCGCTCGAAGGCGACAAATATATTCACAATAAGCTCCTCGGCGACGGCTTCGGGTTCAACGCCTATGAACTGGCTATCCAGATGCAGGCGGCATGGGGAGGGCAGGGCTACGTCGGTGGAAACCAAGGAATCGAGGCGCAGCTAATAACCGGAGCCTTTCACAGCGGTCCAATTTCCGCGATTCGATACGTTGGGATTGTTGGCCTGATGCTTTTTACCGTGCTGATGATCGCCTGTGCCACTTATGCATGGAGGACCATCAACCTCTGCAAAGGAACGCCTATTTTTCCGATGGCACTCTTTGTCGGAATCCCAATTATTTACAAGCCTATTGAGTATTGGTTCGTTTTCGGTGGATTCGACTCTGACTACCCCAAAGTTATTTTTGGGCTCGCCTGTCTAAACCTCGTTTCGAGAGCACTGGCAGCATACCGGGAGAAGCAATCCGCTCCGAAGCAGCGGGAGGCTTTCGCGCCAGCACCGAGAGAGTTGCCTGTCCCAACAGCGGGGGCATGAGATAGAAAATTGAAACCTGAGATTCGAAACTTGAAAGCTGAAATTCATACTGAAGAACGGAAGAGAGCTTTTCGCATTGCATGAATCCAACATTCAACATCCATAATTCCACATTTCGCCCCTAGGCGGTCTGCCATGTCTTCCCGATCCAAACGATTTCTCATGGGTGTCGCGAGTGGCTATGGGCTGATGGCCGTGAACATCGCCTACACGATGCTCAGCATTCCGCTGGCATTACATTATCTGGGAAAAGAAGAATTCGGGCTTTGGGCGCTGGCCCAGCAGGTCTCTGGATACCTCATGCTGATCGATCTGGGTATATCCACAGCGGTGAGCCGGTTTGTGGCCAACCACAAAGATGATGTCAATGGTGGCGAATACGGGAGCCTCTTGCTCACGGGAGGAATTGTTTTTGCTATTCAGGGGGGCATCATCGCTCTCGCTGGAATTAGTTTTTCGTGGTTCGCACCCACACTGTTCGGCTTGCATGGCATCTTCGCTGAGGCTTTTCGCAATGTGCTGATTATTCTGACTTCGCTTTCCGGTTTATCATTCGCTTTTCGCAGCATTGGAGCTCCCTTATGGGCTTTTCATCGCGTCGATGTTGCAAATGCACTTGGAATGTTCAATCTCATCTCCAGCTTTTCCATGTTGTGGATTGGATTTCATTTCGGCTGGGGCATCTATAGCTTTGCCTTAGCTGGCATTCCAGCGTTTGCTGCCGGTGTCGTTATCCCAGCTTGGATCTGCTATCGTAACGGCTACTACCCCACACCGGGTTGCTGGGGAAAACCAAGATGGGCTATCTTCAAAACAGTATTTCTATTCGGAAAAGACATGGTTCTCTTGAGTCTGGGATCCCAACTTGTGAGCGCTAGTCAAATTACAATTATCAGCCGAGTTGCAGGACTTGATGCAGCTGCAACGTTCGCCATCGGAACGAAACTCTTTACAATGGGTCAGCAGCTTGTTTCAAAGGTTTTTGAGAGCTCATCTCCAGCCCTCGTTGAAATGCTTGTGCGGGGTGAGAATGCACTGTTTAATATCAGATATTGGAATGTCGCTGCGTTGACTGCACTCTTTGCAACGCTTGGGGCTAGCGCTCTTGTCCTCGGGAACACCGCCTTTATCCACATTTGGACAGGGGGAGTAATTCACTGGTCTCTATTTGAAGACGGTTTACTGGCTGCTCTACTTATTTCTACGACTCTCACACGTAGTATCGGTTCTGTCATTGGACTCACCACTGATTTGCGACCGATTCGTTACACCTATATCATCGAAGGTTTAGTTTTTATTGCTATTGCTATTCCGACAGTAAAGCACTTCGGCGTAATAGGAATCCTTGCAGCCTCGCTCATTTGTAACATAGGAATTACCGGTGTTATTTTTTACCGCGCAGCCTTCCGGGTATTAAAAACCATGCGCCAGCTCATTCGTTTTGCCCTTGCGCCATGTTTTATCACGAGTTGCGCATTTGGAGTTTCTGTTGTATTCGTCGCATTTTCTTTGAAACCATTTTCAACTATTGCTTTAACACCCTGTATTGTGGCGATGTTTGCGGTTGTTTCATGGTTTCTCGTTCTCCCATATGCCTTGCGGAAAGAAATGGTTGCCAAAGCACACATCCTATTCAACAAGTTGGTTTTATCGCGCCCCACATAGGCCATTCCCGATGATATTTCATCGCCGCCCTATCTTGACCCATCTGGAGAATCCAGTATGCTTGAATCATGATACCACATCCGATCTCATATCGAAAATCTCTTTTACGTTCTTTCCTGGACGCAACTGTGCCCCATCGGCTGCGCATGGGCTTGACCCGTCCACAAATCGCTCACTGGTGGTGGAAATCTGTTATTCGCAACCACCCGCAGGTGCTTACGACGGATTTGTTTCCAGAGGAAACTGAAATACTGTTGAATGCCTTTCGGGATGCACGCCCGTCAACCTACCTTGAGATCGGCGTGTTTTGGGGTGGCACTTTCAACAATATCCTTCAGCGCCGCGACAGTTTGTCCCTGCAAACCAAATGCTTTGGATTAGACGTATGGGACGAAATTGTTGACACGACCTCCAATACACATGGCTCGGGATGGCCGATTCGGAATGTCGTCAAACGCGCTCTAAATAAGAGAAATCTGCATAACTTTGAGCTGCTTTCCGGATTAAGTTCTCAGGCAGCACAACTGATAAATTGCAAAATCGATTTCACGTTTCATGATGCTAATCATACATACGCTGCTGTAATTGAAGATCTGGAACTGCTCCATCCATTGATGTCGAATGGAGCAATGATGCTCGTTCACAACGCTGGCAGGGACTATGAACCAGATAAGAGCTATTATTTGGCAGATGGGGGACCATATCGGGCAATTATGGAACTTGTTAAACTTGGCAGATGGGAATTAAAGGCCTTGGAATACCGAGTAGCAGTGTTGAAGCGACTACCGTAAACCACGAAGGGCTTCTGGATAGGCCAGATACAATAGTCAATCTAATAATTGAATCATGATCCGAAGTGGGTCGAGTGCAACGCGGTTAATTCGTTTTACGGAAAAACATTCATGATATCCGCCACCTGGCACCGCGCCAGCCCGGATTGAAGAAATATCGGCCCGGGTGACCATCAGGTTCTCTTTCCAATTCATATAGCAGTATGGACTCGCCGGCTGAATGCTTGCGGAGGAAAAAAAGTTTGGCTGGTAAAACTCCTCGGTTGGGTAACTAAATTGACCAATATATTTTCTTCGGTTGGGATTCCGTTGTAGCCTTTCCATCAGATAAATTAGTTTTCGGTGGGTGCCGTGAACATACCGCAACGGCCAGCGGATCTCGGCCCATCCGTAGCGCATGAAGCATCGAACAAACTCCGCAAATGCGTCGTGCGGATAGAATGTGCCTTCGACTTGCGATGCGAAACGCGTCGGTGCGCGACCACCTTCCCGCATGACGTTTCTGTAGATCAGGTCATTGTCAAATTCGGTTTTCCACTGGGAAAAACCGATTCTTCCGCTATTGAGGCGCTCTTGAAAAAAGCCGTAGTCGTGCCGAGCGATATAGTCTTCGACTCCTTTTCGCACGAACATCTCATTGCTTGCATGGAAGCAAAAGTGTGTGAACGGAAGCCTGACTTTTTGTGCGTAGTTGAAGTTGCTGACGTGGCATTTTAATACCATTCCAAATCCCGTGTAGAGCGGGTTGTCATTGACGATAACATGATCGAACTCGGCAAACTCGGAAGGAAAATGAGGATATTCTTCAACAAACTGCCGGGCGGGATGCAGCACGACCATCGCGCCGGGCACGAATTTCTTGATATTTTTAATCTGGCTGAGAATGACATCAGGTTTTTCGTGGACAGGAATACTAATAAGAATCATGGCGAGTCAGGCTGTTCGGAGGCTTTTGGAATTATCAGGGAAAAGATATCAATGTTTCTTAGAAGGGATGGACCATGGTTATGCCGCCTGCGGCGGAGTTTGAGTCGAATTCTTTGAACCACTCATGGAAGCAATGGGTGCCGGGCCAATGGCCCTGGCAGTTTTTCGCTCACACGGGCAAAAGTATTTTTGGAGAGGAGACGGCGAACGCATTTCTAACGCTACTGCAACAGGCGATCAAGCGATGGGTGGGCAAGTGGATCCAACTCGTGCGAGTCGCAGGTTCTGAAGTCAAGGCCCCGGTGTGGAGCGGTAATCAGGTCCCACTTGGAAAGCGGACAATCATAGAGAACGGTAAGGCTACCGAGCCCAAGTTCTGCCAGGCGGCGGTGCGTCACTTCAGCATATTTCGATGGCCTCGTGGAGAGAAAGATAACCGTGTGGCCTTGTTCTATAAGTCTCAGGATATTGTTGAGGGAATCACCATAAGCCTCGGCAGTCTCAAAGGTCGGCTCAAAGAATTCTGATCCTCTCTCAAATAGATACCCGTCCAAAGCGACGAAAAATGTTTTCTTGCTGAGAAGAAACGTTTTCCAGTCATGGACTGTCCCCCAGTCCTGGTAAGCCGTCACCGGATTCCCCTTGAACGGAATGCCTTTAAGGAGCATTGCAAGAATAATGTCCGAAAGATACAGTTCGCCCTTTTCCACGGAGGTGAGGCTGCTCAGGGTCGAATATGTTTCGAGAAATTGTCCCGCGTTGGAAAAATAATAGCCACCGACGCTGAATGTATCGGAAATGACCTGCTTCTCCTTGATATTTATGAGGGTTTTCTGGCTGTCAAGTTGCAGGTAGGACTTGTTCCTCGGGTTGATCAAAGAGTGGTTGTTCAGCGAGTCGTAGCAGACATAGTTGCAATCGCTTTCCATCGTCTCGATCCGGAAGCAGTTGTCCGAATCTTTGACAAGGAAGGGTTCGTTGAGTTTTGTATATTCAAGAGTTCGCGCCACTGTTTCGGACTGGCTGCGCGTCTTCTCCGGAAGAAGGATTACCGTCACCTCATCGCCCAGTGCTTGTTTTAGCCCTCGGACAATTTGAAACTTTGTCTCGTGCTCGGCCAGAGCGGTAACGATCACATTCGAGGGCATGACATCCAGGAGCGATATCGCTTCGGCGATCATTGGCCTGCCAGAATGGTTGGGCAGCATCCATTTTGGTGGCAAATCCGGGAAACGACTTGAACTTCCGCAGCAAGGTATGATGACTTTCATGGTTTTATGCGCTGAATTTATTGATCTGATCGATGACAAAAATCTGTTGATATTCGTTTGTGATGTAAGGCAGAATCCGGCAAAAGTTCAAGGCTTGCAGCACATTCCTCACGGGCTTGTAACAAGGAAAGGAATTTTTGACGGCAACTCCGAGCATTTCATCCAAATACGAAATATACGCTCCGCTGATGCGCCTTCCCTTGGTGCGGAACCACCCGCCGTGGATATCCTGCGAGAGTTTGACAATATCTTGCAGGGGGTGCTCGAATGCGGAATCAAGAAAATCCACGAACACCAAGTTCCCCCGCGTATCGACCATGATATTTTCCAGTGTAAAGTCACCGTGGCAAAAGCCCTGGGATTTTATTTCCAGATTCCTGACCCTTTCCAGTTGGTCCAAAATCAAGCCCGCTTGCTCGTTGCTCAGCCCGACATGTTGCTGATGAATCTGGATTAATTTATATACGGATGCTTCGAAAAGAGATTTGTAGATGCTCGGCAGTCCGATGCTTGGCAGGTGGTTTATTGTCAGCAGGTGATCCGACAATTTCCGGGCAAAATCACGCAGTTCCGCCGGCGAGCATTTTTCAAGGAACAGATGACCGTCGAGCCCGGCAATGAATTCCATATCGAAATAGAATCTTCCTTCTTCGTCGGTTCCCGAATCAAGAATCTCCGGGGCTTTAACCTGACCCCCGAGCGCGTTGAACGCCCGCTGCTTTTCCATTTGCCGCAATAATCTCGAATCGGATTGCCCGTCAGGCGAGGATTTCCGGACAATCGCTTTGCCGTTTTTTGTCAATACTCGAAGCCTGGCCCCTGACTGACCTTTCAGATGGATTGGCGCGCTCATCGTCGCTGGCTGATTGTGTTGCCACCGACATCGAACACCGACATTCCGGATCGCTTGGCGGAATCCAGCCCGGCTCCCGTGTCCTCAAATGCGGCGATATTCTCTGGGCTGACCCCCAGCTTTTCCGCTGCCAGCAAGTAGGGCATTGGATCGGGCTTGCTCCTCGGGGTGTCCTCGCCGGTTACCAGCACATCGAAGAAGTCCGCCCATCCAAGCCGTTCCAAAAGCTGGAGAATGCCCGGTCTCGCGCCTGAACTGACAAGTGCCATCGGCAGTTTTCCATGAAAAATCGGCAAAAGCCTGGCCGTTGGAAGAACCTGGAGCGGGGCAGCGCGAAAGAGTTCAACAATGACTTCCTTTTTCCTTGCATGGATTTCTGAAATTGTCAGCGGTGCCGGCCTGTCCCGGAGGAACAACGGAATTGCCTCGGTGGCTTTTCCCCCGATATTCTCGTAAAAATCATTTTCCGTGAGCTCCACCTCCATGCTTTCAAATACTCTCCGATACGCCTCGTAATGCAGGTGCAGGGTATCAACCAGCGTTCCATCAAAATCAAACGCAACGGCTTGAAACTGTTTCAAGCCGTAAACGTCGATTCCTGTAGCGGAACACGGAACGTGTTTCGTAAACGCTGCTTCCGGGTTAAATCCACTTTCAGTAGCAGGTTCACCCAAGCCCACTTGATTGCAAATATCGCTCACAACACACTATTGATGCCATCCGCCTGCTCTGATGGCAATGGCTCATTTCTGCCTTCGTAGCTTGAAGATTTTTATGATCTTGTAGGAATCCAACCCTCTGGTGCGATAATAGCGGCTCTTGAGCATCTGCACCCAACGATTCCAAGCGACAACGGATTGACACACAAGTCCCGGTCCGAGTATTCCGGTGTAGTGATCGTTGAGAATATTGCTCCACCCGCCTCTGCTGTCGCCGGCCGTTTGAGTGAAGTTGGTTGTATGGATGCGATAATTCAGTGCCGGCGCGCGCAAATACCCCGCGCGCCAAACCGGATGATACATGATGGAGATGGCCAGCAGCACATCAAAAAGGCCGATTTCTTTTTCTGCCAGCAGCTTTGCACTGACTTGAGCCCAGCATTCCTTGCTGGTAACGGCTCCTCCGTGAACAAATGGATAAATGGGGCTGAACGCCAGCACGAATTGCCCCCACCGGCGCGCGATCAGACCGTCGCTCGCCTCAAATGGCAGAAATGGAAAGGGAAAACGCTTCTCCCCGAAAACTTCGTCATGCTTGTTCATGTAGGAAGTCTTGGAAAATACCGCACCGACGGCGATGCCGCGCTCCGCCATGTCTTCCATGAACTGAACCGGGTGCGCCAAGGCTGTTTCCGAGGCCAAGGTATCATCGTGGTCCAGAATTTTGAAATACTTGCCGCGCGAAGTTAAAACTCCCTCCGTATAAGAGGCAATAATACTTTTGTTTACCGGATGCCGGATCAATTTTACGGCGAATCCATTGCTGCGAAAAACCGGAAGGTATTTTTCAATGATCGCTAGGGATTGATCTGCCGAGCAGTCATCAATAATGACCACTTCGATTCCATTGCCAGCTTTTCTGCCATGAACTATTCCGCGCTGGGCGAGAACAGATTGTAAAGTCCGATCAAGATATTTCTCGCCATTATAGACACAGATGATCACGCTGATCACGACATCAGCGTTTACGGAAACAGGCGCCTCGGAGGGTGCGAGAATTTGCGCACTTTGTTCCTTTCGACGGCCGAGTTTCATGAAAGTGCATTTAACGACATGCGGATAAAATGTCCACTCTTTCGAACTAGAAACACTGGAAAATATTCTGGCTTTTTATGCTTCGCTCAGTAAAAAATGAGACTGGACGGCAACCATACTTATTCTAGGCTATACGACGAATGATCTTCTGTCACTTTCTTTATCAACTGCCGAACGCCGGAAAGCGGTCGGGGCTTGCAGATTTGAAATCAGAATCATGAGGATTTTGCTTTGTACATTTACTTTCCCGCCAAATAAGGACGGAGTGTCCGAGGCAGCCTCCGCAATGGCGCAAGCTTTTCTCGATCGTGGCTGGCATGTGGAGATCGCTACTGAGCCAATAAATCCAAAGCGAGAAGACTTAAATTGGAACGGTGCAACTATCCACGAGTTCTCGATTCTTGGGAGCCTTCACCCTCGAAACCCATTCCGCGGAGACGTTGATAAATACCAGAATCTCCTTCTCAGCGGCAATTGGGACGTTATCGTATTTCACAGCTACTCTTGGACGCTGTATTTAGCTGTTCCGATTCTTGGTTTACTGTCGGGGAAAAAAATCAGCGTGAGTCATGGGTATGGGGCGCTTGTGTGGGTTCCAGTGCCGAAGTTTCCTTATGGCATAGGCGGACTGGCCATCACTGCAATACACAGTTTGTTGATGTTGCGATGGATCAAAAAGATTGATCGCTTGGTTTTCTTGAGCAAACGATGTGATCTGCTGGCATTTTACGACCATACCCTAGCTTCCCTTGCGAGGCATAAGGGCATTCAAATCATCCCCAATGGCATTGACCTCGATGAGAAACCGTCCGACCCCGAGAGTTTCCGAAACCAGATCGGCGCCGACGCTGGCAGCATCGTTTTTCTTTGCGTGGCAAACTACAGCAAACGGAAGAATCAGGGTTTTGCTGCGAGGGCGTTTCGAAAAGCTGCAATTTCCGATTCGTTTTTAGTATTTATTGGCAGTGAATTCAATGAATTCACAGAGGAGTTTAGAAAAGCAGATTTGCCGTTTGCGAACGCAAAGACACCAGGTCGAATCGTCTGGGTAGAAAAACAAAGCCGCGAGGCCACAGTCAATGCAATCGCTGGCTGTGATATTTTTGTCCTTTCGGCAAGTCAAGAAGCCCAGCCCATCGTTTTGCTTGAAGCTATGCGAGAGCGCAAACCTTGGATCGCACGCGACGCGGGCTGCATTTCGGAAATGCCCGGTGGAATCTGCGTCAAGACCGTAGCTTCGATGGCAGCAGCGATGAAAAAGTTGGCCGGTGACCCTGGTTTGCGCGACATTCTTGGTTCTGAAGGACGCCGTGCGGTCGAGCAGAATTACAACCGAAGCGCCTACAACAGCAACTATTGCAGACTCATTGAACAAATATCTTTTGTTCACTAACTGTTTACTGTTTTCATGTGTATTCCACGGAAATATTGCTCATTTAGTTACTGCATTAGGATCTCCCGCTGGCCTAGATCAGCTAATTTTTATACTTCTCCGCACTGATGCCAGCTTCTCCTGATATATTTCCAGACAGAAGAAAAGCTTTTCTTCCACAGATAGAATCGTTTCGTGGGGTTGCGGCATGTGTCGTTGCGGTGAACCACATACTCCTTGCTCTCGAACACCCCAACCCAACGTGGGAATGGAGATTTTTAAGGCAGCTTTTTAATGGAGGTGGTGCGGTATGTATTTTCTTTGTCCTCAGTGGATTTGTCCTCGGTCTGTCACTTGATGCTAGACGCAACAACACGCCCTTTTTCGACTATGTTCAATTCGTCACCAGGCGCCTATTTCGACTTTATCCGGCCTACCTGGCCTCGCTGACTTTAATTCTTATCTATGTAATATGGTGGCATCACCCTACAGTTTATCCGGCAGCCAGCCCTTGGTATAACCAATGGTATCACGTTCTTCCAACCTGGTCCCAAGCTTGGGATATCTTGACATTCAAGGATATTTCTTTGAACAATATCGCATGGACACTGCGATCAGAACTCATCTGTTCCTGCCTGCTTCCATTTCTCCACTTCATCAACAGACGCATCGGCTTGCTCTATAATTGTGGCGTTTTGTTTCTGCTTATTGCGGTCTCCCATTTCGTCTCAGCCCAATTTGTTGGCAACCTTTATTTTTTTTACCTTGGTTTGATGGTGCCGGCAGTCAATCGCCACCCCTGGTTTGCGAAGACTTCCCCCCCTATCCTGTTCTATTTAGCCTTTTTAGTCTGCTACATTGGCGTCATTCAATCCGGCCGCGATGACTGGGCTGCCTATTCTGTTCTTCGCGTGCTACCAGGCTTCGCGGCATTTGGCTTGGTCTGCCTCGTCGCCTCAGAGCGACAATCAACTATTCACAAATCCCTTGGTTCCGAACTGGCACGTTTCTATGGAAAAATCTCGTATTCTTTTTACCTTCTCCATTTCTTTGTCTTGTATATAGTCACGGCAAATCTTTTGAAAATCTGCTCTTCGGACACAATTACCTCTCAAAATTATTTATTTACTGGCTATTTAGCGGCTGCAACATTTCTCATTACAACTCCACTGGCATGGATTAGTTGGCGATTTATTGAACTGCCCTCCACCAAAATGGCCAAATGGCTTTTTAACAAAAACGTCTTTAACAACCCAGCTTAACATAGATTCCACAATTGACCGATATCTTATATAGACGACATGTTCAATCTTTTGCATCCATTTCAAGTATTCCGGGCAGTTTACTACGGGCTACGCTGGCGTAGTAAACGTTTTTTGCGAATTCCAGACAAACCACACAATCCTGTTGTTGGTGGAGACACGACAATGGCATTCGATCGGCACTTGCGAATATGCCATCTCGTTAGCCCTATCTTAGACGAAATCAACTTTGTCAATCGCACCGTTGCCTGCGAGATTGGTCCTGGCGACTGCTTGGCCGTAGCTGATCTATTTTTAGGGGCAGGATTCGAGCGGGTATATATCGTGGAGAAGACACCCATTCTCGTTGACACGCGCCAAAGCTCCCATTTAAAACGCTTATCAGAAGCAGGGGGTCTCCCGAGTAAACTCGACGTCCTTCTTGGTGATTTTGATTGCCCGCGACTTAACACTGATCGTGTGCGGGTGATCCCTGAATATTTTGAGAATGCCATAATCCCAGAAAAAGTGGATTTTCTTTTTTCGCATGACGTTGTGGAGCATGTCGAGGATTTACCCGGTTTCTTCTCCGCGTGCGCTCAATATTTGGCACCCGGCGGCGTGATGGTCCATAAAATTGACCTTTCGGGCCATGAGTTCTTCGAGGATCCGCTCCCTCCGCTTGACTTCCAAACTTATCCCAACTGGCTATACGACTTGATGTTTCCAAAGTATCGACGCGCTTGCCGTTGGTTTTTAGATGAAATTCTTAAAGTCGCTCAAGAGGCTGGATTCTCTGCGCCATGTGTCACATTGATACGATCTGCTGAACCCGAGTATATAGAGCAGATATATCCAATACTTCGAAAAGAAGCCCGCATGCGTGAAGTCAGCCAATTAGCGCCCCTTGATGTCATAGTGACGGCCAAGCGGGATACTATTTAGTCTCAGGCATTTCGGGTTGAAATACACATGGTTATTGCACTCCTTACTGCGGACAATCGGCAGGTGTTTCGTGATTATGGGAATCCGACCCCATATTTCGGTACGGCACCGCGGGGACTTTTATTTGGCCTCGCCCAATTGAAAGGTGAGAACGGAGACCTGAAACCTGAAGGTGGAGACTTGGAGGCTGAAGACGTGAAGCGGAAAGCGGAAAGCGGAAACTTGAAACCTGAAAGGAACCAATCTCATCAATTCTCAAGTCTCAATTCTCAAGTCTCACTACCACCTCAAGTTTCAAGTCTCAGCTCTCAGGTTTCTGTTCTCCCTCAAGTTTCGCCTTTCGAAATCCACGTCATATCTTGCACGCAGCGCCCGATGGAATCACCGGAACAACTGGCGGACAACATCTGGTTCCACTCGCTGCATGTGCCCAAGTGGGGGTGGCTCAGATCGGGGTATCTCGGGTGTATCCTTGCCGTGCGAAAGAAACTTCGCGAGATTCAGCCGGACCTTGTTCATGCGCAGGGAACTGAGCGAGACTGTGCCATCAGCGCGATTTTCACCCCGTATCCTAAACTTCTCACGATTCATGGAAACCTTCGTTTGATCAGAAAGACAGTAAAGTTTCATCCATTCTTGCTGCTACAGAGTTTTCTTGAGGGATTTGTCGTTCCAAGGTTCGACGGTGTCATCTGCATCACCAACTACACGAAGCAGGCAGTCCAACACGAGGCCAAGCGCACATGGCTCGTGCCGAACGCCGTCGATCCCGCGTTTCTGGAGCTGGGAGAGGAAAGAGATAAGCGGAAAGCGGAAAGCGGGAACTTGAAACCTGAAGACGGGAAACCTACTCCGAACTCAGGTCCCCGACCTCCGACTTCCGATCTTCCAACTCCGATCTCGAATCTCCCGTCTTCCCCCCCTCTTCCGATAGTCCTCGTGGTCGCCAATGTTGATGCGCGAAAAAACCAGAACGCGTTCATTCGTGCGATTGACTCGCTCGCCGTGGAGAAACTGTTCCTTGTGAAATTCTTCGGACGCTGCGGGGAGGATGGATACGGCAAGGAATTCCAGTCGCTCATTGCAGAAAGACCATGGTGCCATTATGGAGGAATGCTCGGACGTGTGGAGTTGAAGGAGGAATTCGCAAAGGCATCAATCCTGGCCCTTCCCACGCATGAAGACAACTGCCCGATGGTGGTTCTTGAAGCCCAGGCTGCGGGCATTCCGGTGATGGCCTCGAATGTCGGCGGAGTTCCCGATCTGGTGGAAAATGGAGCGACTGGGCTGCTCACTGATCCAGATCGACCCGAGACAATGCGAGCAGCGCTAAAAGGTCTTCTTGAGGATGACGAACTCCGCGCAACATTGTCGGGTAACGGGTTTACCCAGGCGCAGAAGAGATTCCATCCCAGCGTGGTCGCCGCGCGCCATCTGGAAATATACCGTGAACTCATCGAAGGGCAGCGCAATGGCTGAACTCACGCGAGCGATAAAAGCACGGAATGCTCTGCGCAATTTTCCAATAATCTACGCGGTGGTAAGACGAATCCGACGATTTCTTGAATATTGCATCATTGAGATCGGCCGCCGTGTCTGTAGTTCTACTACTTTTGGCGCACCAAAGGGCACTTTCAGCGGTTTGGTCCTTGTGCAAAGCGGTCAAACGGAGGGAAAGATGGTCCGTATGTCGCAGGAACTCCCCCCACTCCCCCAGCAATCCCTGATCCGTGAAGCGGACATGAAGCAAAATGGCGAACAGCCGTGGCCTGTTTTCTGGTCACACCTTCCTTGTTGTCGCTTGGTCGGCCCCTCGCTGCTTCCGATGAATGGGAACAAGGAAGTAATGATCGAAGCCGCTTACGGGCAGGATTTTTTTCGAAGCGATCCTTCTTACAATTACTTGGTCCTTCCACCGCCCGTCGGGCTTCAGGGAGCATGGACAAGCGTCATTGGTCGCTGGTCAGAGGGCTACTATCACTGGTTTACGGATGCACTCCCTCGCCTGGCTTCGCTGAATGACTTGCCTCCGGAGACAAAAATCCTGACTAGAGAACAACTGGAAGGGTTTGCAAAAGTTAGTTTGGAAATGCTCGGTTTGTTGGATCGTGTGCGTGAGACGAAGGAAACTCACCTGGCTGTAGAAGATTTCTATTTCTTATCCCCCGTTGGAATGACAGGATGCACGAACCCAGAATCAGTGAAATGGTTGAGAGAAGCGTTTTTGCCGCATGCGGCACCTGGAGACTTTCCCGCAAAAGTTTTTATCCGGCGGGAAGGGAAAACCCGTGGGATGGCGAACAAGCGGGAAGTAGAAAATCTTTTTCGCGAGAAAGGTTGGTGGGTCATCGACCTGGAAAAGCTGGCTTTTGCAGAACAAATCGCCGTATTTTCCAGGGCTACACACATTGTCGGCGAACATGGCGCAGGATTCACCAATCTTCTCTGGTGCAATCCCGGCTGCCAGGTTCTGGAGTTGTGTGCCAACAACTATCTCAATGGATGCTACGAGGGCATTTCGCTGTGCATCGGTCTCAAACATGCTTTCCTCATCGAAACCGCAGATGCACAGAATCAGTTTGCAATCGATCTGGGATCGCTTTCTTATTTATTTAAATAGTATCAAATGACTCCGCATTTATTTTATCTTCTTAGCGCAGCATGAAACTGCCTCATATATTGTTTTTGGCAGGATCGGGAGTCGGGGGAACTGAGAAATGCGCCACAATTTTTGCCGTGTCGCTTTCACAGTTGGGATATCATGTTTCTTTTGCTGCCGAGCCGGGTCCTCGCACAGCCAGTTTTGCAAATGAAGGCATCACATTAGTCTCTCCTCAGAATATAAAACGTTCAATGGGTGACATCCTTGGTAACTTGAAGCCGGATGTGATATATCAACATGTTCCTGGCTATCCATCCGACAATCCTGTATACGCAACTCTTGCTTCTCTGGGAGTGCATAAACCCAAATTGATTGAGACCAATGTATTTGGTCAGTTTAGAGATCCGCTTGGGCTCAAAATGGTAGATTACAGAATGTTTGTTAGTAGCGCCAGTGCGACCCAAGCCTTCCTGAGAGTTGGGCGATATTTAAACCGTGATACCCTCGGTTCTAACACGGTTCTTTACAATCCCGTGCCCATACCTGCCAAACAAATGAGCCACGAAGAACGTGCCGCTTTTCGGCAAAATATTGGTATTGCCAATAATGACATTCTTTTTTTGCGAATCGGCCGACCCGGCCATAAATGGTGCTTGTGGGAATTCGAAGCATTTAAAACCATTCACGCAAATATACCCGCCGCCCGGCTGGTTTTAATGGAACCTCCCGGAATCATCCAGCAGGCCATACTAAAATCAAATATTTCTTCTCATGTCAAGTGCCTCAAGTTGTCCGATAACTTTCAATGGATAGAAAACCTCAACCAAGCAGCAGATGTTTCGATTCATGCAAGCGCATGGGGGGAAAGTTTCGGCTACACGATTGCGGAAGCCATGGCCGCAGGCGTTCCAGTTATAACAAAATCCACACCATGGGGTGACAATGCTCAGGTCGAGTTGGTCGAAAATGGGGAAACCGGATTTGTATGCCTCTCTACCCAGGAAATGGCGCGCCGCGGAGTTGATCTGGCAAAAAATCCCGAACTAAGACAAAAAATGGGGGAAAAAGGATTGGAGCAAATTAGACAACTCTGTGACCCTGCTACTGAAACATCTGTCCTCGAAGATGTAATTTCCTTGGTTCTCGGAGGAGTCAAGAGCTCCCGCTTACTCCAACGGGAAAAGCATCTTTGCGCATTCGCCTCTTCTTTTAACGCCCGAGAGTATTGTTTTTCTGAACCTCCCCGAAGTCGTCCCATGGAGGCAACAAAAGCTTACGCATTTTTGGTATACAAGCTCATTCGTGCGGCTATAGGCAGAAGAATAACATAAAATCACATTTGTAACTGGCGAAATACTTCCACTACACAATAATATTATTCTAATTATGTTTGCTAACAAAAACCAATCTCACATGCGCCGCATTCTTTCTGTCCTAGAGCATGAGTTCGGCAGAGCTTTTGCAAATCTGGTTGATGTCGGTGCCGCGCTGGGAACAAATAGTCGATGGAAAGAGTTTTATCCACTAATCAAAACAATTGGTTTTGAACCCGGACGCCAAGAGTTCGAGAAGCTTGTCTGTTCAGAGACAGAATTATGGATAAATACGGCTCTTGCATCAAACAATGAAAGCAGGACAATTTATCTCACCAAATACTGGTCTAACACTTCGCTGCTCCGTCCAAACCAAACACTGCTTGACACTCTCGCTTGGGGAGATGACCACCGAATAGTTGGTGAAGAAACCATTGCGTGTGACACGATTGATGCAGTGCTGGAAGAAAAAAAACTGGGTTTAGATTTCTTGAAGGTGGACACGCAGGGAACCGAACTTGATATTCTTCAAGGCGCGACTGCATCAATTAAGTCTACGACAGTTGTTGAAGTTGAAGTAGAGTTTGCTCCACTTTATCAGGGCCAACCGTTATTTGCAGATGTTGATTCGTTTTTGCGCAGCCAGGGCTTTTATCTTCACGACCTCGGGAACGTGCTTCACGTAAAACCAAGGTCCTATCCTTCAACCGGAGGACCAAAAGGACGGATTATCAGTGCAGACGCTCTTTATTTCCGCGACCCTCAACTCGCAGTCGAGATTATCGGGTCGCATGACGACCGTAAAATGGCCGCTCTTTTGATAGGTTACCTAGCATACGGTTTTCCAGAACTGTGCTTACTTGCACTTGAAGCATTAAAAAAACAAGGCAAACAGCGTTTTTGGACTGAATCTATAAAAGCCGATATACTAAATATACAACATTCATCACAAACCCTACGGTGGCTGCCGGCACAAAATATTCTCGCGAGAATTGGTAGAAAGTGTTGGCAGTCTCTATATAAAACAAATGGCTCTTTATGGGATTTCCCATTAGGAAACAAACTATTTTAGTTTCTTATTCTATAAAAGGTTCAAGCAAGGCATCCATACAGCCATCTTTGCGCGCCGCATCGTAGCCATCGATCAACTGAGCATCAGACTCCCGGATGTAGCGCACCCGATATCCTGGCGGGGTCATTTCTTTAATCTGCTCCGCCGTCAAAAATAGCATTTCAAAGGCAATAACGGGTGTTGTTTGTGCAATAATCTCTTTCATCCCACGCAGGACATTCGGCTCAAATCCCTCAACGTCGATTTTTACAATATCGGGAGCTGGCAATCCGGAATGCTTGACGAGAGAATCTGCCGTTTCCACTTGAACTAAAATCCCAGCACCTCCGGTTTTGGCGGGATTCAACGATGAACTGCCAGTTCCTTCGTGCTCGGAAAACAAAGTTGCATTTCCAGTCTGATCTCCAAGAGCAAATGAATGTAGTGTAACGTTACTTATTGTACCCAATAAGTCTTTCGCCACCCGCATCGGCACTGGGTGCGGCTCAAAAACATGAACCGCACGAATACCAGGGGAGGCCCGCAGCATCTCCACAGTGAACATGCCCATGCTGCCGCCAATATCCCAGACCACTGCCCCCTGCTTGATATGCGCCGAAAGTAATCGGGCAAGGTTTTGAAGGCTAACATGCAAATCACCACAAAAAGAATTAAGAAGCCAAAACGTGTCCGGACTCTGGACATCTGCATAATGAATTCCCGTGCTCTCAAATGAAATCGGATAGTGCCGCAACTTGGGTAAAAAATGTCCAGCAAGCTTCAAAGCTCGATAAGCCCCCCGGACTCGAATCGTCTTCCGATTGATTTTGTAAAGCCATACTGCAATATCTGCCAGATGATCACGCATAGTTAGCGAAGGGATTAATTTCCTGGATGTTTGTAGTTTACAGTTGGAATGCACAAAAACATCCTTGCCTCATTTTTCAATCGATCCACGTATCATTTCCGCCCAAAGTATATACCCCTGCCCATTGAGGTGGAGACCATCATTTGTAATGATTTCAAGGAGCTGATTATGCTGGGATAACTTCGAGTTGAGGTCAAGGAAAATAACGGCGTGCTGTTTGCACCAATCTGCCAGCATTTCGTTTGTTATTTGAACTTTTTTGTTGAGACCCGGTTTGAAGGACTCTCTGACAAAAATGATGCTTTGAACAACCGGTTTGATATCGTGGGATTGCAGTATCTCGACGATTTTGGCGATATTGTTGCAGACATCACGAGGAGAGACCTCGGATGCAAGATCGTTGATCCCACCCAAGATCAAAACTTTTTTTGGTTTTCTTGAAATAATCTCATCAAGTCTGCCGAGCATTTCTGAGGTCGTTTGCCCAGAAATCCCGCGGTTGAGAATGCGGACGTTCGGAAACAACTCGGCCCACTCGCCATTGTCGGTAATCGAGTCGCCGAGCATGATCACGTCGGCATTTGCGGCAGATGCTTGGTAAATAGAGAGTTTGCAAGCACCATAGCTTTCCAAGGCTGCCTTCGATTTCCCGGATGACCAAATAATCGACTTGAGGAAATTGTATGGGGGAAGATGGAGCACACCAGCCGAAAACCCAATTATCGAGCCTAGGACCATAGACAACCCTATGAATAAATAGCGCCGCATCATTGGTAAATCATTTACAGCCTGTCGCTTTTTGTCCATGTTTGTTTTGTTTGCCGTGCAACGCACACATTGAAGCAGACCTCCGAATACATGTAAATCAGATGCAACAAGCAAGTTATCGAGGCCAGATTCAAAATACCCCCAAGAACATACCACAGCTTACCGGGCTTCGTGCAATCGCAGCAGGCGGGGTTGCTGTTTATCACGCATCAGGCTTCATGCCGCTGAGCGAAAGCTTGCTTGCCGTGTGCCATCTCGGAGTTCCATTTTTTTTCGTATTGTCAGGGTTTATTCTTTCTCACGCCCACGCGCAGGTAAAATCAACATCTTCACGGAGATCGTTTTGGTTTGCAAGATTTGCCAGAATCTGGCCGCTGACGATGGCGTGTCTCGTTCTGACATTTCTGCTTATCCCATTCTCAACCATGACCGGCCACACGGTTTGGCCCGTGACCATTCCTCTGAATATTCTGTTGCTCCAAGCATGGTTTCCGATGGCAAAAAGCGCATTGTCGTTCAATGGGGTTGCGTGGACGCTCTCCGTTGAAGCGCTTTTTTATCTTCTTTTTCCGTTTCTCAGAAACATTTGCCTCAAGTCGGCAAGCAGACTTTTTTTGATTATTCTTTTCGTCAGCATTGCTCCCATTGGAATCGCCTCACTCGCTCACGTGCCTTTGTCCAGCCCTGGTGGATTCGTGAGCATGGATTCCATATTGACCTTTTTCCCACCCTGCCGGCTTTTTGAATTCGGAATCGGGTTGATTTCATATAGACTGTGGACAAACTATAGGCACACCATTCAAATTGCGCACAATTCATTTCTGGAATGTTCGGCGGTTGTGCTCGTGGGAGTGATTGCAATCGTCATGGCTCCCGCGTTTCCCAAGAATGCCATGGGCATGTGGCTGTCGGCTATGACCCCCGCTCTCGGATTTGGCGTTCTTTTACCTGTCTTTGCTAACGGAGGCGGCATACTGAGTCAGGCTTTTGCTTCACCTCTGGTTGTTTTTCTAGGAGAAACTAGCTTCGCACTTTACCTGTCTCATCAACTGCTTCTCCGTGCGCTATCCAACCAGGGTTTAATCTCGACGCAAACCGTATTTTGTTCCGTATTTGTATATTTCGCAGCAGCCTACTTGGTATCCTGGCTCTTGTGGAAGCATGTGGAGGTTCCTTCGCGGCGAGGGCTTCTTGAGCTTTGGAAAAAGCGTTTTGCCTGAGGGATCATATTTTCCCTAAATCTGCACTGCCACAGTGTTGGGCAAGTTGACATGCGGACAGCACTCTCAATGACAACGGTAAATGGCAGAGATCAGCGCGGCCACGTCATTCCACGTCGCGGGCTTGTTGGGCGCGGGAAGATCCGGCGATGAATCGTAAAAGGTCCTCAAGGCGAGTGCAGTATTAGCAGCAGAGGCCATCGGCGCATAAGATGCAGCATTTTCAAATGTGCATCTTGCCCAGGGAAGATCGGAGAGAAGCAGCGGGCATCCAGAAGCCGCCGCCTCCAGTGCGGAGAGGCTGAGGCTTTCCATCGTGCTGAGAAGGACGAATCCACGGGCCGACAGATAAATCTCTGCCATCCGTGAGCGGTCGGAGATCCCTCCCTCGTAGCGCACAATTCCTTCAGACCTTTTCACCACATCAAGAAAGCGCAAAAAATACGGGTCGGAATCCGAATACGGCTTTCCGACGATCCAGACAGGAGTCTTTGCCAGCACGGCTGCTTCCGCCAGTTCCACAACCCGCTTCCTCTCTGTGATCGTCGCCGTGCAAACAAGCCAGGGAGATTTTGGATTTTGGATTGCTGATTGAGGATTACGGAAAAAGACTTCTTCGACGCCGTTGGGGACAACATGAACTTTCTCGGGATCGGCATCGAACATCTCGACCATGAGTTGCTTTTCCCACGAAGTCAGAGCGATGGCCGCATCAACGAGCCGGTAGGAATCCCAAGCGAGCTTGGCCGTGAAGTCCCTGGGAAGCAGTCGCTTGGCTGCCACCATGAAGAGCTTTTGCACACGACGCGTGTGGGCCGGACGCGATCCCGGGCCGGTGAGAAGTTCGGACATCACGACCTTGATTCCTTTTTGATGGGCGAAATTGATATACCCCGCGAGCGGACGCCCGAAGTAGTGGATCACATCGCCTTTTTGGTCGGCGTCCCACCAGCGGAGGCATTCCACCTCGACGCCAATCTCCTCAAGCGCCTTCTTCGTCTGCTCGATCTGAGTCTGAAATCCCCCGTGCGCCAAAAGAAAAGGGGACGGATGGTCGAAGAGGATTTTCATGGGACGAGGGAGAGGAAAGCGGAAACTTGAAAGCTTAGGCAGTGTTCGGTTTTCAGTGATTCAGTGCTCAGGAAAGAAGTTTGAAACCAGAAGCGTGAAAGCTGAGACTTGAAACCTGAAGGTTGAGAAGGGGGAGAAGCAGGCGAGGGGCGAGGGGCGGAAGAGAAACTTGAAAGGTGAAAGCTGAGACCTGAAAAAAGAAAGCGGAAACTGGAATAAATTACTTCTTGCGCTTGACGGTGTGCTTGAACTTCAGGACAGCAAAGTTGAGTTCGATTGAGGTTTCGGTATCGCTGGTTTGCAGGCTCTCATCAAAAATCTCCGAAACAATCTCGCCGCTTCGCTGCATGAGCGTTTTCTGCACAGCGTCATCTTTGGCTGTGGAGAGCGCCTTGATTGTGGATGAAAGTTCGCGGATTTTTGCGAACGTGTCGATGATGGCAAATGTGGCCTGTGTGGCTTTCGCGCTTTTTAGAATTGTTGCCAGCATGTAGAGACCTCGTTCGGGGAACCCCACCGGGAGTTTCACCTTGCCGCCTCGGTTTGAAGTCGAAAATTTCGACTTCAAAGCATCCCACTCATTTTTGGTGAGTTGCAGGAGGTATCTCGCTGGAAATTTTTCCGGGTTGTTCTTTACAGCCTCATTGATCCGCTTGGTATCCACGCCGTAAATGCGCGCTACATCGCTGTCGAGCAGGACTCGTTCGCCTCGGATTTCGATGAGCAGCGCCTGGATTATTTCTGTTGAGATGGGGTTCATTGAAAGGGGCTTGCTCTGTGACATTTTGGGAAGTTTTCAGTGTCCGGTTTTCGGTGCTCAGGGAAGGCGGGCGAGTGGCGAGGGGCGGAAGAGAAACTTGAAAGGTGAAAGCTGAGTCCTGAAAGGTAAAAACCAGCGCTGGAGACTAGAGGCGAAGGAAAGATAGCTGATGGCGGAAACCTTACGGCTTGGCTCGCTTGGTCTGCCCTTCGATCATGTCATCCTGCGGATTTTTCTCGTCGGTTTTCATGCCAATTGCAAGCCGTCCTTCGTGATTGAGGCATAAAAACCTCCTCCTTCGGCCAGACGCTTTTTATGTTCTGCAGGTGAAATCAACAACAGTTCGAAGGGAAGTGAGTATGCGGCCCACCTGATTGGGCGCCAAGCTTTGAGAATGTCACGCCTTTCGGAAATAGAAGATTTTTCGATCCTCTTTATCACCAGCAAGTCCACATCGCTGTGTTCATTGGGTGCCCCATAGGCATACGAGCCGAAGAGGATCACCTGCTCGGGGTGGAATTGCTCCACAAGAACCTTCAAATACGGAAGGAGCCGGTCAGCGATCCGGTGGACCGGGTATCGGGTGTCCCGCAGGACGTCCTCCCTGATCTGGGGTGGTTTCATTGCGCGAAACGTAACTTCGTTTCCCGGCGAGGTCAATTCAATCGCCCCAGCCCGTTTTCCGTAAGAGCCGGTTGAAAGGGGCTTGCTCTGTGACATTTTGGGAAGTTTTCAGTGTTCGGTGATTCAGTGCTCAGGGAAGAAGAGGAAAGGGGAGTCGAGAGCCTGCAGAAATTGTTCATTGATCATTGCTGAAATCGGAAAGAGAAAACTTGAAGTGTGAAAGCTGAGACCTGAAGAACGCTGGGGGCGGGATGATGGATTTTGGATGATGAATGGGGAAAGTTGAAGGCTGAGAGGCGAAGGGGTCAGGTGAAATGACGCTCAAGGATTTCACGGACCTCTTTCAGGTGGACGGTCGCCACTTCCCATACGATGGCGATATCGACGTTGGCGTAATCATGAGCCACGATATTTCGCATTCCCCTCATTTTCCGGTAAGGCAATCCGCTCAAGACAGCCCTCGTTTCGGGAGAGAGGTGCGCCGTTGCCTCCCCAATAATCTCGATTCTCCGAATGACAGCGTCTTGTTTTTCGCCATTCATGGAAAAATCTTTTTCGGAAATTCCAGCGACGTAAGACTCGATGCGTCGCACGGCTTCGAGGATGTCGCGAAGCTGTGTCGTTTGCTCAATGTCCATATAGGAAAACCGCAGTCGAGAGGATGTGGTCGGCCCCCTTGCGGTCGGATGTCTTCAAAAGCGATCCGCGCATGACAAAATCGACCGGGCGGCCGGCAATTTCTTCAGCTTCCCCCGCCATTTCCAAGATCTCGGGTATCGTCGTTTTTGGCGCCAGATCGACCAGCAGGTCCAGATCGCTGTCGGGGTGCGTGGAGCCACGGGCCAGGGAACCAAAAACCGCGAGACTTCGCACGCCATACTTCCGGCAGAAGGGCGCAAAATCGCTTCGCAATTTGCGCAGAACGTCTGTCGGCACCTTTTTCACCTCCGCGACTATAACTGCATCTCGAATTCTTATCAAGCAGGCAACGGCTTTCCCCTGAGACAAATGATGTTGTTCCGCTTCGGCACAACTGCCTGCCTGCAAATCCTGCAAATCCTGCAAATCTTGTTAATCCTGTCTAAAAACCGTTGAAGGTCAGTTCTTGCTCTGTGACATTTTTAAAGTTTTCAGTGAATCAGTGCTCAGGGAAAGTCTAGGCATTGCCCCACTTGATATGCAAGGCTGCACGGAGCGGAAAGCGGAAACTTGAAAGCGGAGACCTGAAAGATGAACACCCGCAGGTTAAAAGCTGTATTGAAAGTGGAAAGTGGGAAAGCTGAACAACTTCCTGTGTCCAGATGGAGTTCAGCTCCCCGGATCAAAACATTGGCGGTGCCGAGATCGGATTTCGCTTTTGCGAGCCATGACGCCACCGCTTCCGCGTAGTCCGGGTTCATTGGTGGTAGAGGATGCGTCCTTCCTTCTTTGCGAGATAAGGCAGCGTATTGACGACGTTCTCCTGGTGCAACCACTGCTTTCGCGTCAGCACGACAATATCTTTGGGGACGCGGATTTCGCGCACGAGGGAGTGGGCCTCACGGGACCGGTGATGGCCGGGCCGGTCGGATTCGCCAACAACAACGAGAAAATCCAGATCGCTGTCGGGGCTGGCATCTCCGCGGGCCTGGGACCCGAATAGCCAGACCTCCTCCGCCGGAAGTTCGACACCGATGCGTTCGGCCACAGCCCCTGCAAGTTCCAAAGTTTTCATGGGCAAGCTATGGCGTCCCCGCCGGCCGAAAGCAAAGTGGAAAATCGTAGAAAGGCAAATCCGCCACGGCCAATTCACGAACAAAAAGTTTAAAAGACCAGTTCGCCAAAATCTTTGTCGAGGTTCACGAGAACGCGCCCTTCTTTTTTCGCGATTGCAAGAATCTCATCGTCTCCCGGATCTTCCGGCAGGTCGCCCGTCCAACAAACATCGTATCCCAACCGTAGCAGTTCGGATTTCACTCCACCCCAAACGCAGGTATCCAGAAAGATCCGATGCTCAGCCATAGATCGCGCGGTCGATAGCCTGGTTGGTCATCACAGGGATATCTTCGGAGATGAGGCTAAAAGAATGCGCGGGATCTGGCTCGGTGGACTTCTTTTGAGCGGCGGGCAGGAGCTTTGCGAGGGGCTGGTTCCGATATTCTCCCGGATGTTTTTGAAGGGCGAGGGCGGCTGTGAACACCTCGTAAACCAGAGAGCGATGTTCGGCAAAGATACAATCGATTTCCGGGCTTCCGTTGCAGACCTTACGGGCAATAATCACACGATGGGAGCCGGACCTCAGACGCTGATATCCCGTCAGTTTTCCTTCCAGTGATTTGATGTCGCCCTTTTCCTGTTCGAGTCGGCGCAACGCGAGGCGGAGCGATTTTCTGGGTTCCGGCGCCAGTTGCCCGAAAAACTCAACAACCTGCGCGGAAAGGTTGACTTCTGTCACGCGTCGAGAGCGGAGAGAGGTTGAAATTTTGTGAGGCCCTTCTCGTAGTCCCGAATCGCACGCATGGCTTTCGGGTTCGCGAGGATTTCCATCGATTCAACGATTGCCTCCATGCGAGAGGGGGAGAGCAGGTAACCTACGACCTCATCCCTCCGCGTGATGGTGATCGGCCTGTCCTGAGATGCCCGAACAAGGGCAGGAAAATTCGCCTGAGCCTCGGTAATGGAATATGTAGATGCCATACTTGATATACGTAGCACGTCATTTCCGGACCGTCAATCGTTCAAGGGGCGAGACAGCCGGGAGGCTGCGTGGCAACGATTGCTGATTGCTGATTGCCTTCGCCTTGATCTCAAACCGTAAAACCACTACCAACAACCACCCTTCTCTTAACTCCGCCGCGGCCTAAATCCCGGGGGGAAGCTCAGGAGATGATCGTCGAAGTAGATTTGAACGACGATTCCATAGAAGCGCGAAATCTCAGGCATGAGTCAATGATCCGACCTCGTTAAGGGTGATTTTGCCCTGAGATGCCCCAGTGAGCCTCAGATACAGCGCATCCGGACAAAGATCAATTTCTCCAGGCCATTCCAATGCCCCCTGGGTCGTCACAAGCACCTTTTTGAAAACGCGGGGATCATCCCAAGCGGCGAACACTCCCTTCCCTTGGAGATGGGATAAATCGACCTCTCCAGAAACTCCATTGTCGAAGCGCAAATAAACCCGCAAATTATCAAAGGGTTGGCATTCAGAGATTCTCATTTGCCAAAAATCGTGCAATGGGCTTCAGATGTCAATTTGTTCGAAGGGCGTCGAAGGGGGGGGCTTGCACTTCGACATTTTGAGAAGTTTTTAGCCCGGATCCGGATTTTGCCCGCGAATAAAGCCAATGAACGCGAATAAGATGAGGAAGATAGGAAAAGGTAACACGGAAAAAAGCAGCCCGTCTTTTCCTGTTGGAAGTCCTTTTCATTCGCGGGGATTCGCAGGCCTCTTCCTCCGTTTTTGGGTTTAGTGATTCAGTGCTCAGGAAAGAAGAGGAAACTCGTGGCCGCGACTATCCGCCGGACAACATGCTCGTCGGAAACCCGGCACAGGTAGGATCCCGAGGGCGCTGCTTTGCAGCGATTGTCGATTGATCATTGCTGATGGCAGAAAAAGGGATCTTCCGCAAATTCTGTGCATTCAGGGACGGATAACAAATCCAGTCGCCTTCCTTCATCGAAACTCCGGCTGACGAGCCTGCAGAGTCTTCTCACGACAGAGTTAACCACTCATCTCCACTCATCTGAAAAGCCCACCCAGGCAGCCGGGGCGGCTGCTCGGAAGATCAACCGGAGGTTGGCCCGCAGGGCGAGACGATGGGGACAGCGCGAGTCAACTGATATGGCGCTTTTCGCCAGTACGGTCAGCAGGAGAAGGAGGCACGGATCGCGAAGCGACTCCGGTTCTGCGCGGCCATGCGACTCTGCAAGCGAGCTTGCGAGATCACCTGACCGCGCAGACCAGCGAACCGGCATGCCGGTTCGGCCTGCTTCTCCACAAAAAATACCAGCCAGCGCAGCGGGCATCTGCCGCAGCATTGCAAGGCACCCATTGCATTCATGAGTGGTTCAAATCCATCGAATCCCAACCCGCCGCAGGCGGCATGACCATTATTTATCCCTTCCGGAGATTTAATAAACACACTTTTTGCGGATGGCTCATGGAAGCCTGAAAAACAGTCGAGCGGGGAAATGGAAACCTCTTGAATGTCATTTCAGGAACTGTAGATTGTCACCATGATTACACTTTCCATTACAAACGCCCGAAAAAACCTTGGCTCATGGGTGAAGAAAGCCGCGAATGGGGAACAGGTGGCGATCCTGGTTGGCAACCACGTCGTGGCGCTGCGTCCGGTGGAAGTCGTTCCCAAGGATTATGCCGAGCGCGAATACCAACTTTCGCAGGATGAAGTCCGTTCCATCGCCACAAATCTACAGAAAAAGGCGAAAGCAGACAGACAAGGAGGGCTTTCCCGTAAATTCACCGGCGACATCGAGGCTTTATTGTGAAGGTCGAGATTTCTCCGGATTTGCTACGGGAAATCCGCAAACTTTCAAAAGGCAAGCGCGTTGGTATCGGCGCGGCTATCGAGTCGGCAAGGCAAGCATGGGGCCGTCCCCACGAGCATTCCGGCCTTGGAATTCGAAGTCTTGGCGGCGGCCTGTATGAATGTCGATCCGGCCTGGATCAGCGTCTGGTCTTCCAGTCGCTCGATGGCTTGCTCTACTTCCATTTTCTCGGCAACCACGATGAAGTTAGATGCTTTTTGCGCAGTCACCAGTGATCGAATCATGCGCTGCTTTGCAGCGATTGATCATTGCTGATTATGGCAGAAAAAGAAGAAAAGTAGTCGGGGAGATGCAGAAATTGTTTATTGGTCATTGCTGAAGGCGGACAATAAAATAGCCGAGGGTCGTGGAATGAACAATCAGCAATCAGTAATCAACAATTCACAATCGACTTTCTCGATTGTGACTCCCAGTTTCAAGCAACTCGACTGGCTGCGGCTCTGCGTGGCCAGCGTGCGGGACCAGATGGAAGAGGAGAAGGCTGAAACCGGAAAGCTGAAACCGGAAAATCCGCTTCAAGTTTCAAGTCTCAAGTCTCAAGTTTCCCGACCGCCCTTGGCGGTCGAGCACATCATCCAGGATGCCGGGTCGCCGGGGATCGAGGAGTTCGCCCGCGAGGCCGGAGCGGCTTTCTACAAGGAAGGAAATCTAGTTTTCAGGTCTCAGATTTCAGATTTCAGCCTTTCCCGCTATCGGATCGCAGTTTACTGCGAATCCGATAGCGGAATGTATGACGCGATCAACCGAGGGCTTGCAAAGTCGTCGGGCGAGGTCTGCGCGTGGCTGAACTGCGACGAGCAATATCTCGAGGGGACGCTCGGCAAGGTAGCGAGAATTTTCTCTGCAGCTCCGGATCTCGATGTCCTGTTGGGGGACGCGGTGCTCGTGGATTCCAAGCTCCAGCCGGTCTGCTATCGAAGGATCATGGTCCCGAACCGTTGGCATACGAGACTGGACCATCTGCATTCGCTGAGCTGCGCCATGTTCTTCAAGCGCTCGGCTCTGCCATCCCCTCCCTTGGATCCTCGCTGGAAGGTGATCGGCGATGCGGTGCTGATGGACCACTTTCTTGGAGCCGGAAAGCAGATCCGTGCCTGCGGGGACTTGCTCTCCGCTTACGCTTTTACCGGGGAGAATTTGAGCGCGGATCCCGCGCACAATGAACACACGAAGTGGCTGGAGGAAGCAAAGTGGCCGCCTGGCTTCTTACGGCCGCTGGTCGTGTTGCAGAACCGCCTGCGCCGCATGGCCCACTTGGCTTACGGGTCATTTCGAGTTGAAGCGGGGCTGTTTTCGCCAAAATCTCTCACTGAACGAGTCGTGACGAAATCAACGGTGCCGGGCACATGGCCGGACCTTGCCGGGTAATCGCAGTTTGCCTTCGGGGAGGAACTCTGGCATGAGGATGGATGGACCCGGGACGCCTCCCCTCTGAAATTATGATAAGAATCTTCCTGACCATCACGTTCGGCTTTATCTCTCTGCTAATTGACGCGCATTTCGAAAACGTCATTCTTACCCCGTTCCTTTCCCTGACCTGGCTCATGTGGATGGCGAGGACCCAAGGGTGGAAACAAGTGACAGTAATTTTTATCGTGCTGGCATGCTTTGTTGTGTTCAGCCTCATTGGCGAAAACGCCTTAACAATTGTCGTGAGGGCGAGCGGCTTTTGTCTTACCGGCACCCTAGCGGTGGCATTCAGCCGGGCCCGACAGCGGGCGGAGGATACCCTCGCCTCAACGCATGCCATTATCCGCGCCATTCCCACACCGATCGTGGTTGCGGATATGACCGGTTCAATCGTGGCCGCCAGCGATGAGATCGAGAGGTTTGTGTCCAAGGAGTTCCAGCCGGTGGTCGGTCATTCATTTGCCGACGTCTTTCTTGGTCACCTTCCTCCCGGCCGGGCCATGAAAAAATATCTGGATTGGTTCCACATGGAAGGAACGCGCGATGAGAATCTCTACCTGCGATCGGAGCCTCATGTTCCCATTTTGGCCAGCATTTTGACCACAGGTGAAGGAGGGAATCGGCTTCTTGTGGCGGCGATTCACGAAAGCTCAGCCTGACGGGCTATGCGTATCCTGCAGGTTTTCAACCGTTACTTGGAACGAGGCGGCGAGGAGTCATCCGTCGAACGGGTTTCCGATTCCCTCTCCTTGCACCACAGAGTCTTCCATTGCTACTTCGACAGCAGGCAGATGCTCTCGACTGACGGGGCGTTGGATATCGCTTCTGCCGCGATACAAATGGTATGGAATGGCACGTCTGCAAAACGCCTGAATATCCATGCTCAGGTTGCCAAGCCGGATCTGCTTCTTCTTCACAACATCTTTCCCGTTGGGACAGCGGCTGTTCTGCATGAAATCGGGAAGGTGAATATTCCCGCCATCTCCTACATCCACAATTTCCGGCCGTATTCGGTGAACGGCTACCTGTGGGCAAATGACAGGATCGTCACTGCCGGCCTCCGCAAAAATTTTATCCCGGAGATCCTGGCGGGCTCTTGGCAGGATTCCCGTCTCAAGACCGCCCTCTATGCCTCAATCCTCACGGGGATGCACTGGAGCCGGATGTTCCGTCACATCGACTCCTGGATCGCGATTTCGGAATTCATGCGTGAGAAATTCATCGGAGCAGGAGTTCCGGCAGATCGAATCTCAACCATTCCGCACTCGTGGGACCCCATGCCATCGCCACCGAAACCGGAGGAGGGCGGATATTACCTTTTCCTGGGCCGGCTGATCTCCGCAAAAGGAGTCCGGCTGCTTTTCGAAACATGGCAAATCCTCGAACACAAGCTTGGCCCCAAGACCCCGCGTCTCGTTATCGGCGGGGACGGGCCTTTGGGGGCCGAGGTGTCGCAATTTTCAGCCCAAAACAAGCTCATCAGCTATGCGGGTCATGTGGACGGAGAAACCAAGAACAGACTCATCCGGAGGTGTCGCGCGATGATTGCTCCCTCTCTTTGGTGGGAACCGCTGGGGTTGGTGACTTACGAGGCCTACGACTATTCGAAGCCCATGCTCGCCGCAGCTTCCGGGGGCCTCTCAGAAACCGTCCAACACGGGATCACGGGAATGCTTCACCAGCCGGGAAATGCGGAGGAACTGGCAGAGCAAATCCTCCTCCTCGACCCGGACAAATCGCGGCGGCTCGAAATGGGTTGCAGGGGACGCGAATGGTTGCTCACAAATACCAGCCGCACGCAGTGGCTGGACAAGTTCGACCGGCTCGTGAACCGGGTTCTTGAACGGAAGAAAAAGGCAAAAACTTGAAAGCCGAACCCGAATCCGCCGAAATACCGGCGGCTATTTGGCCCACTCGATTTCATACCAGATCGACGGATGTTCGGTGCCGGGAGAGAATCGGCTTCCGCCGGTTGGATCGACCGCGTTGATTTCGCCGATGCGCTGACCACACCCGTCGAGCACGAACACGCGCGCGCCACCACGCGGCAACGCGATGTCGAAGGGGATCAGGTTGATCTGTGCCGGGCCGGTTCCCCACTGGTCGCCGACCGAAGTGCGTGACTCGTTCCATTTCATGCCGGAATTTTCAGCCGAGCCCACGGCGGCGAGGAGCGCGTGCCCGGTGGATTCGATCGGCTGCCCATCGAGGCTTGTGAGCACGACCACCGCGTAGTCCCGCTCCACAGCTCCCACCGAGAGCTTCACCCCGCCGAGATCAAATTGCCGCCCGCCTATCAATCCCCACACCGCGCGAGTCGCCGGCGTGTTGAGCAAGACATGGGCGCACGCGGCATCGGTCGCGTCCCACACCACCTGCCCGTCGGGTGTCGCGAAACGCTTGCCGGTGGCGGGCGTCAATAGGGAGGACGGTTTGGCGGCTTTCGGGTCGATCCCGATCCGGGCGCTCAAGCCGAGCGTCGCCGGCAACTTTTCGTCGGGCATGCCTGCGGCAACCTCCGCAAGCGGCAAAATGTCGCCGCGGCGGAACGCGGGAGCGAACGCCGCCAGCAGCGCGAGTTTGGCCGGTTGGCCGTTGAACGAAAAGAACCGCTGGAGTTTGTCGGCATTCCAGCCGCCATTGCCGTGGCCATCGTCATGGTATTGGAAAAAGAAAATCCCGTCCCAGTCCTGCAAGCCCGCCACCATGACGGCAAACGGTACCACACCCGCCGCGAAGTCGTTTGGATCAGGAATATTCCACTCCGACACGGTGAACGGCCGGTCGAGGAGCCGCCAGGGCGCGCGGGACAGCAGAGCGTCAGCCTCGGGGGAACGCTCCATCGGCGTGTTGCGGATTTCCCAGTCGTAACGATCCCAAGGCTTTTGCGGAAAATGAGGGTGCTGCCAGTAGGCATGGTCATCGGCATAGTCGCACGTCGCCGCGATGATCTCCGGCGTGTTGTATGATATCTGCGAAGCCGTGATCGGCACGCGCACCCCCAGATCTTTTTTCAGAAAGGAAACGATCTCGCGGATGAACCCCTGTTCGGTCTCGGCCATGAAGCTGCGTGCGTCGAACCTCGCCTGCTCGCTCCAATCGCCCACCGGGATTTCGATGTTGCGCGCCTCGACCGTCTGGCCGTCGGGCACCAAGATCCACCCTTCACCTCCACCGCGACGAAGTGTCAGGCCCGCCAGCGAGAACGCGACATCGTTACCGCCAAACTTGAAACAGATCCTGGCCGGGCCGGGAATCGTGGCGCTCGTCCGAAACACCCGCTGCACGCGCCGCCACTCCGGACCAAGCTGCAGGGTCTCTTCAAAGCCCAGGGGATGCCAGTTTTCCGGTCCGGAATTGGACACATCTACCCGCACCGGACGCTCGGCCTCTGCTCTGACCCAAAACGTCAGCGTGTAGAGTTGCCCCGGTTCGAGCGCAAGATTCGGGTATTGAACCTCCTGTGCGCTCAATTCCGCTTTCTTCCCCTGCGGTTCGATTTGCACGGCGGGCAAATCGGGTTGCGGGCCGGGCTGGGAGAACCTTACCGTCACCGGAAACCGGGGAGTCTGCATCACCCTCAACGTGTTCGACCCCTCGTGCCATGTCGCCGAGTCAGCCAAGGTCGCACCGAGCGGTTCGCCGCCGCCGCCCCAGGCCCGCCGCAACTCCCCGGTTCCGGCATAGTGGCGTGCGAGCCATGCGTTCCACTGGCTCTTGAACTCGCCCCGATACGGTTCCGGCAGGGCGGCGGCAATTCCAGGACCGAGCTTGCTGAACGAGTTTTCGTTCGTGATTTCAATCATCGCCACCCCCGGATCGTCCACGCGCCTCAAGTGCCGGTATGGATTCTCGTGCGTGAGGTAATCGCGGCAAAAGGATTTGAACGCCTCGCGCATCCGGGGCTCGAAGTAGATCAGGTATTTGTCATACTTCACCTCGTTGGAGAGACCGGCCGGGGCAAAACCTTCGGCCTCGGTAAACTCCCGCCCGACATGGAGATTCAGGTTGGCGTAGATGCCGTGGAGGTGGAGCTCGTTGAGAAAATAATCGAACCGGTCCACTTGCCCGGCGTTGAACGCGCGGTGTCCGCCAACCACTGGATCCAGGATCCCACGCGGAGCCGGCAAAGTCTCATGATGGTGCATCCGCACAGCATTGATGCCAAGCTTGGCCAGATGCGCCGCGACCTTTTCGGCATCGGCATACTCGGGAAAATTTGCCCTGAAGGCCAGGTTGACTCCCCAAAACCGGATCCGGCCCCCCTCCGTAAAAAAATGCCCGTCGCGGACGCGCACGAACCCATCCGCGCCAGCAGGCCCGGGCGAGAGCGCCGACATATTGGTGGCCGACGGTGAGTCGTCGTCGCCTGGGATGAGAAAGGGAATCCGCAGGGCGGCGCTTGGAGCGGGAAGTGGCGGGGTCACGTCGGCAGGCAGCGGAAGCACGGCAAGGAAGAAGAGAGCAGCCAAACGCGAAAAAAATGTCACCATATTTGGCTGAGTTCGGATCAGACGGCGGCGGTTGTCGCGGCTCTGTCGGGAGTATCTAAGTCATCATAGCGCATCAGGCGAACCGGACGACTGGAGCAGTAGGTCAAAATTTCCTGAGAAATAAACATGAGCGCCTGCCGACAACGGTCGGCGGCAACCTCCCCGTGCGCCTGGCCCGCCATGCGGACGGAGCGCATCTCAGGCGAATCGATCGCCGGATGAGCGATCACAAGCCATGTGCCCTGCGAGACGGCCTGAAGCCGATGCAAAAACCGCCCGGAGTGGTCGCCCTCCGAAAACGCCTCCTCGCCGGGGGCGACGGGCAAACCGGGCAGATCCATCCGGTAGATCAAGCCTTCGCGTCGTGCAAATTCTTCCAGCGCCAGACGCAGATCCGGCAAGGCGGCGCTGAAACCCATGTGCTCATCCATGTAGCGGATCGGCAATCCCGTCCCTCGAAGCCGGGACAGTTGCGCGGTCATCTCGGCAATCACCACATCGGGCTGCGGATTCAATTCCCGAAGTCCCTCCCATGTTGCCGGCAACATGCCGCGCGCATCCACAAGCCTGCGGTGGACGGTCAGCGGACCCCAGCAGGGGTCGGCCCACTCTGCATTCAGGCAGGCGTGGAACCCGAAGCAGGCGTCCAGATCCCGCAGCCGCTCAGCCGCATCATCCAATGCGGAGCCCAGCGCAAGCACGGAAACATTTCGAGCAATGCCGTTCTCCACCGCGATGCGAATGCCCTCGTTGGTGGCGACGTTAAGCCCTGCATCGTCGGCACGGGTGACGAGTCCGGGAACTGCTACGGCTGGGCGAGGGGAAGCGTTCATTTCGGTTGTTGGATGCGCTCAAATGTTAAACCAGCTCGCGGAAAAAATACAAAGGCCATAGGGCATTCGGATGTTTGACCTGCGTCGCAAGCGCCATTCAAACCCGGCAACAGTTTGCACCACCCATTCCCTGTTTGTGTTATTTGTGGTCCCCTGCGTAACACGGACTCCGGTTTCCACTTTCGAGTTCGATGAAGTAATCCAAATGATCGGTGATTTTCTGCCAGACATGTGGTTCCAGCCATTCAAGGGCAAAGTCATCCTTCATATCGGACACATCCCACGTCCTGTCATCACTCCACCCTTTATCCTCCAGAATCACCTCGCTTTTAGAGCCGCATCTTTTGATGGCTTCTAATGTTATCGCATGCCACGAGAAAAATGTTTTGCCCATGCCGTAATAGGTTTTTCGGTTGACTTCGCTGTGCAGAATTGCGCCGTAAAGTTTTGCCAGATCTCCGGCAAAGATAAACTGGGTGCCGTCGTTTTTTGTTATGGTGATGGGCTGGTTGCCAAGAGCCTTTCGAACGATGTCGCGGAAGCGCAGATCACCCTCGGTTTTGCCGCCGGCAATGACCGGATTACCGAAGGTGTAGCCGGGACGGATGATGTTGACTCGCATCGTGGAGAGGTAGGATTGCGCCATGAGAAAGTTTTCGCTGGCGGCTTTGGTGGCTCCGTAAAATGTGGCGGGACGCTGTTTGGTCGTGGTTCTGGCGATTTTGATCTGCTCCTCGGTCGAAGATCCGCCCACGCCCATATAGAGGCTGTCGTTGACGGAAGTGGAGGATGTGTAGATAAAGTGCGCGACATTGGCTTTGGCGGCGATATCGGACAAAAAGACACTTGGCAGGGTATCGTCGAGCAGCACTTCCCAGCCGGTTTTCCGGGAAAAATTCAACGCAACGTGGATGCAGGCATCTTTACCGGGCATCAAACCCTCTATCAACCCCTGATCGGTAATGTCGCCCGGGACAATTTCCACACCGGGTGTTTTTGCTAGCGCCGGCACGATTGCGGGGTTGCGTGCAGGAATGGTTATGCGATGGCCCCGCCCGACCAGTTCCATAGCCACATATGAGCCAATAAAACCGGTCCCGCCTGTGAGTAAGATATTCATTCTAGTTTTGTCGTAGTGCTTTCGTGGAAAATGTCAGGCCATTTTATCTGCGCACTCTGGCATGCCGGATGCCGTGAGGATGGTTTTTTTTTGCCAGCCAGCGCATGCGGTGAATGCTGACGGCGGACGCGAGCATGCGGTTGCGGGGGACGAGTCCCATGAGCCAGATAGTTTGGCAAGGTGAAATGGTCAATTTGTTTGTGGGATCCGTTCCATTTACAGATTAGTTCGCGGGCGAGATACGAAAGGCATGGGGCTTGGGCTGCACGGCTGCACGGAAGGTTGTAAGGATTTCCTCGATCTGCGCCTTCCATTCGTCCTCGTGCGGTTTGTTTTCTTTATACTCTTGGGCGTTGGCCGTCACGAAATGCTCCCATGACTTGCCGGCGGCATCTTTCGTTCTCTTGTCCAGCATGCTGTCCATTTGCACGGGCGGGATGGGATGCGGCACCATGCGGGCAGCGGAGTGTTCAGTGGCAGCGAGAGCCCGCAATTTGAGCACTAAAGCCTGTTTACCCCCATAGGTCAGCCTGGCTTTTTCGGCTTGCTGATACTGGGGTGTATTGCGACACGCGGCCAGATTTACCCCCTCGCTCAATTGCTCTGCGGTGAAATCCTTGATTTGTTTTCCATCGATTTCCAAATGGTAGTTTCCCGCAGGGAGATCCGTGACCTTGAGCATCTCACGGTTCAATTCTTCCGTGAACGGCAGCCAGGGTTCGGTGCTGGCGGCAGCGGGATCCATCGGGTAGGGAAGCGATTCAGCGCGATAGTTAAATGAAAGCGTGTTCCCCCCCGCTTTGATTTGGTCAACTTTGCAATGAACCGACTCGTTGAGCACTCCACTCCCGGCTTTGATGGAGATCGAAGCAACGACTCCGGGAACCTGCTGGGCCTTGAGAAAGAGGTAAGCCATGAGCATATGCCCTGCGGACCCCGGGTGGACCCGATCCGACCCAATGATGGTCGCTTTCGGATCCTTGGCCTGCATTTCAAGATTAATTTTTGTCATCGGGCCATGGAAGTCGATGACTGCCACTCCAAATTCACGGGCGAGGGATTTTGCCCGGTTGGATATTTCTCTCAGCCCATCGTTGGTGTGCGGCCCGTTTTTGTCCGTCAGGGTTGACGTGTCGTCAAAGGGAGAAGGCGTGATGATGACGGGTTCGATACCATCCGCTTTCAGCCTGCCGATGATCTTTCGCATGTTGGCTTCATAGGCATCGATCGCCTCTTTTTGCTTTTGCACGGTATCGGGCTTCTGATTTTCAGGCTCATACAAGGAACGTCCCACGTCGTTCATCCCGAGCATGACCGTGGCGACGGTCGGCTTGTTTGCGGTCACCTCCCAGTCATAACGAACCAATGTTCCCGCTGCGCTATCCCCTATGATCCCGCAGTTGATAAATGTGATTTTGCGATCCGGAAACCGCGTGAGGTAAAAAAGCTCCACATAAGATGGATATTTGCCGCCATGGGTGATGCTGTCGCCAACAACCGTGACACGCGCACCGTCCACAAAAGGTTTCGGCGAGAGGGTCTGCGACGCATCTTCCGCATTGCCGGGATGAGAAATCGCGATGATCGTAGCCAACGCCATCAGGCATCGAAGTATTGATGTTTTCATGATTCGGAAGAAAAGTGCAGAACAGTTGACGGAAGAATTGCGAGGTTGCGACATTACCGACTGGGTGAATCAAAGAGCGATGGCAGGTAGGACCACTTGTCAAAAGTGATGTTTTTCGGCAGCTTACCTATAATAGAAAGATAACGAGGATCGCGATACCGGCGGAAGGCATATTCATAGGTGTTGACTCCTGAGACCTTCAAGAGCGCAGCCATGTCGGCACCGATCATTCCCGCGTCAAGCGGATCTTGAGAATCGGATTTCAACGGATAATCAAACAGACGCTTCAATGCGAAGCTCTGGTAGCTGTAGAGATCCACGCCACGATGCCACATCACTTCCGCGACACGAACCATCACCGTTAGGGCCAGAAGCTGATCGTCGAGCGTAGTCCCCTGCCCCCAATGACCATCATCTTTAACGTCTGAAGGATTAAAACAATCGACAAGCCCGTCACCAACTTTCTCCATGCTTCCCCCTTGCCCATAAAGCGCATCGTTTGCCAGCTTGGGATCGTTAAGCACCATTCCCGATATAAAAACCCCATACAATCCGATTGGGCCCCATTTGCTGTGACTGCACGGCCTTTTTAGATTTCCTTGGTTCAGCCGTTCCGCCAACGGTCTGATGAGCTTTCCTTCAATCTGTTCGCGATCTTGCTTTGAGATGGTCGGAAGATTATATATTAGATCATATCCGTTGCACGCTTGAGTCAAAAACTCGCTGCTGTCCGCGCCATCGAATCCATAAGGTTCAAAATGATCCTGCCCCGACATATTGGCGGGCGGGTTTTGCTGTTGATATCCGTAGGCATCGACCAACGCCAAGAGAATCTGCTTTGAATAATCGGCGTATTTCCGGTCACCTGACAATTGATATAAAATTCCGAGAGTTGCCGAATCTTTGACACGCTTCAGCAGCGTGCTCATAAGCTTCCATTTCCATATCCATTTGCCCTCACTATTCTTGTATCCCCTTTGAAATCCGGGAAAAGCCCACGAACCGTCAGTCTCAATGGCATGGGTCGGAACGTCCAAAGGCTGTCGAATCCTCTGATCGCCCCATTCCTTTAGGCGGTCGAACTCGGCCTTCCATTCCGGATTTGTTTTTAGCAACTCCTGGTAATGGGTTACGTCTTCCTTGTCCCATAAGGTAGGGCCTGTCCGGAAAGAGCGCGGTTTTAGGGAAGTCATCCGAGCCACCCCTCCAGACACCACAACATATAGACAGGATTCGCCTGCGATTTTTTCGGAACCCGCCTTTTTCAACGACTTGCATGT
>Ga0194053_10000256_pt1 | contig 40582 bp, 36 predicted proteins | sample SepL228m_MetaG_FD_161684 | JGI IMG/M metagenome (GOLD analysis project Ga0194053, IMG submission 161684) | Anoxic zone freshwater microbial communities from boreal shield lake in IISD Experimental Lakes Area, Ontario, Canada - Sep2016-L227-8m | ecosystem: Environmental > Aquatic > Freshwater >... | reverse complement strand
CTGTGAACCCAGATGCTCTTCAAGATTCCCAACCCGAAAAGCGTGATCAGCGCGAACGATCCGCCATAGCTGATCAGCGGCAGCGGAAGCCCGGTGATCGGGGTCACCGAGATCGTCATGCCGATGTTCATGAAAGTGTGGGTGAAAAGCAGCAGGGTGAATCCCACCGCCAGCAACCGGCCCAGATCATCCTCCGCCTCGATCGCGATCTGCAGCGTTAGCACGAACAGCAGCGCGAATGCCCCGATGAGCGCCACGCCGCCAACGAACCCATGCTGCTCGCACATCACCGAAAAAATGAAGTCGTTGTGAACCGCGGTCGAGGGGAGAAACCCGAGCTCGAGCTGGGTGTTCGGAGCCTTGAACCCCTTGCCGGAAAACCCACCCGAGCCGATGGCGATGAGCGATTGGATGATGTTCCATCCGTCGCCCTGAGGGTCGGCCTCGGGATTCAGGAAAGTGGTGAGGCGGGCGTATTGGTAGGGCTTGAGCCCGAACTGGATGAAAACAGGGATGATGGTGGCGCCGACGAGCAGCATGGAAATCAGCCAGCGTTTCGGGATGCCCCCGATGAACAGCATCGCCAGAACGACCGGAACCCACACGATACACGATCCGAGGTTCGGCTGGATCAGGATGAGAACCCAGGGTGCCCCGACGATCGCCCCGCAGCAGAGGAGCCTCAGGAATGGAGCCATGGCGCGCGTGTATTGCAGGAAAATCGCGAGCGTGAGGATGCCCGCCGCGATCGCGAGCTCCGATGGCTGGAAGCTCATCGGGCCGAGGTCGAGCCAACTCCTGGCCCCGTAGCGCTTCTGGCCGAACAGCATCGTCGCGACCAGCAGCACCATGCTCAGCACGTAAATCGGAATGGCCCCGAACCTCACCCACCGGTAGTCCATCAACGACACCACGAAGAACATCGGCAGGGAGATGAGGATCCAGACGATCTGGGAGGTCCAGAAATGTTGGTCGCGCATCCAGGTCGCGCTGTAGATCGCGTAAACACCGTAGGCGAACATCACCATCGTGAGCGCGAACAGGACCCAGTTCATCCGCAGGAAGTTTCGAAGGATCGGGTGCATCAGGCGAGTTGTGGGACAGCGGCCAGAAGCGACTTTGTGTAGTCGTCCTGCGGGTTGTTGTAGATCGCCTCCGCTGGCGCGGACTCGACAATTTTTCCGTGGTGCATGACGAGGACGTGGTCGCTGATGTGTTCGACCACGGCGAGGTCGTGGGCTATGAAAAGGTAGGCGATGCCGAACTGCTCCTGGAGGTCTTGGAGGAGGTTGACGATCTGGGCCTGTACGCTGACATCCAGTGCACTCACCGGTTCGTCGCAGACGATGAATCGCGGCTCGACGGCAAGCGCCCGCGCGATTCCGATCCTCTGGCGCTGGCCGCCGCTGAATTCGTGGGGGTAGCGCCTCATCATTTCCGGCTGGAGGCCCACCAGACGCAGAAGCTCGGCCACCCGGTCGCGGCGCTCTGCGCGCGATTTTTTCGGGAAATGGATTTCCAGCGCTTCGGAGACAATTTCGGCGATGCTGAAGCGTGGGTTCAGCGAACCGAACGGGTCTTGGAAAATCATCTGCATCTCTCGGCGGAACGGGCGGAATTCCTTTTCGCTGAGCGGGAGGATTTCGCGGCCGTCAAAAACGACACGGCCGGATGTCGGCGGGATCAGCTTGAGAATCGTTCTTCCGACGGTCGTTTTTCCGCTTCCGCTTTCGCCGACGAGTCCGACCGTCTGTCCTGGTTCGACGGTAAAACTGACGTCGTCAACCGCTTTGATGTCGCCCATCTGCCGGCGGAGCAATCCGCCATGCACGGGAAACCAAGTCTTGAGGTTTTGGACTTCGAGGAGCGGCATGCAGAGAACCACTACCTCCTGAGAGGAGTGTTGTCACCCGTCATCATGCCGCTTTTGCTAGGGCCGTGATCAACCCTTCTTGAGAAGGGGAAGCCCGGTGCGCTCGTTCTCGGATACAATGTAACCGGACGGCAGGGCGTCGATAGCTGCTTCACCGGCCACGCCGGCGAAGTAATAAAGGGTCACTTCTCTGCCGCCTTTGAGCTGCTGGAGGCGGCGGTGCAGGAAATAGGTTTTACCTGATTTTTTGCTTTGTACGCTGAAGGCCATGGCTTTTGGATTTCTAGTGGTTCTGTCTGCGGGTGGAAACTATTTGACAAGCCCTGCACCGGCCAGGGTTTTGTAGGCTCCGTTTTTCGAGATCGTCTTGAATGCACGCGCCGTGGCTTTCACGGTGACGAACTTTTTCAGTTCGGGCACCCAGACGCGCTTGGTCTTCAAATTCGGCTGGAAGAAGCGTGGTGTGACGGCCGTGACGTGCATGCCGATGCCGCCTTTTTTCTTTGCCAGACCGCGTCGGTGGATTTTGGATCCCCGGACGGGTTTGGCCCCTGTGATGCTGCACTTTCTTGACATAATGAGAGCTGCAAAAACTAACGGATGCTCTTGGGGAGTCAAGACTTTGATTTCAGCTCTTCGAAGTCGGCATCGACCATGATGTGCACGAGGTCGCGGAACTTCGTCTTCGGTTCCCAGCCGATCTGCTTCTTGGCCTTGGCCGGATCGCCCACGAGGAGATCGACCTCTGCGGGCCGTTCGTAGCGGGCGTCGTATTTGACGAATTCCTGCCAATCCAGGCCGACATGGCCGAACGCTTGCTCAACGAATTCGCGGACGGTGTGGGTTTCGTTGGTGGCGAGCACGTAGTCGTCGGCAGCGTCCTGCTGGACGATGCGCCACATGCCTTCGACATATTCCGGGGCATATCCCCAGTCGCGCTGGGCATCGAGGTTTCCGAGGTAAAGCGACTTCTGCTTGCCGAGTTTGATCGCCGCCACCGCGCGGGTGATTTTGCGGGTCACGAACGTCTCGCCGCGGCGAGGGCTTTCGTGGTTGAAAAGGATGCCGTTCGAGGCGTGCATGCCGTAGCTTTCGCGGTAGTTCACGGTGGCCCAGTAGGCGAAAACCTTGGCGCAGCCGTAGGGACTTCTCGGCCAGAACGGCGTCGTCTCGGTCTGCGGGACGGCCTGGACTTTCCCGAACATCTCGCTGCTTGAAGCCTGGTAGAAACGGGATTTGACCCCGGATTCCCGCATGGCCTCGAGGATCCGGATCGTGCCGACCCCGGTCACGTCGGAAGTATATTCCGGGATGTCGAAGCTCACGCGCACGTGACTCTGTGCGCCGAGATGGTAGATTTCATCGGGCTTCAACTCGTAGATGAGTTTGACGAGGTTCACTGAGTCCGCGAGATCGCCGTAGTGGAGGAACAGCCGGACGCCGTTGACGTGGGGGTCCTGGTAAAGGTGGTCGATCCGGGCGGTGTTGAACGTGCTGGCGCGGCGGATGATGCCGTGGACCTCGTAGTCTTTGGAGAGAAGCAGGTCGGCAAGATAGGAGCCGTCCTGGCCGGTGATGCCGGTGATGAGCGCTTTTTTCATGGGGTTGAGAGGGCAGCATTCTGGATTTCGAGAAGTTTGGCAATACCGGTTCTGGCAGCTGCGACCATCGATTCGAGCTGGGCGGCGCTGAAGACCGACTCCTCGCCGGAGCCCTGGACTTCCACAAAATCCATCTTGTCGGTCATGACGATATTCATGTCCACCTCGGCGTCCTTATCCTCGATGTAGTCGAGATCAACCATTACCTCGCCTTTTACTATACCCACGCTTACCGCTGCCACTCGGTTTTTTATCGGCAGGGCCGCCAGTTTGCCTTGCTCGACAAGAGCCCGACAGGCGAGTTCGACAGCGACCGAAGCGCCGGTGATTGCCGCGGTCCGGGTCCCGCCATCGGCCTGCAAGACATCGCAATCGACCCAGAGCGTGCGCGAGCCGAGCTTTTCCAAATCCACCACAGCGCGCAAGGAGCGGCCGACGAGGCGCTGGATTTCGGTGCCACGGCCGTCGGGTTTCCCTCTCGTGGACTCGCGGGTTTTGCGTGTGAGCGTCGAGTAGGGGAGCATAGAATACTCCGCGGTCAGCCATCCGCCGGTCACGCCTTGTTCCTTCATCCAGCGGGGGACCGATTCCTCGATCATCGCCGCGCAGATGACGCGGGTGTTCCCGAAGGCGACCAGGACGGAGCCTTGCGCGTGTGGGGCGATGCCGCTCTGGATTTCAATTGTGCGGAGTTCGTTGGCGGACCGGTTGTCGTGACGGATCATGGGTCGGGACATTGGACGCCGTCGCCCGTGCGGCGCAAGAAATCATTTTCTCCCTCCGGGATCCGGGTGTAGGGGGAGGGCATGTCACTCGACCATCGCCAGCAGGCTTCCCGCGAGCAATTTGACCGTCAAAGCCGGAACTATGGGCCGTCGCACATTCTGGCCGATGTCGCGGATATTGCGGAGGCTCTCGACGGGTTGCCGCTCCTGCCAGCCGGCCGGGCATTGGATGTGGCGACCGGTGGAGGTCACACGGCGGTTTGGCTCGCGGAGCACGGCTGGGCGGTCACCGCCTCGGATCTCTCGCCGGCGATGATCGAGCGCGCTTCTGAAATGGCGGCATCAAGGGGAGTCGTGCTCGAAACCGCTCTCCATGAAGCGGAGCGGTTGCCCTATGAAGCCGCAACATTCCAAATCGTCACATGCCGTGTCGCCGCACACCACTTCAGCAACCCGGTGGCCTTTGTTTCCGAGGTGGCCAGGGTATTGCAACCCCGCGGCATCTTTCTCCTGATCGATGGCAGCGTGCCGGACGGCGAAGCGGAGGCGGCGGAATGGATTCATGCCGTTGAAAAATGGCGTGACCCGAGCCACGGGCGTTTTCTGTCGCCGGGCGAGTGGTCGGGGCTCTGTCGAAATGCGGGTCTTGAGGTTTTTAAATGCGCCATGACTCCGTTCAAACAGCCGGACCTGAACTGGTATTTTGAGACCGCAGGCACGCCGACGGCGAACAGGGACGAGGTCATGGAACTTATCCGCTCGGCTCCGCCTCAAGCGCGCAGGATATTTCGACTCGCGGAGGAGAATGGCAAAACCGTCTGGTGGTGGCAGCGCCTTGCGCTCGTCGCCCGCCGGAAGTGATCAACCCCAATCGGTTTCTTCGGAACTTGCAAAGGCACGCGGAGATCAGCACCGTTAATCCCGATGCCAGCAAGCATGCGGATGAAGGTTCCGGAACAAGCACGGTGGTGTAGGCGGCGATGGACCAGGAATTATCGTCGGTGTTGAGGGAGAAGTATTGGATCGTCATGGCGTCGGCTCCCACCGTTGCCAGCGAGAACCCGAATTTGTCGCTGGTATGCAGCACGTCCACTCCCGGCTCGGGCTGGTCGCCGATCGGATCCGGAGGGGCTGCCCCGCCGTTGCCCGCCATCAGTTGGAGGATGGTGCCGCCGTCCGGGATGGGTGTGGTGGCGACGCTTTCGTTGTGGACGTGCCCGCACAGGTAGAGTTGCACGCCATCCGCTCCCATCGTGTTCCAGAAGTCCGAGCGGGTTATGTTTCCGGTGGTGTCGTCGCCGAAGAAGTGCTCGGTCTCTCCGCCACCCTCTGTTTGGAAAACCGGCACATGAGCCATCAGGACTTTGAAGGTCGAGGAGGATGCTGCAAACTGGTTGGAAACCCAGGTCTGGTCCAGCGAGTGGTAGCCATCGAGGCTCGCCGCATCGTAGTAAAAATACTGGTCGGCGGCGACGAAGGTGACGCTGTTGTGGGTGAACGAGTAGCTGAATCCCACCTGGTTGTCGTCCTTGCTGTTGATCGGGCCGTTGGTCGGCAGGTAGGTGTGGAAGGCGTCGTAATAGGCCTGCTTCAAATCGGCGATGGGGGCACCCTCGCTGCACATGTTCTCGTGGTTGCCGCGCACTGTGTAGATCGGGATGCCCGTGTTCGTGGAGTAGTTGAATACCGGCTGCATGGCAGCCTTCCAGTTGTCGAACTGGAGCGCGTAGTTGTTTAGAGCGGAGGCAGCCGGCACATCGTTGCCGTTGACCAGATCGCCCGCCACCATGACCAGGTCCGGATTCAAGGTGCCGATTTTCTGGGCGATGGCGGGCAACTCCAGACTGACCCCCGTTGCTGTCGTGTCTCTGATGCCACGGGTGTCGCCCAGCATAACAAAGGACCAATCTGCATGGACTACCGGTGCACACAGAAGACACGCAATCACCCACATCTGAAAACCCGGGATCATTTTCGTTTTCATAGGGCGGTCATATTTAGAGCCCAGAGCTGCCATTTTGGCAAGGGCGCCTCCGCTCAGAACATTGCGGCGTGTGGTGGTTCACCCGCTGGAGGCGCGGAGGCAACTGATCACACCTGCGCCGACTGTGTCTGCCAGGCAATTCGGGATGTCCACAACGACAACAACTTCTTCAGCCCGACGATTCCCAAACGCCTACATAAATGGACTCGTAAGAAGATCTCCTTGGCAGGGGATTTCCTGCCCTTGCTTTTGTTCGGGCCAGGGTTGCAAAAATGGCATTTCAGGCTCCGCGGACGTAGTCCAAAAGTTTCGCCGTGTCCTCTCCGGAATCCCTCACTTTTTCGAGAAAGCCCGGAAGCGTGAGGAGGAATTTTCGGAGAAAAGCCCTGTCTCCGCTGCAGCCATACATGACCTCGCTGCAGAGCGTCCCTTCCAAGAAGCAACGGGCTTTTTGCGTGATTCTCGGCAGCCAGGCGATGCCATCGCACTTGTCCGCCTTGAGCGGAAGCTCAGGCTCCTGAACAATCCGCTCGGCCGGGCTCCCTTTCTGGACATTGCGAAAATAGTCGCTGCGGATCTCCACCACCCGCAGAAAGGTCGCGCACTCCGGCTCCCTATAACGGGCGAAGTCCTCCGCGTAGTCGATCAGGACCTGTGAAGAAACGCCCAGGGTCGCGAGAAATTCGATGTCCGAGACTGGCACCAGTTTGTCCGCTTCGCGGTCTCCCGCCTGATAAGCCGACACGGCTTTGCGGTGGATTTCTTTCAGACGAATATAATCGGTGTTCATAAACTTGTCAGAGCCCGGTCGGGTGATCGATGAACTCCCATGGAACGCCGAATTTTTTGGAAATCTCCTCCGCGAGTGCTTTAACCCCGAATGTCTCGGTGGCGTAGTGGCCGGCGTAAAAGAGGTTGACTCCGAGTTCCTCTGCAGCCGTGAACGACCAGTGCGGGCCCTCGCCCGTGATGAAAGTGTCCACGCCCTCCTTGGCCGCCCGGGCCACCTCGCCGCCGGCTCCCCCTGTCACAATCCCGATCCGCCGGGCTTCGACCGGTCCGCCCGGGGCCAGATGCACCGTGCCGTCCACCGCCTTTTCGATGCGGCTGCGCAAAACCTCCCGGTTGATCTCCGTCTCGAATTTCCACCCGATCGGTCCCCCGAATTCCTCGAAGAAAGGCTCGCCGTTCTCAAGCCCAAGCGCCTCAGCGAGCAATGCGTTGTTTCCGAATCGCGGGTGGGCATCAAGCGGGAGATGCGCGCTGTAAACCGCCATGTCGGCCTCGAGAATCGCCCGCGTTTTTCGGTAGGCCGCTCCGGTCAGCGGGGAGAGACCGCCCCAGAAAAGCCCGTGGTGAACCAATAAAAAATCCACCCCCGCTGCCGTCGCTTCGCCGATCACGGCCTCGCACGCATCCACGGCGGCCCCGATTTTCGACAGCCCGCCGGCATTCCCGACCTGGAGGCCGTTGAGGGCGTTCGGATAGTCGCCGACCAGCGGGATATTCAGCAGTTCATCCAAATAACCGACCACATTGTTGAGATGCATAAACTGCATTCCAGCGAATACCGCACGCGATTTGAAGATTTCTTTTTTGGAGGACTTTTTCGTCCTTCCTCCCCGCAGGCGGGCGATGTAGTGTTTGTTGCCTATGCTCAGAGCCGGAATCGTCGGTCTGCCCAATGTGGGCAAGTCCACACTCTTTAACGCGGTTACCCGCACGCGCAAGGCGCAGGCGGCGAACTTTCCCTTTTGCACGATCGAGCCGAATGTCGGGATCGTCAGCGTGCCGGACGACCGGCTGGACAAGCTGGCCGCGATTTCCAAGTCGGAAAAGATCCTGCCGGCGGCAATCGAGTTCGTGGACATCGCCGGGCTCGTGGCGGGTGCGAGCGAGGGCGAGGGGCTGGGCAACCAATTCCTGAGCCACATCCGCGAGGTGGACGCGATCATCCAAGTCGTCCGGTGTTTTGAAAACGATGATATCCACCACGTCACCGGCTCGGTGGATCCGGTCCGCGATATCGAGATCATCAACACGGAACTGATCCTGGCCGACATGGCTTCGGTGAAAAAACGCGCCGAGCGCTCGCAAAAAGGGGCGCGCGCCGGAGACAAGGAAGCCAAGGCGGAACTGGCGCTGGCCGAAAAGCTCCTTCCTCACCTCGATGCCGGACGTCCCGCATTGACCGCCGACCTCGGCCCCGAGGAAAAAGCCCTGCTCAAAGGATTCTTTTTGCTCTCCTCGAAGCCGACCCTTTTTGCCTGCAACGTCGGCGAGAACGACCTCGCCGGCGATTCGCCTGCCGCCAAATTTGTGCAGGCGGTCCGCGAATACGCCGCCGCCCACCTCGGTAGCGAGGCGGTCGTCATCAGCGCCCAGATCGAAAGCGAGTTGGCCGACCTACCGGCGGAGGAAGCGAAAGAATTCCTGGCGGGCCTGGGAGTCGCGGACAGCGGCGTGAGCCAACTCATCCGTGCCGCTTATCATCTGCTCGGTCTGCGAACTTACCTGACGACGGGGCCGAAAGAAACCCGCGCCTGGACGATTCACACTGGCGACAAGGCTCCGGCTGCGGCGGGCGTAATCCACAGCGATTTTGAACGCGGTTTTATCGCTGCCCAGATCATTGCTTTTGAGGATCTGATGGCTTTCGGCTCCGAGGCAAAAGCCAAAGAGGCAGGCAAGCTTCGCCTCGAAGGAAAAGAGTATGTGGTCCAGGACGGCGATGTCGTCGAGTTCCGCTTCAACGTCTGAACCTCCGGCGGCGGAAATTCGAAATGAGGAATGTGGAATGAGGAATGAGGAATGGAAATTTATCCGCGTACTGCGCGGCACTCAGACGCGCAGCGGCCCAATTCAACATTCCACATTCCTAATTTCCCCGGATGTTTTCGCGTAGCCTTGCTTATCTCGCGGTTCGTCGGCCGGGATGGCTGATTGCGACGGCGGTCCTGCTTCTTTTCGCGGCGGGCTTTTTGTTCCAGAGCCGGCAGTCCTTCGACTCGGAGATCCTGAACCTGCTTCCCTCGGACGCGGCCTCGGTGCGGGGGCTGAAGATTTTCAACTCGCAGTTCAACTCCGCCAGGGAGCTCGCGTTTCTCGTGGAATCCCCCCCCGGCACAGATCCCGGCCTTGCGGATGATTTTGTGGAGGCGCTCGGCAGGCAGCCGTGGGTGCTGAGGATTCTGGATGCGTCGCCGATGGAATCACAGAAAGGCCGGGAGACACTTCCTATCCTCGCGGCCCCTCTGATCCTCGGGCAGAACGACGAGGACTTTGACAAGACGGTGGAGAAACTCGAACCCAATGTTCTCCGTAGCCGCCTCCAGAAGCTTGCAGCCAAGGCGACGGCAGGCTCTCCGCTGGCCCGCATCGAACTGATGAACGACCCAACCGGGCTGATTGCTCCTGTGGCTGGAAGATTGTCGGAAAAACTCTCGATGGCTGAGAATATTGACCTCGTCTCACCCGACGGACAGGCCCGGATTGTTCCCGTCATCGCCAACATGCCGAGCCTTGCTTCCGGCGATTGCAGCGCCCTGATGCAAAAAGCGCATTCTTTCGTGGAGGAGTTCCGCAAGCAGCCCGGAGCACCATTGATTTCGATCACCGGCCGCTCCGCCTACGTGGATGAGATCGCCAGCACGATGCAGCGGGATATTGCCGTGACCAGCCTGGTTTCGATGGCGTTTGTCACACTGCTCTTTTGGTTTTCTTTCCGCTCCCTCGTGCCGCTGGCGGGCTCGGTGCTCATCCTGGCGTGGACGTGTCTGATCTCGCTGGCTTGCGGGTCGCTGGTTTTCGACAAGCTGAACGTGGTCGCGATGGGGTTTTGTTCGATCCTTGTTGGGCTCGGAGATGATTTCAGCCTGTTGCTTTACCAGCGTTATGTCGGGGCGAGGGCGGCGGGGATGACGAGGCAGGAGGCCATCGCGGACTCCACAAAACACAGCACTCCCGGAATCCTCTGGGTGGCACTGACAACCGGCCTTGGCTTCGCGTCCCTGCTTTTCAGCGGATCCGCGGGATTCGCCCAACTCGGAGTCCTGATCGGCATCGGCGTCCTCGCGAGCGCCTTGGGTATGATTGTTTTCATGCCGCTTTTTGAACGCAAGCTCCCTGTCAGCAATGGGGATCCGGTCTGGAAACTGTGCTGCCGTTTGATGGGCTCGAAATGGACTTTCCGAGTCGGCGGAGTTCTCCTCGCGGGCTCCGTGCTGTTGGCCCTTCTTCCCTGGCGGACGCTTCAATTCGACACCTCCACCCATTCCCTGGAGCCGCGACAGATTCCGGCGGCCAAGGCGCTTGCCCGGATCATGGAGATTTTTCCCGCGACGTATGAACCGGTGATGATTGTCGTGCCTGGGCCCGCCAATTTCCGCTCTCTCGTCGATCTCGACGAGAAACTCGATGCGCTTAAACAAAGTGGGACCATCAAAAAAATCTCGAGCCCCTCAGCCCTTGTGCAGGACCCCGCGCAGCTCGCCCGCAACCTGGCCAGGCTCCAGGCGCTGGACTGGGACGGTATGGACCGGGCGGTGGCCGATGCGTCCCGCTCTGCAGGGCTGCGCGCGGGAACCCTCGATCCCGCGACCCGGCTGCTCGCCGGCCTGCAGTCACGACGTTCTCTGACAGAGCAACTACCGGCGCTCTCGCCCTGGTGGTTTGTCCTCGACCGCATGCTCGCTCCATCAAGTGGTGACGTGATCTACTACGTCCAGTTGCCTGCCGGTTCCGACCGCGAAGGCCGGCAGATCCTGGAGAATGCCGTGGTCGATGTTCTGCCTGGCGCCCTCGTCACCGGATGGAGCCAGATGTTGAACGACCTGGTCCCCTGGGCGACGCGGGAGCTGCTGGTCTTCGGCGGCGCGGTGATCGGCATTATTCTGGTGATCCTTTTTGTGATTTACAGGAGCCCTGGCGTTCTGGCCCTTCACATGGGGACGCTCTTCCTGGCCATGTGCGGGACTGTGGCAACCCTGAAAATTTCAGGCCATGCCATCAACCTCCTTAATGTTCTCGCCTTCCCTCTGATTCTTGCGGTGGGCGTGGATTATGGCGTCCACCTGATCCTGGCCGCGCGGGAGGAGGGTGATGTGAAAACAAATCTGCCCGCCGTGATGAAGCCGGTCCTGATCAGTGCGCTCACCACGATCACCGGCTTCGGGGCGCTGACCCTCGCGCAGAACCCGGCTCTGAACGGACTGGGGTTTGTCTGCGCAACCGGAGTCGCATGGTGTCTAGCCGCCAGCTTTCTCTTCCTCGCCCCGCTCTGCATCCACCTGCCGATGTTCCGGAAAGAAAACGGCCTTGCCGACAAGGTGCCCGAGTAATACCCGGTGGCAGGCGGAGTTTTCAGTTTTCAGTGGTTCAGGGTGGCGCGGATTGCCTTTTCTGAAAACTGAATCACTGAATACTTAATACGACTTCGCCCAGATGACTCGCTGTCTGCTGGGCTCGCCGGTGAACGGGCAGGTTCCCGGCTCCGGGGATTCCTCGAACGGAATACAGCGGATCGTAACCTTGAGGTCGTTTTTGATCTGCTCCTCGACGGCGGGGCTGCCGTTCCAGTGGGCGAGGGCGAAGCCCCCGTGGATCTCCGGCTTGTCCGCGTTCGCAGGGGTGAAGAACGTGTGGAATTCTTCCTTGGAATCCAGCACTCGGAAGTTGGCTTCCCGGAATGCGGTGGCGCGGGAGAGGAGGGCGGATTGGATTTCTTCCAGGATCGCGGGGATGCGCGCCGGAATGTCGCCCGTCGGGAGAAATTCTTTTTCCTTGTGCGGGCGGTCGCGGCGCGAAACGGCAGCCGTTCCCTGCGCGAGGTCGCGCGGACCAATCTCGATGCGGACGGGCACACCTTTTTTGATATACTCCCAGCTCTTGACTCCACCGCCAAGGTCGCGCGAGTCCACTTCGACGCAGACCGGCTCTCCATGGAATGTGGCGGAACGAAGTGCTTTTGCGAGGTTCTCCGCGGCTTCGAGCACGGCGGCTTTGGAGTCTTCCTTGGGTGTGATAGGGATGATGACCACATGTGTGTGGGCGATGCGCGGCGGCATGACGAGTCCGTCGTCGTCCGAGTGCGCCATGATCAACGTCCCGATCAGCCGCGTGCTGACTCCCCAACTCGTCGTCCACGCGTGCTGGACGGTTCCATCCCGGCCTTGGAACTGGATCCCTGCCGCCTTGGAAAAATTCTGACCGAGGAAATGTGATGTTCCGGCCTGGATCGCTTTCCGGTCCTGGACCATGGCCTCGATGCAATACGTGCGCAGCGCGCCGGGGAATCGTTCTCCCTCGCTCTTCTCGCCGGTGAGCACCGGGATCGCGAGGAAGTCGCGGGCAAATGTCTCGTAGACCCGCAGCATTTTCATCGTCTCGATTTCCGCTTCCGCTTGCGTCTCGTGGGCGGTGTGGCCTTCCTGCCAGAGGAATTCCGCGGTCCTCAAAAACAGGCGCGGGCGCATTTCCCAGCGGACGACGTTCGCCCACTGGTTGAGGAGGATCGGCAGATCGCGCCAGGATTTTACCCAGCGCGCATAGGCGGCGCCGATGATCGTCTCCGATGTCGGGCGCACGACTAGCGGTTCGGTGAGTTCGCCGGCCGGCACGAGTTTCCCGTCCTTCATCTCGAGCCGGTGATGGGTGACGACTGCGCATTCCTTGGCGAACCCCTCGACGTGGGCGGCTTCCTTTTCTAAATAGCTCAGCGGGATGAAGAGTGGGAAATACGCGTTCTTGTGCCCGGTTTCTTTGAACATCCGGTCCAGCACCGCCTGCATCCGCTCCCAGAGCGCATACCCCCACGGCTTGATGACCATGCACCCGCGCACCTCGGAATTCTCGGCCAGATCCGCCGCGCGGATGACCTGTTGATACCACTCCGGAAAATCCTCCTCCCGCCGCGGGGAGATCGCACTCTGTTGTTTGTCGCTCATGGGAGCCGCTAATGTTTGCGGCGGCGGCGAGAGCGTAAAGACCTTTCTTGAGGATTTTTGCAAGAGGCCCCTGGCAACATTGAAAAATGGCCGCGCTTGCTTCATGGAAACTCTCCGGCTTAAATATTACGATGAAATCTGAAAAAACGTTCCGCATCGCGGTTCTCGCCGGTGACGGGATCGGACCTGAAGTGATGTCCGAGGCGCTGAAGGTTCTCGGCTCCGTGACAAAAAAGTTTTCCTTGGTGCTGGATTACGACCGGCAGCTTGTTGGCGGAGCGGCGATTGACGCCGCCGGAAAAGCGCTTCCTCCAGAGACTCTGACGGCGTGCGAGAAGGCGGACGCGATCCTCTTCGGCTCAGTGGGAGGACCGAAGTGGGAAACGCTTCCTGCGGTCGAGCAGCCGGAACGGGCGGCGCTTCTTCCCCTCAGGAAACACTTCGGGCTTTTTGCCAATCTGAGGCCGGCGGTCTGCCTGCCGGAGCTCACGCACGCCTCGCCCCTGCATCCGCGTATTGTTGAAGGCGGGTTCGATGTTCTCTGCGTTCGCGAACTGACCGGCGGGCTGTATTTCGGGGAGCCGAAATACCTCAAGAAAGAAGGCGGCGAGGAATTCGCGGTGGACACGATGGTCTATTGGGAAAGCGAAATCCGACGGATCGCAAAGGTCGCTTTCGAGGCCGCACGAACGCGACGGGGACGGGTGACGTCAATCGACAAGGCGAATGTTCTCCAGAATGGAATCCTCTGGCGCCGGGTCGTCACCGAGACCGGGCGCGACTATCCGGATGTCGCATTGAATCACCTCTACGTGGACAACGCGGCGATGCAACTTATCAAGAACCCCAAGTCCTTCGATGTGGTGCTAGCGGAGAACCTTTTCGGTGACATTCTCAGCGACGAGATGGCGATGATTGCAGGTTCCTTGGGGATGCTGCCGAGCGCGAGCCTCGGAGATTCCACCGGCGGCGCCACCCGCTTTGGGATGTATGAACCCAGCGGTGGAACTGCTCCCGACATCGCCGGCAAGGGCATCGCCAACCCGATCGCGCAGATTCTTTCCGTCGCGATGATGCTCCGCCTTTCCTGCGGTCGTGATGACGCCGCCACAGCCATCGAGGCGGCGGTCAAGAAAGTCATCGCCGGCGGGTTGCGCACCGGAGATATCCACACTTCCGGAACGAAACTTGTCGGGACCGCGGAAATGGGCCGGGCGATCGCGGAGGCCGTTTGATTCCTGCTGTCCGGCCCCCCGCCCACCGAAAATCTGAAGGTTTTTCAAGGATAGCCTTGACGGGGGGGCTTCTGAAAATCAAGTTGTTTGCTTCGACAGTTTCATCCGCCGCTTGGCGACGGGGGCGGGACGGGGCTGTCACTCCAACACAACACTTTACCTCAATTCTTATTCCTATCTGATGTTTGACAACCTTCTGGGATTTTTTTCCAACGATATTGGCATCGACCTCGGGACCGCAAATACCCTCGTGTATGTCAAGGACCACGGGATTGTGCTGCGCGAGCCTTCTGTCGTGGCCGTTCAACAGGGCACCAACCGTGTGCTCGCAGTCGGAGACGAGGCCAAGCGAATGCTGGGCCGGACTCCCGGCAACATTGTGGCGATCCGTCCTCTCAAGGATGGGGTGATCGCGGACTTCGAAATCACGGAGGCGATGCTCCGGCACTTCATCAGCAAAGTTCACAACCGCCGGCACATGGTTCGCCCGCGCGTCGTGATCGCGGTCCCGAGCGGCATCACCGAAGTCGAGAAGCGCGCCGTGAAAGACTCTGCGACCCATGCGGGCGCCCGCGAAGTTTATCTGATCGAGGAACCGATGGCCGCGGCCATCGGGGTCGGCCTCCCGGTCCAGGATGCCGCCGGCAACATGATCATCGACATCGGCGGCGGCACCACCGAGGTCGCTCTCATCTCGCTGTCCGGAATTGTTTTCAGCCGGAGCGTGCGCGTTGCCGGTGACGAACTCGACGAGGCGATCGCCAATTACATGAAGCGCGCCTACAACCTGATGATCGGCGAGCGCACAGCCGAGGAGATCAAAATCAAAATCGGGTCCGCCTACAAACTGGAGAAGGAAGTCAGCATGGAAGTGAAAGGACGGGATCTGGTCGCGGGCCTTCCCAAGACGATCTCCATTTCTTCGCAGGAAGTGCGCGAAGCCATTCTCGAACCGCTCTCAACAATCGTGGACTCCGTCCGCATCACCCTGGAAAGATGCCCTCCCGAACTCTCCGCCGATCTCGTGGATCGCGGGCTCGTGCTCGCGGGCGGGGGAGCGCTCCTGCGGGGGCTCGACAAATTGCTCGCCGAAGAAACCGGACTACCCGTCCATGTCGCAGAGGATCCCCTCAGCGCCGTGGCCGAAGGCACCGGCCGCGCACTTTCGGAACTCAAGTTCCTCAAGGCGGTTTCTTCCGAGCGCCCGCGCCCGTGATCGCACGGGGCCTCTCCGCCCCTTGACCCTGCATGAAGAAGCTCAACATCGCTCTCCTGCTAGCCGTGATTGCACTGGCCGTTTACCTCTCGGTGCTTTCGCCCACCGCGATGCAGTCGCTGCAGGCGGGGTTCCTTTCCTTCCTCGCGCCGTTTCTCCGCACAGGTACCGCCGTGCAGGAGCAGATCGGCTCGATGGGAAAAGGTCTGAAAACGCTCGACGAGGTCGAGGCGGACAACCGGAAACTTACCGAGGTCAACCGGGTGCTTCTCACGACGAACAATCTTCTTCGCGAAATCGAAGCCGAAAACAACCGGCTCCGGCTCGCCCTGGAATACCGCGAGAGATCGGTGTTCCGGCTTATGGCCGCCCGGGTGATCGCCCGCGATGCCTCGACTTGGTGGAACACGGTCAAGATCAACCGCGGGTTCGAGGATGGAGTTGAGACCGACCAGCCGGTGTTGACCGATGTCGGGCTCGTGGGAAAGACGACCACCGTCTCGAAAAACGAGTCGATCGTCGTCCTGGTCACCGATGAAACCTGTAGGGTGGCTGCCAAGGTCGAGGGAACGCGCGAACAGGGCATCCTCTCGGGAATGCGCGTTCAGGACAGCGGGTCAAACGGTGAACTTCAGTTGAATTTTCTTACGAAGAACGCCGCGCTCGAACCCGGGCAGAAAGTTTATACCGCCGGCATCAGCAACGGGGTTTTCCCGTCGGGCATCCTGATCGGCAAAGTTAAAGAATTCCGGACACGTCCCCTGGACGGCCAGGCTATTGTCGAGCCCGCCGTGGACATCTCGCAGACCGAGGATGTGTTCGTGGTCGTGGGGGCGAAATGAAAGCTGTTGCCGGTGCCCTTGCCGCCTGCATCGGGGTTTTCGCGGCCTTCCTCCTGCAGCAGGCGCTTCCGGCCATTCACGTGCTTCACGGGGCGCGCTTCCTCTTTGTGCCGATGATTTTCTGCTACGCGGCGATGGCGCTTCCTTTTCCGACCATGCTACTCGCAGCGTTCTTCACCGGCCTCCTCTCCGATCTCATGTATCTGAATGTGGTGGATGGCCGGGTTGAAATTGCGCTGGGCTGCTCTATTGTCTTCTTTGTGATTTACGGAAGCATCGCCAACGGGTTCAGGCCTTCGTATTTGCGCGGTCACTGGTGGCCGGTGATCCCGCTGAGCGTGATTTGCACATGGTCTTTCCTACTCATGCAGTTTGCCATGATTTCGCTGAGGCGCGAAGGATTCGTCTTCGACCCGGCAATCCTGTGGCGACTGTTTGCACCGGGTCTGCTGGCCGGGCTCTTCGCCCCTATTCTCCATGCCATCGTAAAGCCTTTTTCCGCCCTCATCCCCGAGACTCCCTGGCGCACCAGGGAGTATTAGGCCATGAAACGCACCCGATCCACCGCCCGTATTATGCTACTTGGCCTGATCATGCTACTGGCGCTTTCGGGGCTGGTTTTCCGCCTCTGGTATGTCCAGATCGCGCGCGGGGCTGACTACACGGCGCGTATAGGAAACCGCTCGCAGGTTTCCGTGAGGATCCCAGCGGTGCGTGGCGAGATCCTTGACCGAAACGGGATCAAACTTGTCGAAAACCGGGCGAGCTTCGAGGTCGATTTTTATTTGCCGGACATGGTGCGGGCCTACCGGGAATCGAAGGGGTCCGTGCCGATGACCACTTACCGGGGACGCGTTCACAACATGCCCCGGGATCTCAAGGAAGCCGATGTTGTGAAAATTGTCTCCGAAGAGGTGATCCCCCGCCTGGAGGAGTTGGGGGTCGCGGAGGACTATAACGCCAACGCGCTGCAGATTCATTACCGGACCAACCAGGAGGTTCCCTACAGCTACCGGCAGGATCTGGACTTTGGACAGATGGCTGTCTTCTCGGAAAAAAACCTCGGGCTGCCGGGCGTGAATGTCACGGTGAAACCGGTTCGCTGGTACGTTTATGGCTCGCTCGCTGCCCACCTCCTCGGCTATGTCGGGATGCCGAACGATCTCGACAAACTCCCGGATCTCAAAAATTTCAATTTCTACGAGCCGGACATGGAGGGGAAAGCGCAGATCGAGCTCTATTTCAACGAGTATCTCAAAGGCCAGCCCGGTGCCCGGATCTTACAGCGCAACGTAAAAGGGGTCATCGAGGGGGAAGTCAGCCGCAGGGAACCCGTGCAGGGAGACAATGTCTTTCTGACCATCGATGCCAGGATCCAATATTTTGCCGAGCAAGCCCTTCGTTCCGTTGGTCGCGGAGCAGCGGTCGTGGTCAATCCGCAGAATGGCGATATTCTGGCCATGGCTTCTGTTCCTTCGTATGACCCCAACGTCTTTATCCCGTCGATCGCCAACCTGGACTGGAAGGAACTGACAAATGACGAAACAAATCCGATGCTGAACCGCGCCATCAGCGCCTACGCTCCTGGATCCACCTACAAAATCCCGGTCTCGCTCGCGGGCTTGCGCGCAGGGGTGGGGAACCGCACCTTCACGTGCAGCGGTGGAGTCACCTACGGCAACAAATACATGAAATGCTGGATCGCCGACAAAGGCGGCTCGCATGGCACTCTCGGGCTCTCGGACGCAATCAAACATTCGTGCAATGCGTTTTTCTACCAATACGGAAACGCCGCGGGCATCGACCAGATCGACGCGGTGGGCAATATGCTGGGGCTGGGCCAAAAATCCGGGATCCCACTCTCGGGCGAGGCCCCGGGCGTGCTGCCGGGCCCTGGCTGGCTGGCGAGCGTCAATCCCCAGGCGCACTGGTCTGCCGGCCTCACGGCGAACACCTCGATCGGGCAGGGCGATGTCCTCGCCTCACCGCTCCAAATGGCTATGATCGCGTCAGCCGTCGGCAATGGCGGCACGGTTTACTATCCCCGGCTTGTTGATCGGATCGTCGCGCAGGACGGAACCGTGGTCGCGCAGGACCCCGCCCGCGTGCGGACCAATCTGATCGCCGATGCGGGATTGACGGCCGAGCAAATCGAAAAGGTCCGCCGTGGCATGTGGAAGGTTGTCAATGAGGAGGGCGGTACCGCGGGGCGCGCGCGCATCAAAGGATTCGAAATTGCAGGTAAAACCGGCACGGCACAGTTCACGCGATCCGGGGTGAAGGACAACCACACGTGGTTCGTCTCCTTTGCGCCTTACGAGGCCCCGAGATACGTGATCGTAACCTTTGTTCAGGGCGCCAAATCAGGTGGAGGAGTTTGCGCGCCAGTCGCGGCCAAAATTTACGACGACATCCTTAAAATGGAAAAGGGCGAGGATGTTCCGCAACTTGCAGCCCTCGAACCTGCCAAGGGAAACTTCCGCTTCGTGGAAAGCATCGATTTCGGGCGTGACATCCCGGCCGCCACCACGGTCGGCGACGACGGCGAGGCAGGCGGCAACGCGGGAGCCGCCGCCGGCACAACCCAAGAGAACAGCCCGGCCGCCCAGCCAAATGTCCGCCAGGAAGCGGATGATCGAGGACGCGTCACCAACCAGCCGTCCAAGCCGAACGCCCTCCAGAAGTTCTTTAATTTCCTCAGTGGTAAAAAAGAGAAAACCGACGGCGGAAACCGCCAGCCGAAATCCCCTCCACAAAACCACCGTTGAACACCGTCACCACCGCGTGCGACACGCACCAACAACAAAATACTTCACATGATAGACACCGTAAAACGCATTCTGGGAATTCGTAAAAAATCCACAGGAATCAAGCTCATCGTCAGTTGCGAACGCCTCGAAAAGAGAGTCGCGCTCCTCGAAAACAACAAGCTCGAAGAATACACGATCGAGCGCGAAACCGACCGCAACATCGTCGGCGGCATTTACAAGGGAAAAGTCCGCAATATCGAGTCCGGCATCAAGGCGATGTTCGTGGACATCGGGTTCGAGAAAAATGCCTTCCTTCAGTTCTGGGATGCCATTCCCGCCGCCCTCGACAGCGGGATCGAGACAGTCAGCCGGGGAGGTGAGGGAAAAAAGAAAAAGGCCCCGCGCATCACCCACAAGGACGTCCCGAATATTTATCCCGTGGGCGCGGACATCCTGGTCCAGGTCAAAAAAGGCCCCATCAGCAACAAAGGCCCGCGCATCACCACCGACATCAGCCTCGCGGGCAGGTATCTCGTGCTCATGCCTTTCAATGACCAGTTCGGGATCTCGCGCAAAATCGACGACCCCAAAGAGCGTGAGCGACTGCGCAAAATCCTCCGGGAGCTCGAGGTTCCGGAGGGCATGGGAGTGATCATGCGCACGGTCGGAGCCGGCCAGCGGTCGCGCTATTTCGTTCGAGACCTCAGCATCCTGCTCGAACAATGGACATCTATCCAATCCGGCCTCGAAGAGAAAAATGCGCCGGCGTGCCTGTTTGAGGAACCCGACCTGATCGATCGGACGGTGCGCGATTTTCTCACCGACGAGGTGGACGCGGTCATCGTGGACGATGCGAAGGCGGTTGAGCGGATGCAGACGCTCGTCGGCCATGTCTCCAAGCGTGCCAAAAAATCCATCCAGCACTACACCGGTGCCCAGCCGATTTTTGATTGCTTCGGAGTCCAGGCCCAGATTGATTCGGCATTCCACCGTCAGGTCTGGCTCCCCTGCGGGGGATACATCGTCATCGATGAAACCGAGGCCATGATCGCCATCGACGTCAACACCGGTCGGAACAAGGGAGTCCGGGATATGGAAAAAACCCTCCTCCAGACGAACCTCGAGGCGGCGGATGAAATTTCCCGCCAGCTTCGCCTTCGCAATATCGGCGGGCTGATCGTGGCCGATTTCATCGACATGAAGAGCCGCAGGGACCAGCAGGCGGTCTATCAGCGGGTCAAGGAGCACCTCAAACGGGACAAGGCAAGGACGCATGTGCTGCCGATCTCCCAGCTCGGCCTCATGGAAATGACCCGCCAGAGGGCCAACGAAAGCCTGGCGAGCGCGATCTTTGTCGCCTGCCCCCACTGCCACGGCAAGGGACTGATCAAGAGCCCGATGACCATGAGCGTCGAACTCCAGCGCGCGCTGCACTCGGTGATGCGCAAGCACCAGGATTCCGTTCACGAGATCAAGGTCACCGTTCATCCCGATCTTCTCGCCCGTCTGCGGACCGACGACGAAGATCACCTTGTCGAAATCGAGCGCCGGTATGCCGGGCGGCTTTCCTTCCGCTCTGACCCGACCTTCCACCAGGAAAGATTTGTCATCGCGAACGCCATCACCGGCGACGAACTGAAGCCCTGAGCGGCAGGTGGCCAAAACCCACACTGTTCGCTTTGCTGGAAAGGGGGGCACGGGGATCCATACCGCCGTGCCCGGCGGAAATCGCATGAGCGGACGCGCCGCCATCCGCACGGCGCTGGTCGCAGCGGTATTGCTTCTCGCCGTTTCTTGCGTGCATGCAAAGCCCCTCGAAATCCTCACGTCGTTTTATCCGGCGTATGTGAGTACGCTCAACGTGGTTGGCGATACGCCCGGCGTCGAGGTCGCGTGTCTGACCCCGTCGCTCGTCGGTTGCCTGCACGACTACCAACTTGTGCCCGGAGACATGAGGAAGATTGCTGGGGCGGACATCTTTGTCGCGAACGGGGCCGGCATGGAAACCTTTATCGGGAAGGCTCTCAAGCAGTCCCCGTCGCTCAAGTTGGTGGATGCCAGCAGGGAGATCAAACCCGCCTTCCGGGACAATCCCCACATCTGGGTGAGCATCTCCGGCGCGATCCGGCAGGTGAAGAATATCGCCGGCGGCTTGGCCGAGGCCGACCCCGAACGCGCCGGGCTTTATCAAAATAATGCCGCGGCCTACGTGGCAAAGCTGGAGGCGCTCCGCTCGGAGATGCATGCGGCGCTGGACGGTTTTAAAAGTCGGGACATCATCACGTTTCACGAGGCGTTTCCCTACTTCGCCGAGGAGTTCGGCCTGAACATCGCGGGGGTGATCGAGCGCGAGCCCGGGTCCGAGCCGAACGCGAAAGAGCTGGCCGAAATCATCGAGACCGTAAAGAAGCTCAAAGTTCACGCACTGTTCGCCGAGCCCCAATATCCTGCCAAGATCGCCGAGGTCATCGAGCGTGAAACCGGAGTCCCCGTGCGCATTCTCGACCCCGCCGTCTCGGGCCCGCGGAATCCTGCCGCTGCGCGCGATTCCTATCTCGCCGCCATGAGAAAAAATCTCGACGTTCTCCGGAAAGCCCTGTCTGAGTAGCCTCCGTGTCTTCTGATCACCACAAAGGAATCGCCCCGCACCAGTGCGGGCAATGCTGCACGCACATCGACGGGATCAGCGTCACTTTGGACCGCCACCGGATCATCGAAGATGTCTCGCTTCATCTCCATTGCGGAGAGCTGACGACAGTCGTCGGGCCAAACGGGGCCGGAAAATCCACCCTGCTCCGCGCACTGCTCGGCGAGGTGTCCCACACAGGAGCAATCCATTTCCACCCGGTTTTCGGACCTGGACGCGAGGACGCCCCAGCCATCGGCTATGTTCCGCAGGGCTTGGATTTCGACAGGTCCTCTCCCTTCAGTGTTTGCGACCTTTTCGCCGCATCCACCTCGAGGTTTCCGGTTGCTCTCGGAAGCCGGGGAGGAATCCGCCAAACCGCTCGTGCCGCGCTGGAAAATGTGGAGGCTGGAGAACTTCTAGATCGCGGGCTGGGAAGACTGTCCGGCGGGGAACTCCAGCGTGTGCTGCTCGCCCTCTCTCTGACACCGGTGCCGAATCTCCTTCTTCTGGATGAACCGGTTTCCGGGATCGATCTGCCGGGGCGCGAGCTTTTTTACCGCACGGTTTCCGAACTCCGGCATCGGTTCGACCTCTCGATTCTGATGGTTTCCCACGATCTCGCGGGCATCGCGACCGTCTCCGACCGCATTGTTTTCCTCGACCGCCGGGTGGTCTGTGTCGGCTCCCCCAGGGAGGTCTTGGCCAACCTGGACTTCCGCCATGCGTTCGGGCTTGATCTGGAGGATTTGAAACCGGCATGAGCCACATGATCGATTCTCTGGCCAACCTTCCCTTCGAGTGGGCGCGGTATGAATTCATGCGCAATGCGCTTCTCGCGGTGATCCTCGTCTCGCCGCTCTTTGCCCTCATGGGAACACTTGTCGTGAACAACCGGATGGCATTCTTCTCCGATGCCATCGGCCATGCGTCGCTGACAGGGATCGGCCTGGGAGTCCTCCTCGGGCTGGCGGATCCTCTTTTTGCTCTCGTCGGGTTCGCCCTCCTCCTCGGGATTGGCATCCTGGCAATATACCGGCTCACTCGCGCCTCAATGGACACCGTCATTTCCCTGAGCATGTCCTTCAGCATCGCTCTCGGCGTGGTCCTCCTTTCCCGCGGCGGAAATTTCAACCGTTACAGCCACTACCTCATCGGGGATTTGCTGAGCATCACGCCGCACGAGATCGGCTGGCTGTGTGCGACAGTCGTCATCGTGGGAGGTGGGCTGCTCCTATTTTACAACCGCATCCTCCTCATCGGAATCAACGAATCGCTTGCGCGGAGCCGGGGGCTGAACGTCTGGTGGATCCAGGTGCTTTTCGTGCTGTCGATCGTGATGGTCGTGACCATGAACCTGAGCTGGGTCGGCATCCTGATCATCAACTCGCTTCTTATTCTCCCGGCCGCGGCGGCACGCAACCTTGCGGGAAATACACGGCAGTATGTCTTTTTTGCAGTCGCTATCGCCCTGATCTCCGGGGTCGGCGGGCTGCTGGTCTCGTATTACGCCGACACGGCAAGCGGTGCGACGATCGTCCTCGTCGCGATGGGCTTCTATTTTCTCACGCTCGTGGTCAAGGCCCTGCGGCAGCGGGTTCAGTAGAGATACGGGTCGTCGGGGGCATCCGTTTTCTCGACCGATGCATTTTGGATGAGCGGTTTGCGCTGTCCGCCTTCGAGGGGAAAAGCGGCTTTGCCTGTCACCCTGATCCAAGTCATGTCCGGCAGATCGGGCGCGTGCTGCGGCTCGATGGGGAGTGCGATCGGCTGCGCATCGGCGGCGCAGCAAGTCATCATCATGCGGATGACGACAAAGCGGTTGCCTTTCGGGTTGTTGGTTTTCGCTGGCATCAACTGGCCGATGACTTCCACCGGCTTGTTTTCGAGCTGTTCCCGGATTTCGGGAAGCTGTGCCGCGTAGAGAAAGTCCACGACCTGGGCCCGGACTTGGCCCTGCTTGTTTTTTGGCAGGAGGTATTTGTCGTCCTGGGCGGTATTCGCGGATTGCGATGTGCCCGATCCATCATCAGGCAGAGGGGCCTCGACAGTGCCCGATGGCTGGCCCACAGCCGGCACTTGCGCGCCGGGGAGTTGCGCGAGGTTCTGGACATAGACCCGGTTGGCGACCGCGCTGGCACCGAAACTATCGAGTGTGTTTGTGAACGCGAGGAGCAGCGGCGCGACAAGGAGGAGCGAGGTGAGGACGCCCCACACGGACGAGCGCGCGGCGGCATGAGCGTTGGCGGTCGGCGGAGCGATGAGCACGAGAAACGCAAAGCAGACGAGCAGGCAGCCGGCGACAAGCGCGAAGGGCTGGAAATTCGGATGCAGATACGCGCAGATCCGTCCGGTGAAATAGATGGTGAGAAGGACGGCACCCCAGACTGCGAGCACTCCTGCCGTGAGAAAACGATGGAGCATGGAGGTCATAGGCCGATCACGCGGAGCCGGATGCAGAGAAGACAGATCGCCACAAACAGACCGGCTGCAAGCCCCAATACGAAGCTTTTTCGGAAGACGGAAGAATAGAGGAAGACCAGCTTGAGGCTGACGAGCGGACCGAAAACAAGAAATGCCAGTTTGGCGACGGCCGGGAACATCGAGAACGTGGCGGCGATAAATGCGTCTGTCGTGCTGCACAGCGAGAGCAGCGCGGCGAGCGTCATGAGGGACCCGGTGGCGAGCCAGTCGTTCGTGGCGAGCGGCACGATGAAATCCTGGTTGACCGAGGTGTTGAAGAGCGCGGCGGCGGCAGCGCCGAGGACGAAATAGACGGTCATGCTCAGGAAATCGCCGACGCAAACCGCGAGCGCACCCCACAGGCGTCCCACGGTTCCTCCCGCCACCGCGCCGCCGGAGAGGCCCTGAGGCTGGGCGATGTCGGCGATCACCTCCGCGCGCAGCACCCGGCGCAGGGGCAGGTTGTGGACGACAATGCCGACAGCCACCGCCACGCCGTAGCCGAGCCCGAGCCGCAGAAACGTGATCTCCAGCGGGGACTGGCCGCGGAATGCGGCAAAGGTGCTGGCTGCCACGATGGGGTTCACGATCGGTGCGGCGAGCATGTAGGTGATGGCGTTTGCCGGAGGAAGGCCTTTCGCCATGAGACGTCGGATGATGGGAACCACGCCGCACTCACAGATCGGAAACAAGATGCCGAGCAGGCCGCTGACGAGCATCCCGGCATACGCGTTGCGCGGCAGCAGGCGTGCCATGAGCCGCACTGGAAGGAACTGGTCGATGACCCCGGCGATCATGGTTCCCAGCAGAAGAAACGGAAGGCCTTCGAGCAGGATGCTCAAAAAAGCAAAACTGAAGTCCGACAAGCTGAACTGGAATGCGCCGCCCATTGGTTAAGCGCCGGCCGGTGTAATTCCAAAAAGTTCCGCCGCCCGCGCCAGGATCGGTTCGGGTTGGATCCCCGGGCCGATCAACACGACCACGGGATGGCCCAGGCGTGATGTTTTGCCGATGGGCAGCCATTGGGGCGCGCTGTCGTCAACACGTTGGAAAACGTGAAACTCCTCCGGCGAGCAGGCGAGGCGTGCGAGGCCCTTGACCCGGATCACCTCCCGCGGCAGGCCTTCGAGGAATGCGGTCAGTGCGGGGCGTGAAACGATTTCCGGCAGGTCGATTTGCATCGAGGCAAAATGGTGGGCGGCATGAGCGGGAGGAGATTCATGGGAGTGATGGTGGTGACCGCATTCGCAACCCGCCGGGTGAGCAACAGATTCCCGGCTCGGGACATCCCGCACTTCCTCGATCACCGCAGTGATTTCCGCGGCAAACTCCGCAGGGTCGACGCGTTTGCCGTGAAGCCCGTGATGGGCGAGCGAACCCTCCACTTTCTCCCGGCGCTTTGCGTCGATATCCTCCCATCGGGAAACGAACAGAAACCCTGCCGTCCTCGCCTGGTCGAGCTCGAGGGAGTTGTGCCAGAACCGCTTTTGCCAGCGCTGCCCGTCGATGACGGAGAGTTGGACCGGCAGCGAGAACCGCGCGAGGGACGGTTCCAGCGAGAGCAGCTCGATCAGTTCCTCGGAATCAGTCGTGCCGTTCGTTTCAACGACGACAACCCGGTTTGTCCCGTGCTCGAATTTGTCGAGCGCGCCGAGGAGCTCCTCGCGCGAACCGCAGCAGACGCAGCTGCCGCTGATCGGGGTGATCGAGTCGGCGAGTTCGCGGAGCAACTCCGCATCCACGCGGGCGTTCTGGTAGTCGTTGATGATCACGTGCGGGTCGATGCCGCGCGAGCTCAAAGCCGGCAGGAATTGGCGGAGATAGGTCGTCTTGCCGGAGCCGAGAAAACCGACGAGGAGAATCAGTGGTGTCATGAAAAATATAAATATGAGGCGGCATCCGTTTGGATGCGAGATTGATGGAAAATACGAGCCCTTCACGGGTCGCAGCGAACGGTCGGTCGTAGGCTACGCCCATGGCGGAGAGCGACCGCGCACGCCGGAAAGGAAAGCAGCGAGTGGCTCTGGAGCGGAACCGAGGACCGGGGCGGTTTCGGGGCGCAGAGTTGGTTGCGCCACGGCAACAGGCAGAGTTGTGGATCGGTCGAACTGACCATCGAGCAAAGCCGTCACGGCGCAGTGGTGGCCGTGCTCGTCCGAATCCCCATGCAGCAAATGGTGGAGCGAAGGAATCGAAGCCATCGCGAGCAGACAAAGATAACCCATGAACAACGCCAGTATCAGCATCTGCCCGACCGATGAGAAAGCACGTTGCATGGCTGGTGACTTCATCCACCAACCGCACAGGTTTGTCAAATCTCCTTGGCCGGAGAGCCCTTTTCACGCACCACATCTGCCCTTGAGCCATATCTGCTGGCAGAAATCCGAAAAGCGGGACATGAGGCGTCTTGTTTCACCTTTTTCGATACGCCCGGGTCGCTGCCTTAACCGATTCGACTTCGTAAGCGCGTTTTCCATTTTCGATTGGAAAACTCTGCCGGATCGAACCGCCCGAGGCCCATCACTTGCGCCTGTGGCAACAGCGGCTATTATTCAAACATGAATACTCCCAACCTTACCCGTCGCGGTATCTTCCGCCTCGGTCTTGCTTCCGCAGTCACCGCATTTTTCAGCGACCGTCTCGTTGCCCAGCCGGCATCACCCGTTCCTGCCGGACCATCGGGCCCCTACACGCTGCCCCCGCTGCCCTATCCCTTCGAGGCCCTAGAACCCGCCATTGATGCGGAAACCATGCATCTCCACCACGACAAGCACCACCAGGCTTACGTCACAAATGCCAACAAGCTTCTGGCCGGCCAGCCGGAGCTCGCGAAGCTCAGCCCCGAAGAGTTGCTGCTCCATCTCGACAAGGCCCCGGAATCCATCCGCACCGGCCTGCGGAATAATGTCGGCGGACACGTGAACCACAGCCTGTTCTGGCTGATGCTGTCGCCAAAAGGCGGGGGAGAACCTTCGGGTGCGCTCGCCACAGCGATCCAGAAAACGTTCGGGTCATTTGCGGAATTTCAATCGCAGTTCAAGGACGCCGCGCTGAAGCGGTTCGGCAGCGGCTGGGCATGGCTGGCTGTCAAGGATGGCAAACTGGAGATCGTCTCGACCCCGAATCAGGATCCCCCTTTGCTCGATGGACAGAAAGCCCTGCTCGGTCTCGATGTTTGGGAGCATGCCTACTACCTGAAATACCAGAACCGCCGCCCGGATTATGTGACCGCATGGTGGAGTATCGTGAACTGGCCGTTCGTCGAGGCGCAGTATGCCAAGGCGGTGAACGCTTAATCCACGTAGGCGTTGCGGAAGAACAGCCGGTAGGTCGCTCCACCTAGCAGGCCGCCGAGAACCGGTGCGGCCAAATATACGGTCATCCAGCCGGTCCCGTTCACTTGAAACGGCAGCCGGCCCCAGCCGGCCAGCGCGGAAAACACGCGCGGAGCCAAGTCGCGCGCCGGATTGAAGGAGGCCATGGTCAGGGGGCCGAGCAAAACGATCAGGAGCGTCACCGTCAGGCCGATGACCGCCGCCGTGAGAATTTGCGGGTGGTTTTTGTTGCGCGGATCGGTGACGCCGAAGATCACCAGCAGCAATACCGCCGTGCCGATCGTTTCGGCAAAAAATGCCGGCACCGGGCCCATGCGCTGCCGGACCTCGTCGGTCAGCGGCTTTCCGGCGGGATTCGGATAATACTCGCCAAATACCATCGCGCTCGCCTCGCTGCCCGGCTGCCCGCGGACGATGCCTTGCGTTTTTTCGAATGATCGCAACGCATCGCCGAACAGGAAGAACAGCACAGCCGCCGCCGCGAATGCGCCCAGCAACTGCACCCCGATATAAGGCAGCACGCGCCGCTTCGGGAAACCGGCGTAAGCCGCCATACTGATGGTTACCGCGGGGTTCAAATGCGCGCCGCTCAGTGCGCCGGTCAGATAGATGGCCGTTGCGATTCCCAGTCCCCACACGACGGCCACTTCAAACAGCCCCAGATGCGCTCCGGTCGTTACGGCGACGGAAACGCTGCCACAACCGAAAAAAACCAACAGGAATGTCCCGAAAAACTCGCCGACCATCCAACGTGACACCCTCATGGTGCCGTTTCTGGCATGACCGGCCGGTGCTCCACCCCGGCTCCGTCAACCCGGTGCGTCGGGTCCGGCTGGCCTGGCTTGAAGCTTGCGAGGCTGACGAGTGTGGCGTCAAATTCGCCGGCCACTTCGCGCACGACGCGCTCCAGTAAATCCGGCTCGGCCTGCGCCCGCAGGTTGACCGTCAACTCACCCTCCTCGAACGGCTCCCCGAGGCGGAACGACAGTTCGGGCACCGCTTCGGTGCGCACGAGGTTGGCCACTGCGATGTCGGGGCCGATCCCGTCTGCCGCGAGCGTCATTTTCAAGTGCGCCACCTCGACGTCTGCCTGCGCGAGCCGGTCGCGGATCGCCCGGGCGATGTCCAACAGCATCTCGTTGCCGTCCCTTGGCGCCGCGGCATCTAGGCGGAACGTCGCGTTGAGCCAGCCAAGCATGGCTTCGCCGACACCGTAAGTGAGATAGTCCACGTCTATGATGCCATCCGTGTCGATTTCGCCGGACAGGCACCGCTCGAACCACGCGGGCATCCCGTCACCCGTGCGGGCCGAGACAACAAACACCTCGGCCCGTGGAAACTTCCGTTTCATCGCGTCCTGCAACTTCGCTGTCTGGTCCGCGCCGAGCAGGTCGCTCTTGTTGATGACCAGGATGTTCGCCTCCTCGAGCTGTTTGATGTAGATATACATCACTTTCGGCGCGAACTGCCGCCCGTCGCCGATGCCGAGCATCCGCATCGCGCGGATCGGATCCACCACCACGCTCAGCGGCGCGACCCGGTAGTTCCCGCCGTAGAGTTGCCGCAGCGGCAGGCCCACGGTCGCCATCAGGTCCGTGCAACTGCCCACCGGCTCCGCGATAAATACATCCGGGCGTGTCGCCTCCATCAATTTCCGCGAAGCCTCCACCAGCGAGTCGAACCGGCAGCAGAAGCAGCCGCCCGCAATCTCCTCGACCGGAAACTCCCTGACCTGCGCCATGGCCGTGTCCACCAGCCCGGTGCCCTGGTCATTGGTGATCAGCCCGACCGAGTGGCCCTGTTTCCTGAGGTGCTCCGCCAGCTTCAGGATCGCCGTCGTTTTTCCGGCCCCCAAAAATCCACCCACCATGATGTAGTGCGCCCGCGAGTTTTTCATGTTTCCCTCCACAGAATGTCAACTATGTGTTCAATGCACATACTCAAGGGGGCCGCCCCCGTCAAGAGGAGTTTTGCGGGCGCGCCGCCCTAGGAAGGCATCAGCTTGATGAGGGCGTCAATCGCCGCCCGATAGCGGGTCAGCGACTTCTGCCAGCGACGGAGGCAGGCGCGGCCGGCGGGGGTCAGGCGGTATTCCGAGCGGGTCGGCCCGCCGGAACCGGCGGTGCGACGGGAGACCACCAGTCCGTCCTTTTCCATGCCATTGAGGGTGCGGTAAACGACGGAATGGTCGGGCGCCATGCCGGTCTCCGCCAACTGATCCAACAGCGCATAGCCGTGCGACGGGCCGCTGGCAAGCAATGCCATGATGCAGGGCTGGACCAGCTTGCCCAACGTTTTCCCCGAGCAGGCGCACTCTTCGAAATCAAACGCTCTGGTTTTCCGTCCGCTCATCAGGCGCTCAATTAGTCTTCCTCCTACGTCCTGTCAATTCTCTCAACGACGGGTCTTGCCGAAATTTCTTGCGCCGAATTGAGCCGGCACTAGTTTCGTCGCAACTTGCAAACCCCGTTGTCGGTCCGGAAAATGACCGGTTTCAGGAATGAAAACAATTCTGTCAGCAGTCCATCGTGCCGCACTCCCGTTGGGGATCCTGCTTCTCTTTCCTGGCTTGGCGCACGCTCACGTGGGAGTTGGAGACGCAAGCGGGTTTTCGCACGGCTTTTGGCATCCTCTCGGCGGACTGGACCATCTTTGTGCCATGATCGCTGTCGGCATTTGGGCGGCACAGATGGGAGGGTGCTCGCTTTGGGCGGTCCCGCTGACATTCGTTGCCGTCATGGCGCTCGGCGGCACCCTCGGGATGGCTGGAGTTCAAGTCCCTTTTGGCGAACAGGGCATCGTGATTTCTGTTCTCACACTTGGTGTCCTCATCGCCGCGTCCGCGCATCTCGCCTTGGCCCCGAGCGTCATTTTGGTTGGTCTGTTTGCCATTTTCCACGGGCAAGCGCATGGAGCAGAAATGCCGGTGGGGGCCTCGGGGCTTGAATACGGCATCGGCTTCATTTTCGCCACGGCTTTGCTCCACGTCTGCGGAATCGGGATCGGAATCGGTGTTCAGAGGCTCGCCAGCGCGCCATGGGTGCGATTCGCGGGCGTGGCCATCGCGCTATGCGGGGCTTATCTTTGGCTCAGTTAAGTCAGAACATCACGCTGGCGACGACCTTGACTTGGGAATCCGAGATGAGTTGGTTGCCCACCACGTTGCTGATCACCGGCAACTCGACATCCGCATAAACGCGGAAGGGATGGAAGTCGAACTCCACCCCGGGAGAGAGCAAAACCCTCTCGTATCCTGTGTTGGCGGGGTTCGCGGACGGGCCGGAATCCGAAGCTCGGAAGGAAAAGAGAACCTGGCCGAGCGGGCGGATTCTTAGATTTCCGATGTGGAGCCCCGAGTAGTAGATGCCGGCGGCCGCATCGATCTCCATTCCCGGCCGATACCCTGCTTGGGTGATCAGTGGGATGTCGAACTGGGTCTGAGCGAACCATGTCCATTTCTCGTCGAGAGTGATCCGGTGGCGGTGGTAGAAACCAAACAGAATGTCCGTGCTTCCTGTGCCGATTTGCGTGTCCCGATCCACGCCCGGCTCCGTCCAGTTTCCCGTCGGGAGTTTTAATCCGAGATTCACCCCTGTGGACATGTCCGGCGAGAATCCGGTGTAATAGACATTCGCGCGGAGGTCGCCCAACGACCACCATTGGTGGACAGTCGTGCTTCCCGGACGGCCGCTGTCTGATGCCGCCTTGAAAAGTCGGCTAGCGGATGGGACGGTGACATCGAACCCCCAGGATCTGGTGGGGAAATACTGGATACCAGCGGAGAGCCAGGTCGTGCGGATGAGTTTGTCGTCGTTATTCGAGGCAGGGGCGCTCTTGAGCCCGCTCCAGTTGTAGGATTGGGCCTGGAAGTCGTATTCCGTCCAGGCCATCCATCCGGCACCATCCGGGAAATTGTAGCTGGTGCCGACATCGTAGATGCCGCAGCCGCAAGCGCAGCCACGGACATCGTGTGAGGTGAGAAGCAGGGCGGCCAATCCTGCGATAAACAGGCCGGAACGAGAAAAAATAGATTTCATGATTTTGTAAAAAGATAGGCGCAGCGGCGGCATCATGCCGGGCGGCAAGGTGATCGGGATGCCACCAACCCTGCGGGAAGGCGGCGGAAAAAAACTCCTTCGCGCCTGCGAAGGATTTCGAGGTGGACAGTCAGGACTGTCTGGGAACCGGGGAAGGCGGAGCCGGGCTAAATCCGGCGTATTTGATCATGCCGACTGCGTGAAAATCGAAATCCTTCCCGGCTGGGGCAGGCGCTTCAATGGCGGCGCCAACGAGAAACTTGCCGATCTTGGCCTCCGCCTTGACGGTGGGCGGCAGGCGGTTTTCTTTTTGTTTCCCCGCATCAATCGCCTGGCACATTTTACACGGGGCCTTGCCGCTCAAAGTTTTTGAGACAGCGGCCCCGAGACTGGAATGTTTTGAATACTCGACGACCATCCCAGCCCACGCCACGCTCTGCAGCACGGCCCAATGCCCGCCCGCGATGGAAAACATCGCCAGAAAAATCAGCGGGTAACCGGTGGCACGCAGCATGGCCCACACGGATGGCGAAAAGCTTGACCTAAGTCAACACCAAACCCGCAGATCTCGAATCCGCCAGCTCAGGGTTTGAGGGGATAGTGGTGCCACTCGTGGCCGCTCTTTTCGAGCAGGTGATCGGAGGCCGCAGGCCCCCAGGTGCCGGAGTCGTAGTTGGGGAAGTCGCGTGCCGGAAGCGCCTGCCAGACGTCGAGGATCGGAGTCACAATCCGCCACGAGGCATCCACGCTGTCGTAGCGGTGGAAGAGCGTCGTTTCGCCGATCATGCAGTCGTAGAGGAGGGTTTCGTAACCCGTGGCAGCCATGCCTTCGCCGAAGGTCTTGTAGGAAAAATCGAGCGGGACATTGACTAGGTTGATGTTCGGGCCGGGGCGTTTCGCATGGATATCCAGGGTGATGCCCTCGTCCGGCTGGACATGCAGAACGAGTCGATTCGGTTTGACGTTGGCCTGCAAATCTTCCCCGAAAAGGAGGAGGGGAGTGCGCCGGAACCCGATCACCACCTGGGTCGTGTGTTCCTTGAGCCGCTTTCCGCAGCGGATGTAAAATGGGACTTCCGCCCAGCGCCAGTTTTCGACAAAGAGCTTCAAGGCGACAAATGTCTCGGTGTTCGAATGGGGATCGACGTCGGGCTCCGAGCGGTAGCCAGGCACATGTTTTCCGTCGATCATACCCGTCCCGTATTGGCCGCGCACAGTGTTTGAGATGACATCCTCCGGCTGCATCGGGCGGATCGCCTCGAGCACCTTGACCTTCTCGTTGCGGACGCTGTCGCCGGAAATCGAGCTTGGCGGTTCCATGGCGATCAGGGAAAGGACGGAAAGGATGTGGTTCTGGACCATGTCCCTGAGCACTCCCGAGTGGTCGTAGTATCCGCCGCGCAGCTCGACGCCGAGTTCCTCGGCCACAGTGATCTGCACGTAGTCGATATACCTGCGGTTCCAGATCGGCTCGAAGATGGAATTGGCGAATCGGAAGACCATGATGTTCTGGACGGTCTCTTTGCCGAGGTAATGGTCGATGCGGTAGATCTGGGGTTCTTCTAGGTGCTTGCTCAGGTTGTCGTTGAGAGCCCTCGCGCTGGCCAAGTCGCGGCCGAACGGTTTTTCGATGATGACCCGCCGCCAGGCCTCGGGAGCCTGCTTGGTGAGGCCGACCGTGCCGAGCTGGTCCACGACCTTCGCGAACAGCGTCGGCGTGATCGCCAGATAGAAGAGCACATTGCCCGGGAGGTTCCATGCCGCCTGCGCCTCCGCGATCTTGGTCTCCAGCTTCTTGAAGGTTTCGATGTCGTTGAAGTCCCCCTGCAAATAGTAGCTGCGTTTGCGGAAATCGTCCCACTCGGCATCCTCGACCGGTCGTGTGGCAAATTCCTTGATGTCTGCGGTGCTTTTTGCGCGGTAGCTTTCGTCGTCGCCCTCGGTCACTGCCACGCCGATCACGGAGAAATTCTGCGGGAGCAGGCGCAGGACCTTGAGGTTGTAGAGGGCGGGGAGGAGCTTTCGTTTTGTCAGGTCTCCAGACGCGCCAAAGATGACAATCGTGCAAGGATCCCCGGGACAGTTGTGGCCGGTGAGTGGTTGGTCAGGCATAGTGGTGGAGAAGAAATCGCTGGTTGATTGTTCGGGCGAAAAAAGCGGAAGCGGGATCAGTTTCCGTTCGCGCCGGCTGAATTTCCGTTCACGCTGGCTGTCTTATTCTGGTTCGTGAGAGTAATGAGATCCTCGATGATCCGCAGCGTTTCGTTGCGGATGGGATCCGGTTCGGCGGGTTTCGGGCCATCCTTTTTTTCGACCTCGGCTTCCTCCGGATCTTCGACGTAGTGTTTTTCACGATCCCGCTCGTAGGCCACAGGTTCGAGTTTATCGCGCTTTGAGCGGACATCGTCGAGCGTGAGCTGCCAGACTTGAGCATTGACCAGCGGACCGCGTTCGGCGCGCTCTTTTTTGCGATCCTCCTTGCGGGCCTTGTCCTGAGCCAGTTCCAGACGGCGGGCCTTTTCATTCAGCGAGAGCCGGTTTGCGGTGATCCGTTCGCGCAGGCGTTTCATGTCCTGGCTCACGTAGGCAAATTCGGGATCCGTAGTGACTCGCGCCTTCGAGTTCGCCCGCAATTCGTCAAGGAAGAGCGGGGACGGCCACACTGTGAGCTTCTGCGGCGCAACCTCGTCATATTCCAAACGGTTTTTCAATGACCCTTCGCCGATTTCGACGTTGTCTGTCCGCGACGGTAGAACGATATCCGACTCAACCCCCTTGAGCTGGGTCGATCCTCCGCGGACGCGGTAGAATTTTTGAATGGTGAGTTTGAGGGCGCCGGCATCTGCGGCACCGAGGCTGAAAAACGGCATGACTTTTCCGATGTCGAGAACCGTCTGCACGGTGCCCTTCCCGAAGCTCCGTTCGTCTCCGACAATGGCCGCGCGGCCGTAATCTTGCAGTGCCGCCGCGAAAATCTCGCTGGCGGAGGCGCTGAGGCGATTCATGACGACAACCATTGGCCCGCTGTAGGCGATGCCCGGGTTTGTATCACTGGACACGCTGATTTTTCCATTGGGATCCTTCGCCTGAACGACGGGCCCCTTGGTGATAAACAGCCCCGTGAGGTTGATCGCCTCCTCGAGCGATCCGCCGCCATCCTTCCGGAGATCCATGACAAGCCCCTCGATCCCTTCCTGTTTGAGCCGGCCGAGAAGGGCCGCCACGTCCGCGGTCGTGCTCTTGGCCGGGCCGTCGCCGCTCATGTTTGCGTAGAAGGAGGGTAGCGTAATCCAGCCGATCCGCGTCACTTTCCCATTCGGCCCCTCGACGTCCACAACCTCGGCTTTCGCCTCGGAATCTTTCAGTTTCACCTCATCGCGGGTGATCTCGACGATGTGCCGTTTCGAGGGATCCGGGGCGTCGCCGGGGATCACCTGCAGGCGGACCACGGAGCCCTTCTTGCCGCGAATCTTTTTGACGACCTTGTCGAGTTTCATCCCCTCGACATCCACAAACTCGCCGTCTCCCTGGGCCACCGCGGCGATCCGATCGTTTTCCTTGAGCCGTCCGTCGCGGTCCGCCGGCCCGCCCGGAACCACCTCCATGACGCGAGCAAATCCATCGTCGTTCCGGAGCACTGCCCCGACACCCGCGAGAGAGAGTTTCATCTGGATGTTGAAATTTTCCATCTCGTCCGGGCTCATGTATTCGGAGTGCGGGTCGTAGCTCTGCGCGAGAGCGCTCAGGAATGTGTTCACCACGTCATCAGCCTCCATCTCTCGGACATTGCGGAGCACCTGATCGTAGCGTTTGATCACTGCCTGATCGGGCGGCCGCAAGTGAACCTCGCTGAGGTTTTCCTGAAGCAGTTCCGCCTCGACGCGCTGGTTCCAAAGTTTGTCCGCCTCGGCGAGGTTTTTCGGCCAGGGGGCCTTCTGGCGGTTCAGTTCGACGGAATCGGATCCGGAGAAATTCCATTTTTTCGCCACGAGTTTCTTGTTGCTGGCGACGCGGGCCTCGAGGCGTTCCTTGAAGCGGGCGAAGATTTCGTGGGCGGGGGAGAGGTCGCCGCGGAAAATCGCATCATCGAGGCTGGCGGCGTATTTGTTTGTGAACTCGTCGACATCCTGCTGTGTGAAGTAGAGCTTGTTGTAATCGAGCGTTTCCAGATATGTTGTCAGGAGTTTCGCCGACATTTCCTTATCAAGTTTGTGACGGGTGTAGTGGGCCTGTTCCAGCCAGCGGGCCACCGCCAGGGCGACCTGCCCGGAGTCGGGGGACGTGGCGGCCTGCGCCAAACGCGGAAACGGAATGGCAGCCAAAATTAGCGCCGTGAGCAGGGCCTTGGAAAAGTATTTCATCATGTGTGCTGCGAAAACCTTGCAGAGCCCGGCAGGAAAATCAAACTTCGTCATCAACTTTCAGACCATTCCCAGATGAATCAGTTCAAAACATTTACCGGCGGGCCCCTCGATACCAACGCATTTTTCCTGGAATCCTCCGGGGGAAACATCCTTTTCGATGCTCCGCAGGGTGCAGACGCCAGGTTTGCCAAGGAGAAAGTGGACTGGCTTCTGCTGACGCACGGCCATTTCGACCATACCGCGGACGCGGCGGAAGTCCAGCGGACGCATGGGTGCAAGATCGCCTACCACCCGGACACCGCCCCCATGGCGACCGATCGCGGTTTTTTTCGGCGGATGGGGTTCGATCTCGAAATCGAGCCGTTCTCGGCGGACCGGCTTCTTGAGGAATGTGAGGAATGCGAGGTGGCCGGGGTCCAGATGCGGGTTCTGCTCGTTCCAGGGCACTGCCCGGGAAGCCTCTGCTTTTTCTTCCCCGAAGCCAAAATCCTGATCGGCGGGGACGTGCTCTTCCGCGGAGGGGTCGGGCGGTGGGATCTGCCCGGCGGCAACGGGCCGCTCCTGTTCAAAGGCATCCGGGAAAAGCTTTTTGCGTTGGATCCGGAAACTGTCGTTTATCCCGGACACGGCCCAATGACGACAATCGGATACGAGCGGGAGCACTTTCAATACTAATGATCCCTGTTCTGGTGACTCCGCAGTCAGATGGAGGAACCAGCGCACCGCTGCCGAAAAAAGCGCGGGGGAAATCCCGCAGCGCACAGGGCGACGAGATTTCGGAAATTCAGAGAAGGGTGCCGCGCCCCGATCCGCTTCAGTGCAAACGGGTCGCAGACCGTGCCGTTCACGCCGAAATTCAGCGTTACCGCGGTTACATACCCGGCCTCCTCGACAAGATTTCGGACAAGCTGGTCCCATTTTCCGTAGGGGTAGCAAAAATGGCTGATGGGAATCCCGAACAGATCCTCGAGCTTTTTCTTCGATGCGGAGATTTCTTCCTTTGCCCGGTCTGCGGGGATCTCTGTCAGTCGCGGATGGGTGAGCGTGTGGGCCCCGATCGCGTGTCCGGCGGCGAGCCACTCTCGGATCTCCGCAACATCCATGAGCTGGTCTGCCGCCTCGCCATTGTTTCGGACGTCCCAGTGGTTGACTCCCCCGATTGCATCCGCGACAATGAATTGGATTCCCGTGAAGCGATTGACCGAAAGCTCCTCCATGGCGTGTCGAAGGACCGTGCGACTTCCATCGTCGAAAGTCAGCACGGCCCGGGCAGGATCGGGAGAAGAGAAACCGCGCCAGGCATCCAGGGCTACGGTCGAGTATCCACTGCTTTTCAGATCCTTCATCTGCCAGAAAAAAAGTCCTTCATCCACATACAGGCTTTTCATTTTTACTCCTGGCGGCAGTGGGCCAAGTTTGTGAAAAACCAAGGTGGGCACTCCCTTCGTGAACATTGTTCGAAAAGGTCCCAGCGCCGCATAACCACCATCCCGTAAAGACTTCTCCCGCATGATATGAAACCCCAGCCTGCCTCAGAAAAGCCCGGATTGAAAGTGCTTCTGTGCGACAGCAGCCCGAACTGGGGAGGCCAACAATACAGGCTCGTTCGCGAAGCGCGTTGGATGCACCAAAGAAGCCACCGGGTTCTTGTCCTCTGCGGAACAAGGAGCGAACTTGCCGCCCGCATGCGGAAAGAAGTTCCAGATGTCGCCCTCGAAACGGTCCGTTCCTGGGGCGGGCTGCCCGGCCTGCTGGAGTTCCTTTGGAAAATATCCCGGTGGGCACCCGACATTATCCATACTCACAGCGGGCAGGATGCCTTCTGGGCCAGTTTCCTCCATTATGCGGGCCGGACTGTCATTCATTCGCGGCACATGACCGTCCCCTCGCAAATGCTGTTGCGCAAAAAACTCCCGTACCGCTCGGGATGTTGCCGGACCATCGCCAGTGCCGCATTCATCAAAAGAGACTTGGGATTGGTTACCGGAATTGCGGTAGACCGTGTGGATGTCGTCGGCGAGGGAGTGGATTTGAAGGAGTTTCATCCGGATGTGAGCGGGCGCGGGTTGCGCGAGGAATTCGGTATCCCGGAGGATGCTCCGCTCTTTGGAATGATTGCGATGATTCGCGGAGACAAAGGCCACATGCATTTTCTCAAAGCGGCGGCGGAAGTGCTCAGAAACGTTCCAGCAGCGCGCTTTATTATTGCGGGTAACGGGGACGAAACTCAGGTGAAGAAATTAGCCCGGAGGGTTTTAAAGGATTTTCCGCAGCAGCCATCGCCGGTCATTCTTGTCGGCTACCGGGAGGATGTGCCGGAGATTTTGGCGGCAATCGATGTGCTGGTCGTGCCTTCGCTCCGGGAAGCGCAGACGATTGTCATTCCACAGGCATTCGCGACCGGCAAGCCGGTTATCGCCTCGCAAGTGGGAGGGATTCCGGAAATTGTCACGCACGAGGTGAACGGGTTGCTGGTCGGGGCGGGCGACGATCGTGATCTTGCCGCTGCCATGCTGCGGTTAGCGGAATCCCCCGATCTCCGGCACCGCCTCGGCGGTGCCGGTTTGGATCTGGCCCGCCGGGAATTGGCATTCGACCGAAAAATGGAACTACTGCTCGCGAGTTATCGCCGGGCATTAAGCCGCTGAGCACGGGCCATCATTTGATCGGAGAAAAGCGACAGCTTTTTCGTAGCTTTGTCGTTCGAGAAAGTGGAGGAGTCGCGGATCCGTGTCTGGCGGAAGGGCTGCGATTTGCGATTCCAGTTCCCGGTGGGCAGCTTTGATGGCCTCAAGGTGTGCGGCCGGGTCCCGGTCGCGCAGCGCGTGATCGGAGACGACATCGAGTCGTTTGCGGAGGGCCGACCCGAGGGACTCGAAACTCATGCGGGGTTGGGCTCTTCCGGGACGGGCTCCGGCGATTCTGCGTGGGGCACCTCATCGGCCGAAGCGGGCTCTTCGAGGAAATCCGGATGTTCCGCCGCGGGTTCTGGCGCGTTGTGTTCGCTGGCCAGCTTGGTGGATTTTCCGAAAGTGTCGGCGACCGTTGTCTCCGGGCTGTCCGCACCGGCTTTCGCGCTGAACTTGACGCTGACGAGCTTGCTGACCCCGTGTTCTTCCATCGTCACCCCGTAGAGCATGTCCGCTCGGCTGATCGTGCGCTTGTTGTGGGTGATGACGACGAACTGGCTCTGGCCGACAAAGCGGTCGAGGATTTTGATGAACCGGCTGATGTTTGATTCGTCGAGCGGCGCATCCATTTCGTCCAGCACGCAGAAGGGGCTCGGCTTGACCATGTAGATTGCGAACAGCAGCGAGACCGCGGTCATCGTGCGCTCTCCGCCCGAGAGGAGGCTGACGCTCTGGAGCTGCTTGCCGGGAGGCTTCGCGATGATCTCGATGCCCGACTCCAGCGGGTCGCTGTCGTCCACGAGCATGAGGTTCGCGCGGCCCCCGCCGAAAAGCTCGGTGAACATCTCCTGGAAGTTCACCCGGATTTTTTCGAACGTTTCCGCGAACAGCTCCTTCGTCGTGCGGTTGATTTTGGAGATGACCTCGAGCAGTTCTGCCTTCGAGTTTACGAGATCGGCGTTCTGTTTTTCGAGGAAGACGTAACGCTGTTCGAGTTCGTCGAACTCCTGAATGGCATCGACATTGACCGGCCCCATGGATTCGATCCGCTCGGTCAACTCGGCGACGATCTCCTCGATGCGATCCCACGGGACTCCTTCCCCTTCGTGGGGTTCGGCCAGAGGCTCCGCAGGCGTCTGCTCCGCGACGGGGGGAGCATCGGCCTCCGTCTCTCCTGGTTCCGATCCGGGCTTGCGCTTGTTGCGCTCGCGGAATGCCACGAGCAGCGAGTAGGTGTCCGGCTGGAACGACTCGAGATCGATCTGGTAGCGATGGGAGACATGGTTCCGGATATTCTCCATGCGCATCTCGGTCTGGGTGGATTTGACTTCGATCTTTCCACGGTCCTCCTGGATCCGGATGAGCTGAGCGCGTGCGGCGCGGAGAGCCGTCTCGATGGCGTCGGCGCTTTCGTGGACCTCGGCGCGGGAGGCGATGAGGGCTTCGAGTTTGGCTTCCTCGCCGGCGAGCGATTCCTGCCACTCTGCGATCGAAATCCCGAGCGAGGAATTCTCCGCATCCAGCGATTCGATCCGGCGTTCGTAATTCGTGATGTCCACGCGGCGGGCGTCGAGGAGTTCCGAAAGCTCAGTGATGCGGGCGGCCATGGGGCCGCGCTGGCGGTTCAGGTTTTCCTGTTGCTGGCGCTCGGTGGCCACGCGGACGCGGATTTCGTTGAGGGCGTCGGAAGCCGCGCTTTCGCGTTCGCGGGCAACTTGAACGCGCATTTCCGCCTCGCCGCGCGAGGTGCGGCAGGCGTCGAGCCCCGAGGAGACTTGAGAAATTGTCGATTCGAGTTCCCCGAGATGCGCGAGGCTGGCCCGTAGAGAATCCTCGATCGAGGCGGTTTCGCGGGCGAACGAGGATCGCTTTGCCTCGGCATCCGCGAGCTGGCGCTCGAAATGGCGGCGCTCATTTTCCAGCGATGCTGCCTCGACCTGCGCGGACTGGACAGCTT
>Ga0194053_10000255_pt1 | contig 40606 bp, 48 predicted proteins | sample SepL228m_MetaG_FD_161684 | JGI IMG/M metagenome (GOLD analysis project Ga0194053, IMG submission 161684) | Anoxic zone freshwater microbial communities from boreal shield lake in IISD Experimental Lakes Area, Ontario, Canada - Sep2016-L227-8m | ecosystem: Environmental > Aquatic > Freshwater >... | reverse complement strand
GGAAAATTTCTATCTTTGCACCCCCAAACCTCTCCGTAGCTCAGTTGGTAGAGCAATTGACTCTTAATCAATGGGTCCCAGGTTCGAATCCTGGCGGGGAGACTCCATTCAAGACATAACCCACTGTAAATCATTCTGATAACAGTGGGTTTGTTGTAAATTGTCTCGGAATTGTCTCTGAAAACGGTCAAAAATACTCCATTTCATTCAGTTGAATGAGGATTGGAGATAATGGTGAATCGGTTGGATTCGGTTGAAAATATCTATCTCACAGGGTAAAAATTCTTAATCTGAAAATCAGACAATAATCCTTGAATCCCCAAAATAGTTCCTCTATTCGTTTCTCGTTTTGTTCTTTGTTATTATAGTTACATTATATATAAAAAAATGTAGATATGAAAAATCTTAATCCATCAAATTCACACATCAAGGTTTTGCCTTCTCCAATGATAAAAGGTAGTTTTGAGACCATAAAAGGTGATTGTTCTGCTGAGGTAGAAAAGTATTTATTATCTAATGGTCGCTTCCTTATCGGTCATATTTCTGAAGAGTGGTTTCGACCACGAGTAAAGGGTTATGAGAAGCACAGAGGTTTGAAGGTAAGAATTATCAGAATCCTTTATCGGTGTCATTCAAAATCAGAAGCCCATCAAATGGAAGGGTATTTAATTAACAGGTTCAGGCCCTTTCCTAATAACAGAAATATCCGAAGCGAGAGAAATTTCAAAGGGAAAGATAGGATAGAACCTTACTTAGTCTATCTGGCTCACGAGTAGATGTATAGGAAAATCAAAAAAGACATATCCCACTGTAAAACATTTTGATAACAGTGGGTTTTTGTTTTTATCCTCGGAAGTGTCTCTTAAAACAGTCAAAAGTATCCAGATTCATTCGGTAGAATGAGGACTTGGAGAGGGGTTGAATCGGTTGGGTTCAGATTATAATACCTACCTTAAAGACATACAATTCCTATGTTGATTACTTGAAGATATAGCTGTTGTCAATAGAAGGAATCAACGTTTTGAACCGGAGGTGGATATAGTTTGCGAAAATTTGTCCGGTGACCCCTTAGTAACTTTCCTCTGAAATTACATTTGGAAAAATCATCTAAATAGATGAAATCCAAATATATTAAAAGAGATGATTATAAATATTAATTTACCTATGTGTTTTTAATGCATAGATTATTTTAGTAATAAGAATGGGGCATATCAACTAATACTGTTAATAATTTAACAAAAAACAGGCCTAACAAAAACAGAATAATAAATTATTTTATAGCTAGATCAAGTAGTTAAAAAAAATCATGCCATAACAGATTGACTTTTATTAAAATTTATCAATATATTTGAAGATTTGAAGACTCCGAAGAAATTTATAAATCGTTTAGTAATGCTCTGATATTGAAAAAACTAATAACTCCCAATTCCTGAAAATAGAAATAATTTTTCAATGAATCACTATTTTAAAAGTACTTGTTTAATCTTTTTTATTCTGATTTCCACCTTTGTTTATGGACAAAAATATAATTCTATCACTGAGATACCTTTACAGAAAAAGGGGAAGTTAGTTTTACAAGACGGCACAACAATTAAATTCCGTAGTTTGAGAGTTGATAATGATTCAGTAAGATTTGAAAACAAAAGTGGACAGCAAATTAATATTAGTAATCATTCTGTCTATAGAATAATAAAAACCGGCAATTATGCAGGTATTTTAGCAATTAGCTTTGGTGTTGGCGGATTAATCGGATCATTATTAGGCACTATTAATTGGAAAGAACCACCCTTAAATGATATGAGAACAACGTGGGTAATTTGCTGGACAAGCGGATTAACTTTAATAGGGGCATCTATAGGCCTTGCGATTAAGAAAGAATCCACTATTTATAGGAGTCCATTACAATTTACAGTTTTCCCAAAGTTAAATACTGATTTAAATGGATTTCATCAACCAGAATTAGCAATAGTAATTACAATTTAGTAAAAATAGCATGAAAACAAAATTAGTATTAATTGTAGCGGGAATACTTTTATGTTCAAATTATTTATTGGCTCAAAATAGTAATAAGAATGAAAAAACATTAAAAAACGTAACTATTGATAATAATAAGATATTAGTTTATATATATAGAATTTCTAACCTTAGTGCTAATGAGGTTTTACCAGTCGATTGTGATGATACAATTATAGGAAATTTTGCTCCAAAAAATTATTATATCTGTATTTTAAATCCGGGGAAGCATGTTTTTTCAAGTGGTTGTGAAAATGTTGATGAATTGTTTCTTAAGGGTGAGCCCAATCAAACATATTATATTGAGATTAAACCAAAGTTTGGTATAAATCATGCACGTTGTAAATTATTATTGATTGATAATGTAAGAGGACAAAAAGACCTTTCAAAATGTGAATTCCATGGCATGAATAAGCAAGCTAGGATATTTTTTAATAATTAGTTAGACTTTCTGACAATTTGAAGTTTATAAAGATTGGCTATAATCATAAAACAAATGAATACTTATATCAATTACCATGAAAAAAATTGAATTGTTATTAATTATTGTTGTAATGCAGTTTATTGCAATCAACGCAAATTCACAAAAGCAATCAGGAATCCTGATTATTAAAGTATTAAATTACAAATCTGATGTTAAACTCAAAGATGAAGTTGAATGGAAATTAAAGCGATCAGGAATTTCTTGGTATGTTAAGGACAGTTCATTAATTATTACTCAGATTAACCCACAATATATAGCCATTGATAGTGTCAAACATACTCAGTGTGGATCCGAGATTAAAATTGAAAGGCCTGTAGGTACTTATGCAATATCCTGCATAGGTTATATACTTTCTAAAAGTAGCAAAAATGTTCAAAAAGTTTTATCAACAAGTGCTTTTTTTAACATGAATGTTTTAAAATTCAATATCCTTCCAAACAAAATAACAGAAATCACTTTTCTGCCAATTATTCAAAAGCATAAGACGTTTCTGGTTGACAGTTTCAGTCCTGATATCCATGTTAAAATAGTTGAAGATGGGAAAGTTGTAATGGAAGATTATCAAATTAATACAAGGACTGAAGCATCTATAGCTTGGGATGATTATAAGGGACCGTTAAAGTTTAAAGAGTAATCGACTGAGAAAATATTTTTCGAAATATAATTTTGATATTTATTATTATTTTTTATTATGTTTAATATTTTTAAATTTAGAATATTTTCCTACTTAAATGTTAAATACACAATTGCAGTTATTATTTGTATTTTATTAATTTTTAATATTATTCTCCTAATAAATCGTTATTCTTCTAATCCTACAATATCTTTTGAACCTTTAAGAGCCGGAGAAAATTTAAATTACCCATTTAAAAAATCAAAAAAATATCTTCTTTTAATTTTTGTAAAACCCAAATGTGGCTCATGTATTCAATATTCTGATAGTATTGAAAATCTTTATAAGAATTATAAACAGTCTATCGATTTTATAGGTCTTTGTATGCCTAAGTTTTGGAACACTGAAATTCTCAACTCTTATGGCTTTCCGTTTATGGAAGCAGACCTTCCTTTATGTAAATTACTTCACTTGATTAGTACACCTCAATTAATTTTGTTGAGAGATGATAAAGTACTATATGCAACTGACAATAGAAATGATATTCAAAAAGAGTATTCTAAAATTAAAAACTATTTGGAAAAAGAACTTACTAAGTAAAGTTTTTATTATTTTAAATATTTTGACAGGTAGTTTTTTTCTTTTTTCGATGATGTTGAAATTACTCTCCCTTAGGAGTTGGGTTTCTTTTAATATTGAAATTTTAGGAAGTAATCTTGGATATATAAACGCTTTCCTCATATTATTGATCGAGTCCTTTATCGCGATTTCTTTTATTCGGGTTTCATCATACAAATCACTTTATCTATTAGCGTTATTATTCGTTTCTATACTCACAATTATTGTAATCTCCTTTAAATCATTGTTTCAGAGTTGCATGTGCTTTGGAACATTTATTCAAATTAAACCTGATATTACGTTTTTGATCAAAAACATAGTTATTTTAATTGATATCGTTTGTATTTATCTTATTAATTTCAAATTGAATAAAAAAAGTTACTATGAAAAACATGAAAACTAAACTGTCAATTGTCACAATTGTATTTTTAATTGTAATCTCTATTTTTAATGTTATCTCTTGTACAAAGGATAAATCTTGTAATGGAGAAGAATGCTGTACATGCAGTAAAGACTCCGATTGTAAGGCCGGTCTTTCCTGTTTATTTTTTTCCAGTAGTACTGTAGCGTTCAATGCTTGCGGAACAAGTAGTACTAAATGCTCATCAATTGGGAAATAAACTACATCCACAAGAGGTGTTTAAAAACCGCTATAAAAGTAGACACCTTTTTAAAAAGGGTTTAAAACATTTTTCTTTCTTTTATTTTATTATGTCAAAAACATACATAGAAACAATCGATTATTGTCCCCATTAATTATCTAAATTATCGATAAATTGTTGCCGATATCTCATAATTATCAAGTTCTCGTAAAGCTTGTTCATATGGTTTCGATTTAAGAGCAGGGACTTTCCAATCTAAAGTATATGTTTTCCATTGATGAGTATAAGTATCATACTGCCCAGTAAATTGGTGATGAACAATTTCACCAACTTCAACTGAAATAAAATATTTTTTTCCTGCATCAACTTTCGTTAATATTATTTCCTTAGTTATATCATCAGAACTCTTGGCAGAAATTGAATAACTTCCGGGTTGTACGTAAAATGCAATGCATTCCTTAACTCGAACTTTTTGTTTATTTTCCATAGAATCAATCCATATTTTATACGCTGATGCTAATGAATAAACATATACCACTGCGCGGCCCTTTGGGATGGTGTCATTTTTATTAAAAGCTTGATGATGTTTTTTTGCTGGATAGGCGGTTTTTTCAAAGCCAATCAATGATAGGGATAGTAGTAATACCCATAATAATGTTTTTTTATCCATTTTGCGAAGGTATTAAGTTTAAAATTGTAAAAGACACTGATATTTTCGAATAATCTATTATACAAATATAATTCTTTAACATAAAATGTCAAGGTTAAATTTAAAGAAAAGTTAAAACATAGCACTAGCGTTGCGTTGTTTTTAATAAAAGTTCTTTGAAAGTCTTGATATATCTTCGTTTGAAGAGTTTTTTGGTCGGCGACGATTAGAAATTGGTTTTACCTTTCTTTGTTCCAAAATACAAGGATGAACAAGGGAAAGATGGTGTTTGCTCAATTGATTGAATTCGCTTCAGATGATCTGTTCAAAGTATGCGTCAAACGGTACAATGGGAACTATAAAGCCAAGGACTTTACCTGTTGGAAACAGTTTCTCTGCATGGCATTCGGGCAACTTACTCATCGGGAAAGTTTAAGTGATACAGCACTTTGCCTAAGCCTGCACCAGGATAAGTTGTATCGGCTCGGGATAGGTAAAGCATTCGATAAATCAACCATCTCAAGAGCCAACGAGAGCAGAGACTGGAGAATTTTCCGTGATTTTGGCCTCAAACTTATTGAACAGGCAAAAATCATTTATGCTAATGAGAACCAACTGGATTCGAAGCTTAAAGGAAGAATCTTTGCTCTGGATGCAACAGTAGTGGATCTGTGTTTAGATGTATTCTGGTGGGCCAAGTTTCGATCAACAAAGGGAGCAGTAAAACTTCATACACTACTTGATCTTAAAACGGCTATACCAGAATATATCTTTATCACCGAGGGTTCTGTGCACGAGGTTAAAACATTGGATTACTTTTCACTGCCTGCAGGAAGTTACCTGGTTATGGATAAAGCGTACATCGATTTTGCACGACTGTGGCGGCTTGCACGTGAGCGGACAAACTTTGTAATCAGAGCAAAAGAGAACATGAAATACAGAGTCCTAGACCGTGGAATACCAGACAAAGCGAAAGGGGTTCTTTGCGACCAAACCATTGAATTTACTGGCCCAGCAACGATAAAAAGATATCCCGGTAACCTAAGGCGAATTCGATATTTTGATGCAGAAAGTGCTAATACATTTGTCTTTCTCACAAATAATTTCAAATTATCAGCCTTAACAATCGCAGCTTTATACAGGAATCGTTGGGGAATCGAAACATTTTTCAAATGGATAAAGCAACATCTGAAAATACTAACATTTTGGGGGCATAGCGAAAATGCAGTAAAGACGCAGATTTGGATAGCTATTTCAACTTATGTGCTTGTACTCCTCGCAAAGAAAAAGCTCAACTTGCAACATTCACTTTACGAAATCCTGCAAATGGTAAGCCTTTCTGCATTTGATCGTACACCAATAAAGAAGCTCTTTTTAACCGAAAATTATCAAGATGTCAAAGAACAAAATTGTAATCAGTTGATATTGTTATAACTAAGACGCAACGCTAGTGAAAACATAGAAATAATTTTAATGACATCAATTTCATAATGTTGCATAGATAATTATATTTCTTTTCAGACCAATTTCTTAATAAGTTTTTAACTTGTCAAGTAGTCCATCTTTTTCAAGCTTTATATATATATCTTCCATTCCCTTAAATTATTTTAAACTTCTCCTCTTTTCCCGGATACAATAATGAAAACATTATTATGAGAAGTTTATCCGAATTGTTTGAATACCTTTCAAACTCCACAAAAGAAACGATTTTAACCGAACTTACCGACCATTGTGATCGTCTGGTTCAGAAGAACGGTAAGAAGGCCATTACCCCGTTTAAATTTGAGGTAGAAAACATGAACACTCTATTCCGATTATCGGAATGGTATCTGTCGATTGAATTACCCAAAATGATTGAGGAAAAGTACCCCAACAAAGGGGGTGATGAAGTAATGACGGTTGAAGAGGTGGCCAACTATACAAAATTGACACCTGCTATGATTTATAAACTTATTAAACAGGGGAAGTTGAAGAAAATTGGGATTTCGGGTGTAGATAAGCCGGGTGCAAGAGAATCAAAGAGGGTTTGGAAATCTGAAGTTGATAGGTATCTGGGGAAGTGAAGTCACCGAGGTCGGTGGAAGTGACAGCTAGACTAAATTTGTGAAAAAGTGAGATGGTTGAGCTTACTGGTAAGTTAAAATATTACGCTGTACAAACTGCACCATGGTTTCAACCAAAAGAAAGAAATATGTTTCGCAATATTTTTGTTATCTTGCCAACATAAATTACGACTATTTAGGTGACTGCAGGTTACCATGTGGTATATTTAAATGGTATTTAGTGATTCCTTTGCGGTAATTGGGTTTTAATAGCTTTAACTAAAGATTAATCATATGACAACAGACGAGATAATTTTCAGGATTAAAACCTGTATAAAGGAATCTCACATCTTTTCGGAAAATTTGGGCAATTCGACTTCAATACATCGAGACCATTTACTAAAAAGTTTGACTGATATTCCTACAAATGATATTCAACGGGGGCTTTTAGAGTTGAAAGATTTGGAACTGATTCAATTTGCAGCCGACACCGATATTATTTTATTAACCGATAAATATAAACCATAAATATCGTGGACGGCGAAGAGATTATATACAGTAATACCAATAATTTTAAAGCATCTATCCCCAATGCCATATCCAATATTGAAATTTGAGTTTAATAAAGATACCTACCATGATAATAGTTGGTTTCATAAATTCTTCTATGAAGATTATTATGGAAACACCTTAAGTAAGGAGAAATATAAATATGCTAAATCATTCTTTGATGGTTATGCATTTGTATATAAGTATGATAAAAAATGGGATATTATAAATCCAATTGGAGAGTCTGTATTGAAAACATTTCGTTTTTCAAAAATTATTAATACCGCTTTTAATTGTATTTCACCTAATAATGAATTTTTTCTTAAAAATTACATAATAAGGCATAATTTGATAGTAAGTGTAGATTGTGGACAATTAAAAAAGGAATTTGACTCTTTAAATATTAAGGTTAAAGGCTATCCAGATGATTTGAACAGAAAAGGTTGTTTACTAATTAACAGGTATGATGGGGGTATGTTAATTTCCTTAATTGAAGATTTCTCCTTGCCCGGAAATGGATTAATCGCTGTTAAACATTTTGATAAAGAATGGGGTTTTATTTCGGTAGAATCGTTTAATCGTCATTTATTGGGAAAATTTAAATTTGATGAAACTTTTGAATTTGCATGTGGCTTCAATGATGGATTGGCAAAAGTAAAAAAGGATGGATATTTTGGATTTATTGATACTACTGGAAAACTTATTGTTCCAGCGATTTATGATGATGCTCGTTCTTTTTCAGAGGGCTATGCAGCTGTGGCAATTGCAAAATGTAGAAAACTTAAAGATTGGAACACAGGTACATATATTTCTGATTTTGCATGGAATTTTATTGATAAGAATAATGAGAAATTATTAAATAAGCCAAAAGACAATCTATCAAGGATAAATGAAAATAAAAATTATTATTTTGAGGATAATTCATCAATGTATTCCTCTGCTTATGAAAATTTAAATCCAAATTATTTCAAAGAACATTCATTGGAAGGAATAGTCTGTTCAAATAATTTTATTGGAAGACCCTTTGCTGATTTCTGGTATGGCTCGACTATTTTTGGCCAATTTTCACCACGCTATATTGTTGATTTTTTAACTGCCCAAATTTCAGATGAATTAGGTTTTAAAAAATGGTTTGTTGATTTAAGTCAGAAGTCAACAAGTGCATATCTGTATTTAAATAGTCGTAAAGAAGTCGAAGCAGAAACATTGTATATAGACTTTGATACAACTCAAATGGAAATTGATTATATCAAAGGGTTTAATAGCTTAGAAACTAAATATGGTTTTGATTACACATCAGGTAATTGGAAAACTAAGAAGAAAGACAATGAGTATAGTTCCAGAGCTAACGAAGTTGACAATATAGATTGGTCGAATTATGATGATAATTTAGACATGGACCAACAGAGTATTGATTTTTGGAATCAATTTTAATAACCACAATAGAGAACTAACAAGCAGCAAGTGGCGGCGTATCGCGGATTTCAAGGGTTTTCGATTTGAGGTTCAAACTATATTCAAATTCCTCCAATATTTCCTTGTAGGTAGAATTAAACTTTTCTCGAAGTGTTCCTTTTACTAAATTACTTCTTCCGATTGGCCATAAATTATCCGGCCAATTTAGAGTTTTCTTATAGAGTTTGAAATTTCGATACAACCAATCTCTTTCCTCAAAGTCATCAGAACTTATTTCTGAAAGAGCTGTTAAATATGGGCTTTCGTCATAATCCATGTACATTGCTAGTTTAGTATGAACTAATATGGAAAATATCTATTATAAAACTCCCCTTTAGAAATGTTAAATGAACAAAATCTAAATGATTTTCACTTAATCCATCGTAATTCCACATGAGCTGATGAGGTCAATAAATATCTTCTGGAACGCTTCTTTATCATTTACCATTACCCTTGTGTTGTAAGCACCCGTTTCACGAGTCAAGGTTTCGGAAGGACAGACAAAGTTGTTTATTCCAAGACCCGCTGTTTTTGAAACAAAATCAATGGTTCTCGTAATATGAATGAACAATCGATTGAATTTGTCATAGTCGCAATTTTTTAGAATTTCTTCTAAAAAGATAGAGACCTGTATTTCAAAGGATGGGATTTCCTTAATATTATATGTTTTAACCACTTCATCCTTGTAACTTCTGATTTTGTCTATGTCTTTATCTACTTCAACTTCATAGTCGGGAAATTCTCCTACTTCACCTTGACAATATTCAAGACCATAAGGGTTATAGTCAGAGATTTCCTCATCGTCAAAAGGATCTTCGATTATATAATAACAAAAATGGTATTTATTGTTAATCAACTTATAAAGAATGTTTTCCTCGATCATTGTATAATAAATAGGAAGTTCATAGGTTGTCTTTTATTCTTCGTTCCTAATTTACGGACATTATGAACTACTTTCATGATTGTTGAGATATTTAGATTGGCTCTTTTAAAACTGCGTTATAAAAAGTCAAGGATTTGTTTATCTGTAAGTAGGTGATCATCAGCACTAATGCTGCACTGAGATTTTTTCAATTCTATGTTAATAAAGAAACTGAGTTTGACCTTTGAAACTAGCTTATAAAAGCCTTAAATTTGATTTATAGAAACACGCAAGGTTCTTAATAAATGCTCGGATTGCCTATAAGTATAGCTTAATAATGAAAGATCCGGTGAAATATTTTATTATTATTGACAAGATAAGACCATCACTTACTGCCTTTGATTTGAAAAAGGGGAAGTTATCATCATTTTGGCAGAAGAAAATTGCTGTACAAGAATCTCTGATTGACCGTCTTAAAGGATGTCCAGATGTTATGATCCTGTTTGATATGAAAGAGGATCGGAAGCTAATTCCTTATGCAAGGAAGTACTTTAAAAAAGACATTGATATTTCCATATATGAAGAAGCGATTGGTGAAACTGAAATAACTGTAAAGTGTATTCTTAACGATATTGCTTGCTTTCCTTCAGAAGGGACAGAATTTCCTTTTTAAATCCGTAGTGCAAATAACCCCACCTATTCACACGGGGTAAATTACCACCGATGTTTTGGTCATTAAACTTTGGCAAAGAATGGTCTTGTTATATCGGACGAGGGGTGGTAAATGTTAATTTGTTCTTTTTCTGATGAAAAATTGTTTTTCTTCATGTTGATTGTGTATTCCTCTGGAAGAGATATAATCTAATTGATTTTATATCGTTAGTTCTTGATGAAAATGAGTAAAACTGGGTTCTGGTCGGAGACGATTGATTTTTTACTCTTCTCGATTGGATATTTTCCACCCATTTACTTGTTCGGTAGGTATGTGTTTCCACATTATAATCATGAGTTTTGGAGTATAATGTTAATCTTGTGTCCGTTTTTCTATTGGATTTCGGAGAAGGTCAAGGGAGTGAATTGAAATAAGGTTTTTGAGGGTTTGACCAATGTAACTGTTATTTCTGTATGGAGTAAATCCGTCTCTTTCAGTATGTCCAACACATTCAATACCTGTTTCAAACCTTTCTCGTTTTTCTTCATACTTTCTATTTCTTCCCATTTTATTTAAGATAAGTAAAATTCCTAAGATAAAAAAATCGTTTTACCACTCAAGGTACATTATATGAAGGTGAAACTAAAACAGGGTTTGGAAATCGGATGTTGATAGGTATTTAGGGAAGTGAAGTCACCGAAGTCGGTGGGAGTTCCTCATTAAATGTGAGAATAATGTAACTTTCCCTTACAATTATATAACGAATTGGAAGTAAAGTGTCGTACCTTGCCTATATTCCAAAATGCCCTCTATGAATCAAAAAATATGGCTAGAACAAAACCTAAATGACTTAATTGAAAAATCTCAAGGAGAGGATTTTCAATCTGAAATAACTGATGATGATGTTATTACTGCAAAGGAACTTATTAATACTAATGCGTATTCCACGACAGAATTTTTTATTTTACTATCTTCAATAAATCTATTGAATACAGCTATCAAAAGACCCAATTATAAAAATCAATTAACATATTTCTTTATTAAGGGTCACGTTAGTAGACTTCTTAACTATTTGACCAGCCTTGATTTCAATAAATACAAATTGGACTTTTATATCAATTCTATTGATCAATGTGCATATATTGAGATATACAATTTACAGTTTAGTTTCCATAATATTAATATTAATGAAAAGTTAAATTCCTTTATTATAAGCTCTCATAATAGAGTAAAACCTTGGAAGGGAATTAGATTACAAAAAATTGCAGGAGAATTATTTAATCTATCTCTCGTGTTCAGAGAAATGAGTAAACAAGATACTCAATAATAGTATGATAAAGAAAGGCGACTTTAATGACTTATCGCCAAATTCGTTACATTTTTTAAATCACAGATAAAATGTGGAAAAATTTCATGAATAGTTGAGATTTTAATTGTTTATATCGTGGAAAATAAAATTTTTATTGGCATAGAAGAATTGATAAAGGTGTTTTCTGATGCTATTGAAAAATCAACCGTTATCGAATTTAAGTTTGAATGGATATCTCCATCTGACAAAGTCAACATTATAACATTCTCCCCATACTTGGTTAGTAAAAAAGTTTTAGGGAAGGTATTCACATATGGATATGACCACCTTAAAAAAGAGTTCTCAACCTATCGATTGGATAGAATTTCGTCATATCAACTGAAGGAAGTTGAATTCTATAAAGAAAAGAAATTAGAGAAATATAAAATTGATTACGAGTATGATGAAGTTATAATCAAATCAATCCCCGAATTAAAATTTGACCATTCATTGAAAAGGATGACATTCAAATTGAAACCTGAAGAGAAACAGAGACAAGATGAGATTTTCAAATTATTATATGATTGTATTGATAATAAACAAGTCATTTTAATGACTATAAAATGGGATGACAGAACTCAGAAGAAAATTCTATTTAACCCTTATCTAATAGGGGAAGATTTTATTAATTCGACACGAGGTCTATTCGTCTATGGTAAGGATATTATAGCCGGAAAAAATCGGACTCATTATTTCAAACTATTTAAAGGTATTGAGGTTGGAGTGAGTCATTATTCTACATTGAATACAACAATAGAATACTGGCCACATGAGTCGGTTGTAATAAAAAGGATACAAGAATTACAGATACTCGAACACCCAAAGTCACAAGATAAAAGTAAGCATTCTTATGAAGTTGATGACTGGGTAGAACCAGATTACATCAATAAACCTTGTATGGTTTGTGGTTCATTCGAGAATTGTAAGCATTTTACTTTTTTGAATCAGCAATACAAAGCGGAAAGGTCAAATTGGGAGAAATCTAAAGAGTATTCTCAATTGTTTTACAAAACAATAGAACATCATCAAAAATTTGATGTGATCCCCTATTTCACAAAGGATGAAAATGAGGTTAAAAGATTTTCTCAAATAAAAAGAAAAAAATGGACGGAAAACTATTTTTCATTAATCGGTGAATGGAGTCAATCTCCAATGCATTCTGGATATCTGAATTTTGATATCAAGTCTACCAAGGACAAAAAATATTGGGCACTTTTCCAAAGAGGATTTCCATCAAGGATATATGAAATTGCAGAGATTGTTGACGATGGAGATGTTGTAATGGAAAAAGTTGCAGGGGGAATGATGAGTGTTTTCACAAAATTTGAAGGAGTTAATATTGAATGTAGGGATATTATTGGAGAGGTCAATTTATCATTATTATATGATTTGTATAACTTTTACAACGAAAGATTTGAGAATGATCCTCCAAAACTGATACAGCATAGTTTACCTTAATTGGTTAACTTATTCTCATAGAATTTTCTCTCAAAATATTTATTTTCAACTATTTGTCGAATCCGGTAATTCCTGCCGTATCTTTGCACTTGCATCTCGATTCCTTAAATGGAAACCAACCGAGTCGAACACCACGGTGGTAAAACGATGTGGATCATAAGGATCAAAAGGGTTCGTTTTTTTATTTCCCCCCTTCCCATCCTCTGAGTTTTTCCTGATGCAATGAAGTTTAACTTTAAAACCATTGTGTTATGGAAACGACAGGAAAATCACATGATTTAGGAAAACCAATCTTAAAACTCTCTTGGGGACTTTTTATGGAATATTCGAGTCAGAATACTTTCATTTGGAAAAGTCAAGAGATTCAAGTTAAGGTTCATTCGTTTTATTGTCATGGCCCCGGAGGTCACAGAGTTCATTTCGACTTCCGTTATCAAGGCAAGGATTACCAATATGGTATGCTGGACACCTATATGAAGGGGGTTTTCGGCTCTCCCCCCCAAATTCGTATCGATGATCACTGGTTGGATATTAAACCCAGAATAACCTCATTAGAGATTCATGAACGAAATTTAAATAATTAACAAGTCACTAAAAACAGGTATTATGACAATAGATAAATATTATTTAACGGTTTGTAGGAAATGTTTCCACATACATGGCTTTGTAGAAGAACGATATAATGGGAAAGTCCCCGTATTGTGCTTTTGTGAATTATGGGATAACCCGGGGAGTAACATATCTCCATCAATCCTTGCAGGATATAATCGGTTGGGTAATAAAAAAGTTGAGATGTTTTGGAAACCAATTTCGGATTATAAAGATGAGAATGGAAAGACATGGCATGTTCCTCATTTCACTGGTATGGGATTCGGGCCGGGAAATATAAACCACTTATCCATAATGTTGGAATGGGTAAAGGATAAGAATAAGTTATAGAAGCTTACTGGGGGTTATTTCAATTTTAACCACTTTAATCAAATCAACTATGTCAAGAAGAAATTATAATAAGATGGATGCAAAATTGAATTTTAGCGGTAAAACATTTAAATTTAATGACAATGAGTATGTTTTAATATCTATTGTCGGTAAATCGTGGAAAAGGAAACCTTATAAATCAGCTACCACTACGGCTGAGTATCTCAGGAATCAAGCTGAATTTTCTATGCACCCAGACCCAGATAGAAAGGGTTTGGGTATTTTATCCTCTTTCGAAAAAAACATCAATGAAGAATATGATGGGATTTTCATCGATTTTACTGTCGTTGCTTTTTATTCAAGTGGCCCTTGTGGTTTATATACTGATGTCTTTGGTAAAATTGGGGATGTGAAAATTAAAGCAAGAGCACTAATGAGCGGTACTGCACAGCGATACGACAGAATAGAACCTATTTCGGATGGGAAATATATATTCTATGTTGACTATTCACTTAATGATTTTCAATTCGCAGTTTTTAAAAAGAAAGATAGGCTATAGGAGTTTCTAACATTTTTGATATAACGTAGGAACAACAAGAATGAAAAAACTTCCGGGACAACCATATTTTAGAGTATACTTTGATGGAATAAATATTGAAATACCAATTTTCATTGTTTCTACTGAGTCAGATAAGGAACTCTTTACAGATTTCTTTAATCGTTTTTTCAATACATCGAGGTATCTAATACATAGAAAACTGTTTATGAAAGACCCTTTTATCGGCACCGATAAGTTCGGACAAAAAAAATACTCAGATAGAGCCATAGAATCTTTAAAATTCATTTCACAAAAGGAATCGGAAAGATTTAATACCATTACCAAAATCAGAATTGATACTCTTGAGAGATGGTACGAAAAAGGAAAGGAGATTAGTAGACCTCCAGAAGTTGGTTCAGATGTACATTATGGACAATCTCAAAAGACTATTGATAAATTCATTGAATACTTCAAGATAGATCCGTGGAGTTTCAGATTTCCTTCAGAAAAACTGTATGGGGGCTACAATTTCTGAATCTGAGTAAGACGGTCTGTCAACCTTTGGAAATGAGAAGGGGTGGAGTAATTTGGGAAGTAAAGCACCGAAATCGGTGCAAGTGATGTTTTGGCAATAAGTTATTCTTTTTCCTGTTCCCTCACAATATCAAAAATGACATTGGTCGTAAATGAAACAAAAACTCCAATTAATACACCAATCAGAAACAACCAATACTCTTTTTTAAATACAGACTTTTTGTCATAAAGATGCATTCTTATATCTGGTCTTTGCTGTATAAATACATATTTCATATAATATTCGTTGAATTCATCTGGTTTTGGACTTAGATTATTCACTTCCACAGCATTTAAGCCAGTGAAAGCAACTTCAATTGGACAATCTAATAGTTTCGAAAGATCAATTATGAACGAGAAAAATGATTCTCGTGAATTTCCAGTAAGGATGTTTCCTTCAAGCTCAATGGTTAAATATGGTGTGCTATTTGAAATAGGTGAAATTTTAAATTGAGTTGTTGTCTTACCATGATCTGTGTATGAACCCCATTCTTTTACATAATGGAAATCACATATTTTCCTCAAATAGTGTATTGAATTTGGATAAATAATTGCGAAAGACGAAGTGTCTTTAAATTCATTTCTGAAGCAGACTTTAATTTGTAAACTGTCATGATTTACATCGTGTTGTAACCAAATTTTAACAGATTTAATATGGTTTGTATCAGGATCAGGTATTAAGGTTAATAACAATTTATTCTCTTGAATTTCATAAAAACTACTAATAGAGAATAACAAGTAAATGGTTAGGATTGTAAATATTATAGCAAGACCTAACGAAATTTTTCTCTTTTTAATTACTCTTAATCTCCAAAACCTATTAACATACTTTCTGATGTTGAATAAAGTGTTGAATACATTCTTTTCTGTTGAAGAAAAAAGTTTCATAGTGAGAACTTTAATGTATGTAAAAGTAACGATTTCTTACTATTTTTATATCAAATTTAGAATTATTCATAATGGAAAAGGAATCATTATTAAAAAGACTGTCAATTGTTAAGCTACTTTATAAAATTGGTATAGAACAATCAAGACAATCAGAATCAACAGCCTTTCTTTCAATTTTATCCTTTCATAATTCGGTAGAGATGTTTCTTGTACTTGTTTGTGAAAATGACCCGAATGTAAAAATGAGTGGTGATAAAAACTTCATGTCTTATTGGGAAAAAGTTCCACAACTCTCGATGTCAAGTTCAATGAGAAAACTCAACGAGTTACGAAATGGTATCAAACATAAGGGGATCATCCCAGTCTTTCAAGAGGTGACAGATGTGAGATTAAGTACCACAAAGTTTCTAAATGAAAATAGTAAAATTTTCTTTGACGTAGATTTCCAAGACATTACACTATTTCATTTAATTAAATTTGAGGAAACAAGAAACCATTTGATAAGAGGGAATGAAAATCTGGTAAAGAATGATTTAGACAGATGTGTTAATGAAGTATCCAATGGATTTTATAAACTTCTTGACCACTATAAGGAGACCAAGAAAAGTGAAGATGATAAGAGTGAATTTGATTTTATCTCAACAATTCACCTTGATAATCCTTCCTATTCGGAGAATATGGATAGGAAGGTGTATGATTCAATGAAAGATGTCATCTTGAAAATTAATCAGAATTTCTGTAATGTTGGGAAAGCCCTTGAAGTTCTTTCACTTGGATTAGATTATCGTAAGTTCGCTAAGTTTAGAATGTTGACCCCTTCCTATGTTTACAAAGATGATGATGGTAATTATATCTTCGGAGATACAACCAAGAAAACGGTCAACAAAGATTATTGTCAGTTCCTGATTGATTTTGCCACCGATAGTTGTTTGAGGTTGCAGGATTTTGATTTTAGTTATGACCCTCTTGATTCTCTCAATCTTTCAGACACCTTTCCGGAATAGCATACACACTGGAGGTGGATATAAGGAATTCCCTTGACCAAATAATCGAACGTTTATTTAATATCCGAAATACAGGGGAGGTTGCTGGGGTTTTAGGTCATTAAAACCCCTGTAAAATTATTTGGGGGAGGCTTTTTTAGTTCAGATAGGATTCAATCCCTTTGTGGATTCCAGAATCGGATTCAACTTTCTGTCGTTTTTTCGCTTCTCTGAGTATGTATCCAGAGCGTTTTCTCTTAACAGAATCTTTGGAGCCCTTAGGCCGACCCGGAATTTTTCCATGTAGCTTACTCCTTCTAAGACCCTCTAACGTCCGTTCCCTAATAAGTTCCCTCTCGAACTCAGCAAAGGCGGACAAAATCTGGAAATGTAACTTACCAGAAGCAGTTCCGAAGTCAAGGTTGTCTGAAATTGAGATGAACCCGATTCCCTTATCCAAAATTTCTTTTGTGTCGAGAATTAATTCGGTACTGCTCCTTGCCCACCTGTCGAGTTTGTAAACGACCACAGTGTCGTATTCACCATTCCTTAACTTCTGTAACAGACCTTGTTTCACTGGACGTGTTTTCCGTGACGATTCGGTTTCTTCGTAAATGTCATAATTATATCCGTTTTTTTCAGCGAACTCGACCAGTCTGATTTTTTGGTTCTCTGTGGTCTGTGAACCGTTCGAGAGGGAGACCCGACAGTATAATGCTATTTTTTTCATAGGGTTAGACTAATGACAAACAAAAATAAAGAGGCTGCTTCGGATAAAAAAAAGAGCGATTTTTTGTAAAACAGGAATAAGATTAAACATTGAATCTAAAACATCGCTATTTTTACGACTAATAATCAATCTGTCGTAAACATGGCTATTATGGAAGAAGTTCTCAAAAGTGCCTTAGAAAAGATAGAGAATATTAAAAAGAGGAGCCTCACGATTTATGACGAAATTGAGGTCGATGACGCGAGTCTTTGGTTGACAAATGACGAATTAGAAGCCTTCTTGGATATTAAATTGAAAAATTTAGATTTGGGGAAATTTGCTCTTCGTACCCGTTCCAAAGAAGCTAAAACCAAGGTCTGTGAGGCACTCAATTATCCAGTACCGAAGAGTTTCAAAAAGATTCAACCTCGATTTTATGGACAAAAGTTTGATACATATGTCCAAAAAGCAAATAACCTTCAAGTTTGGAATGAAGAATTAGATGCTACCAGAAGGTATGTTCTTATTCGGTTAAACCAGAAGGGTTTAGTTACCCAAGTAAAGGTAGTAACGGGAAGTGACCTTGTGAAATTAGACACAACTGGAACTTTAACACAAAAATTTCAAGCCAGATTAGACATTGGTGAAAACCCAAGTGAATTAATCAGTTCAAATGACACCGAGGTTACTCAAAGGATTCTAAACGCGAATGATTCTGGAAAAATTACATTGCCTTCTAACCCAGCTCTTACTCCCACAGTCGGTAATCTCTTTTCGATAAAAAACCTTTATGACTTATTAAAGACACTTGTTGGAGAAAAGATAACCGATTCTGGTATTGACCAAGAAAGAAATCGGGGTGCTGAACTTCAGAGGTTGGTATGTTCGAAACTTGGCTATCAAAGATATAGGGATGATGGTCAATTTCCAGATATTAGGAATCAACTTTTAGAAGTCAAACTTCAAACCTCCCCAACAATTGACCTTGGATTAGTCAATCCCAACAGTGAATCACTATTAAGTATCCCTAAAGTTTGTGGTATGACGATTCGACATTGTGATGTCAGGTATGCCCTTTTCTATGGAAAGAGTCAAAATGGTGAAGTTCAATTGACTCATTTTTTTCTTACAACTGGGAAAGATTTCTTTTCAAGATTCCAACAGTTCAAGGGGAAAGGAATAAACAAGAAAATTCAAATCCCACTGAGAAAAGATTTCTTCATTGATTTAGAAGAAACCTTCGGATTAGATTTCGATTAGATTAAAATAGGGTTAACTCCAAATGCTTCCGCAACCTTCAATTCAAGCTCATTTTCCAGATTTAGTATTCGTTCTGGAGATGAAGAATCATTTAGTTCTTTTACAATCTGAATAATTTCGTTAGAAACAGGTAGGTCGATATTCGGTATTGGGTACTTTTCGACATATTGAGTAAAATACCTTCTTCTTCCAGAATACAACTTATTGTTGAAAACGGAATCATGGTACTTTATCATCAATTTTGAATTTGCGACCCCTTGAATTAATAACAAAATGTCGATATCAGATTCTTCAGAACCTACTATCCAATAACAATTCCCGTTTACAATTTTCCCACTTAAATCAAAACAAAACCTTGGATTATCACTGATATCAGGGAAAACAAGTTTTGGTAATCTCCAAAAATCTGGGTTGTGCGGAACCCAGATCTCGTACCATTTTCTACCTGCTTTAATTACATATTTCCGTTTCTTTAAATCATTTTCATGGGCAAGAAAATATTTTTTAGCCTTAGGGAAATTATCAATGTCCAAGACCTCCTTCTTCCCATTGACAGTAGTATACGGATATAGGACTTTTAAATTACTATTCTGTGAAAAATTCCATTTTTGAATGTTCTCTTGTGATATTAATTCTTTTAATAATGTTTCCTCTGGCTTAAGTTTTCCAAGGTCATTCCAATCTTCCCGAATAAAAATCTTATCAGCCGTAGTTTTAATTCCAACTCGAACTTTGAAAAAGTCCCCCACACGAAATTTTGTTGAACCATCAATTTTGGAAACCCATCCAGATTCTTCATTAGACAGCATGCTCCAAGGGTGACCTTTTGAATTACTTGTGACTAATACGCCCTCTGTTTTATGATAGTACTTATTTCCCAAATGAAAACTTCCTGTCTTTTCACTATTAAGGATTTCAAAAACACTATTGGCTTGAGTGGCATTTTGTGAATTTACTCTGGATTCTTCATATATTTTCATGAAGATGGGTGAAGGGTTTGTCTTTTTTTGTTTTCTTCCAATAAAGATTGCGGGAAGAACAGCAGCATCAAACAATTTTGTATCCCCTAAATCAATGATTTCTAAAATCTCGTAGTTATCGGCAAGATATTTTCTGATGCTCTCACCACTTTTTGTGGATAGATATCTGTTTGAAGTCAAAACCCCCAAAATTCCACCTTCTTGAAGGCAGGTCGTCATTCCAATAAGGAATGGATAATATAAATCCACCCTTCCTTTAAGATTGAATTTTTTAGCGATAAGTTGAGCCTTCTCCGTACCCAATATCTGGGTTCGAACATATGGTGGATTGGCTATCACAACATTGACAGCTAAATCCTGAAGAGCGGGGGTGGTAAAGAGGTCAAATGACAACTGGTCACTGACCAAATTAAAACTTTCTAAGAAGTCTCCAGAAATTATAATAGGATTTTGGGCAGTTTCTGACCTTATCCTTTGTTGGGCAACATTCAGATAGTCATTATTTGAATCTATTCCTGTCAGATTGAAGTTAACTCTTCTATCATTAAGTTTCTTACCAATTGACACCAATAGCTCACCCTCTCCACATGCCGGGTCTAATATTCTGATAGTAGCAGTGTTGAGATATTTAATAATTCGTTCAGAAAGGAAATCAGCTAGCCCTTCAGGTGTGAATGTGGCTCCACTATGCTTTCTAAAAAGTTTATTGGTCATACCAAGAAAATGTGTTTCAAAAGTAATGCTAAAATTCTCAGGAACGAATCTAAATACCCAAAGAAAGCATCTGTCAAGTATTCATGATTTTGAACCCAATCGGATTCCTTTCTTCCTTTTTAACTAAGAATTCCGCCTCACACATTTCCAAAATTTCACACATCGAGGGTGTATTCCCAGTTAAAATTTGATTCATCATCAGCTTCTTTGATATATTCATAACCTGTCCACCTGTAAGACTATATCGTTCTGATAGTTGTTGAATCTGTTCAACCGTCAGGAAAGGTATTTTATCCTGCATAATCAGTAACCGTGTACTGGAATTCGGTTTGTTAAAAGCTATTTTGAAAAGCAGTCGTCTTTCGAACTCCTTCAGGTGTGTTGGAAGGTTGGTGGTTGCTATCATTATACCTTCAAAATCTTCCATCTCTTGTAGGATGATTGTTTGTATGGCATTTTCTGTTTGATCAACTGAAGAATTTCCAAGGGTCTTTCGAGTTCCAAAAACCCCATCTGCTTCATTAAAAAGCAGGATGGGGGTCAAAGAAGAATTCTTTACAAGTTTTTTGTATGAATCAAATACAGCCTTTATCCGTTTTTCTGATTCTCCGAACCACTTACTTTTAGTTTGGGAAATATCGACTCGTTTAATATCTCGGCCAGTAACCTTGGCTATTTGGTATACCAATTCGGTTTTACCTGTACCTGCCTGACCGCTGAAGAGAATCGTAAAATTCCCTTTCATTTTGTTTTTTTTCAGCCGATGTACAATTTCGTTGTATTGGGCAGGAATTAACATTTTGGTTAGTGTATCTATTTCCTTTTTTTCCCTTTCATTGAAGAATAACTTCTGTTCGATAATACTGGATGACTGAATTATATCATTTTGTTGTTGACTTTCCTGTTCCATAAACAGGTTCTTATCCTCTCCAAACAGCTCCTTACCTTTCTGGGTCAATGTTATAGTTTTATCACTTCGAAATGTCGATTCTGTTTCCAAGTCCACCAGATTCAATTTTTGAAGTTTAGTGTTACCGCTCATGAATTCTTTTCGAAAGTGGATTTGTTTATTAGTATCGTTCAGAAAAGTTCTTGATAACTTCACTAAATCAATCGATTGATAGCCCTCTGTAAATTGTTGAAGAATCACAAGTAGGATACCAAGTTCAAAACTTGGAAGTTTAAAATTCAGAATTTGCCGAACGATGGGTTGTTTTTTATTCTCAGTCGTCAATGCTTCTATCTCAGAAACAAATTCCTCCATATCAATATAGCCGTTATCTTTCTGCTCAAAAAGATTAAAAACTATATCCAGAATTTCGTAGAAACTCAAATCTGATTTTCTCCTTTTTGATAAGGGTGTTCCAGTAACGACACAATGAATGATATCACCGGGAACATACAAGCTCAAATAATTCAAACTCTCTGAACATCTTCTTCGTCTTGAGGTTTTTTGTCTGAGGATTAATTTTCTTTTTACCAATTCATCGAAATGGCTTTGGAATGTGAACACTCGAAGTACAGTAATACCTAAATACATACTGAAGTCATCGATGTCTATAGAGGAATTTTTTTCGATTGACATCGAAAAAAGAATAGCCCAAAAAATTGACTGAGTTGTTGATTCGATACCCAAGTATTCACAAATGATTTTAGATTCCTTGGCTACGGATTGCTGAAAATGTGGTGAAAATTTGGATTTGTTACCTTTTTGGTAAATTGTATCGATGGCTTTTATTACTTGATTACCTTCTATTTCTTGACTCATACTACAAAGGTAGAATCGCAGAAATTATAAAAAAAATCAAGGAAGGAGGAATACTGTATAATTTGATAAAAACAGAAGTGAGATACCTAATCTTGTGATTAAACAAAATGTACAATTAGAAAAACGAAAATCACCATACCAGACAGATATGAGCCAAGTTGTAATAGTGAAAAAACCATTGTTGCAGTCCGAAACACATTGAAAGAATTATCATTTTGTGAACCAGCGATTGTTCCGTGAACAACATATCCAAATAAAACACTTAATACGAATACTATTTCCATTACAATTAACCACCCAAGAAGGCACCCCGTAATCCCAATTGCTGTTTTATCTTTAAGTAAAGTGAACAAACCAATTGGGGCAAATAGAAATGCTGAAGAAAGGGTTACAAGAAGCTTTGTTTGTTCAATGTATGTCTTACAAGCCTCCTTCTTACCATCAGAAATAATTTGTGGAACTACGGGAGCTGCAGGTTGAGCTGGGGGAACAACTGGATTACACATAAAAAATTAGTTTTATCAATTTTCAGTGGGTTTACAAAATGGTGGAATGTTACAAAATCTTTTATGAAGGGAGAATATCAGTGAGAATGAATCAAATTTGCGTTGACTTTTATATTGAAGCTGATATTCCTTCATTGTCAAAACTAAATCTTTCACACTCTTTTTTACTTCGCCCCAATTAATATCTTCGTCATATTCTCTAAGTTCAATTAGTGGAATGGCAATCATTTCTCTACTTCCACGAGTAAGCCGAATATCCATTTCAATTTCAATTTCTCTTATTATTCTTGTCAATCGAGGGTGAATATTAAATCTTTGATAATAAAAGATATCTCTTTCGTTAAAGGTTTTCTCAAAATTTATTCCTAAACTTCGAAATTTAATGAGGGCAATAATGACACCAATCAAGCTTGTCATTGATAAAAAAGCCAAAATATAAATAATGATATTTTGAATATTCATAACGTATTGTATTAGTTTAAAGCAAATATAAAGAAAGTCCCCACACTAATGCCTGAATGAAAGCATTTTTCTCTATTTTAAAAAACAATAATGAACAAGTTCTAAGGATATTATAAAACCTACCAAATCCTCCATCCATCCCCAACAAATATTTCAACTTTCGAAAGTTCTGGATACCCCTTGTTTATTAGATTTTCAACGAAAAGTGGTTTCTCTGAGGATGATTCGTATGATTTAAAGACAATATTGGGGCTACCTTTTACAGAAATTAGTAATAGTTCACAATTGAATGTGATGTCACTTTCTGTATCCTTGTTCCAAATCAGACAACGGGAATATCTAAATTTCCAGTGAGTACAAAGTTCTAATCCCCAAGAGACTTGATTTGGTTTGACCCACATACAAAGAATGCAATCCTCCTGACAGATGGACGATATATCTGTAAGAAGAAGGTTTCCAGTAAATCGGTCAGTAAGGTTAAAGAGAATGACACCGTATTTCCCCGGTGGTAGGGGAGTATGAGATTTCTGTTCTTCTTGTTCAAGTTCCTTAATTACGGGAATTATCATTTCGGAGTTTCCACTGGCGGTTTCAATAACTTTATCAAGAAATTCTGGGGGTTTCTCAGTCGTTTGAGCTGATTTGTCGATGGATTGGTCAAGAAGATTTTCAAAGAGCCATGTGTACTCGGGATAATCCTTTATATACTCCATGACCTTCTTCCCTTTTTTATAAGAAGTTTCCCCCATCCCGATTTTCTTTGCCACGATTTCAGTAGTTCGACCAGAAGTCATGCCTGTCTCAGGGGTCACCCCAGACATAATTCGTTGATATGCTTTCTTTTTCTCAATATCAAAGTAGATTTCGGATTCCTTCATTAGTTGGGTAGTCGTCTTGACACGATAGAAATTCTCACTAACAAACAGTTCCAGTTGTTTTAAAGGGTCATCATCGACAATTTCACACTCAATCTCAGAAATACCAAGAGTTTTACAAACTTCAATTCTTCTGTGTCCGGAAATTACCATGTAATCCTTAGTGACTAATATTGGTTTTATCCATCCGGAAGATTTAATCTTTTCGGTCAGTTCAGTGTTGTCTGTGTACCCGTAGATTCTATGATTATAAGGGTGTGATGTCAATTTACAAATCTCGATTTTCATTCACCTTTGTCTTATTTTTTACCCTGAGGGGTTCTTGTGATTCTACACTTTCCAAGAATTGACGGAGACTTCTTCGAACCGTACCTGTTATGGTCATGTCGTTTGTCTTAGAAAAGTGAACCAGTTTTGATGAGAGGTCGTCATCTAACCTGATTAAGTACTCGTGGAATAGGTTCATTTCATCTGATTCCATATAAATGGTGATTGTTTTTTACCCGTTCAAAGGGTGATAGGTTTATATATAAATTACCTGAGGGTCAAAAACTCTGAAATCCCGAGTAATAATAATCCATACCGAATTCGGTGGAAGTTTATCATGTTTCATCCTATAGCCACCCAAAAACCACTCAATCCCTTATCCATCATATGTTTCCTCGTATTTATACAACATATATGGTATTATATCAATATTCATACTATTTGGCGCTTTTTTTTTATCCTTTATTGATTACCTCTTCCAGCGCTGCATCCCAAATCTTTTTCACCCTGCCGTGATATTTTTCCGGGTAATGAATTGAATCATGAACTGAAAACATCTTTATACCTTTTATTTCACTGATTATTATTGGATAGATTGTGCCAAAAATGAGCTGACTTTCCATCCTTTGCAGAGTTTTCCAAAGTGGTTCTCCATAATTACCATGATAGTTTTCAATAAATTCATAGACAACTGGAAATTCACTCCTGAATAATTCTTTATACACATGATTATACTTTTCTTCATCGAATAGACATTTAAATACCATTGGTTTAACTGATTTTCTATCGGTAAACATATCTGGATATCGTTGGATAAAATGGTTATATAAATCTCCTGTCTCCACTAACTTGATAAACTGTTGAATTTCCGGGTCACTGTTGACCAACCATTCTCGTTTCATTATCTGTACAAGAAAGAATGGTTGTGATGTCTTTATATCAAGCGAGCGAATGGGTTCTCCGTCTATCAATAAATAATTCTCCCTGATGTCTTTCATTAAACTGGTTAGGTTGGAATGGAATCTACCGTGTTTGTCAAAATCCCAGAAGATATCTCCATCCCTAAGTTTGGTTATCATGATAAGATTTTTCAGGTACTTTCTTCGGTTATTCTTAATGGCTTCATTAATAAATCGGATGGCTTCATTGTAATTGGTTATAGTCACTGATTTTAGGTCTGACAGGAGTTTCTTTCGTACTGGTATAGGAATTGGACTTTTAACGTCAAGGATGGATTTTTTCTTTTCCTCCAAATAGGTAAGGTAATTCTTGTTGAATACATAATCCTTGGATTGGTAAATCAGGACATCAACATCCAGAGGGACGAGTAGTTTATATTTGTTCGCTGCTCCTGTTTCGGTGGAATAGTTCCCTGTCTGTTTAATGATACTGTTCTCCATGAGGTATTCCAGTAACAGGTGATATTTCATTCCATAGATATTCTGTAAGGTTTTAGAGTAGAGTGGTACGTCCTTTCTGTCGAAAGTCCATTCATAGATAAATCGGTGAACCAGATGAAACAGGTGTACGGTCTTTATATATTCGTTCTTGTACTTGATTTTCTTAACATCGATTAGGTGTTCAAGGGGTTTTGGGATAAGTAATGTCATTCATAATGGGATTCTTTTTTCAATCCTCAGAAAAGGATTCATGTTACCCTTGATAGGGTTTGATAGAATTAAATATAAAAATCTTGGAGGGAAGTTTTAAAAAAGATGGTTGCTGGGGATGCAAAGACAAAGACCGATTGATTATCTTTGATTTATCAACTCCATAAAATAGCTATCTATAAATGGACAGTGAGAACCCTAAAATTCGATTAATAAAAGTTGCAAGAGAATTGAATATTGGAATCCGCTATGTTATAACCTTTCTGGAATCAAAAGGATATGAGGTGGATAGAGACCCTAATAGTAAACTTACTATTGAACAGTACAATCTCTGTAAAGACAATTTTAAACAGATTCCGCGGACTACAATTGAAGAAGCTTTTCGCCATACCGAAAACAGTCAACAGAAGCATGATGATCATTTTATCCCTACACAAATACCAAGTTACAATCTGAAAATTCTCGGTAATATTGATTTTAGGTCTTTACCAAAGATTGATTACGGTGTTAACCAATACATACCTAATATACAATCTTGGATGATGGGTCAAATAAAATTTTTTGATAATACTAAGGGTTTTGGCTTTGCTAGTTCTTGGGATGATAAGCAGGATTATTTTGTTCATGTTTCTCAGGTTGAAACAAATCCGATTTCTGATAATGATTTCGTTGTATTTAAATTAAAACCATCTCGAAAAAAGCCGGGAACTTTTGAAGCCATCAAGGTTAATTTGGTATCGAAATTTACTCAAGACCCTGATTATCTTATAAAACAATACATCAAATATCAGGATGAATCTCTAAGAAAAATAATTCTACAGGTACTTCCGGAAAAGGGAAAGATTAACCTACTTGAATCGATTATTAAACAGTACAATTCTATTGAATTTGATGATAACAACAAAGAGTTTAAAAATAGTATTAAATGGGTTCTTTCTGGTAATCTTTCCATTGAGTTGAAGGACGAAATCGATAAAAAACTTCCTTTATGGATAGCTCAAGATAAAAATCCGAAATTTTATATCCGATTATGGTTAGATGGAATGATTTCAGAACCACCTAAGGAAAATATTATTATAGCTTATTTTCTCAAAATACGTGGACAGGAACGTCTCCAAATTTTCAATTATTTGGCTCCGGAGATTAAAGTAAATCTACTGACAACTCTTACAAAATCTGAGGAACCCGAAATAATCATTGATTTTATTCTTGACCATATTAAACAAATAAATGGCATCCGTGATTATTTTGATATAAAAGAAAAATTAAATGACAAAAAATATTGGATTGATAAAAAGGATTATACCCTCTTAACTACTACATTAGAATATTACAAAAATAATCTTGAGGAAAAAAGAAAATTAGACCTGTTCTTCAGTGGATACTTAGATTCATTTCCAAATGAATATGTGCTTGCAAATAGCATCAACTTAACCCATGATGAGATTGTTAAAATTCTTCAATCCAAACTCCTTTCAAAAAAGGAAACGGTTTTAATATTGAAGGGTCAAATAAATAAAGAACTCAATGAATTAAATAAGCCGGATAATACTATAAACTTGACACAGAGTGACATCACAAGATATGGAAGTGAATGGAATGAATATAAAGAAATAAGTGCTCGACCTTTTTTATCGTTATTTGAACACTTCAGTAGGTATATTGATGTATCCGGTTCAAGGGAAATAGGAAAAATTATTAAAGAAATACCAATATGGCTTCATTTTCAACTTTGGGAAAAGGGTTATACAGACCTTATCCCTTTTGAGTATATATCAAATAATTCTGTCATTGATGAGGATTTTCAAAGTAAGATAGAACGATGGATGTCGAATAATAGAATGACTAAAGAACAGGTCGTGAAATTAATCGTGGCAAATATTCAAAAACAAGATAAAATAACATCCCGAAGAGAATTTTATATACTTCACAAATATGTCAGAACACTTGTTAATATAGATATATCATATAAAGACATAGAAAAACAACTTGATGACAATTTATGGTTTTTTAAACTTATTTGTTGGCTTGAAGGATTATCATCCGAATTCAATTTCGATGAATTCAAAACAAAACTTGTCTACCTCAACCCTGAACACCAAATCAAATTTCTAAGAAAGGTATTCTGGCTCAAACACTCGAATAAATTTAACCTGACCGTTGAAAAACTGAACCAACTGGTCAGGATTGATTTTGACATATTCAAACTCAATGCAAAAGTGAACCCTGATGTTCATTTGGATATATCCGTTGATATCGTGATTGAGGCAATCAAGTCCTTTTCGGAGAATGGCAAGTTTTTATTCGATAGTCAGCTTCTTACCTTAGTCTTAGGAAACATTACTAATGATAAAAAATTCCGTTTCAAAATCTCGGAATTGTTTGAAGATTGTAAAGGTCGTTGTGGATTAGAATATGATTGGAGGAGAAACGGAGAAGTTAGTAAACAATATTTTGGGAATGACCAATACTACTATGCGATTCAGTTTAATACTGGGGAAGGGAATTTTGTGGAAATCAAGGAAAAAGTAAAAGAATTACCCGGAAGTAAATGGAATCCAGATAAAAAGCACTGGGGAGTCCCATCAAAGTATAAGGAACAAGTTCTAAAATTCGCTCGTGATAATCGGTTCTTCGTTGATATAGAAGGAGGTAATTATAGGAACAATGTACATTTGGCTAAATTAAAACTGAAAGATATTCCAAATGGAATTCAGTTTTGTGAAGGCAGACTTGCGAATAAACAGCATGAGTACTTTAATAAAGAGTTTTGGTGGTGCTGTAATCAGCCTTGTTTTAATCATTGTGAGACCATTCATAAGTCTGAAGAATGGGAAAAATACACTTTTCTGGATTTCTTACTAATCTTGGGATGTCACCTTGATGACGGTAACAGAGTGGGTGATTATATTGAAAAGGGGAAGTTCTATCAATTTATCTCAACTATAAATCAATTTAATCGATTATTGGAAAGGATGTATTGTGATTCTTGTAGTCAAATTCTTTATCCAATTGAAGATTCACATTTTGCCCATCACAGAGTTGTTCGTTTTCATTGTGAAAATGAAGATTGTGAGGAATATCATAAAGAAATATACCTACATCACTGTTTAAATGGGAAGTGTAATGGAATAATTGACAGTAGGTGGTCTAAAAAGTGTCCAAATGGGCTTTATATCTGTTCAAATGAAAATTGTGGTTGTTGCTGTTCTCATGATATGTTGAGTAGGAGACTTCAAAATCTTCGAACTACTGGTGGCTATATTCACCCAAAATTGATTAATGCGGTTGACAACAAATTGGGTCATTTGGAAAGGGCGGAGCATTTTTGTTATAAGTGTGGTGAGTTGATGGAAGAACTTCCTGACGATGTCTTTCGCTGTAATGACTGTAACATAAGTTATGATGTTTCAACAAACAATTTTAAAAGACCTCATAGGCATATAACAAATGTAAAAGGGTCAACTTCAATAGACGAAATTCCACCACCTGAATATGACGAACTATTTCCTTTTTAGATTTCTCTTTAGAATTCTGGGAACAAATAATTTAAATACAGTCTCAAATGAGTGACCTGAAAGATTATGCTGAAAAGGCATATAGAATTTTACATAAGGAAGGTACAAGTGCAGAGACAAATTATGGTCGGAGTAAAAGGATTATAACTTCATTCTTTAATTCTTCCGAGGAGAATTATTTTGAAACGGTAATTTCTCGATTGACATTGATAGATAGTTATTATTCAACCCAGATTAATAGTAAACGGTTGTTCGGAATTGATGAGATAGCAGAGAAAATTGTCCACATTTCAAACCAATCTGACGATGAGTTAAGAATGAAATGTTATAAATTCCTTCAATCACCATTAGATTCAGGTGGTATTAAGGATTTATTTGAACAAGAACATTATGGTATACATAAAACTGGTGAACCTGCTGGACAGGCATCGTCATTGATTTCAAAGTATCTTTATTTTTTAATGAGTTCCAACTTCCCAATCTATGACACTTTAGCCGTCTCTTCCTACAACAAGATAAAATCAAAATACAATTTTGACTTACCTGAACTCAAGAAGGAATTTGATGTTTCGTATTTTGACAGTCTTAAACAATTGAATATTCTTTCAAAGATTGAGCACTTTGGAAAACTTGATAATCTACTTTGGCTTGTTGGAAAAATAACACAAGGGAGTCTATCAATAATAATAGACCGAGATAGTTATGAGAAAATAGCAAAGAGGGCAAAGGTGGTTGAAAAAATGGCTTCGTTAAAAGGACAAAGAGGTAAAAAAAAGAAAAGAAAGAACGGAGAAAGTCCTGATGGAATAATTCGAGATTATATCAGGAACAGCCAAAACCTGAATGAAGTATTTGGAGGAGATGAGTATTTAATCGAATTTTTCACATTCTCCATGCAATTCTCTGATAAATAATATTTAGGTTGAAATATAGACTTGCCTTGTTCGATTGTATCTTGGTTCTGTCGGGAACAGGAGAATTGATGATATTACATCATTAGGTCGATTTTGGCAATGGATGTGGTTTGGGATGATGTTTATCTTCATCCAATGTTTCGGTGTCTTAAATCGAATGCAAATACTTAAATTTATAATGACAGAAAAATTCTGTAATAACCAGCCTGATAGTCCTCACTAATTTATTCTGGAGATTGTTTCACCCGGATTTATAGGGTCGTCTTGTCCAAATCCTTGTTCTTGTTCAATATTTCTTTTCTTCAATTTTTCCTGTTTCTTCCTTTCTCTCCTCAGTTTCATGTGAAGTCTGGAATGTCTGAATTTCTCGAAGGTCATGACGTGTTTAGGAGTTTCCATTCTTCAGTTGAATTTCTTTTGAGATTTCAGGAAGGTCAATCAAATCCTTATATCTGAATAACATTCGGTTTCTATACCTGATTCCTGTACAGTGAGACTTTAAACGTCTGTATAAGGTAGTTTCAGGTAGGGAAACCCTTTCCCTGATAGTTTGAAAATCAAGAAAGATTTCATTGTCGTTGTAATAGAGAACCATTTTAATTCGGGTATTTTTGGTTTATATATTAATCTTCTGAAGTCAGTTTAGGTTGATTAGAGAATACTGAAAAAATTAAAAGTCACAGATGTAACACATTATGAGTTTTTTATAAAGATTAATTACACGATTTTTCAGAGGTCGTAATCTCATGGACATGACACATTGATTTATATTGATTTGAATATCAGACAGAAATGAAATGTTCCATTTCAATTCCTATTTGGGAAAAATTATTTTCACTGAATATCAAGTACTTGAATGGTTTTATAAAAAAAAGTTCATTTTTCCCTATCACTTTTTCCCTTTTCCCGGATTAAGAAGAAAGACTTGGTATGAAAAGGAAAACGGAAAAACAAAGAATAGAGGAACTGGTGGATTCCCTGAAGAACCACGAGATGTATCAAAGTCTCATCAAAGAAATTGACATGGATATTCGTAGATATCTGGAACGAGAAAAGAAGAAACGAAAATTGAAATCTTGAGTTGTACTGGAAACTGACTGATTTTTTTTACAAGTGACGCTGTCGTAATTTTATATCGATGGACATGGACGAAGAATTGAAAAAACGGTTTGTTCAACAAAAACTGAAAGAACTGCTGGAAGATAGTACCCAACCTTTTCCGACTTACATTTTTGAAATGGAACGTCCTGAGGTAAACGAACTTGTCAGAAAATTTTGTCTGTTATCACCAAAGATGATACCATTCAAGGTGAAATTCAATCTCTCCTATGTTTCTGAAGGATTGGAACGTAAAAAAGAAGTTAAAGATTACGGTGACTTGTACGTTTTGGTGAATGTCAATTGATTGTTCACCCAAAATTTATCAGTTAGGGAAAATCTCGTAATCCTCGACCTTGATTGAATTCCTGAATATTTCTATCAACTTTTCCTCTCTTACCCTGATGTATTCTTCTGCATCGTGGTGAATCTTCCTATCAAGGTTGTCGAATAATACGAACAGGTGTTTATTGATTCTATATTGGAGGTTGTCCATGGTGCAAAGCTTTCACAAAAGTAAGGGGCATTGTTTAGTAAAAAATGACGATCCAATCCTTTGAAGATGAATAAGAAAAGGTGATACAATACTGTACCACCTTTCAATTGTTCAATTCATATCACCGTACCCCCTATACGAAAGTTTTTAACTTACCAGAGTCGAACTGATCCCTGTGATAATGAATTTATTGATGAAACCATGAAGTTCAATTTAAACTGAATCCCGTGAGTAGTTCTGATACAAAATCCATGGGATTCTCCGTAGTTGGTAATTCATCCGAGTTAACGAAGTTTAAACAGACATCCTCTCCTACGGTTACAAGAAGTGTACATTTCTGAGGGTCGTTCTCTTCAATGAATTCTTTGTATGAATCAATAAGGTCGAGTATGACTTCCGGGTGTTCCATCGGTTCTTCCAGTAATTCACTGACGAATTCTATCACATCATCAACCTTTTCTATTTTCTTTCCAATGACGAAATCATTCATAATAAGTTCTCCTGTTATAATTACACCATGAATTGTTATCGAATTATCACATTTCCCTGACTGTGAATCTCCAGTTGGGTTTTAAATGTGTTATTCTCTTTTAATTTCTTATATCTGTTGATAGATTTCTTTAACCACCAATTGTAGAGGTTCTCGAAATCATATTTTTTTCTGTCCAAATCTTTTAAGTCCACTCCTTGGTTTATATGTTCTATCACATTGGTGTACCCAAGGAATGAGTAGTAATACCCTCGTTGGGTATGACACATCATGTGTTCTTCTTTCAATTTTTTAAAGTCTCGGTATTTCCGAGGGTCAAGTTTTTTTAGGTTCGTCCCAATGATGGAGACCAGTTTGTTGAATTCTCTGAGTTTAGGTGATGACTTCTTGATATCAACAACTCGACCATTATATTCGGGTTTCCCATATATGGGAGTTAGTGTGTCCCTTAACTCTTTTAGGATATTAGATGTAGGTAGTAAAAGAATATCAGATTTGGTAAGACCGAATGATTTCAAATACGGTTCTAAACCATCGTATTGACAAACCTTCTTTGTTGAACCGAAAAGACTGGTTGTTTCAAGAAAACAATAGTCACATACTTTCTCCTTGATGATTTCGGACATCTCATTTGAAACACAAATCAATGTCAGGAGTTTACCACCCAGATAATTGAAACCAAAAGGTTGAACAGGGATAATGACACTCCCATTCATCATGTGGTTGTTAATATGGGTGGAGTTGAGTCTTGTTCCGAATAATTCGTTTCGATTACTAATGGAAATCACTGGTGAAGAGATTCGGATAAATCCTATAATAGAATCATGGTTCTTAACCATGAAGTAAAATCTTCTTCCTATCTGTGATTCGACAGAAAAGGAACTAATACTGTTGGTTAATCTTAAAAAATCTGTCTGAGGAATTCGTTCAAATGTTATTTTAAATTCCTGAGGGTTTAAATCTTCATTGTAAAATTTATAGTCCATACTTTGTCATTTTCTCTTGTTTCTTCACGACTAAATATTCTTCATAAGTATTGATGTTCCCGTAAAAGTCATCCAGTAGATGATAGAGGTAGTCCGTAGTTTTATATTCCATGTCATCCATTTCGGGGTCGGGTTCTCTCCAATACCCGTCCAACTGTCTCCTTAATGAATCTTTCCATCGGATTAGGGGATTGTCCCGGTGACGGAGGTAAATGGACACCATGTGGTCATCGTCCTCCATCCACTTTTTAAGTTCCTTCAGACGTTTTTTTGTTTCATCATCTTTCCAACCATTCCTTGATGTTCTCTGACTCATCAGATTCCCTCTCCCAATCCAGATAGATTCGGTTACATATGGTTCAAGGGTTTCAATCAGGTTATCGGGATTTGAATCGAACAGAGGTTCACAACAGACACTGGTCTGAAATCCCAAGTTGTAGGATAGTTTGAGTGACTCGAACCTTTCCTCGAATAAGGGGGAATTCACATCCCAGAACTTCAACACCTCGTTATCCACCGACCCGATGGTGAATCGAAAGAGTATTTGGGATTTGTATTGTTCAAACTCCTGACAGATTCTTTGGATACAGGAAAGATGTGGTTTGGTGACGATGAGAACTTTATTCCCCGACCTGAGGATTTTCCCAAGATAGTAGATGTGTTGTTCAATATGGAACGGGTGGATATCGTGGGTCGAAGGGTACATGATAAGTTTTTTCGTGTTTCCTACCTTACCCATTAATTTGTTGAACCGAATGGATTCACATTCCCAGTTTTCCGGTCTGGAACTTTGGTAGAAAATACTATTGGACTTACCGTAACAATATCGACAGTTGTGGAGACATCCTTGAATCAGGTTCATTGAGAGGGGTGACCACTCTTTTGTTCCCGTATATGTTCTGTCCTGATGTTTGATTTTTCTTTTACTTGATTTATATCTATTTCTCATAACTTTTCCTTTTTGTGGATGTCAGGGGTGTCACTCCAACACTCCTGATTCCGGTTTCTATCAATTCTTGTTCATTTTCCTTTATGTGAGTTCATCTCTTTTATCTTCCTGTGTAACCGTTCCAATGAAATTTTATGGAGGTTTTTGTTCTCCTCGAACCCGATGAAATTTCTGAGGTAGGTCAGGGATACCAGACCGACAGTACCTATTCCACAGAAGGGATCAAGTACGGTATCTCCCTCATCGGTGAAGTCGAGAATCATTGGAACTGGAACGACCTCAATGAGAGGATGAGAATGGATGACACAACTCAATTCATCTCCTTCGAATTTGGGTTGGTTTATGGATGTTCTGACCAAATCATTCGTAATCCAGTTTTCATCCCATCTTTTCCCGTTATAAATAAGGAAAGACTCGTCAAACTTGGTTTTTTGTTCATCGATGACATTTCGTGACATGGATTTCATAAACCCCTTGGTTTTGAAATTCACGGACTTGGTCAGGTGGAAGATGTACTCGAAAGAAGGACGGTAGATGTCGTTGTTCCCAATGGAAGTTGGATTGGTCTTTTCCCATATGAGGGTTTCGACACAGAGGAATCCAAGTTTTTTCAGGGAGTCGAGAATACGGTGAGGGATGTTCAGTTCACAACCGTTTTCGTCACGACCATCACACACGTTGAGAAAGAAACTACCTGTGTTTTTTAGGACTTTGTGACAGTTTTCGAAGATTGGTAATAGACCTTCGATGTATTCCTCTACGGTATCTTCCGTTCCGATTTCTGTCAAAGTATCGTTACCATAGTCCTTCCCTTTGTAGATTGGAATCGAAGAAATGATACCATCAATACTGTCTTTCTGGACGAACTTCATTATTTCCTTTGGAGAGGAACAATAAACATTGGGTTTTACTTCATATTCCTTGTCCTTCAATTTTTCCATTCGTTCTTTTTCAATCCTCTCGTTCTGTTCTTTGACAACCTTGGAATGAACTGTATTGGTTCGAACATTGACGTTGTCAATTTCTTTCAGGTACTCAGGATTGTGTTTGAATATGTCATTCAGTTGTGTCATCGTACCCTTTGAAATTTTCAGGGTCTTACTGATACGAGTTTGGGTATCTTCTTTTTTCCCGTCACTACCACCGACTTCGGTTATAAGGTCGGTTCTCATACCCTGACGGTTTCCATAGTACTTCTGGAGAATCTGGATTTCATTGTAAATTTCTTCACCAGTCTTGAGACGATAGAGGTTTGAACTTACCATCATCAAGTCCATCTCGGATTCGTTGATATCACGGAAAACGACATCCACTTTTTCGATACCAAGAAGTTTACAACACTCTAATCTTCTTTCACCATCGATAATGACCATTTCCTTGGTTACCAAAAGTGGAGTATGGATGACCCCTCCATTTTCGATGATGTTCTCCATGAGGTCGTCCACCAACGGATTGGTGTAGATTTTCCTCTTTAAAGGGTTAGTTGTAAGGTCGGTGATTTTTACTCTTAAAACCTTTGGATCTTTCGTGGATGATGGATTCACTACCTCAGGTTGAGGTGGTTCTTCCAAAACATCTGATGATTCGTTGATGGTAGGTTCATTTACCATTCCGTTGTTGTTTTCCAATGTGTCATTTTCAGTGGAATTTGATGACCCATTCTCCGAAGGGGTCATTTCTGTTTTCGGGGTTTCACCGAAATCCTTTTGTTTAGTTTTTGTCATTGATTTTATGTTTATTTTGTTAATATTCAATTGTTTAATGTTTTACTAAAAAGACCGTAGAATCCCCGTAATTCACATTCAAGTGAATTTTTTGATGGTATTTCAGTAAGGTGTTAGGGTGTGTTAGTCGGAGACCCTACGGTCTGATTCCAGATATGTTATTTACCGTTTTAGTGGTTTCAAAAATATTGAGATGGACACAAAAAGAATATTATCCAACTCTTGTTCCCAATCTAAGATATATGGAAGAAAAACAGATTTTTCTTCTTTCTTATATGTTATTTTTTTTGACATTTCCAAGATACCATCTTCAGTCACCTCAGTTGAATCGAACAGGTGATTAAATTGGTTCTTTACTAACTCATATACTTCTCGATTCAATGAATTGATGTAAAGAGTTTTACAAAACTTCTTTTTTTCATCATCCCCATATATTATCAATCCATCTTCAAGATTCACTTGAACATCTTTGAATCCAAAGAATTCAATAATGTACTTTATGAGATTTACTGAACAGTTATTGTAATCACTATCAAGGATTACTTTCTTATTTATGATTTTGTTAATATTGGTTTCCATAATATTTTATTTTATAATGTTACTAATCCGATATTTAAATTCATTTTTTATAGTTTGTTTTCGTTTCGGAAAGGACGAGTTCTCCCTGAAATCATATGAATATGACTTGTATGTGATGTTATTTCAGTAAGTTAAAGGGGAGAGAGTGAACGAGAAACTAACCGTCCGAAACTTTGGGGAAACTGTGTTTTTTCATATCGATAGGAATTTTAGTTATGTAAAACACGGTCACGAATCTCATCAATATCGAAGTACTCCTGACTCTCGTTGTAATCGAGTATATCCAAGAATTCTTCATCGAGAGTATCAAACCCTTTTTCTTCTGATAAGATGATACAGTCGAACAGTCTATCATAAATGGAAAGGTTACTTTCGATGAATGATACAAGGTTTTCGTACATTCTCCAATTGAAGGTTGATTTTCTCTTCTTCAAAAAAGAGGTTACCTCGATTAATAAATCTTCTAACCGGGAATGAGGTTTACTTACCCTATGTTTCATTTGATTGATGAACTCAGGTGTTACCTTGTGGTTCAGTACTTTTTCCAAAATCTGATTCACCACCGGTTCGTACTCCTGAAGAATGGATTGAAACTTTTTCAGGAGGACATTCTTTTGGTTCATCTTTTTTGAGAGATATTCGGAACAAGTAGATTGGTCGATTCGTAAGTAAAAGAGTATCTCTTGAACCACTGGTTCACTGAACCCGATGGTGTTATCTTCTTGAAGAGAACGAAATTGACTAAGAATGTCATTCAACCTATCCGAGACTTCTTCATGTAGATCCTTGAAAAATACAGAATCTGTTAACCCAAAATCGAAAAACATCCTGTCCATATCCCCCAATACCCATTCGATTCTCCTTTTCAAGTGGTTTATGGAATATTCCAAATCTTTAACTGTCGGGTCATAAATAACATTCCCTCTGGTGAGATTATCGAATATATTTAAGATTTCACTGAGTCTTTCCTGAAACGAATCAAGGTTCTCTGGTATAAACCCGTTATTAGAATCGGATACAAGACCCGTTGAAGAATTACCATCAGTCGATACTGTGGTATCATTAATTACTACCGAATTGTTTTCGGTAATGTTTGAACACTTTTTCTTGATTGTTGTTTTCATCTTTTCTGTTTTTTTTATATTAATTTTTGTTGTTTCGTGTCAAGTTGTTTGATTCTTCATACGTGTATTCAAAAACATACAAATGAAATCAGAATACAAATGTATGCAAAATTTAGTTATAAAAAAATAATATGCGAAGTAATTCAAATACATGTATTCACCAAAAAGATGAAAAAATATTCAAAAGGCTTGTTGATATTGGTTTACAATGCTTTTTATCGGTATAAAAATATTTTTTGTTGATTACTTGTTTTATATTATAATAGGTATTACCTTTGTGTCGTCTAATACAAAATCAAAACCTATTATGAATACAAAACTGAAACCAGAACCAACAATCTTTACGATAGAGGGTAAGGATTACCTTGCGTTACCAGAAGTATCAGAGTTTACAGAAATGGACAAGGGGACGATACAACAAAGAATTTATAGGGATAGGGATAAAAAAACATTGGGAATAAAAAGAATTAAAACGATGTATGTCTTTGTTCCTTATGAAATATGTTTGAAATGGAAGTCTGAGGCAAGTGATGACAATGTCGCTGCTGAGATTAAACAAATGTTGTCAGACGGACTTACACTTGAGGAGCTCCGAGAAATGGCTGCCAAAAAACTTGGTGAGAAAAAGGGTTAACCTGTCTATATCGTAAAAGAAGATGTTCCCCAATAAGTATTCTGAATCATTACTTACTGATGTCCCAGAGTATCTAAAATCCATTAACAAACCACCTCACCTGCTTCACTACCGGGGGGATATCTCATTAATTCATGAATCAAAGAGGGTGGCTGTTGTCGGCACAAGAACCCCTTCGACATTTGGAATCGAGGAATGTAGGTTCATTACCACTTGGTTTGTAGAGAATGGATATACCATCATCAGTGGTCTTGCAAGAGGAACTGATTCGATCGCTCACCAGACCTGTATTGAAACAGGTGGTAAAACCATCGCAGTCCTTCCTTCGGGATTAGAGAACATTTATCCACCCGAAAATCAAACACTGGCTGAACGAATCGTAGAATCCGGTGGACTTCTTATCACGGAATATCCAGACCATTCATCTCCCAGAAAACAGTATTTCATTCAAAGGGATAGATTACAATCAGGACTCAGTCTTGGAGTGGTGATTATCGAATCGGAACAGAAAAGTGGAACAATGCATACTGCCCGATTTACAATACAACAAAAAAGAGTTCTGGGATGTGTAGAGTATGATCACGGGTTGGATATACCTCAGACCAGTGGGAACACCAAACTCATTAAGGCAGGTCAGGCCTTTGGTCTAAACAGGGATAATCTATTGGTCTTTGAAGGGATGTTAAGGGAGAAATTACATTCTCATAAGATGTCTTGATAGGAGTTAACCTTCTTCGAAAAACATTGTGAATCCTACATCTTCACTTGCAGCCACTGGATATTCTGAAATAAAACTTGAATAAATGTCAGGGAGATGTTCAAAGGGGTCTCCCAAATCAAACGACAAGTAGAACATGGACAAAAAATGTAAACTTATTAATGTTCCTATAGCAAAACTGACATTTTCAGAAGAAAATCCAAATATTCCTCTACTTCCTGATGCTTGAAGTAGATCCCACCCGAATTGGTTTCCTTCTTGACCTGCAAACATCCCACACCCCCCGAAATATAAAATGTTGGGTGATTCTTTAAATCCAGTACAGTTGTCTAATATGTCCTGTTTGTTTACATTGTTTACAGGGAGTTCCATTCCATTTTGTTTACTGCCATGAGTTTCAAAAACGAAAGCGGTACAACCGTAGGTCGCTGGATTTTCCCAGATTAAACCACCGGGATGTTTAATATAATAGGAGAGACCTTGTTTGCTGTCAATGAATCGATGACCAACCTGTATATCTTTGCTTATCAGGTTTCCAAGATTTTTTAAAAAGGGTTTCACGGATTGACCGTTGAATACATCGAAATTCCAAGGATTTTCGAGAATTAACATTCTACGTTCAAATGTTCCGAGGTATTCTTGGACAATCTTTTCTTGGTCAGAAATTGGAGGTCTTGTCAATTCATGCTGTGCATTGAAATCGTTAAATTGAGTTATCATAGTGATGTGGTTTTTTACTTTATATATAAAACTCTATAACTGGATTTTCTTACTTCCACCGAATTAGGGGTGACCTTTTTCTTAAAGTTAAGTGGATAGAATTTCTTCGGATATTTGTAAACATTTAAAAATCAAAGCAAATGACCAAAGCAGAAATTGTAAATCAAATCGTAGAAAAAACTGGAATTGACCGGGTAGCAGTTACTGGGACAGTGGAATCCTTAATGGATTGTATTAAAACAATCCATTAAGGATTCCAC
>Ga0194053_10000252_pt1 | contig 40911 bp, 36 predicted proteins | sample SepL228m_MetaG_FD_161684 | JGI IMG/M metagenome (GOLD analysis project Ga0194053, IMG submission 161684) | Anoxic zone freshwater microbial communities from boreal shield lake in IISD Experimental Lakes Area, Ontario, Canada - Sep2016-L227-8m | ecosystem: Environmental > Aquatic > Freshwater >... | reverse complement strand
TCAGTCGTCTCATCGTCAAAAAGATACCAAACCCCGACTCCATTTGAAATAGGAACTATTGAAGCTGCCAGAGCCTGCAATGCTCCTGGCCCGATAGATGTTATGACTGCTGCCTTTTCTCCGGTTATCCAGCGAAGAGCCATAGCGGCGTGCGAAGCTTCAATTTCACTTCTGACTCCATAGGTATTAACTAACCCTGCTTCTTCGTAAACTCTGAGGACTTCGCCGACTTCTGTCGAGCCATGCCCAAAGGTGGTTATGAATTTCTTAACATTCTGTCTTAAAAACCCTAAAACTATTGCTTCAGAAAGAGTGATGTCTGCAAACTGTTCAATCGCTTTTTTTTCTAAAGCTTTTTCTATTCCTCCTGCTGCAAAAATCGCTTTTGCTCTTTTTTCTCTCTCCTTTGTAAGAACAGCGTAATTCTTGTTCATAACTTCTCCCTTTTATTTTATAACAAATTGTAATACAATATTTTGAATAATTTTCCTTTTAAAGTGATATGCCCATGAATGGTATAGTTAGGAAACATTGTAGTGTATTCCTGTAGAAACTTATAGGATTAAAGTGTTATTATTTTCTGAATAAGATAAAATGTCTTTATTAAGTTTTTCTAAATGCTTTTCGAAACAAATACGGAGCTACTATGGAAGGAAAATATAAAGGGCTTTACAAGAATCTTACTTTTTACGGAGATGAGGAGTTCAGCAAATACATGAGAAGGGCTTTCATGGGCTCCGCCGGTTATGACAAGGGCGACCTGGAGCGCCCGATAGTCGGAATAGCTGACACGAGTTCTGATTATAACACCTGCCACAGACAGATGCCTGAAATGGTGCAGGCTGTTAAAAGAGGAGTTCTCGAAGCCGGTGGACTGCCGCTGACTTTTCCGACAATTTCCCTTCATGAGATAAACACTTCGCCGACTACTATGATGTTCAGAAACCTCATGGCAATGGAAACTGAAGAGATGATTAAATGCCAGCCGATGGATGCTGTTGTACTCCTTGGCGGATGCGACAAAACAGTTCCTGCCCAGATGATGGCGGCAATATCTGCAGATGTCCCAGCTCTGATTGAAGTGGCAGGTCCGATGATGACAGGCTACTACAAAGGCGAGAGACTGGGAGCCTGCACAGACTGCAGAAGGTTATGGACTAAACACAGAGCAGGCGAACTCACCGTTAAACAAATCAATGAGATAGAAAAAGTACTTTGTTTTACGGGCGGCACATGCATGGTTATGGGGACTGCTCAGACTATGGCGTGCATAGCAGAAACTCTCGGGCTTATGCTTCCAGGCGGAGCGACTCCTCCGCATGCTTCAGGAGCCCGTTTACAGCATTGCGTAGAAACAGGCCGTAAGGCTGTGGAGATTGCATTAAGCGGACTCACTCCAAAAAAGATTTTATCCAGAGATTCTTTCTTGAATGCCATCACTGTCCTGATGGCTTTGAGCGGTTCGACTAACGCAGTCGTCCATCTTCTGGCCATGGCCAGAAGAGCAGGAATACCACTCACATTGGATGATTTTTCAAAGATAGCAAAGAATGTCCCGGTACTCACGGATTTAAAGCCTGCAGGAAAAGGTTATATGGAAGATTTTCATTATGCAGGCGGTCTATCAGTCCTTCTCAAGGAAATCGAAGATTTGCTTAGAACTGATACAAAAAGCGTCTGTGGAAAATCTTTGAAAGAGATACTTGCTGATGTGGAGCTTCCAGGTGAATATCAAACCACAATCAGAAAAAAATCCAATGCTCTTTATCCATCCGATGCCCTGGCTGTAGTATATGGTTCACTTGCTCCAAATGGTGCAGTAATTAAAGCCGCCGCCGCTACCAAGAGTCTGCTTGTCCACAAAGGCCCGGCGATTGTTTTTGAATCACCTGAAGATGCTGTCAAGAGGATTGATGATCCGGCTCTGGGCATCACTCCTGACCATGTGATGGTTCTTAGAAATGGCGGCCCGATTGCGGCAGGAATGCCTGAATCCGGATCTCTTCCGATTCCAAAGTACCTATTGCAGAAAGGCGTTAAAGATATGGTTAGAGTTTCGGATGCCAGAATGAGCGGAACAGCTTACGGAGCAGTAGTTCTGCATTGCTCTCCAGAAGCCGCCGCAGGAGGCCCTCTGGCTCTTGTCAGGGATGGTGACATGATAGAACTCAATGTTCCTGAGCAGAGAATTGATCTTCTTGTGGATGAAAAAATACTTATTGAAAGAAGAAAGGAAATCAAACCACCAATCATTCCCGAAAGAGGATGGAAAAAACTTTACAAAGAAAGAGTAATGCAGGCTCACCTTGGCGCCGATATGGACTTTTTATAAAATTAAAGATAGGGAGAATTAAGCATGTATAGCGAAATTTTTGTAGATCTGAACAGTTCTACAGTTAAGAAATCTGAGAATGTCAAAACTACTGATTTTGGCAAATCACTTGCCGTTGATAGAATTACCACTTCGGCTAAGCCCGAGGAAACTATTTACCTGTCAGGTTATACCGCGATATCCGCATCAGGACTGGGATTTGCCGGAAAGACAAATCTCTATGGAATAAGCTTGCTTGGCGGAAATCTTCAGGGAAGCCTTTGCGGTGGGCTTTTTGAAAAATACCTGACTGCTTTTGGTATTCTTGGAGTGCAAATTTCAGGTTATGCCAAAGAACAGAAAATTCTTTACATTGACGAGACAGGAAAAGTCGAACTCCTTCCGTTGAGCGTATTGGGTTCTGACATTAAAGGAACAGATGATTTCGGCAAACGATTGTTTGGCAAATTTGGCGAAGACATGGCTCTTGCCCTGACAGATCCCTACTCTGTCGGATTTGATTACAATGCTGTTATATGCAATACAAGGCACGGAGATACTCCGAATCACGCTGCCGGAAGAGGAACAACTATCTTCGGAAAGAACGGTTTGCTTGGCATAGCAGTCAAAAAAGCGAAAGTTCCATTCAAAGTTGATATGGACAAACAGAAAGTCCAGGAAATGCTCAAGAAGATTGTTGTTGCCAAGAGAAATGTTAACCTTGCAGGCGATGATTCAAAAGCAAATCCTCTCTTCGGCGGTACTTACGGCGCAGCGGCAAAAGGGCGTTTTGACGGAGGACACGGGCTTACAAACCTCTTCAGAAGCGCCAATGTGCCAGAAGAGCATTATGATAAACTTCTTCCTCAGACAATGGTACTTGATCAGATAAAACTTGCTGATGAAAATAACATCAAAATTGACCGTCATTCCTGCACGCCGGGATGTCCCAATAGATGCGTCCAGTTTGTATATGTTAAGGACGAAAACGGAAAGGTTCTGAAATTCAAAACAGGCGAGTGGGAAACCTTTCACGGCGTAATCAATCTCGGGATTTTCGAAAATGTAATTGAAGTTTCTTCTCGCATTCTAGAACACTCCAATATATACGCTTACGACCATATCGAGGCGCTCGTAACACTTGCGGCTCTAGCATTGGTTTCGGAAATAAAGACTGATACTGGCGTAAGGTATGGTGATGCTAAATCAGTGTTTTCTGCTTTGGAGCAGGCTGTAGAAGGTAAAACAGAACTCGGCAAACTTGTCAGGAAAGGCGCTGCAGCTGTAGAAAAACACTATGGCATAGAAAGACACTTCACAGTCGGCGGACACTCTCTCCCGTTCCATAATGGCAGAAGCCATGTGCAGACAGGAGTGGGACTTTCGTGGACTTACGGTCGCCACGGCGAATGCTGTTCAGGTCCCGGAAGACACAATTTTCTCGGCCTTCCATACGATTCTGCTAATCACACTCTTCCGCCTGAAACTCATGTGATGAATACGATGCATGCCATGACAATGTACGGTGCGGTGGATGATTGCGGCATGTGTTTCTTTATCGGTCCCAATATTGATACGCTCGTAGATATGGAGCTCATCTATAACGCAATGGGAATGAAACTGACTGTACCTGAGATGATCAAAAAATCGGCCCAGACGATTCTAAAGGTCTATGATTTTAATAAGAAAAGAGGAGTAAATATCCAGCCTCTTCCTAAAGTATTCTATGAAGTTGGCACTTACGGGAACAAACAAAAACCCGAAGAAGGCCTTCCTTTCAATGTGCCGTTCGAATTCGTCTCAAAATATGGCTTGGAAGTATTAAAAGATGTTGCATCAGGCAAGGTAACTCCGCCAGAAGATCTTCTAACCAAATCCAGAGCAAGATATGCGCAATAAAAGATTAGCTGTTTATCTGCTACTATTATCTCTATTTGTTCCTACTTTTCATGCTGCGGAACAAGCAGATACCCCCAAAGTGGAGGCTAAGCCGTCTTCCTCGGCGTATGACGGATTGTTCTTCAAAGACCCGGGTTTTAATTTTCAAACCATAAGAACCCTGTCTGAAACTTATGGGCAGGCGGCTGACATCGGCGAAGTAATTTCTACTATCAAGCAAATAAAAGAATCTGACATACAGAGCTGGAAAACCCAATGGTCAAAGACAGCCGACAGACTCTATGCTGATGCTCAAAAATTGAACAAAGAAGGTAATACCATCGCAGCTCAAAATGAGTTTTTGCGAGCGTCTAACTATTACCGGACAGCTTCATTCTACATGACTTCAGTTGATGAAAGGAAAGAGTCCATAGAGCTAAGAGGAAAAGCAATTGCGTGTTTCCTTGAATACATCAAAGGAAAAGATTTCATCAAACCTGTCAAGATTCCTTACGAAGGAAGTTATCTGCCAGGATATTTCATCAAATCATCATATCTGAAAGACGACAAGGCTCCGCTCCTGATAATCAATAATGGTTTTGACGGAACCAAAGAAGAGACTTGCTACCAGACTGGATTTGAGGCCGCAGAGATGGGTTATAATGTGCTTGTCTTTGACGGGCCTGGGCAGGGAGAAACTATTTACAATCAGAAACTTTTCTTCCGTTATGACTGGGAAAAAGTCATCACTCCTGCGATAGACTTCGGACTGACTCTGGACGGAGTTGACAAAGATAAAATAGCCATTTATGGCATAAGCATGGGCGGTTATCTGATACCTAGAGCGGCAGCTTTTGACAGCAGGGCGAAGGCGTGCATAGCCAATGGAGGCGTCTCCAATTTTTACGAACCGTTTGTAAGAAATTTTCCAAAGGATTTCATAGCTCTTAATGATTCCAATCCGGAGCAGTTTAATCAGGAATTTACAGCAATAGACAGAAAAATTGTTGAGGCAAAATGGTTTATGGAAAACGGAATGTGGACTTTTAATGTAAAGACCCCGTCTGATTTTCTAAATGCGCTAAAGAAGTATAATTTGAGCGGTGTGGCTGAAAAGATAAAATGTAAGACTATTATAATTGACGGAAGCGATGATGTTTTCATGAGAGGTCAGCCGGAAAAACTCTACAATGAATTGACTTGCGAAAAGTCGTTTATGCTGTTTGATAATGAAAGCGCTGGCGAACTTCACTGTCAGTTAGGCGCCTTGGGCATATCGAATGAACGAATATATTCATGGCTAAATGATGCTCTGGATTATCATCCATATGATTGATATTAATATAAATAAATGGTAGGGACGGCTCTCCGCTGTAGAAGGGACAATTGTCCATTCGGCGGTCTCGGAGAGACACGCCCTACCTAATAAGGATTATTTAGATGAAAGATAAATCTATAAAATGCAAAGGGTTGATTTTTGACCTGGACGGAACGCTGGTGGACTCCGGCGAAGTCGTCGAGAAAGTTTGGAAGATGTTTGCCGACAGATATGGTTTTGACTTTGAAAAGCAAGTTCTTCCCATCTGTCACGGAAGGCCCGCAAAATATCCGTTGAAGGAACTCAAACCAGAAATTACGGAAGAAGAGATGGAGGCAGTCGAAGAAGAATTTAGCGCTATTGAAATGACAATGTTTGAAGGTTTGAAACCCATCAAGGGTGCCGACAAACTTCTGAAGACTCTTCCAATAGAGAGATGGGCAATTGCTACATCTGGCGTTCATGAACTTGCCTCAGGCAGACTCAAGGCTGCCGGAGTGTCTATTCCTAAGCACTTTGTTACTGCAGGGATGTATAAGAATTCAAAACCGTTTCCAGACCCGTTTCTGATGGCTGCAGAATTTCTTGGATTTGAACCAAAAGATTGTGTGGTATTTGAGGATTCGCCTGCAGGCATTGAAGGAGCAAAAACGGCAGGCTGCACAGTAATAGGCATAAATCTTGTTGCCGCGGCTAAAAAAGTTTCAAAACCAGACTTTATTATTAATGATATGACAGGAATAAGCGTGACTTATTCAGATGGTTATTTCAAAATAGAATTTATATAAAAATGAGGAGTATGTATTATGAAGATGAAGACAATGCTAGCATTATTGGCCGTAATTTCACTTTCGGCATGCTGTATGATTTGCAGTAAAAAAGATGGAACTTTTACCGAAGCTGATTCAGGGAAAACTTTTGCAACATCGCCAGGTTCGACTCTGAATATTGATCTTAAAGGCAATTACACGACAGGCTATTCATGGAATGTAGTTTCATCCGATAAAAAGATTCTAACAGTATCGCCGGACTCAAAATATGTATCTGATACATTCTCTCCCGGAATGACAGGAGTAGGCGGTGTCCAGCACTATATATTCAATGTTGTCGGCAAAGGTCAGACTGAACTCAAGATTACATACAACAGAGTCTGGGAAAAGGATATAGCTCCTGCGCAGATATTTACACTCAATATTGATTCGAAATGAAATATGAACAACCGATAATTTTCTCATTAAAATCTCCCATAGAAACACTTTGCGGTAATGGCTCAACAGCTTCGGGAAACTATGGATTCTGTTCTACTGGACTAACACATAATCACTTGCCTTGTAGCCCAGGTGGTGCTCCTCAGGGAAATTGTACTGGAGGGACAGAAGCGGGTAGGGGCGGAGGAAGCTGTTTGGGTGGAACATCTCCTGCCCTTTTTTGTGATCCTGGCGCTGTGGTCGGGGCGAGTGTTTGTCAAGATGGTGGTATTGCAGGTCTATGCTCTAGTGGTACAACTGGATAAAATTATCCAATAGTCTTGATGCTGTTTATAGACTTTCCTATCTATTTGAAAATTAAATAAATTTATTTAACAAGCTAAATATATATCTAACGGAGATGATGATGGATCGTAATTTTGCAAAGTATAAGAAGTTTGCAGTTTGGAGTTTAATAGTGTTATTAGGGACAAATATTATCAACTCTGCCGAGTCCGATAATAATCTGTTAAATCAACGAAATCTTATCTTATCAAAGCAGACATTTAGCAATTTGCAGATGCTTCAAAAAAATCCTGACAAGCTTAAGTTGTTAAATGTGCCTTTTGAAATTTATGAATCAGCGGTCTTGGCTACTCCTGTCGGTGGGAATAGCTTAATCATTGAAAATAACAATCCAAGTAAGAGTTTTTATGCGGCTTGTCAAAGTTCATCATCAGATGGTTACTGGATTGATTTTACTAGTATCCCGCCGATATGGGATACAACTGGAACTATTCACAATTATACTATTGTTCCTGGTTACAACATAATTCCGCTTATTAACACCAACGGACCCTCAGCGCGTCTCTATATTTCAGAAGATCCACTTACCGGAGTCCCCCTTCTGACGGATCCCAATATATGGGATTTAATGGAGTATAACACTGGTGGGACATGGGATATCTCAGCTGTTGATGCAGTTGGTATTCCAATGGCGCTGGACTATAATGGTTTCATTGTAGGCTACCAACAGTATCCGAGAAGCTTTATTATGTCACAAATAGCTAATAGTCTATCTAGCCCTTTCAGTGATGGTATTACTCCCCCCCTCCCAACCAATAAAATTATTAGAATATTATCTCCAAAGCATTGCGTTCCATCAGATACTACCTGCGTTGATACGGCAATTAGTAACGGCCTTAATGCGCTAGCTACCCAAAACCCAACCTTAACCTCAGGTCCATATACTTATTCAAGTTTTTCTTACGATGCTGGGTTAATTACGATTACAGCCTCATGTCTCGATACTAGTTTTGATCCTGATTCTACTTATACCTGTACGGTTGGCGGAACCGCTACTGGACCTTTTACTAGCATTAATGTTCTGTCCACTGCCATGACTGAGCCAAACGATGGAACTGGAAGACTAACTGGGCTATTAGAAACTATGATAGACAGAGGCGTGGTCTATGATAGCACTCTTTGGGGAGTAACAGGCGGAACATCGATAGGCTTTCCATGGAATTATTATCAAGATACCGCCAGAAATTATGATGAGTTTAGTCAATACTCCCAAGGTGTTCATGCATGGAGTTATAATGGCTTGAATTATGGACTTGACCATGATGATATTTATAACAGAAGTTCATCTGTAACTGTGCCTCCTGGGCCGACGATATTTTTGTACATACCTGTATTTGAAGGAACTCCATCACCTGTACCGCAACCTTTAACATGGCCAAATCAATATTATATAACAATAGGTATCCCGCCGCCCGTCTTGACAGTTCTGGGCGAAATAGTCGTAAATAACGGACAATATGTTTTGCCTGACTTAAATATGGCATCTTTCCCATGTGTCGGTCTTCCTCAAAGTTTTCTTATCCAGTTTACAAATTATCCAAACAGTAACTTATCTATAACTCTTGACGGCCTCGGAGGAGGAACTGTTAATAATCCAGGTGATTGGGTAAACGGAGGTGACATACAAATAAGCGGCAATAATATTGCTCTTCCTGGTGGTTTAGTCCCTAATTAATTCATATTGAGACAAGTTTAATCTTCGAATATTTTGAGTATCTTTTGGGCTTCAGAGGCAGAAATGTTTCTGAAGCTCATTTTATCTAAAGTGGAACCTTTAAACTGAGTGCAGTTTGGATTTCAAGAGTTTTATTATGTGATCAGGATTAAAAGGTTTCTGAAGGACACCGCTCAATCCAAGCTCATTATAATCAATTGTTTCATTTAGATTATCACCAGCAGAACTAAGCATAAATATCGGAGATTTGTTGTCTATGAATTTGAGCTCTTTAGCAAGGTGAACTCCCGAATCAACTTCTTCCATCATCATATCAACTATTATGGCATCTGGAGCATTCTCTTTGTATCTCACAAATCCCTTTTCTGCGCTCGGCGCCTCGACCATTATATAATTATTTTTTTCAAGAATAATTCTGAGTGAATCAAGCATATCCTGGTCATCGTCCACACATAAAATAACTTTTTTCCCATCTCTCATTATTCTGTCCTCCTTGACATATTATTGAGTTTTTCCCTGAGTTCATCCATCTTCGAATATTTTAAAATTTTACTTAGAGCTTCTACTGTCTTTGCGAGGTTTTTTTTAGCCTCATCGGACAGCTCCTCTTTAAAGGAATTAAATTCATAGCCTCTTATCCCAATTAAGAAAATATCTTTTTCTACACCTGAAAAATCCTTGGTTAGAGTCGCCAAACTGCCCGGCAAAACGCTATGAGAGCTGAACGAAAATACCTCAGACGGAATAACTTTCTTTATTTCAAATGGCTCAGTGCATGAAGTATCAGCATCCACAAGAATCGCAACTTCACTTTTGGCAATGTCATAGGCATGTTCTACCGACAGCTGATAATCGCTCTCCACTACGACGCTCTTTAAACTCATCTTCTCGATCTCCTCAGCAAAGGCCGGCCCAAGTCCATCATCTGCTCTGCCGGGGTTTCCATATCCAATTATTAGAATGCCTGCCAAGTTGATTCTACCTCGACTTTTTGTCTATTAAAACTCCATTCGCATCAACTAATTCCACCACAAGCGGCATGGAACCCAAAGCATGCGTAGCGCATGATAGACACGGGTCATAAGCTCTTATGACAACCTCTACTCTATTCATCAAACCTTCAGTGATTTCAGCCCTGCCGTCAATAAAATTTTCTGCAACCTTTTTGACAGCAAGATTCATCGGTTGATTATTGTTTGTCGTAGAAACTATCAGGTTGCACATGGTGACAAGATCATTTTCATCAACTTTATAATGATGAAAGAGAGTTCCTCGAGGAGCCTCAATAATACCTACGCCCTCGCCTCGCCTTTGGCCTGTAACTAGCAAATCTCTGCCCATGATGTCAGGGTCATTAAGAAGTTTCTTTATCTCTTCAGCACAGTGGAGAAGTTCAATCATCCTTGCCCAATGGTAAGCCATGGACTCTTTGCATGGTTTATTCCCGAAAAATGCGACAAATTCTTTTCGTTCTTTTTCCGCTTCGGGAGTGCTGATAAAGTCACATGTATTGAGTCTTGCAAGCGGACCAACTCTGTACCAGCCGTCCTCGGGTCCTATCATCTTCATAAATGGAAATTTCATATAGGAGTAGGAGCGAACCTCCTCAGCTATTAACTCATGATACTTCTGATTATCGGCATGGTCGAAAATCTTGTTTCCCTCAGAGTCTATCGCCCTTAAGCCTCCGTCATAAATATCCAAGGCTCCATCGTTTCTGATGATAGATAAATGATTTGATTCAAATGATCCAAACTTGGCAAGCTCTGCAATGTTTTCACGAGTATAATCTTTGGCAATATTGATAGAGTCTTTGCTCCATCTGATCATCTGGTCTATATCTTTAAGAAATAAGTCTCTTTCTTCGATTGTCAGACTCTTATTTACTCCGCCCGGGATTGCACCTGTACCGTGTATTTTTTTGCCGGCTGTGGCCTTGATTATCTCCTGCCCGTATTTGCGCATCATTACTCCCTGAGTGGCAAGCGCAGGAAATTTATTTATTACTCCGACGACATTCCTTATGGCAACATCAGCATCAAACCCGAAAAGTATATCGGGTGAGCAAAGATGAAAGAAGTGCAGAGCGTGGGATTGGAAGAACTGCCCGTAATGCATCAACCGTCTTATCTTTTCGGCTGTCGGGGTTAGTTTATCAACTCCTACGATATAATCCATCGCTTTTGCAGCCGCAAGGTGATGGCTCACAGGGCAAATCCCGCATAACCTCTGCACCATTACAGGCACTTCCCAGTACGGACGGCCAACAATAAACCTCTCAAAACCGCGGAACTCCACTATGTGCAGTCTAGCCTGCTGAACTTTGTTTTCATCATCAAGGATTATCGTAACTTTGCCGTGGCCTTCGACTCTGGTAATTGGTTCTATAACTAACTTCCTCATAAACAGCCTCAGATTTTATCAGTCGTATTTAATTAGTTGGTATGGCAAATCCAATGGCTTATTTGTCAGGAGAGCCACAAGAGTTTGCCATATTGCATCTGCCGATGGCGGACAACCAGGCAGGCAATAATCTATCTTGACGACTTCTTTGCATGGATAAACCTTGTCCAGAATTAACGGAATCTCAGGATCATCAGGAATCTTGCCGGATGGATTGTAAATTGTCGGGCCTTCCAGGTAAGCTGTGGCGTAGCACTCTTCGAGAGAAACATCGTTTCTCATTGCAGGAATCCCGCCCATGATGGCGCAGTCGCCAAGCATAATCAAAGTGTCGCAATGCTTGCGGAAGTCTCTGAGGACTCTGACATTCTCTTCGTTACAGCATCCGCCCTCAATTAAACCTATTGCACATCGGCCATGGAACTCTTTAATATCATCAATTGGCGACTTGTCGAAGTCAACAAGTTCCACAAGCTGCAGAATTCTTTCGTCAATATCAAGGATGGACATGTGGCAACCGAAGCATCCTGCCAGCGAAGTGGTTGCTAACTTGGGTTTGTGCATAAATATCTCCTGAAAATATATACATTACTCGCCATGCTAATTCGCTCAAATGGAGGGAACTGCTTTGTCCGTTCCGCGTATTTTCGGTCTTGGCGAAACAAGACCCTCCAGCATACAGAGAACAGACTAGATTTGTATCATATGCGGATTCTTTTTGCAAACATATAGCTCATTAACTGTAGAAGAATAATTTATCTTTACCGTACAGGCTCATTATCAATTTCAAACACCTACTGTTTTTAATCTATACATGTACATAATTTATCAAATCATGTAAATATGATATGTATTTGATAGCAAAACTACTTTTTTTATTACTTCTTATCTATAATTCTAAGTAGAAGATAACAAAGAATTGGAGGTCATTGAGGTTAAAGCAAGTTGTTTAAATATGAATTTTATTATAGAATCTTAGAAAAGTTCATTAACTAAGGAGGCGCACCATGAAAACTACAAAAAAATACTTTTTCTCAATGGTTGAAGTTGCCCTTGCAGTTGCCATTCTGGCTGTAGGCGCAACTACAGTAGTGACCCTTATTCCTGTAGGAATAAAGCAAAACAATGATTCCTTGGGGCAGAACTATTCGGCGCTTTTTGCTAATGATGCTCACGCCTATCTTTCAAACCTTGCCAAAACTAATTGGAGCGCTATTTCAAGTTTGCCTCAATATAGTTCCTTGATTACTAACGGTATTCCAAATAGTGTAGTTACTTTGGATCAGCTAAGCGGACGAACTAAAGAAACAGGTACAGATCTTTATAGCATAGCACCAGGTGTCTATGCTGTTTCAAAATCATCAGGAGAGAATTCAAACGGTCTAAGCCCTACAGGGCAAGACTTTTCTGCCCAAATTATTATCTGGCAGAGCGGGGGCGCACCACAACCTGCCCCTACAGGTTTATTCAATATTGATATAACTAACGGGACAGTGACTCTTAATCAGCCTTCCAACTTTAATATAAAATCCATTGGTTCGGACTTTATGGCAGGAACCACACACTATCCTGTAGTATTGACTCAAAATGTAACTCAGCCTGATGGCACAACTACTGCAAGCAGTAATCCTTTCGGCACAGGTGTTGCAACAGCCAATCAAGCTTGGAAAGTTGACAATCAAGCCACTGACACTAAGTTCACAGGCAGCGCACAGTCCACCAATGCATATAATGGCAGAGCTTTTGATTCTTCTAACTCTGACCAATGGCTAATTCTAAAAAATGGAGATCCTGTTCCACTACGCAATGCAGCCAGCTCAGAACAAAGAACTATTGGTTCACTTGTTTCACCATTTGCTGTACCAGACCCCAGTCGTCCAGGAAAATCTATGATGAAACTTGAGCCGAACCAAGTCATTTTCTGTATAGATATAAACCTCGCTTCGTCTGAAGGGATTTCAGCTGTTGACTACAATGACCTTGTATATCTTGCGACAGTTGTTCCCACGACTACATACGCAACAAAGACCAATGATATCACAGACCCAAGCGCTTTCACGCTGATTGACGAAAATGGCAAAAGCTACACTCTGGCAAGTATGGCAAGTGATCCCTCAATCAATTACGAAACCCCGCAGACGATCAAAACGAATAGCCTAAAAATTAAGACAAGCGACTCAATCAATGTAAATGGGCAAGATGTCGCCCTAAACGGCAATGCTGTTACGCTAAATGCCGCAGAGGCAGGTTCTTTTAATGTTCAGGTATGGAAAGAAGGCACTCAGTGGCATACACAAATACTCGATGGTTCCAAGACTACGATCGCTGCTGACAATGGAAGCACATTAAATCTGCCTCGTCTGACCGCCAAGCAGAACAGGGTCGGGATAAATACTGAAATAAGCTGGCCATTAGCTCAGACAAACTACGAAGCTAGAAACAAACTTAGATACTACTTTGAAGTCTATGACATGGAAAGCATAGGCAAATAACTAATGAATATTACGCTAAATGATTTAAAATGCGCCTCTAAAAAGAGGCGTTTTACCCTTATCGAACTTATCGTAGTATTAGCCATATTAACCATAATTGTCATGGCTGGATTCCAATTTTTCTCAGCAACTCAGAATACCTGGAATATTTCAGAAACTAAAAGGGAGACTTTTGAAAATGCAAGAATAGCTCTAGACCTCATTTCCCGTGATTTGGAAAGCGCTTATTATGGAGATGGCACTGCTCCTTTCTGGCATTGGGGAACTGACGCAAATGGCCTGCCGATAAGGCCTTCAGCATGGGGAGAATACAGAAACGAGCTTCTTGCATTTGTTTCAGACACGCCAATACCGCCGAATGATCAGTGCACTTCAACCCTCTGTGAAGTAAAGTATCAGCTATATTTTGCTACAACTCATGATATTCATGAAGGATGGATTAGAAGAAGCGTTACAGGAAATAGAAATGATGATGGTTCTGATAATTTAAAATGGAATTATCTCAATAACCTTAGGGTCGGCTACCAGACAAGCTCAAATATAATATCATCCAATAGATACTCAATGGCATCTCTGACGGCTGATAACAGTTCCTCAGGAAACCGTTTAACAGACGGCACATGGGTGGATTATCAGAATGTTATTCCTTTCGCTCTTGATTTGTCCTTTTATTGCGACAGCGGAAGCACCGGAAAATTGTCTCATGAAGTCCTCGCTGACACGAATACAGCTATAACAACAAACACAGCAGCTTCAGTTAGAAAGTATGACAAGAATGACAAAGCATTTCCTTCCCAGATTACCATCACTATCACATTAATGGATAGGGCATCCTGGAATAAATGGATTACATTGCAAGGCAATAGCGTTTTCCCGACAAATGAAACTTCAACAGCAACAGCTTTTAGAGTAGCTCATCAGTTAACTTTTAAGCGAAGCGTCTTCATCGGAGATAGAGGCGGCCAGCAGTAGAGAAAGGATTATGAAAAACATCAAAAGCAAATTTCAGCCTTCGAGAAATGAAAAAGGTGTAGCCTCAATCATGGCAATAGGTATTTGCACCATATTGCTTGCTTTGGCTATCGCTTATGTAACTACTGCTATAATCGAGAAGAAAGCTTCAATAAATTACCAAAATCTTGCTGTCGCAAGGCTAACAGCTCAAACTTCATTTACCAGAGCCCTTGCTTATATGAAAGAAAAATCCACTTCTGGAACAGACAGTTTTAATCTCATAGTAAGCCATGACGAAAATCTTAAAATAAATACCTCTGATTCTTCTATCTACTGGGACAACCTGCCCTATGAACTTACTACAGTAATAGAAGGTGATACTTACTACTCCCTTGCCGATGATTACCCTAGCGGCTACGGTGATATAACAGATACAGATAATGTTACATGGATTTACCTAAGAAGAAATCAGACTAATGCAGGTGGGAATGAAACAGATACGATAGTTTCAAGGATTGCTTATGTAGTTATCCCCGATAAAGGCAAAATAGATCCCTGGTCTGCAATTGACTCTGGGGTTAATGCCGCAAGTTTCTACAGGACACCTCCATCCGAATCCAATTACGGAGGAGTTTCTACCGGATATGCCACATCCGTTGACGCTAATGGTAACTATGTCATTGGCAGACCTGGCAGGAACATAAATGAAATGAGCTTGGCATCCCTTGAATATGATACTACTAGATTCACTAATGCATATACAATCAATATGGGGCCACAGTATGCTGGCGGTCTGGTTCCGCCTAATGGAGAACCTAAATGGTTAGACTTTTCAGGTCTTTTCGATTCTTTGGCAATAGCCTCGACAGATGTTAATACCAGAAACTATTTTAGGGATGTTTTTTATCTTAATTCCCCAGATGATCCGGAGGCCTTCTGGATTGACTTAAGCAATGACTCAATCAGAGATTCATCTGAGCTCTTTCACAGATTTGACTTAACAGGAATAGATTGGGATAATATAACTGTCAATGATTTGGAAACTTCGCTCAGATCCAGTTTTGATTCTGATACTGGAATCAATTGCCCGCCATGGCTTACAAACTGGCAAAGTCCAGGAGATTATTCTTTAATCGACATCGCCAAAAGACAAATCCTCGCTAACCTCATTGACTACTGCGACTCAGATACAAACGCAACAACTGATAACCCTGGCAATCCTAGCTATTTAGGTCTTGAAAGATGCCCTTATATTAATGAAGTGAAGATCAAAGTCGCAGGAAGCTTAATAAGAAGCGGAACAGCTACCTCGAATTACCAGTGGAGCTTTTCAACTGTTGCGGCTTCTAGCACACCCACACCAAATTTTACAAACTCCGTCTATCCAGCAATATATGTCGAAGAGGTTGATATGTATGGGATAACTGATCAAATAGCAGCTCCTTCAACAAGAACCAGGGCTTATGTTGATACAATGCGTGTCGAATACGCTTGGGGAGTTAACTATGGGACAGGCACTGATACTATCAATGTCTCAAATACTCCGACGATTACTATCAGCACGACACCTTATAACTCTTATGTTTCAAGTTTCATCGACATGTCACAAGGTAATTTGAGCCAATTAAATCAGTCAATACCAGCAACAGGCACTCGTCTGAGTGATAGTACCACACTAGGAATACGAGTAAGAATATCTAACTTAAAAATCAGGCTTGCAAGCTATTCAGTTTCAGATGCTACACAAACATTGTACGATTATGTCAATCTCCCTGATACACCATGGATGACCCTCATTCCCACCAATACTGCAGGAACGACGCGAAATGGTTATCTTTCGATAGATTATCAATGTGCTGATCCAAGGCAGAATCTCAATACTAGTGATTGGAAAGGTCCAAGTACTTCATCTTCATATTATCTTCTAGTCAATAATACGCTTGCCACCCCGTCAGTTACATCCGATACCGGAACAGTTTTTGGGTATCCTTCAACCATTACTCAAACATCGGCGAAAAATCAGATTTTTATTCCGAATGCCTCAGGGAACGATCCGGAACCCACAGCGACCCAACCTTGGGATATCTCAACAGCGTATATTCGCAACGCTCCGATGCAATCACCATGGGAGCTGGGTTTCATTCACAGGGCAAAAGCATTTCAGACCCTAAATCTTAAGAAATATAACAATACATCAACAGGGGGAGTAATCGATGGGGCTGGCGGAGGAAATTATGCCAATGGAGATGCCAATATTCTTGATCAGATAAAAATGACATCAGCTACCTACACGAGGGGAAAAATTAACATAAATTCAGACAATCAATCCGTACTTAGAGCACTCTTCGACAATATCAAACTTGGCAGTAATCTCAAAACCAATCCTGACCCGGGATTTTTCAATGCAGGACAAGTCAATACGCCTATAACTAGTACGCAGGCCGATTCCCCGATAGCGTATCAACTTACTGTAAATAACGGTAGTAAAGCGGGAACATCTACTAAGCCTTTTCTTACAAGAGCTCAGATAGCTGATACAAGCAGAATACCTTGTCTTTCAATAGATGACTCAAAGCTTTATAAAGCATCTGACACAACCCACTACCCTTATATATCAAGAACTACAGATGCACAACAAGAAGAGTTAATTGGCAAATTCATTAACCTTACCAAAGAAGAAACTCCTAACCTATACACTGTAATAGCTGTGGGGCAAGTAATTAAAGATGTAGGTGGGGTAACAATAACCGATAAAGACGGGAATCAGACTCCAACGACATACGGCAAGTTTGACATAGGTGCTGATCAGATACTTTCCAGCCAGAAAATTCTAGCCATTATAAAGCGCAACCCTACGACTAATAAATTCTATATCTCCAGAATGATCTACCTGAGCGAATAGCCGCCGACCTGCACAGTCTGAATTTATGTGAATCTGGATCTGTAGCCGCATTTTCTGCAAAGAGGCTCGACTAATTTTCTTGCAGAAAATCCATTGTATAAAGCTAAGGCTCTTTTGCCATTGATTATCTCTGTAAAGGAAGTTTCTTTTATATTGCCTAAGTTGATGGATCCTTCACTGTCCAGACAGCACGGAACTACTGTGCCATCAACTAGAATTGCGACCTGGTCCCTTAGCCCCAAACAAAATCCTTTTGTGTTCAAATCAGTAATATCGGCATCTGGCCAATTAAAACATTCAGCCTGATTTACATAAACATTTTCTGAAATTTTTATACCATTGGAAGTTATAGGAATTTCTTTAATCTGATTAGGAAACCCGAAAAACTTTTCAATTCTTCTTAAAATGTACTCATTGCTGGAATGATGACGATTATCATTCACATTCCACAATCTAAAACAGGATATGAGTTTCGGGTTCTCATTTTTAACCTCTTTTACAAAGCTGAATATTTCATTCAGATAGCTGTCTATTTCGCCATCGGACATATTTGATTCAAAACTATGCAGCGAGAAATTTATTAATCTCAGAGCTTTCTTAGAAATGATTTTTTCTTTAACTTTTCCTATGAGAGTACCGTTTGTAGTAATGTTTGCGAAAAAACCGTATTGCAGGCACAAATCCAGAAAAGCCTCTATTTCAGGATGCATGAGAGGTTCGCCCATGACATGAAAATAGATGTATTTAGAATGATTGCCGACTTCATTGAGTATTTTTCTGAAGAGTTCAAATCCCATAAACTCAGGCTTTCTTGAAGTCTTGGGGCAGAAACTACAGTGCAGATTGCAGACATTGGTTATCTCAATATATATGCGTTTAAAATTACTCATTTAGCCATTTCTAATACAAAAATTAAAACCACTGCAATTGCTTGCGGTGGTTTTAATTAGTGGAATTAAAAAAATTAGTAAGCAGAAGTGCTCTTTGAACCGGAAATAATAGCTATACCTGAACTTGTACCAAGCCTTGTGGCGCCTGCTTCTACCATAGCAACGGCTGTTTCGAAATCTCTGACAGCTCCTGAAGCTTTGACTTCTAGTTTATTGCCAACTACGCCTTTCATTATTTTTACATCTTCTACTGTGGCCCCGCCTGTTCCGAAACCTGTAGAAGTTTTAACGAAGTTAGCGCCAGCCTTCATAGAGAGTTCAGCTGCAATTCTGATCTCGTCTTTTGTGAGGTAGCAAGTTTCGAAAATTACTTTTACGCAGATTCCGGCAGGAAGAGACTCGACTACCATTCTAATATCATCTTCGACATACTTGTAGTTCTTTACCTTCATTGCCCCGACATTCAAGACCATATCAACTTCGTCGGCGCCGTCAGCAACTGCTTTGATTGCTTCAGCAGCTTTTGCTTCCTTAGTAGTAGCTCCCAATGGGAACCCAATCACTGTGCAAACCTTGACTCCTGATCCTTTCAGGAATTTCTTGCAGGCTTGGACATAATAAGGATTGATGCAGACTGATGCAAATTTGTGTTCAGCGGCTTCTTTGCATAATTTTTCGACCTGATCCAGAGTTGCGTCAGCTTTTAAAACTGTGTGGTCAATGTACTTTGCCAAATCTTTTGGATTGGTTATTTTTGTCATAATCTAAGTCTCCTTGTTATCTGGTTTATAATATGGTGTAAGAACTAATTATCCCGATGATAGGACATAAATCAATATTTCTTGGAAAAACCTTCTATCCATAATTATGTACGGCTAAACTGAGGATTTTAACCGGCTGAAACCAAAAAATTACAACTTTGCATTAAGCACTCTTAAGTATATTGCAGTACTCAAAATTAGGTATAGAATGAATCTAAAATATAATTGAGCATAGGAAGTATATATGAAAAATATTCCGCATATTGATAAAAGCGCCTACATTGCCGAAGGCGCTAGAATTATGGGAGATGTTAAAATTGGCAAAAAAAGCTCAGTCTGGTATAATTGCGTCATAAGAAGCGACATACCAAACACAAATATTATTATTGGAGAACGGACGAATATTCAGGATGGTTCAGTCATCCATAATGACCACAATAAATCAACAATTATAGGCAATAATGTAACAGTCGGGCATAACTGTATTATTCACGGTTGCGTAATCGAGGACGAATGCCTGATTGGGATGGGAGCAATTATTCTTAGCGGAGCCTTGATAGAAAAAGGTGCAATAGTCGGAGCCGGAGCAGTAGTCAAGGAGAATGCTGTTATTGGAGCTAATACGCTTGCAGTTGGAATTCCGGCCAAACAGATCAAAACCTTAGATTGTAACGCCCGTAAGCACACTTTAGAAAATGCTGAAGAATATGTAAGGACGGCTAAAGAGCATCTTGAAGGCAAATACCAGTCAGCTCAAACTATGCATTAATGATGCATCGGACAGCAACCGCCACAAGTGTGACCTGCAGATTCGCAGATAGGTTTGGCTGAACAACCTGAATTTTTACCTGAAACTATCCCGGCAAAACGCGAGAGTTTCTTTTCAGTTTCAATGGAGCTACATTTTGGACATTGATAGCTTTTTTGAGTTTGCCCTGAGACTAGTTTTTCAAAAATAGCATTGCACTCTTTACATTGATATTCAAAAATAGGCATAATTTTCCCTTCTATGCTTTAAGAGGTCCGAACATATTGCCGTATTTCTTGGCATTAAGAGCTTCTGCGTAGGCATTTATCTTCGTGTAAGTACTGCAGGGGTCAACGCTTGGATCCATGCAATCGCCGTCAAGAACCAGAAGCGGAATATGCTTCTTAGCAAGTTCCTGCCTCAAATGTTTTATAAAAGAAGCATCTGCCATAGCGCATCTTCCAAACATATGGTTGTACAAAATACACCCGTTAAATTTGCCCTTAGGCACATATTCGGCAATTTTTGAAACTCTCAAATGAGGGTCGAGAAATCCCACTGTGAGAAGCTTTCTAGCAAGAGACCTGTAAGGATCTTCCACATTAAGCGGCTCCCATCCGATGAAGTTAACTTCTTCAAAAACAATAGGGGAATTACATGTGATTTCTATGTAGTCCAAAAGTCTGCTGTCATAAAACGGCGGTAGATGAAGCCATAGCATTCTGTGCGTATCTTCGATTGAAATTCTGTCTCCAATTTCATCTCTTCTCTGGCAGAGATCTTCGTAAAATTGCTGTTGAATATTAACTAAATCTTTTTTGCCCCAAAGTTGAGAAAAAATAACAGAGAAATAGATAGCGGTGCTTCCTCTAAGAAGAGGTGGAGAATTGAATCTCAGGTCGTTGCACTTGCTTGAGATTTCCCTAGCTTGATTTGAAAGTTCACAAGCTTCTTTAAGTCTGCTTAGTTCCATTTTTCTGCCAAGCGCTTTTTCTAGTAGGCGAACAGCCTTTTCCATGTCGTCAGCCATGTGTTCAATGGCATTTTCGTCATTTTTAATAGGAGTATGGAGAGAGAAAAATGAGTCTTCTTTGCCATAATCTCTGATTAGATCTGCAAATATTCTTTCACCTTGAAGGCAAGGCTGTGAAGTTGAAACCCCGAAAGAAGGTTCAGGAAGTTCGATTCCTTCTAAAGTTCTTAGAAATGAACATGTTTCTGCGCCTGAAAAGCCTTTATATGCAGCAATGTCGAAGGCCTTTTTAATCTTCTTTCTATTCCTGGCGAAAAGAGCCGCATAAGTTTCAAGAGTAAGGATATTAGCATCCATTGCATTCAGGATTTCAGATGGGAAGAAGAGGTTTCTCCAGACAGGTTTTTCATTCCTGGCGCCTAGGAACTCTTTTCTAGTGATCTTAGTTCTAAGAGCAATAGACTTGAGAGGCGCATCCGAAAATATCATTTTTGAATCAATAATTTTACCTTGAATATCAATAAATTTCCTGGCAATGCAGGCGGCGCCGAAAGCTCCCATAACATTATGATATGGAGGAACTATTATGTTGTTACCTGTAATTTCTTTCAAATAGTGTGTTACTGCTCCGTTCGCTGCAACTCCGCCCTGAAAAATGATGTCGCCTTTGTAATTGAAGAAAAGATCACCGACACCTGACATGACAGTTCTTGCCTGAGCTTTGCAGGCCCCGCCGACAATCTGACCAAGAGGGTATCTATTCTTGTATTTATTTATAGAAGTTGCGCTCAAAACTGCGCAAACAGATGAGAACTCAAGCTCTGAAGAATGGTCGGCAAGCTTTTCCATTTCCTCAACAGGCACGCCGAGTTTAACTGCTACGCTGTCAAGAAATGCTCCGGTACCAGCTGCGCAAATACCACTCATTTTGGAAGTCCACATTTGCATGTCTTCATTAAAAATCATGGCCTTGGAGTCTTGTCCGCCGACATCAAGAATGGCTTTGCAATCAGGATAGAATCTTGCTGCTCCAGCTACATGCGCTGATACTTCACTTACTTTGAAATTGTATTTTATGAAATTTTCGGTTTCTTCAACTATCTGGCTTCCAGTAACAACAGTGCATGAAATATCTTCCTGGGTAAGTTTTTTAGCTTTAAGGAAGTCATCTACAGTATTCTTGACTGCGCCCATATTACACGAACCGCATGTGCCGCATTTGCTGGAACAAGCCATAGGCTTGCCTTTTGCAGGCTTAGTTCTTACATACAAGGTATTTAAAATATTGTAATCCTGATCAATAAGCACGGCTTTTAAAGTGGTAGAACCAATATCAATACCTAAAAAATATTTTGTCATGTGATCGCTTTTTGTATTTTAATTAATAATTTAATGGGGTAATATAACTCAACTCAAAACAATTTAAACCCCTTTTATTGGAACAGCACCTTTGTAGTAGCAATTGAAAATTAGCTAATTGATTGGCCTTGAGTTCAAGATACCTATTGCATATTGCAGAAAAAAAATTTATTTTTTTATGAGAGCCGAATTACTTTCCCCTGCAGGATCATACGAATCGCTATACTCTGCTATCAGAGCAGGAGCAGATTCTGTTTACTTCGGAGCCGGCGATTTAAATATGCGCTCGAGGTCCTCTTTCAATTTCAAGGAAGATGACATTTACAAAGTTGCCCGCATTTGCAAAAAACATAAAGTAAAAAGTTATCTTGCTCTGAATACAGTCATATACGATGAGGAAATTGAAAAAGTCAAAAATATTCTCTCGTCAGCAAAGAAAGCAAAAATTTCGGCTATCATAGCAAGCGATATTTCAGTAATCGTTCTGGCAAGTCAAATGGGTCTGACTGTCCATATTTCTGTTCAGGCTAATGTCTCAAACATCGAAACATTAAGATTTTTTTCAAAATACGCCGATGTAATAGTTCTGGCAAGAGAGCTTTCTTTAGACCAGATAACGGCAATCACAAGGAAGATAGTCGAAGAAAATATTTGCGGCCCATCAGGAGCACTAGTTAAAATAGAAATATTTGCACATGGCGCTCTGTGTGTTTCTATCTCTGGAAAGTGTTATATGAGTCTAGCCACTCATAACGCTTCTGCAAACCGCGGAGCATGTTACCAGAACTGCAGGCGGTCGTACAAAGTCATTGATGAAATAGACGGGCACGAACTAGTCCTTGATAACAAATATATAATGTCACCTAAAGATATTTGCCTGATCCGCTGTCTGGATAAAATAGTCGAGTCAGGTGTTTCGATATTGAAAATCGAAGGGCGCGGCCGTTCCGCTGACTATGTTTTTGCTGTAATAAAAGCCTATCGCGAGGCGCTTAATGCAATCGATAGTGGCCAATACAATGTCGAGAATATTCAAAGATGGGAGAAAGAGATTTCAAATGTGTTCAATAGAGGTTTCTGGCATGGCGGATACTATCTTGGAAACAGTTTGGAAATGTGGAGCAACAACCCTGATAACAAGTCTGAAAAGAAAAAAACCAGAGCTGGAATAGTAACAAATTACTTTTCCAAAATAAAGATAGCAGAAATTGAATTAAGAGAGAGCGAATTAAAAGTCGGAGACGAGGTTTTGGTAATCGGGACAACTACAGGCGCCATTAACCATGTCATTGAGAATATCAGATTTGAGGAGAAAGATGTTAACTCTTCTCCCAAAGGATCAATTATCAGCATTCCAATCTCTCAGAAAGTCAGAAAGAACGATTCTATCTTCATTTTAACAAGTCGGTAATTCACTTTGATGAGAAGAGCCTATTATATTCTTCTATAGCAAAGCGGTCTGTCATCCCGGCAAGATAGTAACAAATAGCGCACTCAAGACCATATCTTGGCGCAATCCTGTTTATAAAGTCACTTCTGGTTTCTTCTTTATTCATATACAAATCAAAAAGTTCTTCAATTTTGTCGGCACAAGCTCTATTAACCTCAAGAACTTGATCGTTCCAATATATGTTTTTGAAAAGGAATTCCTTAAGGTTTACTGTCATATCCTTAAAATCAGCGCTGAATGAAATAACTCTATTTACATTGTTCTGAGCATCTTCAGGGGCCTTTATTTTCATAGTCGTAAGATTTACAACTGACTTATCTATAACATCTTTTACCATCGAGTCTATAAGACATCTTACGACAAATCTGGCGAATTTTTTATTTGGTCTGGAATTGCCGCTTTTGAACGAAATTTCGGTGGCGTTCTGCCAAATAGCAAGTGAGGCAATATCGTCTTCGACAATAAGTCCTGATTCTAGGCCATCATCAATGTCATGCCCATAGTAAGTCAAGTCGTCTGCAATGTCTGCAACCTGCGATTCAAGCGAAAGGTTTGGCGCAAGGAGAATTCCATCGAGTTTTATATCTTTATCTTCCCTATGCTTAATAAGTCCATCTCTGGTTTCCCAGGCAAGGTTGAGTCCGTCAAACTCCGGATATTTTTCTATTAACTCGTCCACCAGCACAATTGAATGGTCGTTGTGCTCAAAAGATAAATCATATCGCTTCATTATCTCATTAAGTTTATTTTCTCCGGTATGTCCGAATGGCGGATGCCCGATGTCGTGAGCCAAAGCGATAGTTTCAGTCAAATCTTCATTCAAGCCCAATGCTCTTGCTAAAGTTCGAGAAATAGCCGCCACTTCAATTGTATGGGTCAATCTTGTTCTGTAATGATCCCCTATTCCATTAAGAAAAACCTGAGTTTTGTATTCAAGTCTGCGAAACTCCCGGCTATGGAGAATCCTGTCGCGGTCGCGCTGAAATACTGTACGAATCGGATGGTCTTTCTCCGGATATTTTCTACCTCTTGACTTGTGGCTTTTCAAAGCATAAGGAGATAAAAAAGTGTCTTCAAATCTGTAATAGTCCAAAAGTCCTTTTAGCATTATATATAAATAGGTTAAATTGAAGTTTATTCAGGCTACATTTTGCCGTGCCGCAAAATGGACAAAATAAGAAGCATTCCCATAAAAGCAGAGAAAATGAAAAATATTGATCCAGGAACCGAGAGTCCATGATAAAGAGGCGGCACTTTTGAATTTAATAGCATGGCAGAACCAAGAATCATAGATGCTGTTATAATCGCAAAAGAGAGCCTGTTTACTATTTTGTCGTGTTTTTCCAGGAGAGGTTCTAACCCTTTGTGCTCAAATTGTATCTTAAGCGTCTTATTTTTGAATTGAGTAAGAATATCTCTGAGTTCTCCGGGAAGTTCAGCGACAAATTTCGAGTAATCAAGCCCTGCTTTGAAAAACTCTCTTATCATTCGGTACGGGCTTCTGGTTTTGTAAAGAAGTTTTCTGATAAATGGCTCGATGTGGGTAATCATATCAAAGTTAGGCATGATTTTCCGAATTGTGCCTTCAAGCGCTATCAGTGACTTGAGAAGAAGGAATATGTCCGTAGGGATTAGGAGTTTGTTATCTACCAGAAGTTTAAGTAGGTCGCGCAGAAAATGCCCGATATTTATGTCCTCAATTGGTAAGTAAGCGTACTGTTCCATTATCTTGAAAGCCTGATGCTCTATATTGGCCCTATTCTCGACTTCTTTATTATGAGAAATAGAAATCAACGCTCTGGTTATAAGCTCTGGGTCGTGATTGACCAAACCTAATATGATGTCGCAAAGAGCGCTTTTGTGTTTTGGAGGCAGGAGCCCCATCAAACCAAAGTCGATAAAGCAGATTTTCAGATCTTCAGTAACTATTATGTTACCAGAGTGTGGATCAGCGTGAAAATACCCCTCTTCGAAAATCTGTCTCAACACAAGTGAAGCTAACTTTTCGCAAATATGCTTAATCTCAACTTCAGTCCCGCGATATTCAGAAAATTTTACGCCATCGATAAAGCGCATCGTCAGAATATCTTTTGTCGAAAACTCTTTATAGACTTTTGGAACAATAAGCTCTTTCTCATTGGCAAATATTTTTGAGAATTTTTCGATATTAAGAGCTTCCCTCGAGAAATCCAGTTCATGGCGGATACCATCGCTAAATTCAGTAACTATCGCAACCGGATCGAGAGCTCCAACACCTGTCATATGCTTTTTGATGTTGACTGCCAGATACATCATTATCTCAAGGTCGCTGTCAATTATTGTCTTGATTCCAGGTCTTTGAATTTTAACTGCGACTCTAGTGCCGTCTTTAAGTTTGGCTTTGTGAACTTGCGATACTGAGGCCGAAGCAAATGGTTCTATTTCGAAAGTTTCAAATACCTCTAATATCTTAAGTTTAGTGCTTGATTCAAAGATCATCATGGCAAGTTCGCCGCGGAAAGGAGATACATTATCTAGGAGTTTTTCAAGTTCCGCGCAGAGTTCGGAAGGGATGAGGTCAGGTCTGTTGCTGAGAAACTGCCCGAGTTTGACAAATGTCGGTCCGAGCTCTTCGCAGACCATTCGGATTCTTTCCCAGCTTGAGTAGTGCTTATGATATTCTTCTTTGCGATGCTTCCTGAAAGAGAAGCGGCTCAAATTCATAGACTGGATCATCTTGCTATTTTCAACAAAATCAAGAAAACCGTGTTTTATCAGGACGCTGATTATGCTTCTAGCCCTTAGCAAGTTGTGATAACCTCTTCCGATTCTAGTTCGTCTAAATATTCCCATCAGGCTACTCAATGTGGTATTAGTTTTAAAAGTCTTCTCATATCGCTCAATTATAATGTATCGATTCTTAAATGACAAACCATTTAGGTTTCAAAAAATTATTCCTTCCATTCCTCTCTTGAGAAAATGCTACTAAGAGGCAGTTTTTGGGCTTGCTCTTTAAGTTCGGACTGATAACCTAAAGATATAATAGAAAGAATTTTAACTCCTGATGGTATCTTCAATATTCTCTTCACGGCCTTTTCCTTGAACCAGCCTATCCAACAAGTTCCCAAACCTAGCGACTGTGCGGCAAGAACAAAATGCTCTCCGGCAATTCCAATATCAATTTGTCGGTAGTCAACTTTCGAAATGAAGGATGCAAATCTATGAACCGCAAAATTAGTCTTAGCGCATAGAACAATAAACGCTGGAACATCCTTAAGCCAAGGCATCGGTAAACACGGTAAAATCCCTTCCAAACAGATTCTTTCTCTTGATTCTTTGTTCTTTACGACAATAAAGCGCCATGGCTGTTTGTTGCATGCTGAAGGGGAAAGTCTAGCTGTTTCGAGGCACTTAACAATGAGTTCTTCAGGCACATCTTTAGGTTGATACGAACGGCAACTGTGCCTTGCTTTTATCAAATTTAAAAAACTTTCGTAATCCATAGAAAATCCTCTCAATATGGAGTTTTTTGTTAATCATATAATCTTAATTAACTACAATTACAGACAAAAACAATTGCCCATTAAAGAAGTAGGGCGGTTGAAAAAACAGCAATTGATATTAAACTTAAAAGTTTACTTAAGCTCATTCATTTTTCACATTAAACCGGAGGCATTTAGTATATGGAAAAGTCTGTATGGGAAACAAAAGTAGGTCTAGCTGAAATGCTTAAAGGCGGCGTAATCATGGATGTGGTTACTGCTGAACATGCAAAAATAGCAGAACAAGCAGGAGCTGTAGCAGTTATGGCCCTTGAAAGAGTTCCTGCTGATATCCGCAGAGACGGCGGAGTAGCTAGAATGTCTGACCCAAAACTCATCAAGCAGATCATGGAAGCTGTCTCAATCCCTGTTATGGCTAAAGTTCGTATCGGACACTTCGTGGAAGCCCAGATTCTTGAGTACCTTGGAATTGATTTTATCGATGAAAGCGAAGTTCTAACCCCTGCTGATGAAGAGAACCATATATATAAGTTCGGATTCAAAGTCCCGTTTGTCTGCGGTTGCTGCAATCTTGGCGAAGCTCTCAGGCGAATAGGCGAAGGCGCCGCAATGATCAGAACTAAAGGCGAGGCAGGAACAGGAAATATTGTCGAAGCAGTCCGCCAGTTCCGAACTGTTACAAGGGAAATGAGGAAGATTCAGTCCATGGATAAAGGTGAACTTATGTCTGCTGCCAAACAACTTCAGGCCCCTTTTCACCTAGTCGAATATGTTCATGCACATGGAAAACTACCGGTACCAAACTTTTCAGCAGGCGGCATAGCCACTCCGGCTGATGCGGCTTTGATGATGCAGCTCGGCGCTGAAACTGTATTTGTGGGATCCGGAATATTTAAGTCTGGCAATCCTCAAAAAAGAGCCGAAGCTATTGTAAGCGCTGCGACATATTTCAATGATCCTAGCGTGCTTGCGAGAGTTTCTGAAGACCTTGGAGAGCCAATGACAGGGATAGAAATAGATAAACTTCTTGAAAACCAAAAGCTTGCAAATAGAGGCTGGTAATAATAATGGGTCAAACCATTGGCGTACTTTCTATTCAGGGAGCCTACGAAAAGCATAAGGTTGCCCTGCAAAAACTTGGATTAAATGCCATTCTGGTAAGGACAAGCCAGGAACTTGCCAGCATTGATAAATTGATTATCCCTGGCGGAGAAAGTACTGCAATAGTTACCGTTCTCAAAAAACATTTCCTTTGGGAAGATCTTAAAGAATTCTGCAGGACAAAACCTGTTTTCGGTACTTGTGCGGGGGCTATACTTCTAGCTAAAAAAACACATGGACTTGAGAAATTCGGTAAAGATAACTCATTAGCTGCAATGGATATAGAAGTCAAAAGAAATAGCTACGGAAGACAGTTGGACAGCTTCAAAACTTTTCTTGATGTCAAATTAGCAGGTAAATCTAAAAGAATTGAAGCTATTTTTATCAGAGCCCCGTCTATAATAGGTTTAGATGCTTCGAAGGTTCAGGTATTGGCTTCTTTAAATAATGAGCCAATTTTAGTCAGGCAGGGGAATTTATTAGCATGCACATTTCATCCTGAACTTACTGATGAGCTATCTGTTCATAGTTATTTTGCCGATATTTAATTTTAACTGATAAGGTCTCATGTTATGGCTGACGAAGAACATAAAACTTCAAGAATCCAGTCTATATTGAGTTCAAGCGCAGGATTTATTGCGGCAATAGTCATCATAGTCATCTTTATCCTTGCCGCTACATTTTTCAAACCCGTTGTTTTCGGTTTGCTGCTAGCTTATCTTTTCCTTCCTATACAGTCATTCTACAGAAATTATCTCCTTAAGAATAAAGTATTTATCTACATATCTTTCTTGATATGCTATATATTTGCCCCAATTACAAAACCTGCAAAAGCTATTAAAACAAAATTTCTTAAATATGTAAATTTCAAAATAAAAAAAGAGCATCCCTCAGAAGAAGAAAGAGCCGCTATAAAGCTTGTCAAAAGATCGTGTATTCTTACGACACTTACAGTTTTCATCCTCTTGATATTAGCGCTTACAGGAATAACCTGGCTATCAACTACATATATTGCCAATACCACAAAATCAATCTCGATGTGGGCACAAAAAACAACTACTGATTACGAAAAGAATAAACTCGATAAAGACGGTAGCATTAACCTGGAAGAAACAAACGCAGATGGGGATGAAGGCTCAATTAAGCAATTCATGGCCGCTGTACACTACAAAATTGAGGCTTTGAAACCAAAACTTGAAAAATATAAAGTTTTTGCAGTAATTAAAGAGTATATAGGAGCTAATCTGAGTTCGCCAAAGAGTATTCAGGATCTCATCAAGCAAATAACCAACAAATCAGGAGGCATTTTCTCTTATACCGCTGGGATGGTAGGAACACTTTTCTTCATAATACTTAAGCTAGTCTTCACTTTCTTTTTCTTTGCATTTTTCCTTAATAAGCTCGCCTACTTCAACTGCACAAAAAATCATAAGGTTAGCACAGGTGAATATCTTACAGATGCAATAATGGAAAGTAGCTGGTTTCCTAACACAAAAGAAGGCACAAGGGAGACAGCAGCTAATATTCTCGACAATATTATGTTCAGATTGAAGATGTGGGTAAGAGGTTACTTCATAATTATAATTATTGAAAGCTGTTTCTATGTGGCTGTATTTACTTTAATAGGCGTCCCATTCGGACTCATACTTGGGCTGATTGCCGGATTTACGATATTGCTGCCTTACATCGGTCCTATTGTAAGCGCCTTTCTGACAGTGGCAATTTGTTTCGCATCAGGTGAAGTAAGTATGACGCAAATCTTTTTAGTACTCATTGCCTATATATTTATGACAGGCATTCTTGACCAGCTTTTCATATACCCAGCAGTAGTAGGAGCATCATTGGGGTTAAACGAACTCGAAACAATCGTCGTAGTTCTCCTTGGCGGAATGTTCTTTGGGATTACAGGGATGATTTTTGCTGTACCGACAACATCAATATTAAAATATTTAATACCTGAAATATATAAACTTATCGAAGTAAAGCGTCAACAATCAAGCTAAAGTTAACACCACAAAAATTAAAACCAGGAGGAGAAAATGGGCATTCAAAAAAACACAGAAGAAGTATTCAAGTGCAATGTCTGCGGTAATGTGATAGAAGTCGTGCACGCAGCTACAGGAACTTTTTATTGCTGCAAACAAGAAATGGTTCTTCTGAAAGAAAATACAACTGAAGCTTCAGCCGAAAAACACATTCCTGTACTGATAGATGAAGGTACACATGTGAAAGTCAAGGTTGGCTCAATACCTCATCCAATGGATATTGATCATTTCATTGAGTGGATAGAAATACTTAACGGCAACTATGTAAACAGAATGTATCTGAAACCAGGCTACAGACCAGAGGCAGGGTTCTATGTTCATAAACAACCCGGAATGATCATCAGAGCTTACTGTAACAAACATGGTCTCTGGAAAGCATAATTAGACTCGGATTTTTGATAAAAAAAAGAGCGACAGAGAAGTAAGTTTTTCTGTCGCTCTTTGCTTTTAATTCATTAAATACTATGATTACAACGGTTTGCGTTAATGTTGTAACTTTGAAAAGTTTCAGCTATTTCTTTTTGGGAGAACTGAAGACCTTTTTATCGACCATATAGTTATATTCAAAAGATTTCTCCATTGCGTATGACCAATCGTTAAGGAATTTTTTCAAAGTGCCATGTATTCTTTTAAGGAAATTACTCATTATAACACCTCCTTTTAAAAACAAATTTATCGGTCGGCCCCCGACTGAAGATATATTTGCCTATAGGTTATTTCTGAAATTTCAAAGAACGCACTCTTAACTTTAAAAGTGTAAGCTTAACCTAGCAGTCACTTTAAATTGCGCAAACTAAATGACACCAAGCGCTGTTAGTTTTTGGTTAGGATAAAAACTAGCCTCAATAATTACAAAATTTGAGTTCCTAAATTTGTTTTCAGCTGTTAATAAGGCTGTACATCAAAACAAGGAAGACAATAGTTGTGACTGTGACATAAAGGAAATCCCTCTGGAGAGTAAACCCAATGATCGAGAGAGCTACTCGAGCAACCGGAGTTGCTATCAGAATCAGGAGACCAAGCTGGATAAATCCCTTGCCATGGAATTCGAAAGCATTGGTTAGAATTCCTGGAATATGACACAAATCAGGCGGCACACGGTGAAAAACCTTGTAGTCAATTGGCTGAAATCCATGATTATACAAATAAATAACTCCTCCGATAAGAACGGTGATTGCGGCAATTATTACTCCTATTCTGAGTAGATTTCCTACGAGAATCTGCAACTGATGATTTGTGAGTTTAAATCCTTCATTATTCATTAGAGCGTTCCCTTTATTCCTGAATAGAGCATCTGCAGCCCAAGAGCCAGAATCACTAATGTAAAAATGATTCTGAGCTTTTTTGTATTTGCGCCGAAAAGCATTTTTGCGCCAATAGTTGAGCCGATCAGCACTCCAAGCATTACAGGCATTGCTATTCCTGGCGTTACATAGCCTTCGTGCAGATAAATCCCTGCACTTGCTGCGGCTGTAACGCCTATCATAAAGTTGCTTGTAGCTGTCGAAACCTTGAATGGAATACTCATTACATTATCCATGGCAAGGACTTTTACTGCCCCTGAGCCTATGCCAAGCAAACCTGAAAGAATCCCGGCAATAAACATTATGGCAAAACCAAATGGAACCCTTCTTACTCTATATGACTTCTCCCCATCGGGCGTAGGATAAGAACCATTCATTTTAAGTTTTGTAGCAAGAAAATCTTCTACGAAATCGTCCATATCAACAGGCTTCGGACGATTAGACATATAAGCCGAATATAGAAGGACAAGGCCGAAAATTACTGCAATTACAGCTGAATTCATAAGTAATGCTACAGCCGCGCCAACTATGGCTCCGACAGTTGTGGCAACTTCCAGAAACATCCCGATGCGCATATTGCTGAAACCTTCTTTAACATAAGCTGAAGCTGCTCCAGATGATGTAGCTATTACTGAAACAAGCGAAGCTCCTATCGCATAGCGGATATCAACTCCAAAAACTACTGTCAACAGAGGGACAATAACAATGCCGCCGCCCAGCCCGGTAAGCGAACCAAGAAACCCAGCGATAATAGAACCTGCAAAAACAAGCAGGCTGAAAGGTAAAATATCCATACTTTTTCCATTTTAAATCAATTGCAGATACGCCTTATATTCTAAATGATTTGCAAAAAAAATAAAGTTGAAATTTAAATTCCATCCCTATTACTATAGAATTGGATTACGAAAACATAATTTAATCACAAAAAAGGAATAGGTCTCATGAAAAAACTAACCGAATCGCCAGCTTTTATAATAGTATTCTTCAGTTTAGGCGGGCTTATATGCGGTTATGCGCTAAGCGTAATTGCAGGAGCCGCGCCAACTATTGTAAAAGAATTCAGCCTCTCCACCAATCAGATTTCGACTATTATGGGACTCATCCTTTTTGGAGGGGTTTTCGCCAAATTCATACTAGTGATGAACGACTGCTTTGAAAGAAAGATTATGATTATTATAAATCTCCTTCTATATATCGTAGGCATTTTGCTTTTCACTAATGCTCACACTTATGAAATGCTTTACTGGGGAAGATTTATTCAGGGTACCGCAGTTATAATGGGGACAGTTACATTCCCTGTTTATCTATCTGAAATAGCACCTGCAAAGAATAGAGGTAGAATGATCACTACTTTCCAGCTCTCCTGGACTGCAGGCATGCTTATAGCAAGCATAGTTAACTTAAAAATGGTAGGGAGTTCAAACTGGCAGCCGATGTTTAATGTTATTTTATTCATCCCTGTTCTTCTCTTTATCTTTGCTTTCTTTCTGCCTAGAAGCCCAAGATGGCTCGCAATGAAAGGCCGCATAGTAGAAGCAGAACAGATTGTAAGAGCAATAAACAAAAACATGAAGCCTGAGGATGTCCAGAAGGAAGTCAATGCGCTCCTTGCAAGAGATCAAATTAACTGGGCAGGCTCATTTGGGCTGATATTCAAGTTTATCAAGCCTATATTGCTTGTCACGGGGGTATTTGTCCTAACCCAGTTACTCGGCATAAATGCTATATTCCAAACAAGCGTGATATTACTCAAAGCGTGCGGTGTACAGTCTGATTTTATGGCAATATTTGGTACGATTCTTCTTTCGGCTGTCAACTTCCTTATGACAATTGGGACAATAATGTTTGTCGATAAACTCGGCAGAAAAAAACTTCTCAGAATCGGAACTTTTGGCTACTTCATATGTATGTTGATTCTGGCACTAACTGTTTGGATCGCTCCAAAAACTGAAATGACGGGTTGGGCTTGCCTAGTTCTCATGCTTGTCGGAATCGGATTCTTAGCATTCGGACCAACAGGCGTAGTCTATGTCATTATCGCCGAGATGCTTCCCACGGCCATAAGAAGCATAGGAATCGTAATCGGAGGACTTTGCTCAGTGATAGTCGGGACAATATTTGTCTCCAAATTCCTTGTCATCGGCGCATGGCTCGGATATGGATCGCTCTTCCTTATGATATCTATATTCTCGCTAATTTACTTCGTATTTAGCATTAAGCTTCTTCCAGAGACAAAAGGAAAAACTCTTGAAGAAATTGAATCAGGTTTTTCTAAACCCAAAAAATAGATTTCGCTTTTTAGGCTTACTGAGTCGGGGGATTAGGTTTTTTAAAAAACATATCAAGCATAGCTCTGAGCGGCGCCATAATCCCCTTTGTACTGATTTTTAATATAACTGACAAGAAGTTTCCTATGGCGCCGATAAGAAAAAGAGTAAAAGTCAAAGCCTTGAGCTTGAAGAGCAATTCATTCTCAGGAATTACAATACCCAAGGTGCAGCCGGTACTGGCCAGAGGCGCATAATATAAATAGCAATATTTTCCCTTGTTATGAGAGTAATACCGCACAAACCCGGTTTGGCCTTTTAGCATATTCTCGCCAATCATCCTTTCTTGTTTATCTTTGTATTCATCTGCAAGCGAAAAGAAACTCTGACCCTTTTTATAATATGATTTGTTCGGATGCGCTATAAAAGTCCCTTCTGGAGAAAGAATGAAAGCATAACCTGTTTGGAATATTTTCATGTCTGATACGAGGGCCTGAAGCCAGTCAAGAGATATGTCGCAAGTGACTATGCCGCGGAATTCTTTTTTGCCGTCAATAGTTTTGTAGAATGGCTGAGAGTAGGTAACCATAAGGGTTCCGCCTCCGCCTTTGTCAAAGTATGGTTCACTCCAGACACCCTTGTTGAGTTTTTTTGGATTGATGTACCAGTCCCATTTAAAATAATTATAGCTCTCCTTGCCAAGATCTTTGTATTTTATTTCACCATTATCTTTGTAGTAATATGGGGCAAACGCATCTTTTTCTTTGTCAAACATATATGGCTCGAAAGCTATTGTAGTTCCGTATATACCGTCATTATTCTCAAGAAGAGTTCTGAGCATCTTCTTTAGCCCTTTTTCATCAAAGTCAGTACAGTCAAGAATATAAGAGAGATTTTCGGGCATTCTCTGGGCAGAAATAAAAATTGTATCTATTTGAAAAATGGTCGAAACTGCGAGAGCTCTGGTGCTGTCCTGAATATTCTCAAGGATGATTTTCTTGGAAACATAATAGTTATATATAAGTACTGTAGTGAAAGTAATGACAGCAATTATCATGACATACAAACTTGTCTTATGCAGAAGATTACGGCTGAAAATAAGTTTCTTCATCTATTCATCCCTTTGTATTTACTATCATTGTATTCCAGAGAATAGGCAGTTCAATATCCTAAACTCTTTGCAATGTCTTTAAAGAATACTAAAATTTCAGTATCAATCCAAGGCTCAATAACTAAAGAAGGATTAAAATGAAAATAAGAATTCTATTAGCACTAATTATACTTTTGGCCTTAAATCAAACAGTTTACAGTCTTTCTCTTGCTTCTCTTACATCTGATTTCTGGATAAAAGCCACAGTCGAAGAGGTTAATAAAATTCTTGATGATAAGAGCCGCCCTCAGGACAAAACAGATATTAATATTGCTCTTGCAAATGCCGCTATTTCAAGCACAAACCCACAGGTGATAGAAACTCTTATAAAACATGGAGCCGATATCAATTCCAAAGACGAGGATGGGATGAGCCCTTTGATGGACGCCTCTATGTCCAATAGCAATCCTGAAGTAGTTAATTTCCTGCTCTTCAACAAGGCTGAAATAAATGAGAAATCCTCTGAAGGAAGAACTGCCTTGATGTTTGCTACTATGAATTTAAGCTCGCCTGATATTCTTGGAATCCTGATAGACCGAAAGGCAGATGTAAACGCCAAGGACAACAATGGCGAGACAGCGCTAATGGTTGCCGCGTCTAATGATGAAGACACTGCCATGATGGAAACACTCCTTAAAAATGGGGCTAAAATAGCTGATAAGGACAACTCTGGCATGACAGCTCTCTCATATGCAGCAAGGTATAACACAAATCCTGAAATAATGAATTTCTTAATTAAAAACGGGGCTGAAGTTAAACAGAAAGATAATTATGGGAGGACAGCGCTTATGTATGCTTCTACAGTCGGCCCTGACACAATACAGCCTCTTATAAGTAATGGCGCAAATATCAACACTAAAGATAACAGCGGAAAAACTGCTCTTATGTATGCGTCTATGATTCCTGGCAACGATGAAGTAATTACTGAATTAACTAATCGCGGCGCTGATGCTTCGATTAAAGATAATAGCGGAAAAACTGCCGCAGATTACGCTAAAGCGCTTAATAGCTCAAATGCCTCAGAGCAATCTCAATCTGATGTATTTTCTGAATAAATGCAATATACTTCATTGTTGTATTATTGAGAAAAAGCAAAGAGCAAAAATATTATGAGTAATCCTCCAGTTTTGATAATTTTGTCAGATAAAGAAAAGGGTAAAATATTCGCCCTGACTGAAAATGTTCATTTCTGTGGCCGTGCGCTAAGTAATGATATCAACATTCAAGACTCCTCTGTAAGCTCTACTCACTGCAAATTTGCAAGAACAGGTTCTGGCACCTATATGGTTATTGATCTGGAAAGTACTAATGGGGTAGCGATTAACAGTAAACTCGTTAAATATGCCGAATTAAAAAACAAAGATATTCTAAATCTAGGAAATACTCAGTTTCTTTTCGAGGATGAAGAAGGCTCAGTAGAAACAATCGAAAATACTTATGTAAATACATATTTTGTTCCCGATGAAAAAAAGAACCCCTAGCTCATCTTTTTGGAGAAAGGTTACTGGCAAGTGCAAAAAAGTGGTAGCGGCTGTGGGATTCGAACCTACGACCTACGGATTATGATTCCGTAGATATTTATACCTATTTTAACTTACTATTATTCAAATGCCGTAAATATGCCGTAAATTTCAAATTGTTTTACGCAGGTTTTGTGATATTATTGCAGGTTGTAGCAATAAGCGTTAATCAATTCAGAAAACTTAAGGTAATTGAAAGATGAGTGTCCGAAAACGCAATACTGAAAAAGGACAAACAGCCGAATACCACTACGAGTTCATGCAGTCTGGGAAGCGGCACTATGGTGTATGCGAAGGATGTACTACTGTAAAAGCAGCGTTAACCTATGAAAAGTCTATTAGAGAAACTGCAAAGAAACTTGGCGAACAGAAAAGTATCGGAGCTCTTGTAGAAAACTTTAAGAATGAGCTGACAGGAGGAAGAAATATAACTCTTTCTGAAGTTTTTGATATATATTCCTCGAAGCCAAGACGAAGAATGCCAAACCTCAAACAGAAAGTTACCAATCTAAGACAGTGGAACGATTTTTGTTCATTTATGAACGGGACATATCCCGAGATTGTGCAACTAAATAAAGTATCAAAACAGCACGCTGAGGCGTATATAAAACATCTTAAAGACAAAGGCCGCTATATTCGTACTGTTGAGTATACACAGAAGTACAAGAAAAATTTGGTGAAACTTTCATACGGAGCACAAACTAAGTTATGTGGGCGTACAATTAATAGTTATCATGCTACAATAAAATCTATATTTGCAAAGTTAAAAGAAGACGCAGGAATAATTTATAACCCATTTTCTTTTGACATGGTTGATAATAAAAGCGAGTCCAGAGATGCTTTCAGTCCCGAAGAGTTGAAACTAATAGGAGAGAACCTCACAGATTTTGTAAAACCTCTTTTTATAATAGGCATATGCACAGGATTAAGCGAAGGCGACATTTGCAATCTTAAATGGTCTGAAATTCATGAAGGATGGATAACTAGGAAACGCCGTAAAACTGGAGCAAGTCTTGATATACCTATTTTGCCGCCATTAGCTAAATTTCTATCCGAGCAGAGACCAAATATGGGGAACAATGAATATGTACTACCAGAGCACTTCGCAATGTACGGGGAAAATCCTTCAGGCATATCGCATAGAGTAAAAAATTTCCTTGAAGGTTTGGGTATCTCGACGACAAGAAAAATTGAAGGTAGAGATCGAGAAATAAGCGTTAAAGATGTGCATAGCCTTCGCCATACATTTGCCTACTTGGCTGGATGCTATCAAATTCCAGCACACATAGTTCAGTCTATACTTGGACATATGTCACCAGAAATGACTAAACACTATCAGTCACATGCTGACAGGAAAGATAAGGAAAAATATTTATCACAACTGCCGAATTTCTTGGAAATGCCGTCAGAAATGAATAAATTAGAACAACCAATTGAACCTGAAAAATTTCTATTACAGGAAATTATAAAAACATTACCACTTAATACAATAAATAAAATATTAAAATTTATTGAAGAGAATAGATAAAAATTAAAAACCTTTTTTTGATATGTATGAATATAATTTGGGTAGGCGGTCTTTGTATTCAATAATGTCTTCTTTATATTGTTTTATCATTCTTGAGAAATTATTGCCTGTCATTTTCTTCCCAGACCTGGCCATAAAATTTTCCCATACTTCTTCTTGCCTATCATTATTCGAATACTCTTCTTCCAGTACCTTTAGCTTATAAAAAACAATATCTTTTCGATTATTAGGAGTATATAGGATTTCTAAATTCTGACTCATGCTAACTGTTTCACAAATTTTCTTAAAACAGTAAATTTTAATTTGATTAAAGATAAGCATATCTTGTTTTGATAATAATGATTTTGTCCCTGTTGCAGTATGTTTATGCTTGAAGTGAGAAGATTCAAGAAGGATAATGGAATAGATAGTATTGACTAAAATAGTATTGTAGGAAAGAGTTGACTCTAATATAGAATCGACTTTATTGTTATACTCCTCAATATCAGTTAAATATAAGAAATTAATAACAGATAAAATTTCTGAAAAATATCTATATAGATTTTCCTGGATTTCTGAATCATTCCCTTTTTCATTACTAAGACCAACCTGTATAAATAAATGTTTGATTCCGATACTTAGCAGAGAAAATATCTTTTCCCTGCTTTCAGCTTCTGCTATTAATGACACTGGAATTACGCACATATTTGAATTTAAAGCCCTATTATAGAGTGCTCGAGTTTTCGTTGAGGACAGTTCAATAAAATTATGACATTGACAATGTTTGCTTTTCTTCAGAAGTTTCATTTCCTGCATTTGGTTTTCGTCATATAGAAACAGAACCCCATTTCCCATGCTAAAAGTTTTAAAATGTAAAGAATTCAAGCGCCGGTTGATTTTATAATAATCAATAGAACTTTTACTAATTACTTCTTTGGTACACCTAAGCAGGTTATAGATAGATTCAAAAGGTAAGCTTTGCCTTGCTGCAAGAACAGCAAGTTCATATGTGAATCTTTGAAAATCAGAGACCTGTTTGCATTCTGCAATATTTTGTTCAGTTACAATGAATTGCTTAAATATGTCTTGTAAATTATTATTCTCTTTTTGATTTAATATAAGCTCATCTCTTCGTTCTTTCAGAAGATGCCAAATAAAAGGCATTTGTTCTTTATTTTTTATTCTTCCAGCACAAACTAAGTCATTTGAAAGTGGTCTTGCTTCCAAAAAATCCGGGATAAAAGCATATCTCTCAATTCTAATATCTTTATATCCAAATATTAAATCTCCTTCCCTTGTATAATAAACTTCCTTTTTATCAGGCTGTTTCGGCTCTGATACAAATTTATTTTTAAAAACATTCAGGACTGGATCAATATCGTTTATCGTTAAAGGTTCATTGTTTACTCTGTAAAAATCCTCATGTTGCTCAAAGCCAAAAAAACTTTCCAAGGTTACTGCTTGCTTGATATTATTTTGACCTTTCATACGCAATATGTTTGTTTGACAATCATAAAGTAAACATTTAAAAAACTAAAAATAGTTTTACTCAATTTTACTTAGAAAGATATATACCAAAAAAAGATTTCTTCAAGCTAGCACGGCATTAAAAACATCATTTGATGTTGTTTTAAAATTCCTTACTAATTCATAAACAAGTGTTTATACTTGCTTTATTAATATTTTAATGATATTATGTATTATAAATAATAAGAAATATTAATGAGATCAGATGAAAATGAGTGGACATAAAATCATTCCAGCAAGCATCAGGTTAGCTATCCAGGAACTCCTAAGTCCCTACGGCTATAGCTTTGATGAACTGCTTAATAATTATTCAGATTCATCTAAACCTAAAACAATGGCAAAGAAATTTCTAACAATTGCTCAGGCTGAAGAATATTCCGCCTGTGGTCGCTGGACATTATACCGTGCTGCACGTGCTGGAAAGATTTCTACATCAAAGCTTTCCAGTGCAAGAAGTGGTAAGATTCTTATAGAAAAAAACACGCTAGATTCATGGTTGGACACCTGCAGAACTAGTGCTAATGAGAAGGTTGAGCTCACTTCCTCTCGAACCAGGAAGTGAAAATGGTTCGACTTCCTTCCGAATGGAAGCGGAATTTCGGGGGTATTAGTTCGTCTTAAAATGATACTAATTTTAAGACTAAAATTAAATTTAAATAAGGAGTTTTATTATGGTTCAAAAACCAGAAGAAAAAACTCTGACTGCTGAGAATCTTGCCGGACTTCAGCAATCAGAAAACGGTGAGTCAGAAAATAGACTCAATGCAACTATAACAGAAGCAAATAAGATTTTCAATTCCGTAGGAGGCTCAAAAAAGCTTACCGATGGCAAAAATGAAAAACTAAAAATGCAAGGGGCAGGATTTATGAATGCCAATTATCAACCAACGGGGAATTCAAAAATGATTAATTTCCCTGATCAAACAATACAATGGGCAGATCCAATGAACCAACTTCAGCGTTTGTGGGATAAAGCCGAAAAAACATATGTTAAAGCAGAGAAAGCTTTTGAAGTAGATACCCAAATTAGGTGTCAAATAGATAATATTAGAAATAAGCTTCATAAAAGCAAGAAGATGCTAAAACTACTTAAGGAAAAATTGGAAGCAAGTGAAAGAATCGGTGAGAATGTAGATAACCTTTGGTCGAATTATTATCACCAACTTGCCGATTATAAACTTAAAGCAAAAGAATTAGGTATTACTGATAAACTCTATCTTATAGAACTAAGACAGAAAAATCGCTGGCAGAGAGTGCATGAGAACTCAATGCGTATTTTCAAGGCTGATAGAAATCATTTTTTTGAATCTCACGAAAAATCTAATTCTCTATATATAAAAG